>WNGF01001541.1_pt1 | contig 33852 bp, 30 predicted proteins | sample 5400641 | NCBI WGS metagenome assembly WNGF01 (sample SAMN13153371, study PRJNA577476) | soil metagenome | isolation source: 80 cm soil or saprolite under grassland replicate 2 | place: USA:California | collected 2016-06-15 | reverse complement strand
TTCAACCGCGGCACCACCTGCACCGGATCGTTCGTCTTCTCGTCGTCCGGCACCAGCGCCAACCGCATCACCATCGGCGCCTACGGAACCGGTGCGCTGCCGGCCATCGACGGAACCGGCCAGAATCGCGCCGTCAAGCTGCTCGATACCTCGTACGTCACGATGCAGGATCTCGAGGTCAAGAACAGCAAGGTGTGGGGAGTGCTCCTCACCACCGACCACGACGCGCCGGCGGTCGGCATCACGCTGAAGAACCTCGTCGTCCATCATGTGACCGGCGGAAGCTACGTGGAGATGGGCGCGAAGTGGACCGGCCTGGTCGTGTTCGCCCCCGGCATGATCGTCGAGCCCGACATGACCAAGGGCTCCGGCGTCTACACCCGCAGGAGCTACTTCGACACCGTGCTGGTCGACAACGTCAACGCCTACGACACGACGCTGTGGGCCGGGATCTTCGTCTGGGGCGTCCAGATCGACCAGGACTTCCAGTGGAGGAAGGACTCGAAGAACCAGGCCATTCAGAGCCGGAACATCACGATCCAGAACTCCACCGTTCACGACACCTATGGCGACGGGATCGCCATCTACATGTCTCACGAGGGGACGATTCAGAACAACGTGGTCTATCGATCCGGGATGGAGCCGCCCCCCGAGGACATCGGCACGCCGGTCGGGTTGTGGTGGTGGACCTCCGAGAACATGGTGGGCCAGCTCAACGAGTCCTACGACAACCATTCGCCGGGCGTCGACGGCGGCGGCTACGACATCGACTACGGCTCGACCAACAGCACGATGCAGTACAACTACGGCCACGACAACAGCACCTACTGCGCTAGCATCTTCGGGTCTCAGGGCGCGACGAGGACCAGCATCGTCCGTTACAACGTCTGCGCGGGCGACGGCACTGTGCACACCTACCTCAAGAAATCGGCCGGCGGCAAGCTGACGACCGAGATCCTGCCCGGCCAGTCGGAGATCTATCTCTGCACCTGGAACGGCGGGAGGCTCGTCGACACCTGGATCTACAACAACACCTTCTACGTCAACAGCACCGGCGATCCGTCGGCTACTGGCCTCTTCGACGTCTGCCCCGGCGGAACTGATCTAGAGACGAACGGCATCTTCAGGAACAACCTGGTCGTCTCGGAGATTCCTAACGTCCTCGGCGACGTCGCCACGGCGAATGCCCGGGCCCGCGACTACAACCTCTACTACTACACGGGCGGGACCTTCACCGACCCGAACCCCGAGGCGAACGGCGTCTACAACCAGAACCCACTGGTGAACGGCCTCGGCTACCACGGGATCGGTAGGCCGACGACGCAGTGGACGCTCCAATCCGGGTCGCCGGCGATCAACCGCGGCACGAATGCGTGTACGGGTCTCACCGGCTGCTCGGTCGGCACGCGTGACTTCTTCGGCAACGCGATTCCGCTCGGCGGCGCCTTCGACATCGGCGCAAACGAAGCGGGGTAAAGCGCAGGACGACGGCTGGGGCCGCAGAGCCTCACGGCCCCAGCCGAGCTAGAGGCTTCGTGTGAAACTCGGGCCGATGCGAAGATCAGTGCGTGGAAGCAGCGCCTATCAGCGTGATGCAGGATCCGCTGCTCGCGGGGATCGTGCGCCGCTGCTACAGCGACATTGAGCTACGCGATCGGACCGGCAACGTCGGCCGCGGCTACACGAACCTGAAGCGCATCTTTGGCTGGCCTACCGATCTTCGAACTGTCGTAGATGCGCTAGCTGCCACAGTCGGCTCGGCGGAAGCGGTCGCTTCAACCGACACCGGCAGCGCGCCGCTGGTCGCCCTCGTCGCGTACAGGCTGAACCTGCCGGCTGTGTTCGTCCGCAGCGACTCGAAGGATTACTTCTTGTCCTATGGAGGCGACCCAGAGACGAACGAGCCTCGACTTTCGGGTGAGCGGCTCGCCGAAGGAACCGCCGTTCACGTTATCGACGACTTCGTCTACTCGGGTGAGACCCTTGCCTCGGCAGTTCAGACTCTGCGTCGGGTCGGCCTCACCGTGGAGACGGCGACGGCGTTACTGGGATCTCCTCCGGAGAGACTTTCTGATGCGATCACTGAGATGCACGTTCGCCTGACCATCTTGGTAACGACCCATTGATCCAGCAGCCGTGATCTCGCAGCTTCTCAATCGCGAGTAGCGGTGCCCGGCCAGAACGCCGGGCGCCAATTTCAGATCAAGTCTCTAGTCGGTCGGAGACCGGCCCTCGAGCCGTCGAATCGACAGGTCGAGCTGCGCCGCCGGGGCGAAGCCGTCCCAGCGCTTGCGCACCATGCCGTCGGGTCCGATCAAGAACGTCGTCGGCGCCTTATCGACGGCGAACCGGCGTGCGAGCGTGCCGTCGTCGGCGAGGACGGCGACGGCCGCATGGAGATTCCAGTCGTACGTGTAGTTCACGAGATCGTTCCGGCTCGGCCTCCCCGCGCCGGCGAGCTCGGCGGCATCGACGACGATGACGCGCAGACCGAAGCGCTCATGCTGCGTCTGCATGCTGCGCAGGAACACGATCTGTGCGCGCGAGGGGTCACCTGCGAGCGTTGCTTCCGCACGGGAGTTCAGGAACGACACCAGGACGACGTGGCCCCGAAGACGCCCGAGGCTGACCTCTCCGCCGCGAACGGCGCTGCCCGCCAGGGCCGGCGCGGGCGCACCGGCCGCGACCTCGACCCGCGGCCCCTCTTCCTTACGCAGCACGAGTGCGAGCAGCACCGTGACGGTCAACGCGGCCGATGCGAGAAGGGGGAGCAGAAGCCGGCGGCCGGGAAGCCTCATCGTCGATCGCTCAGTGATTCGCGGCGTCCTCACGTACATCGCCGGTCCGACCGAACGGTGACCAGCCTGAGCCGAGCACCGCCGCTGCTCAATCGTCCACGCCGACTTCGTCGAGGAGTCTTGCTTCGGCGCTGTCGAGCAGGTCGTCAAGCGCAAGGGCGCGCTCCGCGACGAGCGGCGACGAGCGGAACCGTTGGAGGCTGTCGAGGCTGTCCCAGACCCCGAAGGTCAAGTAAAGACTCGGGTCGTCGCGGTCGTGGAGGATCGTGGGCGGAGCGACGCCGAACACCTCGACGGCGTGCCGGGCCAGTTCGCGCCAGCCGCGGACGAAATCGTCCGCGCAGCCCGGCTTGACCTTGTAGATCCCCTGGGTCCAGATGTGGCCCATAGAGGAGCGAGCCTCTACGCCAACGCAGGGATCGGCTCGTCCGCCGCCGTACGCGTGAGCAGTGACTCGCGGGTCACGGGGTCGAAGAAGTGGCAGCGCTCGGGGTCGACTGCGAGCCGGATCTTCGTCCCCAGGAGCTGGCGCGTTCCCGAGGGGAGCCTGGCGGTGAAGAGCGCGCGAGCCTCCTGAGCGAGCAGAGCCTCCTCCTCCTCGCCCGCGCGGATGCTGACGATCTCGTCCGTCTCGACCGGCGCGGCGTTGATTGGGAAGAAGACGAGTACCTCCGCGCCGAGGTTCTCCTCGACCGTCACCTCGCCCTCGATCGACCAGGCCGGCGATTGGCCGGCCTCGACCTCGGAGAAGTGCTCCGGACGGATGCCGAGGATGACTTTCGGCGGAAGCTTCGCGCCGTCTGGACCGAGCTCGGCGAGCGGGAGGGAGAACCCTGCGAAGCGAAGGCAGCCGTCGGCGATGTGCGCCTCGACCAGGTTCATCGACGGCGAGCCGATGAACGCGGCGACGAACAGATTCACGGGCGACCAGTAGAGGCTTTGCGGCGTGTCGACCTGCTGGATCTTGCCCTCGTTCATGACCGCCGCGCGCTGTCCGAGCGTCATCGCCTCCACCTGGTCGTGCGTGACGTAGACAGTGGTCACGCCAAGCTGCGCGTGCAGCCGCGCGAGGTCGGCGCGCACGCGGACGCGAAGCTTCGCGTCGAGGTTCGAGAGCGGCTCGTCCATGAGGTAGACGCGCGGGCGCCGGGCGATCGCGCGACCCATGGCGACGCGCTGCCGCTGTCCGCCCGAGAGCGCGAGCGGGCGCCGGTCCATGAGTTCCTCGAGTCCGAGCAGGCGGGCGGCCTCCGCGATGCGCGCGGCGATCTCGGCGCGCGGCGTCCCCCGCACCTTCAACCCGAAGGCGATGTTCCTGCGCACGGTCATGTGCGGGTAGAGAGCGTAGTTCTGGAAGACCATCGCGATGTCGCGATCCTTCGGATTCACGTCAGTCACATCGCGGTCGCCGATGAGGATCGCTCCGTCGGTGACCTCCTCGAGCCCCGCGATGCAGCGCAGCAGAGTCGTCTTGCCGCAGCCAGACGGGCCGACGAGCACCATGAACTCGCCGTCCTCGATCGTCAGCTCGACGCCGTCGACGGCGCGTACCCCGTTCGGGAACGTCTTCACGACCGTCTGTAGCTCGATGCCCGCCATAGGTCGCCTGCTCAGCCCTTCAACCCCGTGGTCACGATCCCGCGCGTCAGCTGCTTCTGCAAGACGAGGAATGCCAGCACTGCCGGTAGCGTGAAGAGTAAAGCGCCCGCAAGCGTTGCGGGTATCAGCACGATCTGCGCTGTCGGGTCGTTGTAGCCCGTTGCGACCTTCACACCGAGCGGAAGGAGCCGGTCGGGGAGGAGCAGCGCGGCATAGATGTACTCGCCCCACCAGCCGGTGCCGAGCAGGACGAACGCGACTGCGAGCGGGCCGGCCGAGTTCGGGAGGTAGATGTGCAGGAACGTCCGCAGGTGGCCGCACCCGTCGATCGCAGCAGCGTCGTCGAGCTCGACGGGAAAGCTCGCGTAGAACTGACGGAAGAGGAAGATGAGGAAGGCGCTGCCGCTGACGCCCCAGATCAGCCACGGCCAGCGCGTCGAGTACATCCCGAGGTTGACGACGACCCAGAAGAGGGGGATGAAGACGATCGAGAATGGGATGAACGTCGTTCCAAGCATGAGGATGAACAACGTGTTGCGTCCGCGGGCGCGCATGCGTGCGAACGCATAGCCTGCGAGAGCGCTCGTCAGGACCGCGGGAACGGTGGCGATGAAGGTGAGGACGACGGTATTCCAGAGATAGTGTGAGAACGAGAACAGGCCCGACCACGCGTAGCGGTAATTGTCCCAGTGCGCTGGGCGCGGGATAACGGGCCCACTGACTCCTTGGTGCAGCTCGCGCAGCGAGTTGAAGAACCCCCACGCGATCGGGGCGACGAAGATGGCCGCGAACGCGAGGACGAAGGCGTAGAGGATGGCTTGCGTCGCCAATCGTGCAGGCCTCACGCGCTTGCGCCGGCGCCGGCGTGTCGGAACCGCGTCCACACCTACTGCGCCCTGTGTCATTTGCCGTACTGCTCCCGGCTGTAGAAGACCCAGAAGCGGCCGCTCAAGAAGACGAGGGCGGTCACGATGAGGAGGAGCAGGACGAAGATCCAGGCGATCGCGGCCCCGTAGCCGAAGTCGCCGTCACCAAAGATTCGCTGGAGCGCGTAAAGGTTGACGGTGACGTTCTGGGTCGGCACGGTCGATCCGAGGCCCTGCTGTAGTCCGGGCGAGATCAGGACCGGCTCGACGAACACGTTGGCGGCAAGGACGAGGCCCCAGACGAGCTGGAACATGATCACGGGTGTGAGGAGCGGCAGAGTGATCGAGACGAAGCGCCGGGTGGCGTTCGCGCCGTCGATGCGCGCCACCTCGTAGAGCTCCTCGGGAATGCCCCTGAGGCCGGCGATGAAGATCAGCATCCCGATGCCGGCGCCTCCCCAAACGAGGAGCATGACCAGCGTCGCGGTGGGATGGTCGAGCAGCCAGTCGGCGTTGCTGTTCCCGCCGAGCGCGCCCAGCACGCGGTTCACGAGCCCACCGTCCTGGGCGAAGACCGCCTTCCAGATGAACGCCTTCGCGACGACGGGGACGACGACGGCGATGTAGAAGAGCGTGCGCCAGAGCCCGAGAAACTTGATTCCCGCATTCAGGATCATCGCCAGCCCGAGTTGGGTCACAATCCAAAGCGGGACGATCGTCACCATCAAGATGCCGGTCCTCTGCAGCGAGTACCACATCTCGTGGTCGTGGTAGGCGCGGCTGTAGTTCTGGCCGCCCACGTAGTGCAGGTTGGTGTGGAGGTTCACCGTGGTCAGGTTCGACAGCGACATCGCGAATGCGAGGACGAGCGGAACCGAGGTCAGTGCGATGAAGCCGAGCAACCACGGTGAGAGGAAGCCGTAGAAGGCGAACGTCTCCCGTCTTCGGAAAGACGCCCGCCTTCTCGGCCGAGCTGCGGTCGCAGCGAGTGGGGTTTCGGCCGTTCCCACAGCGTGTCTCTGTACAGGAACTCTCCTAGCCTTGCTTGCCCACCTTGATCGCGCGGTTCGTATCGGATTCGACCTTCTTCATGAAGCTCTGGAAGGACATCTTCCCCTTAGCTGCGTCGGCCAGGTACTTCAGGTACGCGGAGGCTACCGCCGTGTTGTCGGCCAGCCCGACGAGGTACGGGTTGTACTGGAGGACGACCTTCGAGGAGGGTAGTTCGTGCAGCAGCGTCTTCTTGGCGTTTCGCTGCACGGCCGTCTTCGTCGGGAGCCGGTCGAAGAGCGACCTCTGCGCCGGGACACCCCAGCCGATGCCGGCGCGGTCGCGAGCCGGCTTGCCGCCCATGTACCACTCGAACACCTCCCAGGCCGCGTCGGGATTCTTCGCCCGCGAGCTGATCACCCACCCGGTCGCCGTGATGGTCGGATCGAGGTGCTTGCCGCCCTTCCACCGCGGCGCCGCGAGCAGCCGCGAGTTCTTGACCACGTCCCCTCCCGAATCCGAGACCATCCCGAGGAACCAGTAGCCGTACTGGGTCATTGCGATCTTGCCGCTGACGAAGCCCGGTCCTGACCAGCCGTCCGGGTTCGGATTTTCGGGCCCGAGGTCGAACTTGTGCTGCGAGTAGCGGAAGGAGTAGCGGAACGCCTCCATCGCAGCCGGGTTCTTCGTGAGGTTGATGTGGGAGAAATCCTTCGGATAGAGGCTCTTCCCGATCGACGCGAGCTGGACCATGATGTGCCGGTCGATCCAGGTGTAGCCGTTGGCGACATCCAGGATCCACTTGAGGCTCTTGTTCTTCCGATGGAGCTTCAGGGCGATCTCCCAGAGGTCGTCGTAGGTCCATTTGTCGGTCGGCCCCGGTATGTGGATGCCGGTCCGCTTGAAGAGGTCGGTTCTGATCCAGACCGTCTCGTCGGGTGACCAGTCCTTGACCATGCCGTAGCGCGGGCCGACCCCGATCTTGCCGTTCTTGTACCGGTAGTAGTTGTTGGCCGGCGTGAGCTGGGCCGGACGGATCAGGTCGCTCGCCCTGAAGTACTTGTCAAGGTTGAGGAGCTGGCCACGCTTGGCCCACTGCGGAACGAGGGGCGCCTGCGTCCGCCAGATGTCCGGTGGCTGGCCGGCAGCCATCATGGCCTGGAACTTCGCCGCGTCGACGTCGAGGAGCTCGATGTTGATGTTCGGGTGAGTGTCCTCGAAGTCCTTGACCGATGGCGTTCCCGGGTTTCCCGCTCCGTTGGTCAACTCCTGGGCCATGACGACGACTTTGGTCGGCGCAAGACGCCGCCGCGGAATCGCTTTCGCGAGCTCCGGTCCCGCGAGCGAGCCGACCGCGAGCGAGCCAGCAACACCCGCGGCGCCCTGGAGGAGCTCGCGACGTGTAATTCGACTGTCTTCGATGGGTGTCGACATGCTGCTCTACGTCCTTTCTGTCGCCCATCCTCATACACCGCCCGACGGCCGCCCGAGGAAAACGGCGCGCCGGTTTTGCTGCGCTAGCTTGTCTGATAGGTTCGCCCGTGTCAAGATCCCCCCAGGGGCATCGACCCCACGGTTTAGCCGCAATCCGAACTCACATAGGTATCAGCATGCCTGATAAGTCATTAGAAGAACTCGAGCGGATCGACCGCACGTCGGTCGTGGGCTCGGTCATCGAACAGCTCGAGGGCCTGATCTTCGGCGGGTTCGAGCCCGGCGAGGCGCTGCCGTCGGAGGGCAAGCTCGCAGAAGCGCTCGGCGTGAGCCGGCTCACGGTCCGCGAGGCCACGCGGACGCTGGCGGCGCGCGGGCTGCTGGAGATCACGCAGGGCCGGCGGGCCAGGGTGGCAGCGCCCAACGGCGCCCTCATCGGCGATTTCTTCAAGATGGCGGTGCGCCGCGACCAGCGTGCTCTCCTCGACCTACTCGACGTGCGGCGCGCCCTCGAAGTCCACATTGCTGCGCTCGCGGCGAGTCGGGCAACGAAATCCGACATCGCCGACATGGAGATGTCGATCAACGTCATGCGCGCGGCCGAAGACGAGTCCGAGGTGTTCCACGGCGCCGATGTCCGGTTCCATGAGAACCTCGCAGCTGCCTCGGGCAATCGCATGCTGGTCTTTCTGATCGAAGCGTTCGCGGACCCACTCCGCGAGAGTCGCCTGCGGAGCTTCGCCGGTCACCGGGCACGGGGTGGTGGGATCGAGGACGTGATCCAGCAGCACCAGGCGATCCTCGACGCCGTCAAAGACCGCAGCCCGAAGGCGGCCGCCGACGCGATGCGCTACCACCTTCGCCAGACCGAGAGCGACCTGCGCACGGTGCTGCAGGGGGTGCCGAAGCCGGAGCCGAAGGACAGCGAAGAATGAGGATCGTCGAGGTCGTCACGACGGTCGTCGGTGCGCCGTGGCGGGAGCTCACGTTCGTCGAGCTCGTCGTGGAGGACGGCCGCCGCGGCGTCGGCGAGGTGCGGATGGTCAACAAGACGGACACGCTGGTCGCGTGCATCGGCGAGCTCTCCGATCGATACGTCGTCGGCGCGGATCCGTTCGAGCGGGAGACGCTGGCGTTCAACATCCAGCGCGCGGAGTACGCCCGGCCGGGCGAGGTCACGCAATCCGCGCTCGCCGCGTTCGACATCGCCTGTTGGGACCTGATCGGACAGGAGCTGGACCTCCCCGTCTGGAAGCTTCTCGGCGGGAGATACCGCGACCGGGTTCGGGCCTACGCGAACGGCTGGTACCAGACGGATCGCGAGCCGGCGGCCTTCGCGGAAAGCGCACGCGAGGTCGTCGCGCGCGGATACACGGCGCTCAAGCTCGATCCGTTCGGAAGCGCGTGGATGGGGCTCCCGCCCGTCGAGCGACGACGGTCGATCGAGCTCGTGGCGGCCGTCCGCGATGCCGTCGGCCCCGACGTCGAGATCATGATCGAGATGCACGGTCGCTTCTCTGCCGCTGCTGCCGCGGAGGTCGCGGCCGAGCTCGAGCCGCTCGCGCCGGCCTGGCTGGAGGAGCCCGTTCCGTTCGACGTCCCCGCCGGTCTGGCACGCGTCCGCAACGCCACGCGGCGACCGATCGCAACCGGTGAGCGCATCCACCTGCTCTCAGACTTCCGCGCGCTCATCGAGCAAGGCCTCGTCGATGTCGTCCAGGCCGACCTCACCCACTTCGGCGGCTTCACAGGCCTGCGACGCCTCGCCTCCTGGGCAGAGGCGTACGAGCTACCGCTCGCCCCGCACAACGTCTGCGGCCCCGTGGGAACGGCGGCGAACATCCACTTTGCCGTCGCCACCCCCAACTACCTGGTCCTCGAGCACTTCAACGACTTCGCGGACACGTGGGTGAGCGAGCTGGTCGACGCCGCACCGACGGTCGACGCGTTGGACGGGTGCTTCCCGGTGCCGACGGGAGCCGGACTCGGCGTCCGCCTCGACCACGACGCCTGCGCCGAGCACCCGCGCACGCACGCCGGGATCTTCCTCTTCAGCCCCGGTTGGGAACAGAGGGAGGACCAGTCTGCGACGCCGGCGGCCGCGGGGTTCGACGGACCCACCTCGCCGGGACCGGCGTGAGGGAGATGCGCGCGGTCGTGGTCGAGCGGCCGGGCACTGTGGGATTACGGCGTGTGCCGCGACCCGAGCCCGGTCCCGGTGAGGTGCTCGTCCGCGTCGGCGCCGCGGGCATCTGCGGCTCGGACGTCGAAGTGCTCGAGGGCCGTCGGCCGCCCGCCTACGTGCGCTACCCGATCATCCCGGGGCACGAGTGGGCCGGCACTGTCGAAGCGCTCGGCCCCGGCGTGGAAAACATCCGCGAAGGAGCCACTGTCGTCGCCGAGGGCTTTCGCGCCTGCGGCGACTGCGCCCGGTGCCGCGAGGGCCGGACGAACCTCTGCATCGCGGAGTACGCGGAGACCGGTTTCACGCACGCGGGCGCCTTCGCGGACTTCCTCTCGGTCCCGGCTCAGCTCGTGCACGAGCTCCCGCCGGGAAGCGATCTCGCCGCCGCGGCGCTGCTCGAGCCCGCCGCCTGCGTCGCCCAAGGGCTCCTCGAGGTCGACCTTCGGCCCGGCATGACGGTGGCCGTGATCGGCTCGGGAACGCTCGGGCTCCTCGCGGTCGCGCTCCTCAGCCGCATGAGCCCGGCGCGCCTCGCGCTCGTGGGGACGCGCGCGCCCCGCCTGATGCTCGGACTCGAACTCGGAGCGACCGAGATCTGGAACGTTCGCCGAGATCAAGAGCCCGCGGCCGGCTTCGATCTCGTGTTCGAGGCAGCCGGTACGGTCGACGGCAGCCGGACCGCGGTGAAGCTCGCGCGGCGCGGCGGCACGGCCGTCCTCGAGGGGATCTCCGGGCAATCCAACGGGATCGACGCCGATACGGTCGTGCTCGGTCATTTGCGCGTGCAGGGTGTCTTCGGTGCCTCGCGCAATGCCTGGCGCTGGGTCATCGGGCTTTTCGCGGACGGGCTACTCGACACGAAGCCGCTCGTCACGCATTCCTTTCCGCTCGAGCAGCACGACGCAGCCTTCAGGACGCTCACCGACCGCAGCGGCGACGCGCTCAAGGTGCAGCTGACACCGGAATGATGAGCGCTCCTCCGACCGAATGAGCATCCGCAACGAGCTCGGGAACCTCGGTCTACCGCCGGCGGACCTGAACGAGTTGCCGACTTCGGAGAAGCGCTTCCCCGACGGCGCGCAGTACCGGGTCGAGATCCCGAGCACCGAGGGTCCGCGCTGCCTCGACGCTCTCCTCTCTGAGGCGGACCGACTCGACGTGCCGGTGCATCGGGTCTCGCAGGGGAGCGGCGTCTTCATGCTCACGGACGCCGAGCTGGACGAGTTCGTCGCTCTGGCCGCCGCGGCGAACGTCGAGCTTAGTCTCTTCGCCCGGCCGAACGCCGGCTGGGATACTTCGGCGACGAGCCGTGCACCAGCGGGCGGCGTGCTCGCCGCGTCGGCGCGCGGGCAGGACCAGCTCGTCGCGGTTCTCGAGGATGTGGTTCGAGCGGCCGACCACGGCGTGAGGAGCGTCCTGCTCGCAGACATCGGCGCCCTCTACGCCTTTTCGTGGTTGCGCGCGAGCGGCGTAGTGCCTTCTGACATGCAGGCGAAGGTATCGGTGATGCTTCCGATCGCGAATGCGGCGACCGCGAGGGTGCTCGCGGACCTCGGCGCCTCGACGCTGAACCTACCGCCCGACCTGTCGCTCGCTCAGATCGCGGCCGTGCGGGCGGCGGTCGAGCTGCCGATCGACTTTTACGTCGAGGCTCCGGACACGCTCGGCGGCTTCGTACGACTGCACGAGATCCCGGAGCTGATCCGAGTCGCCTCCCCGGTCTACATCAAGTTCGGTCTGCGAAACGCGCCCGACGTGTATCCGTCGGGGACGCACCTCGAGCCGACGGCGGTCGCGCTGTCGCGCGAGCGCGTGCGGCGGGCACGGCTGGGCCTCGAGTTGCTCGAACGCTCCGGATACGAGGCCGGTCGTTCCGAGCTCGGCGCCGACGGCCTTGCCGTCCCGGCACGACAGGTGCCTGTCGCATAGTGGGAGCGACGACGCGTCCGGCAGCTCCTGGTGCACTCCTCGAGCGCCTGACTCTCGAAGAGAAGGTCGCGCTCCTGAGCGGCCAGGACAAGTGGTCGATTCCCGCGCTTCCTGCAATCGGTCTCGAGTCGATCGTGATGTCCGACGGCCCGACGGGCGTCAAGTGCGACGGGTCCGTTCCCATCAGAAGCCCGATGATTCCCTGCGGGACGGCGCTGGCTGCGTCGTGGAACACCGGCCTCGTCGAGGCCATCGGCTCGCTGCTCGGCCGGACGGCGCGCGCGAACGGCGTGCACGTCTTGCTGGCGCCGGCCACGAACATCCTGCGCTCGCCGCTCGGCGGGCGTAACTTCGAGTACTACTCCGAGGACCCGCTGCTCGCCGGCAAGATCACCTGCGCGTATGTGCGCGGCGTGCAAGGTGAGCACGTGGCGGCAACTGTCAAGCACTTCGTCTGCAACGACACCGAGACACACCGCTTCGACGGAAACGTCCTCGTCGACGAGCAGTCGCTGCGCGAGATCTACCTCCTGCCATTCGAGCTGGCGGTCCGGGAGGCACTCGCCTGGGCGGTCATGTGCTCGTACAACAAGCTCCGCGGCACCCACATGTCCTTGCATCCGATCCTTGACGACATTCTGCGGTCGGAGTGGGGCTTCGACGGCATCGTCGTCTCTGACTGGGGCGCCGTCCACGAGACGGTTGGGTCAGGCCGCAACGGCCTCGACGTCGAGATGCCCGGCCCGCCAAAATTTTGGGGAGCGAAGCTCGCCGCCGCCGTCCGCTCGGGAGAGGTACCGGAAGCGCGGATCGACGAGAAAGTCCTGCGCATCCTGCACCTGGCACGAAGGACCGGCGCGCTCGGAGACTCCTCCCCCAATGCGGCTTCCACGCGAAACGGCTCCGAGGTGTCCTCGCTCGTGCGCAAGGCGGCGGTCGAATCGTTCGTGCTGCTCAAGAACGAGAACGGGACGCTGCCGTTCGCCTCGCCTCCGCGCATCGCAGTCCTGGGCCCGCTGGGCGGGCGTCCTCCCCTGCAGGGCGGCGGGAGCTCGAACGTCGGACCGTCGCACGGTGTGTCACCCCTCGAGGGGATCCGCCGGCTCGTCGGTGAGGGCGCGGAGGTGGTGCACGAGCCGGGGTACGTCCCGGCGATCATGCCCCGACTCGATCTGAGCTGGGTCACCGCGCTCGACGGAGCCGAGGGCTTCACCGTCGAGCTCTTCGACGGAGACGATCTGTCGAGTGAGCCGATCCGATCCGAGACGCAGCGGACGAACTACTTCATCTTGGACGACTCGGTTGGCCGGCCGCTGCGAGAGCTACTGGTTCGGCTGAGCGCCACGCTGACTCCTCCGGTGGACGGCGAGTACGTCCTCGGCGTCGACTGCTCCGGAGCGGGAACGGTTCGCATCGACGGAGAGCAGCTTCTCGTCCTCGCGCCTGAGCACGACCGGGACTGGTCGGCGCTGTTCCGGGGGGATCCGAGAGGGGTCGGCCGGGTGACGCTCGAGGGCGGGCGGCCCGTTCGCTTCGAGATGGATTTTCGGACGCACCCCGGTCCTGCCGGGGAGATCGGTCTCATCACGCTTCGTGCCTTCCCGCCGGCTCCCGACGACCTGCACGAGCGCGCCGTTCAGGCCGCCGCCGACGCTGATGTGGCCGTCGTGATCGCAGGTCTGGGCGAAGAGTTCGAGTGCGAAGGGTTCGATCGGTCGTCGCTGGAGCTTCCCGCAGAGCAGCTGAAGCTGATCTCGGCTGTCGCCGCCGCGAATCCCGCCACTGCCGTCGTCGTCAGCGCGGGAGCCCAGCTGCTGATGGACTGGGCCGACCAAGTGCCGGCCGTTCTGCTCGTCTGGTATCCAGGCCAGGAGTTCGGCGCCGCGCTGGCCGAGGTCCTGTTCGGACGAGCGGAACCCGGCGGTCGGCTACCGATGACGTTCCCCGCGCGCGTGGTGGACGTCCCGGTCCTCGAGCCGGGGCCGGACGATCCTGAGGCGAACGAATGGAATTACCGCGACGGTCTCTTCGCCGGCTACCGTCACTACGACCGCCATCGGCTCACGCCGGCGTACTGCTTCGGCTACGGCCTCGGCTACACGACCTTCGAGTTCGAGGATCTACGGATCGAGCGGGAGAGTGAGGTCGAGGTCGCGGTGCGCGTCCGGAACACCGGTAGCCGCCGCGGCAAGGCGGTCGTCCAGCTCTACGTCGGCTCCGATTGCCCCGAGCGTCCGCTGTTGGAGCTGAAGGATTTCCGGAGCATTGTGCTCGAGTCGGGGGCAGGGGAGGACGTGCGCTTCACGCTACCCGCGCGCGCCTTCTCCCAGTGGGACTCCGAACTGAGCGACTGGACGATCATTCCGGGCGCGCACAGGATCGCCGTTGGCAGCTCCTCGCGCGATCTGCGTCTGACGGCGACGCTGGGCGATCTCGGCGGCTGACGCCCGTGAGCGAGATCCTCTTGAGCGGGGTCAGCAAGACGTTCCCGGGCGGCGTGAAGGCCGTGGACGGCATCAGCCTGACGATCGAGGACGGCGAGTTCATGGTGCTCGTAGGTCCCTCCGGCTGCGGCAAGACGACCTTGCTGCGGATCATCGCGGGTCTCGAGACGGTGGACGAGGGCTCGGTCCGCCTCGGCGACCGAGACATCACCCACCTCGAGCCGCGCGACCGGGACATCGCGATGGTGTTCCAGGACTACGCCCTGTACCCGCACATGAACGTGCGCGACAACCTCAGCTACGGCCTTCGCGTGCGCAAGACCCCGAAGCGCGAAATCGGACGACGCGTCGACGAGGTGGCCGAGTTGCTCGGGCTTCACGAGCTGCTCGACCGGCTCCCCGCGGCGCTCTCGGGCGGCCAGCGTCAGCGCGTTGCGATGGGTCGCGCAATCGCTCGCCGGCCCCAGGTCTACCTGATGGACGAGCCGCTCTCGAACCTCGATGCCAAGCTGCGCGTGCGCGTCCGGGCCGACCTCGCGCGCCTGCACGCACAGCTCGGGGTGACCACGGTGTACGTGACGCACGACCAGGTCGAGGCGATGCAGCTCGGGGAGCGCTCGGCCGTGATGCGCGATGGACGGATTCAGCAGGTCGGCCGGCCGCAGACGCTCTACCGCGATTCCGCCAACCTCTTCGTCGCCTCTTTCATCGGGTCGCCTTCGATGAACCTCGTACGCGCCGAGCTCGAGGGCGAGGCGGTCCGCTTCGCCGGCTACGGCGTGCCGCTCGACTTGGCGCGCCGGCCACCGGCGGGAAGCGCTGGGCAACTCATCCTCGGCATCCGGCCCGAGGACTTCGAAGATGCGCGCTTCTCTCCGCCGGGCCTGCCGACGATCGACGTGCAGATCGCGCTGGTCGAGGACCTCGGTCCCGAGGCGCTCGCCTTCTTCGCACTCGATGCCGAACGGGTCGAGCCGGAGATCTTCGGAGTGGCTGCGGATCGCTCGGACCAGGAGGCGTTGATGGCCGACGACAGGCGAGCGCTCTTCTCGGCCACGCTCGACGCGGCGACCGGCGCGCGGTCGGGAGAGATCTGCCGCCTCACCGTCAACCCCGCGCGCTTCCACTTCTTCAGCCCCTACAACGGCGAGAACCTGCTCCCGCCCGACCTCGGGGTTCCCCGCCTCGAAGAGGCCGTCTGACACCGGTGCCGAGGATCGCCCGCACGCTCATCCTGCTGATCGGCGCTGCCGTCTTCGTCGGCCCGATCGTCCTGGGTCTCGGCCACCTCGCGCGCTCGGATTGGGGGATGGCGCTCCTCAACTCGCTCGTGATCGCGATCTCGTTCACGGTGCTGAGTACGGCCTCGGCGGCTCTGGCCGGCTTTGCGTTTGCCCGTCACCGCGTCTGGTGGAAGAACGTGGTGTTCCTGTTTGTCCTCTCGACGCTGATGGTTCCGTGGATCGTGACGATGATTCCGCAGTTCGTCGTCTTCTACCGGCTGCACCTGATCAATACGCCGTGGCCGTGGGTGCTGTGGGGAATACAGGGCACCCCGTTGCAGATCTTCCTGTTCCGCCAGTTCTACGCGAGCTTCCCGCGAGAGCTCGAGGACGCCGCAGCAATCGACGGCAGTGGGCGCCTGCGCATCTTCTGGGACATCTTCGTCCCGAACTCGAAGCCGATCATCGCCGTTGCCGCGGTGTGGGCGTTCATCCTCGTCTGGGGGGACTACCTGACCCAAGACCTGTTCTACCTGCTCGACCCGAACGGAACGCTGCTGACGCGGATTACAGACGTGCTCCCCGCCGGAACGGGGGAGGCGCCGAGCGTGCCGCTCGCCCTCTACGCGCTTCCGCCGATCCTCTTCTTCGTGTTCGTGCAGCGGTACATCACGCAGAGCGTGGTGCGGACTGGGATCAAGGGCTAGGGTGGTGCTCGGCCGCTCGCGCAACCGCAAGGAGGTCGTCGCCTTCTGCGGCTTCATCTCCCCCTGGTTCATCGGCTTCGTCCTCTTCGCCGCGCTGCCGCTAGTGGTCAGCCTCCTCATGTCGATGGCGACGTTCGATCTCTACGGCTTGAAGAATTTTCACTGGATCGGGCTCGACCACTACCGACTCGCGCTCGAGGATCCCGTCACCCGCGAGGCGCTCGTGGACACTGGCATCTTCACCGCGATCTTCGTGCCGCTCGGGCTGGTCGTCCAGGTCGGCCTAGCGCTCCTCGTGAACAGCGGCACCCGCCTGCGGAGCGTGTTCTGCGCGTTCTTCTATCTGCCGGCGGTGATCCCGACAGTGGTGAGCATCCTGCTCATCTGGAAGATCGGGATCGCCGGCCCGGATGGAGTCTTCGACCGCGTCTACCACCTCTTTGCACCGCACGGGACCGTCTACTGGCTCGATGAACAGGGTCGCCTGATCCTGATCCTCTTCATGGTCTGGTCGACAGCAGGGCTCGGAATGCTGGTCTTCCTCGCGGGACTACAAAACGTCTCGCGCCAGCTGCGCGAGGCCGCATCCCTTGACGGCGCCACTCGTCGCCAGATCCTGCGCACGATCACGCTGCCGCTGCTGACGCCGGTCATCTTCGTCCAGCTCATCCTCGGTCTGATCGCGGCGGCGCAGATGATGATCCAGCCGATCCTGTTCGGTTCCGCGATCGGCGTCGGCAGCTCGCCGTTCTTCAACGCACCGGCGCGGGGGGCGGACCTGCTCCCCGCTCATATCTTCGACGTGACGTTCATAAGCGCCGCACCCGGCACGGGGGCTGCGCTCTCCTGGATTCTCTTCCTGATAGTCCTCGCGGTCACCCTGGCGCTCTTCGCGACGGGCAGGCTCTGGGTCTTTTACGGCTCGGACTGAGAGGGTCGGGCCGCCGTGCGGCGACGGGCGGCAATCGCGGCCGGCTAGCCGTCCTCTCCTCAGCTGTTCGTTGCCAGCGCCCGGTCGAAGAACCCGATCACGCGGCGTTCGTACTCCATCGGGCGCGCCTTGATGCCGCCGGTGTGCGAGGAGCCGGGTACCTGCCAGAGCGTCTTGGGCTGGCCCGCGGCGGCGTAGAAGGTGGGGTTCAGCTCCTCGCCGCCGGTTCCTCGGGTCGCATAGATGAAGAAGACGGGTCGTGGCGCGATTCGGGGCGCGAGGTCCTTGAGATTCGCCGGAGGGAGATGGTTCGAAAAGAGCGCCGTTCCCACAGTCAGGAGGAATTGCGAGGGCACCTCAGCCCACGTCCCGTTCTCGACGACCTCGCGGATAGAACGCTCGCCTGCCCCTTCGGAAACAACTGCTTTGATGGCGTCGGTCTCGGCAGCTGTCTGCAGCATCATCTCTCCACCAACCGAGAGGCCGATGCCGCCGATCCGGTCTCGGTCGACGTCGGGACGGCGCTGGAGGAAAGCGGCAGCGGCCTTCAGATCCTTGTCCATCGCCCAGCCAAAGGCGTTCGGGTCACCGTCGCTCTGGCCCTCGCCACGGCGGTCGAAGAGCAGCACGCCGTAGCCGTGGCGCACCAGCATCCTCGTGTGCCGTTGCGGGCCCGTCCTGCCCGGAAACGCGATCACGGCCGCACCGTTTTTGGACGGTACGTACCACCCGCGAAGAAGCAGTCCGTCGCTCGTCCTGAAGGCGACGTCTTCGTGTGCGGCCCCCAGGTTTGCCTCAGCGACGACCGCGCGTCCGACATGCGTGAACACGTAGGCAGCGGGGAACGGGAGGAAGAGCGTATAGGCAGCGATGACCGCACCCACGGTGAGCAAGAGCCTCCGCACGTAGCGCCAGGCGCGGCTGCCGTCGCTCCTTCGTGTCTTCCAGAGTGTTGCGGCCCCGACGCCGATGAGCAGGAGCCCAGCCGCAAGTGCAAGGAATCCCGTGTAGTCGTCGCCCGACGGGCCGACCTTCAAGGAGTAGTACACGGCTTCGCTGGCTCCCATCGTGACTCCCAGCGCACCAAGAAGAATGGCGATGGTTCCACGTAGGCCGCCACGGAGCCGGTGGTAGGTCGCAGCCGCGAAGAGCAGCACGGCAACCGGCACAAGACCGCTGACGAGGTGATCCGAGGCTGATGTCCCCGGCTGCGGCTGAAGGAAGTTGTCGTCGAGTACGTGAACGGCGATCACGGCGAGACCCACCTGCGCGAGGGTCACCTCGCGGCTCGCAGTTCGGACGAGCTGAACGACGCGATCTGTCGGACTCAAAACGAGCGGTGCTGCTGTTGGGGCCACGATCTGCCTCCGGTTTGACACTAGAGCGCCCCTCCGGCAGATCTGGCTACCGGAGGGGCGCATCCCTGGAGATCACTCGTACTGCAGTGCCTTGAGCACGTTGAGGCGTGATGCACGTCGCGCCGGAATCACGGCCGCCAGCGTGCCGGCGATGATCGTCCCGATCACGAACACACCAATCGTCATCCACGGAATCGCAAGCACGATGCCCTCGTCGGAGAGCGCCTGGGTCGTGAGCACGGCCAGGAAGAGACCGACCGCGATGCCCAGCGCACCGCCGATCAGCGCCGTCACGATGCTCTCATGGCGGACCATGCTCCGCACCTGCCGTCGAGTCATGCCGACGGCCCTCAGCATTCCGATCTCGCGTGTCCGTTCGAAGACCGAGAGCACGAGCGTGTTGACCACTCCGAAGAGGCTGATGATCACCGAGAGGCCGAGCAGTCCATAGAGGAGGTTCAGGACGGTGTTGATGTCGTCCTCCTGAGTCTGCTTGAACTGGCTCGCCGTCTGGATCCTCGAGTCCGGGAACGCATTCAACTGGAGGTTCAAACGAGCGGTGTTCGCCGCGCTGTCACCGCCCTTGATGTTGATCAACGTCATCGCGTTCTGTGGCTTCGAGTAGTTGGCATCGAAGGTCGCGGTCGACATCGTGAGGCTCTCGAAGGGCGAGCCGCCCTTGGGCGGGTCGAAGATGCCCTTCAGGCGGAGATGGAGCGTCTGGCCCGTGGGGACCTGGACCGCGAGCGGAGACCCGATCGACAGATGGTGGTCCTTCGCATAGTCCTCATTGACGAACGCACCGTCTCGGCCGAGCTGCGCCGGAACGTTGTTGCCGCCCTTGAGCCAGTCGATTCTCACGGTCTTCGCGAGATTGGCCTGAACGGCAGTCACCTGCGTGTTGTCTCCGAAGACACGCGCATCGCCTATGCGGATCGGAGAGATCGCGGTGATGCCGGGCGTCACGGCGACTGCGTCGTCGGTCTGTTTGGCGAACGGATCGAACCCGTTCTCCGCAGTCAGGGCATAGTCCGCCACGAACAGCTTGTCCACTGCGTCCCCGAACGAGGTGCGCAGGCCCTGGCCGAGGATCGCCACGAACGTGATCAGTGCGAGCCCGATCATGAGCGCGGAGGCGGTCGATGCGGTCCTGCTCGGGTTTCGCATCGCGTTTTCGCGTGCCAGCGTTCCAGCCGTGCCGCCGATCCGTGCACCGGGCCAGCCGAGCACGGACGCGAGCGGACGAACGGCACGCTTGGCGTTGAGCGCTACGCCGAGGAACAGAATCAGCGTCCCAACTCCCAATGCGATCAGCCGTGTCGCCGTCGTCAGGCCGGATCCGAAGATCCCGTAAACGAGCAGCAGGATCCCGAGCGCAAGGGTGACGACCGAGGCAATCGGGCCAAGTCGCGAGTATTGCGACTTCGGCAGGGTTGCACCCTCACGCACCGCCGCAATCGGCGGGACACGCGTCGCCTTGATCGCGGGCCGAAGACTCGCGAGCAGAGTGACGAGGATTCCCACGCCGAGGCTGACGACGATCGTCCGGGTGGCGAGAATGGTGCCGCCCTTCGGAAACTCGACCCCGAGCGCGACAAAGAGCGCGTTGAGACCCTTCGCCAGGCCGAGTCCGAGCACGAGACCGAGCACCGATGCAATAGCTCCGACGACGAACGCCTCGAGCATGACGACCTTCAGAACTTGCCGCCTCGAGCCGCCGATCGTCCGGAGCGTGGCAAACTCGCGCATGCGCTGGGCGATCGTGATCGAAAGCGTGTTCGCGATCACGAAGCTACCGACGAACAGCGCGATCCCGCCAAATGCCAGCAGGAACTTCTGCACTACGCCGAGCGAGGTGTTGATTTCGTCGACAGCTTCTCCGGTCTGTGCCTCAGCCGTCTTGACCTTGGCGGTCGGCGGCAGGAGCGGTCGAATCTGGTTCGCGAGCGCCTCCGGCGACACACCTTGCTTGCCGGCCACCTGCACCTCGTCGAACTTGCCGAGCTTGTGGAAGATCTCCTGCGCCGTCGGCACGTCGAAGATGGCGATCGTCGCACCGCCGATCGAAGATACCGCTGCGAACTTCGCAATGCCCACGACCTCGAGCTGCCGAACACCTTCGTCCGTGGCAACGCCGATGTTGTCACCAACCGAGAAGCTCTTCTTCTGCGAGGTCTTCTCATCGATCGCAATCTGACCGCTGCCCACGGGCCAATGTCCGGCGGAGAGCGTCAACGCGTTGAAGCGCTGGTCTCCCCGAGCATCGACGCTAAGGGCGAGGGGCGGTGCGCCACCGCTGGAGATGATCTTGCCGTCTCGACCGACGAGGTCGACCTCGTCCGAGATCTCTCCTGCGGCTGCATCTACCTGTGGAAGCTGCCGCACCTTCGCAAGCACCGCCGCGGGAAAAGCGGGTGTCTGCTCTGTGTTGCTGTTGGTGTTCTTGAATGCGACCTTGCCGGTGATAACGGCGTCGGCGTTTTCGTACGACTTGTCGACGATCGACGTGAAGGCTCCCGTGATCGTGTCCGTGAGGACATATGTGCCGCTGATCATCGAGACGCCGAGCACGATCGCAAGCGCCGTCAGAACCGTGCGGAGCTTGCGCCCCAGCAACCCTTTGAGTGCGACGCCGATCATCTCGACAGCTCTTCCATGACCTGGAGTACCTCGTGGGCGTCAGACGGACCGAGGTCCTTGACGATCTGGCCGTCCGCGAGGAAAAGGATGCGGTCTGCGATCGCCGCGGCGCGGGCATCGTGGGTAACCATCACCGTCGTCTGGCCGAAGCCGTCGACCGAGTCGCGCATGAGCTCGAGGATCTCTCCGCTGGTCTTCGAGTCGAGGTTGCCGGTCGGCTCGTCCGCGAAGACGATCGTCGGCCGGCTCACGAGCGCGCGGCCGATCGCGACACGCTGCTGCTGGCCACCCGAGAGCTCCGAGGGACGATGATCGCGGCGGTCCTGGAGACCGATCTTGCCCATCAACTCCTTGACCCAGGCCTTGTCGGGCTTCTCGCCGGCGATCGAGAGCGGTAGAACGACGTTCTCCTCTGCGTTCAGCATCGGGAGGAGGTTGAAGAACTGGAAGACGAAGCCGATGTGCTCGCGGCGCAGCTTGGTCAGGTCCGTGTCGTTGAGCCGCGAGATAGCGGTGCCGGCGATGCTGACTTCACCTGAGGTCGGCTTGTCCAGCCCCGCGAGAATGTGCATCAGGGTCGACTTGCCCGACCCCGACGGACCCATTACCGCCGTGAGGTTTCCCTCCGCGACGCTCAGCGAGACGCCACGGAGAGCGTCCACCGCAGTCTCGCCTTCACCGTAGCGGCGAGTCAGGTCTTGAGCGTCCACGACGGCCTGCGCTTCGTCCGTCCCCGCGTGTACGCGCTCCTCCGTCTCTAGTGCAGTAATCGCAACGATTGCCATGCTCAGCTCCTTCTTTGGTTGTCGATGCGGGGCGTCTGCGCGGCTCGCCGCTCGGCCTCGGCCTTGAGGTGCCGCAGGCCGTCCTCGAGTGCGTCATCAAGCGTCTTCTGGAGCCGCCCGCGGAAGAGGCGGGCAACAAGCCCGTCATAGGACTCCGCCGTCGTCACGTACGTCTTGCCGTCTCGAGCTTCGAGGGCATGGACGTGAATTGCCTTGATGCCGAACGTCGTGCCCGTCCAGGTGATCAGCTGAGGCGGCTCGACCCGCTGGAGGGTAGAGGTGATCGTCCCGGGTCCCGCCTTCCAGCGGAACTCCGATCCTTGGACGAGGCCTCCCTGCATGGATGCCGACTTCACCTCCGGGTTCCAGCTGGGCCAGTGTTCGATCCCCGTGAGCACGTCCCAAACGACGTCGCGGGTGGCAGCGATCTCCGTCTCGCTCGTTCCAGCAACCGGAGCTTGCGGGTTGATCCCGCGCTCAGCTGATTCCGGCTCGTCCTGGATGACGCGCGTCTTCATTCGCTGCTCCTCGCCTAGGGGACTCGTCCACAGTCCCACTTGGAAGGGCGCGACGTAAGGCGGGTAACCGGCGGCTTCGGGGGGCGGTTTTCTGGTGGTTTGCGGCGCCGGCGCCCTCAGGAACGCAGGCGGAGCAGCACTGCGAGTACGCGACGGGATTCGCTGCCGCTCGACGGAAGCCGGAGCTTCGTGAAGATGCTCGAAACGTACTTCTCGACGGCTCGAATCGTAATCACGAGCTTGTCCGCAATTCCTTGGTTCGAATTCCCCTGTGCCATCAGGTCGAGCACTTCTCGCTCGCGCGGCGTCAGTTGCTCGAGGGGATCGTCACTTCGACGGCGCGAGATCAGCGTTGACACGATGATCGGGTCGAGCGCCGAGCCGCCACCCGCGACACGCTCGATTGCCGCGACGAACTCCTTCACGTCGCTGATCCGGTCTTTGAGCAGGTAACCGACGCCGTCCGCGCCGTCCGCGAGCAGCTTCATGGCGAGACCAACCTCTACGTATTGCGACAGCACGAGAACACCAACAGAGGGATGTCGAGCGCGGATCTCGAGAGCGGCGCGCAGACCCTCGTCGCTGTGCGTCGGCGGCAAGCGGATGTCCACGATCGCGACGTCCGGCGGCTGCCTTCCGACCTCGAGGAGCAGCTCCTCGCCGTCCCCGCACTGGGCGACGACGTCCAGGCCGACGTCAGCCAGTAGCCGCACAAGCCCTTCGCGGAGTAGAACGCTGTCTTCGGCGATCGCTATGCGCATGGGATCTCTGCCTTGACCCTCGTTCCACCGCCCTGCGGCGTCCAGACGCGCAGCCGGCCGCCGAGTGCCTCCACGCGATCGGCGAGACCCCGCAGCCCCGAGCCGCGCTCAGTGTCGGCCCCGCCGATCCCGTCGTCGACGATCTCTACGAGGATCTGTCCGTTCACCCGACCGACGTCGACCGTCGCGCTAGTCGCGCGCGCGTGCTTCGCGACGTTCGCGAGACTCTCCGAGACGACGTAGTACGCCACGACTTCCAGCTGCTCCTGCAGCCGGCCGTCGAGTGTCACGGTGAGGCGAACAGGCACTGAGGCGCGAGCTGCGATCGACTCGAGTGCGACCTCGAGACCGTGCCCGGTGAGAACCGCCGGATGAATACCTCGTGCCACGTCGCGCAGCTCCTCGAGGGAGATTGCGATCTCATGCCGCGCCTGATCCAGCCGCGCTCTGGCCTCGGAGCCCGCCGGAAGGCGTTGTTCCACGAGGCTCAGCTCCAGGGAGAGCGCAATCAGGCGCTGCTGAGCGCCGTCGTGAAGGTTGCGCTCGAGCCGCTGGCGTTCCTTCTGGCCTGCATCGATCACCCTTGCGCGGGATCCCCGCAGCTCTTCGAGGCGAGCTCTCAGCTCGGCCTGCAGGCGTGCGTTCTCGACGGCGATTCCGGCCGCCGCAGTGACTGCGCCGAGCAGCTCGGGCTCGTCCTGCAGCGACGAGTCGTGCAGAAGTGCGGCCACGTGTTCGCCGTTCCGTTCGATCAGCGTCGTCGCTCGCCCTCGGCCAAGGTCCTGCAGATCGAGGGGCCGACCCTCGACATCGACATAGGTGCCGAAGTCGGGCAACCAATATGCGAGGTCGAGTGTCGGATCGCGGAGTGTCCGAGCAAGAGCGTCGCGGAGATCGGACGGGGCGAGGTCCACGCGGAGCTCGACGACGAGGTCGCCGAGCGCGGAACGGGCCAGATGGGCCTGGAGGAGGCCCAGCAGGAAGATGACCGGCGCGAGGGAGAGCGTGACGAAGGTCGCCCACCGGATCTGGGCGACCCAAGGGCCGCCGTACGCGGCCGACATGAACAGGGACGCGATCATGACGAGCCCGAGGCCGAAGGCGTCGACGAGCAGGGAGAGCGAGCGTCGTAGCGGCCTCCCCGCGTGCAACCTGCGCACGGCGAGCACGGCCACCCCCGTCAGGCAGAACACGCTGACCATCGTGAGCTGGGCCTTGAGCGCCGTCTCCGCGACGCCGGGATTTACGTGGTGCTCCAGCAGGCTGCGCGGGCCGAAGCCTCCGAAATACATGCGAACCAGCTCGCCGCCGATGGCCGTTACGTACGACGCCAGGACGAGGCTGCGGACGAACGACCCTCGCAACCGCCCGTCGGGGAACGCGAGGAAAACATGGAAGAAGAGGACCGGCGGCACGAGATCGAGTGCTTGCCCAACCGTGTAGAGGAGATCGCTCGGGGCCCACACGAGGGTCGAGAGGAAATTCATGAATCCCGCCGCGATCATCAGCGGACCGAAGCGGCTGGCAGGCCGCCGCGACCATACGAGCAAGCCGCAGAGCACGTAAGAGAGCGTCAGCCAAACCGTCAGCATGGCGATCACGAGCGGCTCGCCGAGCTCTCCGGCCACAAGGTCGCTCCAAAGCGCGAGCGTGAACGACGTAGCTGCGGCGAGACACCCCGCGATCGCGATCAGCCACGAGACGGACGCCCTCGGCGGAGCACGCGCCGCCCGCCGATCGACCTCGGCTGCGACTGCAAACGTGCCCATCTCGCTCCCTCTCTCGTTGCCGGTCGGCCCTGACGGAACCTCTCAGACGGGACCGCTCGACGAACTATGCGCAAACGGGCAGGGATGAAAGGAGGCGTCTAGCGGCGAGGATACTCCCAGGGAGCGTCCATTCCAACCCGGTTCGTCCTGAATCGCGCTCCTCTGGTCGAGACCGAGGGCGACTCCCTGGGAACATTCCTAGGCGCCGCCGCGCCGGGACCGTTAACGACCGACCGACAGAATCCGCGCGCGCCAGGATCCGCTCGGTGCTTGTATCTCCACATCGTCGCCGACACGCCGGCCGAGCAGAGCCTGGCCGACGGGCGACTCCGGCGAAACGCCGCCGACGCTCGAGATCTCCAGCTGCATCCGCTCGCCTCGCTCGTCCTCGATCTCGACGCGCGCGCCGATCCGAACGACGTCGCTCGCTTCCGCCGCGTCCTCGTCGACGACCACCGCGCGGTCGAGGCGATCGCGAAGCAAAGCTATTCGTCGCTCGAGCAAGCCTTGCTCGTTCTTCGCCGCGTGGTATTCGAAATTCTCGGAGAGATCGCCGAAGCTGCGAGCCGTTGCGATGGCCTGAACGGCCTCGGCACGGCGAGGTCCCTCCAGCTCGGCCAGCTCGGCCTCGAGCTGTTCCTTCTGAGCAATCGTCAGCGGCTCGGACCTCTCGCTCGCCACGGCGGCAGCGTACCGAGCCTGAGAATGACTGCTACGGTGCCAGTACGGGTCGGCATCCAGTCACCCGGTGAGATGAGCTTCTCGTTCCTCCTTCGGGTGTTTCGAGGTAGGCAAGTCTCGAAGCCATAAAGGAGTCGAACAACGTGTTGCAGCAATCTTTCCGCGAGCTCGGCGTGTCGCCGATCTTGATCGACGCGCTCGCCGCTCGCGCCATCCATCAGCCGTTCCGGATCCAGGCGCTCGCTCTACCGGATGCACTGGCGGGCCTTGACGTGCTCGCAAGGTCGCCGACGGGATCCGGCAAGACGCTCGCATTCGCGGTGCCGATCGTCGAGCGTACCACCGCCTCAGACGCGCGGCCTTCGGCGCTGGTGCTCGTGCCGACACGCGAGCTCGCAACGCAGGTCACCGAGGAGATTCAGTACCTCGCAGCGGCCAAGGGCCTCCGAGTGGCCTCTGTTTATGGCGGGGTGCCGCTTCACGCGCAGGCCAAGCGCGCGGCGGCCGCGCAGGTCCTCGTCGCCACCCCGGGGCGGCTCGAAGATCTCGCCAAACGACGGCTGATCGACCTGCGGCAGATCCGCATGCTCGTTCTCGACGAAGCCGACCGGATGCTCGACATGGGCTTTCAGCCGCAGGTCGACCAGATCGTCGGGCGGTTGCCCCGTAACCGGCAGACGATGTTCTTCTCCGCCACGCTCGACGGTGAGATCGGCGCACTCGCGCGCGCTCACACGAGCAATCCGTCCCGCTTCGAAGCAGACCACGCGAACGTGCAGCCGGGGGAAATCGAGCACCGCTTCGTCCCTGTGACCGCCAACAGCAAGGTCGAGACCCTGGTCCAGCAGATCCATTCGTTGCAGGGACTCACGCTCGTCTTCGTCCGGACGAAAAGGGGCGCGGACCGGCTCGTTGAGAAACTCGGTCGGCAGAACGTCGACGCGGTTGCCATGCACGGCGACATGCCCCAGAAGGCGCGAGAGCGTGCACTCAGCCGGTTCGAGTCCGGCAAGGTGACCACGCTGGTCGCAACGGATGTCGCCGCACGAGGGCTCGACCTCGACGACATCACGCACGTGGTCAACTTCGACCCACCGGACGAGGGCAAGGATTACGTGCATCGAACCGGACGCACCGGTCGCGCTGGCCGCGTGGGTCAGGCGACCACGCTGGTGTTGCCCGAGCAGCAGGCCGAGACGAGCCGCGTCGCGCGGCGACTGGGCCACCACGACCGGTATGAGCAGGCCGGATTGCAGTCTGCACGGCCGAAGCTGCTCTACACGAGCCGCCGCGGCCGCCGCTCGAAGTGGTAAACCATGGAACCCGCTGCTGACGGCGAACCCATTAGCTAGGAGGTCACGATGAAAGGCGCGGCGAAACCGAAGAAGCTGCAGAAGAAGCAGGCCCAGAAGACGCTGAAGGAAAAGCGCCAGGAGAAGCGCAAGAAGTAGCGCGAGCCGGGCGAAAGCTGCGCTTTCGCCCGGTGCTGGGTTCGCCGCTTCGCGGGGAACGTGCGCGGGCTAAGCCCGCGCACTCTGATTGGGGTTGCGGTTGGCGTTGGGCCGGGGTCCGCGTGCGGCGGCGCTTCGCGTCGCCGCACGCGTTAGTCCGGCCTGCGGTCAAGCGGCTTCGCTCGCTTGACCTCCGGCCCTTAGCTAGTCGGCAGTTCGGAGCGCCACAGACCCGAACTTCGTTCTACGGCAACCGGGGGGACCAGCGGGCGGAGAGCAACCCGGCGGCCACAAGAAGACCTGCCGCTGCGGCCAGGAACGCGTACGTGATCTCGGTGCGGCCCGGCTTGCGGCCGAGGCGTGAGCCGAGCTTGGCGTAGGCCGCTTGCAGTGACTTCGCGTCGCGGGCGGCAAAGAACTCGCCGCCCGTCCTGTTGGCGATTGCCCTGAGCGTGTCCGGATCCGGCGGGACCGGCACCCGGCGGCCGAAGCCGCCGAACGGAGTTTGTGGCCCGCCGGGCACTCCTCCTCCTCCTCCGCCGCCGCCGCCGCCGCCGTAGCCGTACCGGAACTGGAGCGTCCCCGCCGGAGTGCCGAGCGCGACCGCATACACCGGAATGCCGGCTTCCTTCGCCCGGTCGGCGCCCTGCAGTGGCTCCAGCGTGCCGCGCGTCTGGGCGCCGTCCGAAAGGAAGAGGATCGACACGAGCCCACGGGCAGGCGACGGAGCCGCAGTCGTCACCGAGGCGAGGTTCCCGCTCTGATCGTTCACTGCCGTTTGGCCGAGCTCCACTGCGGCTGCGAGCGCGTCGCCGATGGCCGTGCCGCCGAAGCCGGGGAACCACTGGATCGTGTCCAGCGCTTCGCGGACGAGACCGTGGTCGGTCGTGGGCGGGGCAGCGACCGCGGGATCCCCGGCGAAGGCAATCAGGCCGACACGTAGCCGCTTCGGTACCCGGCCGAGGAAGGTGCGAACGGCGGCTGTCGCCGCGGCGAGTCGCGTCGGTTTCACGTCGCGGGCCTCCATCGACCGCGAGACGTCGACGACGAGGATCACGGTGGCGCGGTCACTCGGAATCAGCGTCGTCCGGTTCGGACGGGCGACCCCGACGCACAGCGCGGTGAGGGCAAGCAGAAAGAGAACGAGAGGAACGTACTGGCCCCAGAGTCGGCGGCCGAGCACGCTGATGAGCACCTCGAGGTTGGTGAACCTGATCGCGTAGCGCATCCGCCGCCGCTCAGCCAACAGGTACAGCCCGAGTGCAGCAGGAACGACGAGCAGCGCGAGCAAGAGGAGCGGACGATCGAAGGTCATGGTCCTCCCCCGCAGACCGCTCCGACCTGGAGGACCGCGCGAACACTACTGACGGCCGTGCTAACGCGCGCCTGCACCTCGACGCGTCCGCCGCGGAGCGTCCGGACTGCGACGACACTCGCCATCAGCGTCGCGTTCGGCGCAGCTGCTGTGTAAAAGCCGACTGCGTGCCAGCCGGAAATGAGGCGCTCACCGCCGGCGCAGGCGCGGACCGCCCGTGCGCTGGTAGGTCGCAGCCGGACATTGCTGACACGTCTGATCGTCGGCTGGCCCGGCGGAAACGCGGCGGAGAGCTTGAACGGCACGGGGCCCGAGCCGCCCCCCGCCGAAGGGACACATCCGAGGTGGGGACGGAAACTCGAAGCGCGACCCGCGGCGCCGGCGTAAGTCGCGACGAAGACCGCTGCGCGGGAAGTCGTAACTCCCGGGTTGACCGGACTGCCCAGCTTCCCCAGAAAGCCCAGGTCGATGGCGCGGTCGCTCAGCTCCGCGTCGAGACCCCCGACGACGAAGCCGCGCGGGCACGACAGCTGGTACTCGACCCGGGTCCTCGGCGCAGATCGCGCCGGAGGGACGATGACCCACGGCCCCGCGACCCGCACGCAGACCTGCAAGCCACGGCACTCGTTCGTCGCTTCGGCAGTCTGGGCGCCGGCCCCGACGCCTCCTGTGGCGAGCCCGACCAGGAGGAGGAGCCGTCTCACGGCACCCTCCGGAACCACAGGGCCGACATCGCCCCGCCTACCAGCAGCAGCGCGGCCGACCCTCCAGCGAAGAAATCGGTGATCTCGCGGGACTGCCTGCGGTGGCCAAGACGGGAGCCGAGCTTCCCGTAGACCTGGCGCAGCCCGGCGTCGTTGCTCGCCGTGAAGAACTGGCCGCCGGTCGCGCGGGTGAGCCGGCGCAAGGTCTCTGGGCTCGGCGGCACGCGGATCTGGGCGCGATAGCCACCGGTGAGCGAGACCGTGACGACACCGTTGTCCGTGCCGACGACGATGGCAGACACCGGAATGTGGAATGACCTGGCCTGCTGTGCGGCCGCGTCTGGGGTCGTGCGCCCGCTCATGTTGGCACCGTCCGAGATGACGAGGATCGCCGTCGGCGGCACGGTCCCGTCCTTCGCACGCTGACGCCGCCCGAGCTGCACGCCGAGCGAAACCGCGTCGCCGAGGGCGGTTCCCTCACCCGGCCGGAGCGAGTTGAGCGCCTGCCGGGCAAGAAGCCGGTCATCTGTCGGCGGCAACGCGATTGCCGCGCGGCCGGCAAAACCGACCACGCCGACGCGGAACTTCTTCGGGATCTTGTCCAGGAACGCCCGCGCAGCGCCTCGTGCCGCCGCGAGGCGCGTCGGCCGCACGTCCTTCGCGCGCATCGAGAGCGATGTGTCGAGCGCCAGGATCACCGTCGCCTCCTCGCGGGGCACGCTCACGGTTGCGTGCGGACGCGCGACGCCGACGACCATCGCCGCCAGGGCGACGAGCAACACGGCGAGGGGAAGATGGCGACGCCAGCTCGGTGCTGAATCCACGAGATTCGGGAGGAGTGCCGGCGTGGTGAACCGGGCGGCGAACTCGGTCCGGCGCCGCTCACGGAGGAAGTAGAGGGCCACGAGCACGGGCACGGCCACCAGGCCGACCAACGCCACGGGCCACTCGAAGGTCACCGGCGCGGACCTCGACGAAGGAAGACGGCGAGCGAGCGGAGCCAGTCGCCGGACGTCGTCAGGACGACGTGCCGGGCGCCGGCGGACGCGACTGTCCTGGCCACCGCGGCGCGCTCCGCTGCAGCTGCAGCTGCGAAACGGGCGCGCAGCTTGGCGCTGCGCGTGTCCACCCGAACCTGGCTACCGGTCTCGGGATCGACGAGCCAGAGCGCACCGGCATTGGGAAGCTCCTGCTCTGCGGGATCGCGGATCTCCACCGCCACGATCTCGTGCCTCCCCGCGAGCTCGAGCAGCGGGCGGCGCCAATCGAGCGGCCCGCGGAAGTCGCTGACGACGACCACTACGGCGCGCTGACGCGCGAGCGCTCCGGTTCGAGCGAGCGCCTCGCCGAGCGCCGTCGCGCCCACCCGACCGTTGCCGCCCGGCTCTTCGCGAAGCGCCGCGAGCAATCCGATCAGACCGAGCCGTCCCTGCCTTGGGGGCGTCGCGCGAGGCCGCGCATCACCGAAGGTCACGAGTCCGAGCCTGTTTCCGCGTCGCGTCGCCACATGGCCGACGGCGATCGCGACTCCCTCCGCGACGTCTGCCTTGCGCCGATCGGCGGTGCCGAACTGCATGGACGGCGACGTGTCGAGCAAGAGCCAGGTGACGAGCACACGCTCGGCGAGGTGGACGCGAACGTGCGGCTCGCCGGTGCGCGCGGTGACGTTCCAGTCGATCCTGCGGACGTCGTCCCCGGGGGAGTAGGGGCGCACCTGCACGAGCTCCGTTCCGTCGCCGTGCAGCGCGGAGCGATAGTCGCCGGCCAGCAACCCCTCCATCCTCCGCCCGACACTGAGGTCGAGCGCGCGCAGAAGCCCGTCCGGAATCGCACCGGGCCCCGGCCGCGCCGGCGTCGGCTCGGTCCGGAGGGCCCGTAGCAGGCTCATAGGGCGCTTTCTGCCCGAAGGCGAGCGACGCTCATTTACGCGGCGCTCGTCGGAGCGAGATCCAGTGCAGGCACCGGAACGGCCGCGATCACCTTGTCGAGGATGGTGTCGGCCTGCACCTCCTCGGCGAGCGCCTGGTAGGTGAGGACGAGCCGGTGGCGGAGCGCGTCCTTCACGAGCGCCTGCAGGTCGTCGACCAGCACGTAATCGCGGCCGCGGACCAGGGCGAGCGCGCGCGCCGACTGGACGAGGCTGATCGGCCCGCGTGGACTTGCGCCGAATGCGATGTACTCGCGCAGCTCCGGCATCCCGTATGCGGCGGGATCCCGCGTCGCCGTCGCAAGCGTGACCGAGTAACTGACCAATCCTGGGTCGACGTACACGTCGAAGACCGCCCGCTGGAGCGACTGCAGGTCCTCGAGCGAGAGCGCCTGCCGCAGATCGGGCGGCGGTACGAGCTGGCGCTGGACGACGGTGAGCTCCTCGTCGTGCTCGGGATAGCCGATCAGCACCTTGAGCATGAACCGGTCGATCTGCGCCTCGGGGAGGGGGTACGTCCCCTCGGACTCGATCGGGTTCTGGGTAGCCATCACGAGGAACGGATCCGGAACGGGATACGTCGTGTGCCCGATCGTCACCTGACGCTCCTGCATCACCTCGAGCAGCGCCGACTGCACCTTCGCCGGCGCGCGGTTGATCTCGTCGGCGAGGAGGAAGTTGCAGAACACCGGGCCGAGCTCCGTGTCGAAGGCGCCCTCGCCGACCCTGTACACGCGAGTCCCGACGAGGTCCGAGGGAACGAGGTCCGGGGTGAACTGGATCCGCGAGAAGGACCCGCCGAGGACACCGGCGGTCGTCTTGATCGTCAGAGTCTTCGCCAGGCCCGGGACGCCTTCGATCAGCAGGTGGCCCTGCGCAAGCAGGCACACGAGCACACGCTCGAGCATGGCGTCCTGCCCGGCGATCACCCGCCTGATCTCGAAGAGCGCCTGCTCGAGCCGGTCCTTGGCCTCGGTAGGCGAGGGCACGGGCAGGTCGTTCTGCGGCTCGGTCACGTGGGCTCCCTCCGTCCTGTGTACAGAGTCATATACGACAGCAGACCACTTTAAGTTTCTCCTGAGAGCCCGCCGTGCGAGATGCTTCCCGGGTGGCCAAGGTAGGAGAGGTCGCCCGGCGGACCCGGAGAGTCACCGAGCGGGACATCGGGCTCTTCACCGAGCTGACCGGCGACCGCAACCCCCTGCACTACGACAAGGCGCTGGCGCAGGCATCGCGCTTCGGCGGTCTCATCGTCCAGGGCGGGATCACTTCGGGCCTGCTGAACGCTGTCGTCGCAGAGGACCTACCCGGACCGGGCAGCGTCTTCCTGCACGTGGACTGGAGCTTCAAGGCGCCGGTCCGGCCAGGCGACGAGATCACCGCGGAGGTCGAGGTGCTCGAGGCTCGGGAGGACAAGCCGATCACGCGGCTCCGGACGACGATCACGAACGCCGGCGGGACGGTGGTGCTCGACGGGACGGCCCTCGTCTGGACGGAGCCGCTCTAGTCGCGCGGTGCGCGGCGCTGGCGCCGAAAGAGCAAGGCAGCCGCGATGAGCGCGATCCCGGCCGTCGCGGCCGCCGCAATCGTGATCCGGTCCCTGCTCTCCGAGACGCCACCTTTCGTCAGCACGATGGTGTGGCCGGCCGCGGTTGCAAGGCGGCGCACGGCGGCGATGGCCGCTTCTGCCTGCTTCGTCTGGTCCCGACCCGGATCGGGGAGATCCGCGAGTACGCGGCTCGATCGTTCTTCACGAGCCCCGTCGAGGACATAGCCGTAGCCGTTCCGCATCACGACGAGCACTCCGCCGCGGAAGACAGCAGAAAGGTCCAATCCCAGGAACTCCGCAAGCTTCTGAGGCTCGCGATAGAGGTCGGAGACGGGGCCGAGGTCGGAGGCCTTCGCGACAAGCGCGACCTTGATTCGGAATCCCGCCCGGTCGGCATCACGCACCGTACTGGCGAGCCGACGCATGGCCTCCGAGTCAGTCTGAGCACCGGGGGGCACGAACAAGCTCGCCTCGATGAGACGCTCGCTCACCGGATCTCCGTGCGCGGCCGTGCTGGCAGGGAGCAAGAGCCCGGTCGCACAAACGACCAGGATCACGCGGGCCCGAGCCAAGACCATCCCGCCGATCGTATTGAATGGCCCCGTGTCGACCGGAGGTCCGTCGAGCCTGCCGATCCGGCGCAACACGGTCATCCTCGCCGCCACGCTGGCGGTCAACAGCGTCGTCCTCCAGCTCGTTGCGGCCGTATCGTCGCTCACGTTCGTCCTGGTGACGGGAGTGAAAGGCTTGCTCGGGCTCGGGCCTGCGATCTTCCTCACCGCCTCCGGGCTTACGGCTGTGCCCGCCGGACGGATGATGGATCGCTTCGGCCGCATCCCGGTGGTCTCGGGTGGATTCGCCCTCGGCGCCGCCGGCTGCGGGGTGACCGCGCTTGCAACTCGCACGAGCTCCACTCTGCTGCTGATCGCCGGCTTCAGCCTGATCGGCGCAGCCGGCGCCATCGCCCTGCTCATCCGCACCGCGGCCGGGGACATGTATCCGCCCGAGCGGCGCGCACGCGGAATTTCCTACGTGCTGTTCGGCTCCGTTTTCGGAGCGATCCTCGGACCGACGGTCTTCGGCCCGCTCTTCGCCGGGAAAGACGTCGAAGCCGACTCGCTGACAGTGCCCTGGCTCGCCGCGGGAGCGATCAGCCTCATCGCGCTTGCGCTCGTGCAGTTCGTCCGTCCGGACACCAAGCAGATCGCGGAGATCATCGGCGCGCGTACCGATGCTCCCACTGCCGCAGCCGCGCCGCTCGGCGAGCTCGTTCGGCGACCGGGGGTGC
>WNGF01002201.1_pt1 | contig 33869 bp, 27 predicted proteins | sample 5400641 | NCBI WGS metagenome assembly WNGF01 (sample SAMN13153371, study PRJNA577476) | soil metagenome | isolation source: 80 cm soil or saprolite under grassland replicate 2 | place: USA:California | collected 2016-06-15 | reverse complement strand
CGATTGGCCTGCGGGCTGGGACCGGCCGAGGTCCGACGTGGGCCAGGCCGCCTCGGCGGAAGCGCCCTGGAGCAGCGTCTCCAGGTCCGGCTCGTGGCCATTGCCGGCTGCGCCGGCCCCGATCGATGCGATGCCGCCGAACGGGTCGGGCGTCCGGAACGGCGCCTCCAGGACCTCGTGGCCCAGGTGGGGCGCGCAGCTCAGGCAGCGGCTCTCGACCTCGTTCCAGCAGTTCGCGCAGGTGTACTGCCGGCACGACATGCAGAAGTTGAACGTCTTATGAAACGCGTCGAGCTGCTGCCCCGATGCCTGGCGATCCTGATCGCTGCGAGCGTCGGCCAGCGCCTCGTCGAGCGACGACTCGTCGCTCAGGACGTAGTTCTTCAGACCCTTGGAGAGGACCTTGAACTTACCGAACCGCCCCGCCCGAGGCGTTTGCGTCTCGAAGGTGTAGCGCGTGCCGCAGCGCTCGCAGAAAGACTCAGTCAGGATCTCGGACATTCTGTCCCCGGGCCGCAACTCATCACGCTCGGGCGGCGACGCCGGCCGAATGGATGCGAGAGTATACCGCAGGGTAGTTGCATCCCCTGCGCCGCTCGTACCGCGTGCTCCGACCGATGGTCCCGCCGATGGTCCGGCCGATCGGGCCGACGAGTCCCCTCTGCTAGACTCCGGGCGCCTCATGCGACCCCTCGCCGCTCTCGAGCGGATCATCGAACGGCTCGTCGAACGGTCATCGGCCCGACTCTTCCGGACGCGAATCCAGCCGCTTCAGGTCCAGCGGCGTGTCGAGCGGGAAATGGAGACGCATCGCCGAACTGTGGGCGGTCGGACGATGGTGCCCAACCGTTTCACGGTCCGCCTCAATCCGGCGGATCTGGTGGAGCTCGAGCCGGTGGCCCGGAGCGTGGTCGCGGAGCTCGCCGACGCGGCCCTCACCTTCGCCCGGACGCATCGGTACGCGGTCGCCGATCGACCGCGCGTGTCGCTCGTCGCGAACCGTGCCGTCGCCGTGGGCGACATCGACGTCGACGCCCGCTTCGAGGATCCCGGACAGGCCGCAGGCGGGGCGGCCGGCCAGGTCAACCTGCGCGACGGCTCGCCGAGGGGCGAAGCGTCGCCGGGGGGAGGCCCGCAGGGCCTGGACCGAACGATGGTCTTCGCGATCCCGCAACCGGAGGCGCCGCTCGCCGTGCTGCGCGAGCTCCTGCCGGACGGCTCGGATCGCCAGATCGTTCTCGACGGCCGGCCGCTGACCATCGGTCGGGCCACGGACAACGACCTGGTCCTCGGCGATTCGCGGGTGTCCCGCCACCATGCCCGCCTCCAGGGTCGACGGGGCACGCTCGTGCTGACCGACCTTGGAAGCAGCAACGGCACGCGCGTCAACGGGATCACCGTCCAGGAGGTCGTGCTGGGGCCCGGCGACCGAATCCAGCTGGGGGATTCGATCCTGGTCGTCGACAGCGTCTCGAACGCCTGACGCGATGGACGGCGCCCTCCTGACGCTGTGGATCATGCGGCTGGCCTTCCTGGCCCTGATCTACCTGTTCCTGATCGGAGTCGTCCGCGTGCTCATCCGCGACCTGCGGGCGGCGTCGCGTGAACCGGCCACCGAGCTGGGCCGGCTGATCGTGCTCGCCTCGCCGTCGGGCGAGCCCGCGGTCGGCGCCGTCTTCGCCCTCGATGCCGTCACGACGATCGGCCGCGACGTGAACAACGCCGTCGTGATCGAGGATCCGTTCGCCTCGTCCGAGCATTGCGCCCTGACGTTCCGTGGCCGCTCCTGGTACGTGGAGGACCTGGCCAGCACGAACGGGACGTTCCTCAACGGCAGCCAGGTCGGCGGGACGGCGCCGATGAGCTTTGGCGACGAGATCCAGGTGGGAGAGGTCCGGCTCAGGCTGGAGCGGGGCCGCCGGTGAGCGCCGCCCGCCAGATGGCTCTGCCGGCTCTGCGCTGGAGGGCCCTCCGGCCTCGGGCTCGCTGGCGAGAGAGCGTTCTCCTCGGCCTGCTGGCCGTCACGCTCGTCGTCGGCAGCGCATCGCTCGGTGCGACGGAGCGGGCGCTGGCCGGCCATCCGCCGACGTTTGCGGCGGCCGACCCGCGCGCCCTGAGCCTCTATCTTGGAATGCTCTTCGCCGTCCATCTGGCCCAGGTGCTGGCCGGCCGGCGCACCGACCAGGTGCTCCTGCCCGCCGTCGGGATGCTCGGCGGAATCGGCCTGCGCGTTCCGACCGCTGGCTCCGCCTCTACAAGTACACCTGGGCCGCCGCCGGGATCGCGCTGCTCCTCCTCACGCTCATCCTGGGAGTGGACGTCAATGGCGCCCGCCTGTCGCTGCGGCTCGGTCCGCTGACCGGCCAGCCGTCCGAGCTGCTGAAGGTCATGCTCGTCATCTTCCTGGCCGGCTACCTGTCCGAGAACCGGCAACTCCTGGTCGAGCAGGACACGAGGCTCGGACCGATCCGCCTGCCACCGCTGCCGTACCTCGCGCCGATGGTCGCGATGTGGGCGACCGCGCTGGGCATCGTCGTGATCGAGCGAGACCTCGGCGCGGCGCTCCTCTTCTTTGCCGTCTTCCTCCTGCTCCTGTACGTCGCGACGGGGCGAACGAGCGCGATCGTGCTCGGCCTCATCCTGTTCGCGGTGGGCGCGGTGCTCGCGTACCAGCTGGTCGGCCACGTCCGGACCCGGGTGGACATCTGGCTCGATCCGTTCGCGGATCCCGGCGGTGCCGGCTACCAGGTGGTCCAGGCGCTCCACGCCTTTGCCCGCGGCGGAATCGTCGGAACGGGGCTGGGTGGCGGGCTGCCCTCGGCGTCTACCTCGTCGTCATCGAACGGGGCCTCCGCATCGCGGCCGCCGCGGCGGATGACTTCCGGGCGATCCTGGCGGCGGGCCTGAGCCTGGTCGTCGGCGTCCAGGCCTTCATCATCGCCGCCGGCAACCTCAAGCTCATTCCCCTGACCGGGATCACCCTCCCGTTCATCAGCTACGGCGGCTCGTCGTTGCTGACGAACGCCGTCGTCGTGGGCCTGCTGCTGGCGATCTCGGACAAGGGCGTTGAGCCGCCGCCTCCGCCCGGATCGCGGCGACGCCTCTCGCCGCGTCGCCTGACGGGTCTGCTGCAGCGAGGAGCCGGGCAATGATCGGTGGGCGGCCGCCCCAGGCGGTCCGTCGTGCCGCCGGTCGCACCGTCGGCCGCAACGTGAGTCGGGTCGGGATCACGCTCGCCCTGGCCTTCGCGGCCCTGGCCGGCGGCGCGGGCTACTGGCAGGTCGTCCGCTCGACCGACCTCTCGACCTCGCCCGACGATCCGGCGGTCATCTCGGCGGTCCGTCACGTCCCACGGGGTCGCATCCTGGATCGTCGCGGCACGGTCCTCGCCTCGAACAAGCTCGACGCGAACAAAGAGCCATACCGTTCCTACCGCGATCCGGTCATGAGCCCGGTGATCGGCTACGCATCCAGGCAGTACGGCATGGCCGGCCTGGAGCTCGCCTACGACGCCCAGCTGGCCGGCCTGCGGCGTTCCGATCCGGTGGCGGACATGCTCACGAAGTTCCAGGCGAAACGGTACGACCCGCAGGACATCACGCTGTCGCTGTCGCTCCAGCTCCAGCGCGCGGCCGTCCGCGGGCTCGGTCGTGACCAGGGCGCCGTCGTCATGCTGGATCCGCGCACCGGCGAGGTCCTGGCGCTTGCCTCGACGCCCACCTTCAATGCCTCCGCGCTGGCCAACCCGACGACCGCCGCCGCGACCTGGAAGGCGCTCAACGACGACAAGTCCGATCCGCTCCTGCCCCGGGCCACGCTGGGCCGCTACGTCCCGGGCTCGGTCATGAAGATCGTGACGGCGATCGCCGCGTTTCGGTCCGGTTCCATCACCAAGGACACCACCTACGAGCAGCAGCCCGCGGCCGAGAAGACCGGCCTGCTCGTCTCAGGCTACCGGGTCCGGGACGGTCATCATCTCTTCACGGGCGACAAGGCCCTCGATTTCATCGAGGCGACCGAGGTGTCCTGCAACATCTACTTCGCCCTGACCGGCCTCCGGACCGGCGGCGCCGAGATGGACGCGGCCGCCCGCAAGCTGGGCTTCTACGCGCCCATCCCCTTCGACCTGCCGACCGCGCCCAGCCAGCTGACGAACGGTGGCGGCCCGTTGCCAGGCGGCTTCCTCGACCGCGTCGAGCTCGCCAATGCCGCCTACGGCCAGGCAGAGACGAACGTCACGCCGCTGCAGATGGCCCTCGTGGCGGCCGCGGTCGCCAACGATGGTGTGCTCATGAAGCCGCAGCTGGTGCGATCGTTGCACGGCGCGGACGGCACCCAGACCGTGGCGCCCGAGACCTGGGCGACGGTCCTCCCGTTCAACGATGCGGCCGTCATCAAGTCGGCGATGCAGCGCGCCGTCGAGGGACAGTACGGCCGGCTGTTCACGACGGGAGCCAAGGTCCCGGGCATCTCGACCGCCGGCAAGACCGGCACGGCCCAGCTGGGCGGCTCCGGCGAGCCGAACAGCTGGTTCATCGGATTCGCTCCGGTCGAGCAGCCGCGGATCGCGATCGCCGTGGTCGTGGCGCATGGCGGCGGTGGCGGCGCACGCGCGGCGCCGCTCGGCGGCGACCTGATGAAGCTCTTCTTCGATACGGAGGCCAACCGGTGACTGGTGCCGACGCCGGCCCCGGGGATCAGCCCATGGACGGGACCGAGCCCCCGGAAACAGATCCGCCGCCTGGCGCGCGACGGGACCCACGACCGTGGATCGAGCGGATCGGCCTGGCCGGGATCGCGATCGTGATGGCCGGGCTGTTCGGCACGGTCGGCGTGGCCGCCTGGTACGGCAATGACGGCTTCCTGGCGGCCATGGGCGCCATCGGCTGCCTCATGACCCTCTGGGTCGGGGCACTGACGCTCGTCCGAGGCTGACCCGTGGCCGCTTGCCAGGGGACTGCGGCTCAATAGCGGGGTGCCAGGAGCGGCCACGCCAGGGCGTCGCGGCATGGAGCACGGGCCACTCCGCGTCCGGGGCGTCGTCGTTACGCGCGGCGCTCGGTTGCTCCTCGCTGCCGAGGCGAGCAGGCGAGCTCCAGCCCATCAGCGGGAGGGAGACGGCAGCATCGCCATCGATCACACCATGGAGAAGGGCGGAACGGTCGAATCCGGTGACTGGCATCGCCTTCAGCCACGGGCGGCTTACTCGCGGGCGAGCTGCCGGCTGCGACGCGTGGGCACAACGCGATCCGGGTCGAGAGACGTACCGGGCGACTCGTCGGCGGCCTGCCCGGCCTGGCTCGTCTGCTCGAGGAGCTTGGCGACCAGCGCCGTCCAGCCGGTCTGGTGGCTCGCGCCGAGGCCGGCACCCGTGTCGCCGTGGAAGTACTCGTAGAAGAGGATCCGGTCGCGAAAGGCCGGGTCGCCGGCGAAGCGGAGGTCACCGCCGAAGACCGGCCGCCGGCCCGCGCCGTCGCGCAGGAACAGCGCCTCGAGGCGGCGCGACAGTTCCAGGGCCACGTCCCCGAGCGTCGCCTGACGGCCCGAGCCCGTCGGTAGCTCAACGGTGAACGCCTGGCCGTAGTAGTGGTGGAACCGCTGCAACGCCTCGATGAGGAGGTAGTTGATGGGGAACCAGATCGGGCCACGCCAGTTGGAATTGCCGCCGAACAGGGGCAGGCTCGATTCGCCGGGCTCGTAGTCGACGCGGTGCTCAGCACCGTCGATCGGCAGGACGAACGGATGGTCGCGATGGAAGCGGCTGAGGGAGCGGACCCCGTGATCGGCGAGGAACTCCTCCGGGTCGAGCATGCGGCTCAGAAGCGCGCGCAGCCGATCGCCGTGGACCAGGGCGAGCAGGCGGCGCTGGCCGACGCCCGGTTCCTCCCACGACGCGACGAGCTGGGCGAGCTCCGGCCGATTGGCCAGGAACCAGCGCATCCGCCTGCGGAACTCGGGCAGGACGGCCAGCGTCGCCGGGTCGAGCGTCTCGACGGCGAGCATCGGGATCAGGCCCACCAGCGACCGGACCTTGAGCGGGATGACCTCGTCCGTGTCGAGATGGAGCACGTCGTAGAAGAACGCGTCGTCATCGTCCCACAGGGGGATTCGCTCGCCGTCGGGCAGTCCCACGCCGTTGAGCGCGCCGGCGATGTACAGGAAGTGCTCGAGGAACTTCGTGGCGATGTCCTCGTAAACGCGATCCTCGCGCGCGAGCTCCAGGGCGATCGCGAGCATGTTCAAGCTGTACATGCCCATCCAGGCCGTGCCGTCCGCCTGCCCCAGATGCCCGGCGACGGGCAACGGCGCGCTCCGGTCGAAGACGCCGATGTTGTCGAGGCCCAGGAAGCCGCCCTGGAAGACGTTGTTCCCGTCGGCGTCCTTGCGGTTCACCCACCACGTGAAGTTGAGCAGGAGCTTGAGGAAGACGCGCTCCAGGAACGAGCGGTCCGGCCGGCCGGTGAGCCGCTCATCGATCTGGTAGACCCGCCGGGTGGCCCAGGCATGAACGGGCGGATTGACGTCGCCGAGCGACCACTCGTAGGCCGGCAACTGGCCGTTGGGATGCATGTACCACTCTCGCGTCAGGAGGAGGAGCTGGGCCTTGGCCAGCTCGGGATCAACCTGGGCGAGCGGGATGCAGTGGAAGGCCAGGTCCCATGACGCATACCAGGGGTACTCCCAGGTGTCCGGCATGAGCAGGATGTCCGCGTTGTTCAGCTCGCGCCAGTCGTGGTTGCGGCCGTGGCGGCGCTCGGGCGGCGGCGCCGGCTGGTCCGGGTCGCCGTCGAGCCAGCGCCCGACGTCGTACTGATACCACTGCTCGGACCAGAGGAGACCAGCGAACGCCTGACGCTGAACGAGCCGCTCGTCGGCGGTGATCCGCCGGCCGGTCAGGGGCCGGTAGAAGGCATCCGCCTCGGCCCGGCGCGTCGCCAGCAGCTCGTCGACGTCGGCGAACGGTGCCGACTCGTCCGGCGGGATATGCGGTGGATGGTCGAGGGGGTGATCCGCGTCCGGGCTCTGGTCGCAGGAAAACAGGCGCAGGCGAAGCCGCCGTGTCTCGCCGGGCGCGAGCGACAGCCGGTGCCGGACCGCCACCTTGGACCCTTCGCCGGCCGGGTTGACCGCGTTGCGCCGCCCTTCCACGACCGCCGCGTGGATGCCGTCCTTGACGAACGGGCCGGGATTGAGCGCATCGAACAGGCGGGCCGCGTTGGTCTCGTTCTCCGTGAACAGGAGCTCCGGCGCGGTGCCATTCGACGATTCGGCCGCGAGACGATACGTGCCGAGCCGCGGGTGCGTGGCCTCGATCAGCCGTCCGCCGTCCGCGGTCGAGACGTCGCGCAGGCGGGGCCGGGTCCGGTGGCGCCCCCACGACCACGTGTTCCGGAACCACAGCGTGGGCAGCACCTCCAGCTGAGCCGGATCCGGGCCGCGGTTGGTGACCGCGATCGCGATGACGAGGTCCTCGGGCTGGGCCTTCCCGTATTCAACCTCGACGTCGAAGTAGCGGCCATCGTCAAAGACCCCGGTGTCGAGCAGCTCGTACTCGGGGTCGGAGCGGGTCCGGGCCGCATTGCCGGCGACGAGATCGTGGTACGGGAATGCGGCCTGCGGATACTTGTAGAGGGCCCGCAGGTAGCTGTGGGTCGGCGTCGCGTCCAGGAACCAGTAGAGCTCCTTGACGTCCTCGCCGTGGTTGCCCTGCTGGCCGCTCAGGCCGAACAGGCGCTCCTTGAGGATGGCATCCCGACCGTTCCACACGGCCAGGGCGAAGCATAGCCGCTGCTGGTCGTCGCTGATCCCGAGCAGGCCGTCCTCCCCCCAGCGGTAGGCACGCGACCGCGCCTGATCGTGCGGCAGATATCCCCAGGCGTTCCCGTCCGCCGAGTAGTCCTCGCGAACCGTGCCCCACTAGCGTTGCGACAGGTAGGGCCCCCAACGACGCCAGCGCGTGGCCGGATCGGCGGCCGCGGCCAGGCGGGCGCGCTCCGGGTCGAGCCGTCGAGCAGCGCGTCGGGCCGGCGGGGGCGTCGCGAGCCGGAGGCGCGTCGCGACCCCGTCGCGATCGGGACCCGCCTCGCTCGATCCATCGGCAGTCATCGACTCATCGCCGGCCATCTTGCGCCGTTGACATCGCGGGCGCATCTCCTCCGGCGGCGGGCCGTGCGGCGTCAGCGCGAACCCATTCTCGACTTCGGACGTACTATCGGGTGACGGCCACGGCGTGCGCCGTCGGCCGCCGACCCGCCGCATCCACCGAAATCGTCATGGGCGAGGCTCTCAGGCCGGTCGCGCCCCACCCGCGAGGAGCCTCATGACCAAGATCCAGCAGTCCGGCGAGAAGGTCGTCGCCAACGTCGAGCGGGTGATCGTCGGCAAGCACCACGAAGTCCGCCTGGCCCTCGTTGCGCTGCTGTGTCGCGGCCACCTGCTCATCGAAGACGTGCCGGGAACGGGCAAGACGATGCTCGCCAAGGCGTTCGCCCGGAGCCTGGGCTGCACGTTCCGGCGGATCCAGTTCACCCCGGACCTGCTGCCGTCCGACGTGACCGGCCTGTCGATTTTCAACCAGAAGACGCAGGAGTTCGAGTTCCGGCCGGGGCCGATCATGGCCCAGGTGGTGCTGGCCGACGAGATCAACCGGGCGACGCCCAAGACCCAGTCGAGCCTGCTGGAGTGCATGGAGGAGCGCCAGGCGACGATCGACGGGACGACCTACAAGATGCCCGATCCGTTCCTCGTCATCGCCACCCAGAATCCGATCGAGTACGAGGGCACGTTCGCGCTGCCGGAGGCCCAGCTCGACCGGTTCATGCTGCGCATCCGGCTGGGCTATCCCCAGCCCATCGAGGAGATCGTCATCCTCGACGAGCAGAAGCGCGAGCATCCGCTGGACGAGCTCGAGGAGGTCTGCGGCGTCGACGAGCTGCGCGAGCTGCAGGCAGCCATTCGGGAGATCTACGTCGACTCGACCGTCAGCGACTACATCGTCCGCCTGGTCAACGGCACGAGGAACCATCCGGACGTCTACCTTGGCGCTTCGCCTCGCGGCTCGCTCGCCCTCTACCGGGCCGGCCAGGCGATGGCCGCTCTGCTGGGTCGTGACTACGTCATCCCGGACGACGTGAAGCTGCTGGCCGAGCCGGCCCTCGCCCACCGGCTCATCATCAAGACCAGCTCGACGATCCACGACGTCCAGCCCGGGCAGGTGATCCGCGAGCTCCTGGACACGACGGCCGTGGACGGCGTCCATCCACAGGGCCACGAGGCGTCGCCCAGGCCATTGCGACCGGCAGCCGTCGGCAGTTCCGAGACGGCCAGCATGGCCCGCGAAAGCAACGTCTAGGCCGGCAGCCGACCTCCGCTTGGCGCGATTCGTCCGATGATCCGCCGGATCCAGGCCCTCGCGATCGCCACGACGCTGGTCCTGGCGGCCTTCTCGACGGGCCTGCCGTTCCTGTTCTATCTCCTCTACCTGGCCGTGCTCGTCATCGGCGGCAGCTACATCGTGACCCGGCTGGGCCTGACAGACCTGGAGGCCGGCTACGCGGTCAACCAGCTCCACGGCCGGGTGGGTGACACGCTCCGGGTGACGTACACGCTGCGCAACGCGGGCCGCACTCCCAAGCTCTGGCTGGAGGTCTACAACCCGACCAATCTGCCGGCGGGCCTGCCCGGTCGAGCCCTGTCGCTCGGCCCCAATGGCGAGCGGTCCTGGATCATCAAGACGCCGCTCAACCGTCGCGGTCATTTCCGGATCGAGCCACTCCAGATCCGGACCGGCGACCCCTTCGGCCTGTTCGAGGCGTCGGCGGCGGTGGGGCAGGGACTATCCCTCGTGGTCTACCCGCGGGTCGAGCGTCTGCCACTATGGCGATTGCCGGCCGCCAACATCGAGGGCAGCCACGCCGCCCCCGAACGAACCCTCCAGACGACCCCGCTCGCCACGACGGTCCGGCCGTATGCGCCCGGCGACAGCATGAATCGAATCCACTGGAAGTCGACGGCCCGGCACGGCGAGATCCAGGTCAAGGAATTCGACCTGGAGCAGACGTCCGACGCCTGGATCTTCCTCGACCTCGACCGGCGTGTTCAGGCCGGCCGCGGGGACGACTCCACCGTCGAGATCGGCGTTCGCGCAGCGGCCTCGGTCGCCGACCGGGCCCTCCTCGAGAATCGCGCCGTGGGCCTGACGACGAGCGGCCATCGGATCGCCGTGATACCCGCCGATCGCGGTGGCCGCCAGCATCTCAAGATCATGCAACTGCTGGCCGCCGTGGAGGGCGACGGCGCGGGCCAGCTCGCCGAGACCCTCGTCACGGGGCTGTCCCGGCTGCGACGCGGGATGACCGCGGTCGTCATCACGCCATCCCTCGAGCGCAACTGGGTCCGACCGCTCGCGTCGCTGCGGTCGCGAGGCGTCGCCTGCGTCGTCGTCCTCATCGATGCCCAGTCGGCGAGGGCGGCCAGCGAGCCGGCCCGACCGAGCGCGACGGAGACGGCGACGGCCGCCTGGCAGGCCGAGGCCGAGGCGCGGGCCCAGGCCACCCGAGCGTTGCGTCACGCCCTGGCGGAATACGAGCTCAGGGTGAACTGGGTGGCGGCGCGCCGTCCGCTCGCCGAGACCCTCCTGGGATGACGGCGTCGACCTGGCCGGTCGCCGCGTACGATGAGGATCGGCGGCTGCCCATCCCGACCGGCCCGGCGGAAGGCTGGCTGACCATCGGCCTCGTGCTGCTGCTCGTCCTGCCGGTCGCCTGGTCGATCCAGGACGCCCGCTGGGTGCTGGGTAACAGCCAGCTGACCGAATTCCTGGCCTGGGCGGTCATCGGCGGGGCCGGCGTGGGCATGCTCGGTGCCAAGGTCGGCTGGGGACGCTGGCGGACGCATCTTCTGGGCGCCGCCGCGGCGGCCCTGGTTGTCCCGATTCTCGTTGGCATGGTCCTCGAGCCCGGCGCCGGCGTCGCCGGCTGGTTCCGGGCGACGTCGTACGCATCCGTCGAGGCCGTCCTGGACCTCACGATCCGCAACCGGGCGGTGACCCAGCAGTACGGCCACTTCCTGCTCGTTCTGGGCCTGCTCTGCTGGGCGACGGGTCAGTTCGCTGCCTACGCCACGCTCGGCCACCGCCGGCCCCTGGGCGCCGTCTTCGTGACCGGGCTGATCCTCCTGTCCAACATGTCGGTGACCGTCAGGAACGACCAGCTCCCGTACCTGGTCGTCTTCAGCCTGGCGGCGCTGTTCCTTCTCGTCCGGCTCCATGCCGACGACGAGCGCCTGGGCTGGCTCCGGCGGCGGATCGGCGACCCGGCAACGGTCACCGGGCTCTACCTCCGCGGTGGCACCTCCTTCGTGGTGGCCGCCGTGCTCGGCTCGCTCTTCCTGACCAGCGTGGCCGCGTCGGCGCCGCTCGCCGGCGCGTTTCGCTCGCTGGACCAACGCATCGTGGACTTCGGCCAATCGATCCAGCGGTACCTGCCATTCGGCGGGCCCGGCACCAGGCTGTCCGGCAACAGCTTCGGCCCCACGGCGCAGATCACCGGCCATTGGAGCAGCGACCGGACCGACGCGATCCAGATCCAGGTGAAGCCCGGCGACACGCACCCGTACTACTGGCGGGCGTATGCCTACGACACCTTCACGCTCAACGGGTGGTCGCTGGGCGAGAACGTCCGGGCGGACCGTCCGGCGGGCCAATCGATCCTGGACGGGACCGGCGACCAGGTTTCGGATCCGAGCGTGCGCCACTCGCTGGAATACACCGTCAAATCGCTCGACTTCAGCGCTTCCCCGGTGTTCCTCGCGGACGCGCCGGCGACCATCGACCTGAACACCCAGGTGTCGCTCGTCGGCCCCGAGCGTGCGTTCGGTGGCCTGGAGGCCAACGGCTCATGGAGCACGTACCACGCGACGTCGCTGGTGCCGACGGAGGGCGGCGACGCGTTCACGGTTTCCCAGCTGCGTGCGGCGGGCAAGGGCTACCCGGTCGACATCCTCGAGCGGTATACGGTGGTGCCCGCGGGGGCGATCGGCCAGGAGGCGCAGAGGCTGCTGGCCCAGATCCGGCGGCTGGCCGACCAGGACTACGGCGACGCGGAAAACCCGTACGACCTGGCACGCGCGGCCGAGAAGCTGCTCCGGTCCGATGCCTTCAACTACGACACCGACGTGATCGACCTGCATTGCGAGACATGGGGCACGGTCGAGTGCTTCGCGAGATTCAAGCGCGGCTACTGCCAGCACTACGCGACCACGATGGCCATCCTCCTCCGCGAGGCGGGCATCCCGACGCGCCTGGCCGAGGGCTGGATGCCGGGCGATCGCAATAGGAATACCGGTGTCGAACGGATCCTGTGGAGCAACTCGCATGCCTGGGTGGAGGTCTACTTCCCGCGCTTCGGCTGGTACAAGTTCGATCCGACGGGCGGCAACCTGACCAGCCTCGTGCCCCTCCCGATCGGGAACCCGGTGCCGAGCGCCAGCCCGGGCGCGTCGACTGCCGCCGGCGGACCAGTCGCGAGCCCCCGCGGCGGGGGGCGCCTGAACGAGACCAATCCCGGAGCTGGGACGGCGACGCAATCTCGCACGGGGAGCGCGCCGTTCATCATCGTGGGACTCCTCCTGCTGCTCGCCCTGGCGGGCATCGGCTTCCTGATCTACTGGCGCGGCCCCCCGCAGGCCTCGCCGCCGGAGGCCGTCTGGGCCGGCGTGGCCCGCATCGCCGGCCGGCTGGGCTGGGCGCCCAGGGCCACCCAGACGCCGTTCGAGTACGCCCAGGCCCTGGGCGACGTGCTGCCGGTCGCGCGCCCCGAGCTGCACGTGGTCGCCAACGCCAAGGTGGAGGCCGCCTATGGCCGGCGGGTTCTCGACGAGCGGCGGATCGCCGCGCTCCGTGAGTCGTATCGGCGTCTGCGGCTGCAGCTGCTGAGGCTCGCCTTCCGCCGGCCGGCCCGCCGGGGAAGCGGCTCATCGAGCGGGTCGTGGCGACCGAGGCTCCGCCGCTGACCCTGCGCGCCGGTCGAGGCCCGTCCCGGTCCGCCTCTCCGTCTCGTGGCGGCCGACCGGCGCCCGGACGGCCATACTGGTCGAGTAGTGGGCGGAGACGACATCCGGCAGGAGCCACCAGCCATGGCCACGACCCTGGAGCGGATCGACCAGACCGCTGAGTGGGCGGCCCTCGAGCGCCACGCGGCCACGCTGCGGGAGCGGCACCTGCGGGAGCTGTTCGCGACCGACCCCGCGCGCGCCGAGCGGATGACGGCGGAAGCGGCCGGCCTCCTCCTCGACTATTCCAAGAACCGCATCACGCACGAGACGCTCGAGCTGCTCCTGGCCCTGGCGAATCGAGCCGGACTGGGCGACCGGATCGAGGCGATGTTCCGGGGCGAGCGGATCAACACCACAGAGGACCGGGCGGTTCTCCACGTCGCGCTGCGAGCGCCCGATGGCAGCCGGATCGAGATCGACGGACAGGACGTCGTGCCAGCCGTCCACACGGTGCTCGGCAGGATGGCCGACTTCAGCGAGCGGGTCCGCTCCGGAACCTGGACCGGCCATACCGGGCGGCCCATCCGGTCCGTCGTCAACATCGGCATCGGCGGATCCGATCTGGGGCCGGCCATGGCCTGCGATGCGCTGCGCTGGTACAGCGACCGGTCGCTCGTCGTGCGCTTCGTCTCCAACGTCGACGGCACCGACCTCTTCGAGGCCATCCGGGACCTGGACCCGGGCGAGACGCTGTTCATCGTGTGCTCCAAGACGTTCACCACCCTGGAGACGCTCAGCAACGCACGTACCGCCCGGGCGTGGCTGCTCGATGGCCTGGGCGGCGACGAGGCGGCGGTGGCCCGTCATTTCGTGGCGGTCTCGACGAACGCGGAGAAAGTGTCCGAGTTCGGCATCGACACCCGCAACATGTTCGAGTTCTGGGACTGGGTCGGCGGACGCTATTCCTACGATTCGGCAATCGGGCTGTCCGTGATGATCGCGATCGGCGCCAGTCGCTTCCGCGAGATGCTCGCGGGGTTCCGGGCCATGGACGAGCATTTTCGCAAGGCGCCGTTCGAGCGAAACCTGCCCGTCCTGCTCGGGCTCATCGGCATCTGGTACGACGACTTCTTCGGCGCCGAGACGCAGGCGATCCTGCCGTACAGCCACTACCTGGGGAAGTTCCCGGCCTATCTCCAGCAGCTGGACATGGAGAGCAACGGCAAGTCCGTGGACCGGGCCGGGCGACCGGTGGCCGTGCAGACCGGACCGATCGTGTGGGGGACGCCGGGGACCAACGGCCAGCATGCCTACTACCAGCTCATCCACCAGGGCACGAGGCTCATTCCGGCGGACTTCATCGGCTTCATCCATGCCGCCGAGGAGCTGGGTGGCGAGACGGCCGGCCACCAGGACCTCCTGATGGCCAACTTCTTCGCGCAGACGGAGGCCCTGGCCTTTGGGCGGACCGCCGACGAGGTCCGGGCCGAGGGGGTCCCCGAAGCGCAGGTGCCCCATCGGACGTTTCCCGGCAACCGCCCCACGAACACCATCCTGGCCGACCGGCTGGACCCCCGAACCCTGGGTGCTCTGGTCGCCATGTACGAGCACAAGGTCTTCACCCAGGGCACGATCTGGGGCATCGACTCGTTCGACCAGTGGGGCGTCGAGCTGGGCAAGAAGCTCGCCGGTCAGATCGCCCCCGAGCTGACCGCTTCGCCGGCGCCGCCGCCGGCGCATGACGCATCGACCGACGCCCTCATCCGCCGCTATCGGGCGGGCCGCGGCCGAACGTAACGCGTATCGAGCGCCAACCTCGTTCAGGCACGGTGTTCGCCATCAGCGAACAGATGCGCGGTCGACGGCGTCGAATCGACCTCTGGCGGTCGGCCTGGAAGGGCCGCGCTGCGCGGGGCGGATTCGTCGAGGGCGGCCGACCCGATTCCTCACACCGGCACCGGACGACGGGCCGCCAAGGGGTCGTCGGCCCGCCTGTTTGTTCGCCGATGGGGAACGATGGCGTCCGGCGCGCGGCCGGGCGTTACAGCGCCCCGGTCGCTTCGCGGCGGGCTGCTTCCGCCTCGGCCCGCGGTTCGTCGGCCAGGACCGCGAGGTGCTCGACGAGGTTGTGCGCGCGGAGGACGGCCCGGCCGTCGCGCAGCTCGACGACGGTCAGGCCGCACAGCGCGAATGAAAACGCCCAGAACCGCTCCAACGGCAGGCCGAGCAGCGCCAGCGCGACGAGCTTGAAGACGCCGTCGTGGCCGACCATGAGGCTCCACGGCGCGTCGTCCCGGGCCGGACCCGGATAACCGGCGACGACACCGCGCGACGTCCACGACGATCTGCCCCGCGCCTCCGGGGCCGACGCCAGGCGAGCCACAACCCGAGCGGCTGCCGCCCGGGCGCGGCCGGCGGCGTCGATCACCGACTCGCCGCCGGGGGCGTGGGACCGGACCGGATCGCGGCGCCAGGCGGCCAGCAGGTCGCCGTCATCGAGCTCGATCTCCTCCCGGCGCTTGCCTTCCCACCGACCCTGGGCCAGCTCCATCAGGTCCGGCTCGGCTCGAAGCGGCGGCCTGCCCGCGTTGCGGGACATCGCCTCGGCGACGAGCTCGGCCGTCCGCGCCGCCCGCAGGAGGGGCGAATAGGCGACCTCCAGTGGGCGTCGCGGCGCGATCGGCAGTGCCGGCCGCCGGCTCGGGTCTGCCAGGCGCTCGGCGGCCAGGCTGGCCTGCCGCTCACCGAGCGGCGACAACGGCGAGTCGGCCTGGCCCTGGAAGCGGCCTTCCGTGATGTGGACGGATTCGCCATGTCGCAGCAGGACGATCGCTGCCTCGATGCCGGCCGGGATCTCGAGCGTCGTCGAGCCGGGCGGGTCGCTCAGCGGTCAGTCCCCAGCCGGATCGTCCACAGGTCCAGGACCGCCTCGTTGGTCCGAATCGCCTCGGCGACGTCGGGCGGCACCTCCTCGTCGAGGGCGAGGATCATCAGCGCATCCTGGCGGAGTCCCGAGCGGGCCAGGTGCATCGCGCTGATGTTGACGTCGGCGTCGCCGAGCATGAGCCCGATGCGACCCATGGTGCCGGGCTTGTCCTGGTGCCGGGTGACGAGCATGAAGGCCGTCGGGGCCATGTCCAGCCAGTAATCGTTCAGGCGGGTGAAGCGCGGCTCGCCGTGGGCGACCGTGCCGCCAACCGTGGTCGTGGCCGCGCCGGCCTCGCCGGAGAGGGTGATGAGGGACGCGAAGGCGCCCGCCTCCGAGGTCTTGCGCTCGACGACGGTCATCCCCCGTGCCCGTGCCAGGGAGGCGGCATTCACCAGGTTGACCCGCTCGGTCGTCACGATCTCGAGCAGACCCCGGAGCACGGCCGCCGTCAGCGGCGAGACATCGTGGGTGGCCAGCTCACCGGCGACCTCCAGGGTCAGCGTCCGGACGCCGGTCCGGCAGAACTGGCCGAAGAACCGGCCGAGGGTCTCGGCCAGCGGCAGGTATGGGCCGATCGCCTGGGCGGTCTCCGGGGTGAGGAGCGGCGCGTTGACGGCATACCGGGCCGACCGGCCGTCGAGGACGTCGACGATCTGGGCCGCGACCTCCTCGGCCACCCGCACCTGGGCCTCGGCCGTCGAGGCTCCCAGGTGAGGTGTCAGGAGCGTGTTCGGCGCGTCCAGCAGCGGCGAAGCCGGATTCGGCTCGAACGGCGGCTCGTGCTCGAAGACGTCCACGGCCGCGCCGGCCAGGCGGCCATCCCGCAGCGCGGCGGCGACGGCGGGCTCGTCGACCACGCCACCGCGGGCCACATTGAGGAGGAGCGCCGTGGGCTTCATGAGCGCCAGCTGGCGCGTGCCGATCAGTCCCCGCGTGTCGCGGGTCAGCGGCACGTGGACAGTCACGACGTCCGAGCGTCGCAGGAGATCGTCCAGGCGGACGAGCTCGATTCCCCGGAGCGCCGCCTGCTCGGCGGTGACGTACGGGTCCTCGGCCAGGACCGACATCTCCATCGCCCGGGCGCGATCGGCGATGGCCAGGCCGATCTTGCCCAGCCCGATGATGCCCAGGGTCTTGCCCCGCAGCTCGACTCCCGTCAGGCCCGCGCGCGCCTTTTGCCACTCCCGCCGCCGCATCGCGGCGTCGGCCGCCGGCAGGTGCCGGGCAAGGCCGTACAGGAGTGCGAGGGTGTGCTCCGCAGCTGCGATCGTGTTGCCGGTCGGCGCATTGACGACGACGATTCCCGCCCGGGTTGCCGCATCGAGCGCCACGTTGTCGACGCCGACGCCCGCCCGACCGATGACCACGAGCCGGCTGCCGGCCGCGATGAGGTCCGCGTCCACCTGGACCTGGCTGCGGACGACGAGGGCGTCGTACTCGCCGATGATCGCGCACAGGTCATCGCGCGAAAGCCCGATCTTCTCGTCGACGTCGTGATGAGCGCGAAGCAGCGCCACGCCCTCCGCCGCGAGCGACTCGGCGACGAGGACCCTCATCCGCCGACCTCGATGCCGGAAACCAGGCCCAGGCTCTCCACGCCGGCGCGCTGACCGGCCGCGACTCCGGCGCCGGGCGTGATCGGCCGGCCGAGCGCGAGCAGTCCCTCCTCGATCACCCCGAGGCATCCCAGGATCTCGTCGAGCGTGACGGTACCCAGGTGACCGATCCGGAAGACCTTGCCGGTCAGCTGGCCCTGGCCGCCGGCCACGACGAGCCTGCGGCGCTTGAGCTGCACATTGAGCGCCTTCCAGTCGATGTCCTCCGGGAGATGGACGCAGGTCACCGTCTGGGATGCGTGCGCCGGTTCGGAGAACAGCCGGAAGCCCAGCGCGTCGAGGCCGGCCCGGGTGGCCGACGCGCAGGCGGCATGGCGGGCGAAGATCGCGTCGCTGCCCTCTTCGCGCATGAGGCCGATCGCGACGTCCAGCTGGAAGACCACCGCGACGGCCGGCGTCCACGGCGTCTGGCCGCTGCCCTGGCTCTCACGATGCTTGGCCAGGTCGAGGTAGTACCGTGGCATTCGTGCGCTGGCGCCCGCCTGCCAAGCCCGTTCGGAGACGCTCACGAACGCCATGCCGGGAGCCGCCATCCAGCTCTTCTGGGAGCCGGATACGACGACGTCCAGTCCCCAGGCGTCTTGCCGGAACGGGACCGCGCCGACGCCCGATACACCGTCGACGAGGATGAGCGCGTCGGGAGCGAGCTCGCGGACCACGCCGGCCAGCTCGGCGATCGGGTTCATGACGCCGGTGGATGTCTCGTTGTGGGTGAGCAGCACGGCCCGCCAGGGACCGCCGGCACGCAGGGCGTCGGCCACGGCGTCGGGCTGGGCGGCCCGGCCCCACGGCACGTCGAGCCTGGTCACCTCCGCCCCGTAGGTCGACGCGATCGCGGCGAAGCGGTCGCCGAAGGCACCGATGCTCACCGCCAGGACGCGATCGCCCGGCGAGAGCGTGTTGACGATGGCCGCTTCCAGCCCCCCGGTCCCCGCGCACGTGAGCAGGACGATGTCGTAGGCGGTGCCGAAGAACTCGCGCAATCCGCCGACGACGCGCTCCTGCATCGCCGCGAACTCGGGGCCGCGGTGGTTGATCATCTGGCGGGCGCCCGCCTCGCGCACAGCCGACGGCAGGGACGTTGGGCCGGGGATGCGCAGGTTCGTCTCGAAGCGGTTCACGGCGGTCTCCAGGCGGCGTGGGGGAGGCTCCATCGTAGCCTCCAGGCGCCGACCGGCGCCAGCGGCGGCCAGTGATCCGTGGCGGCTGGCGGTGCGGCTTCAGCGGGGCGGCTCCAGCGGGGCGGCTCTAGCGGCGCGGCTCCCCGGTGATCGTGGCGATGACCAGGCGGACGATGACGGCTCCGATGAACGCGACGAGGAGGGCCCCGAGGAAGCCGCCGGGATCGCCCAGCCGAAGCTCGCGGGCCAGGAAGCCGCCCACGATCCCGCCGAGGATGCCGACCAGGAGATTGGGCAGACAGCCCCTCGCCTGGCGGCCCGGGACGACGAGCGACGAGAGCCAGCCCGCGAGCAGGCCGATGACGATCCAGCCAATGAGATCCATGCGCGCTCAGTCTCCCACGCGGAGCGAGCGGCGGAGGGCTGGTCCTGCAATCGGCGAGTGCTCGCCGAGGGTCGATTGCGCGTCCTCCTGTTGAGTCCGATGGTGCTGCCTATGGCAGCCGGGGCGCTACGGCCGGGCGGCCTGGGCCGCCCTGGGCAGGAACACCATCAGGTTCCACCCGGCGATGCCGAGGACGAGCACCAGCCGCCCTTCCTCCCCAGCGGACCGACCCTTCCTCCCTAGCGGCCCGACCGTCTCGGTCGGCTCATGGCCGATCCCTGGTCGTGCGGCCGTCATGGCGATTTCTCCGCGGAGCGTTGCCGCCGGTCATCGTGGCGCGGGCGGTAGGTCCCGGGTCAGTGCTGGAGGGATGGATCAGACCGGGCCATTCGTCCACGAATGGCCCGGCAATCGAACGATGTCGGACCGACGCGCCGCACAGTGGGCGGGTCAGCCCTCGGCGTCGCGCTGCTCGGTCTCGGCGAGGCGGCGCCGGCTCTCCTCGCGGGTCCGCAAGATCTTGTCGCCGGCGCGCATCCCGTCCACCTCGGGCTTCGGCTGTCGCGAGCGGCGAGCACCGCCGCCTGCTCGGGCCGCATCCCTCGCCTCCTGCCGGGCGGTCATCCGGGCACCGATCGTCGACTCATAGCCCTGGTCGGTGGGCAGGTAGTAGCGACGATCGCCGAGCTCGGCGGGCAGGTAGCGCTGCTCGACGTCCGCGCCCTCGTAGTCGTGTGGGTAGCGGTAGCCGACGCCGAGGCCGTGCTGCTTGCGCTCCCGGTACGTTGCACTGCGCAGGTGATTGGGGACGGGCAGCGAGCCCGTCCGCTCGACGTCGGCGACCGCGGCCCAGTAGGCCAGGCCGGCGCGGTTGCTCTTGGGGGCCGTGGCGATGTATGCCGCCGCCTGGGCGAGCGCGTACTGCGCCTCCGGCAGCCCGACCCAGTCGAGCGCCTGGGCGGCGGCGACGGCCACCGAGAGCGCCCGCGGATCCGCGTTGCCCACGTCCTCGGACGCGCTGATGATCAGCCGCCGGGCGATGAACCGAGGATCCTCCCCGGCCGCGACCATCGCGGCGAGCCAGTAGAGGGCCGCGTCGGGGTCGTTGCCGCGAAGGCTCTTGATGAACGCGGAGACGGTGTCGTAATGCCCGTCGCCGGCCCGATCGTAGGCGAGGATCCGCTGCTGGGCCGCCGCCTCCACATCCGACAGGCGGGGAGTGACGCGGCCGCCGGCGTCTCTGACGTCCTCGGCCTCGGCGAGCGTCACGGCACCCTCCAGCACGTTGAGCGCTGCCCGGGCGTCACCACCGGCCAGGTCGACGAGATGCTCGAAGGCGTCGTCGGCCAGCGTCACCCCGCGGCCGGGCCCGAGCGACCCGGCCAGCCCGCGCTCGGCGTCGTCGAGCGCGGCCCGCACGACGGTGGCCACCTGCTCGTTGGTGAGCGGCTCGAGGCGCCAGACGCGAAGCCGCGAGAGCAGAGCGGAGTTGACCTCGAAATAGGGGTTCTCGGTCGTCGCCCCGATGAGCGTGACGGTGCCATTCTCGACGTGCGGCAGCAGCGCGTCCTGCTGGGCCTTGTTGAAGCGATGGATCTCGTCGATGAACAGGACCGTCCGGGCGCCATCGATCGACACCTGGTCCTGGGCACCCGCGATCGCCGCCCGAACGTCCGCGACGCCGCTCATGACGGCCGACATCGTGGTGAAGCGGGCGCCGATGCCCTCGGCCAGGAGACGGGCGAGGGTCGTCTTGCCGCTGCCCGGCGGTCCCCACAGCAGCAGCGAACCAAGCTGGCCGCGTTCGACAGAGCGCCGCAGGGGACCCCGTTCGCCGACCAGGTGCTCCTGCCCGACGAACTCGTCAAGCGTCCGCGGCCGCATCCGGGCGGCCAGAGGCTGCAGGCCGGCCGGTGGTGCGAACAGGCCCGGTGCGCTCGTCGGCGGACGTCGGCTGGGCATGAGCCCATCCTATGCCGGATTCCGGGCCCGGGCGGCCCGGATCGGCCGACGCCAGACCGGCGGGCGGATCAGCCGGGCGGGCGGATCAGCCGGGCGGACGGCGGGAACGCCCGAGCCCGAGCGGACCCAGCATCCGGCGCACGACCGGAATCCAGAACGCGGCCCGAACAAACTGGGCGAGAACGACCCAGAGGACCAGGAGGGATGGCGCCCCGAGACTGTCCATAGGACGAAAGGGGTAGCGCGTCCGCTCAATCCGGCAGACGACCGCTCAGAGGCGAATGACTCCCACGACGTCGATCAGGATGAACAGGATGGCCAGCACGCCCACCAGGGAGCCACCGACACGCGCGATCCGGCGTACGTCGCGGACGACGTAGGCGTACTCCTCTTCGGCTCGGGCCGCGAGCAGGCTTCCCTCGCGACTTCGTCCCGGCGCGGCGCCCGTCGCCGCGACGTCGCTGCGCTTCCGCTCGCGGGCCCGGGAGCGCCCTGCCTCGGCGGCCCGCTCCTCGGCGAGGATCTGGGCTTCCAGCTCGGCTGCGCGGGCCTCCTCGGCCGCGGTCAATGCCCCGACCGGCCGGGCTGGGCCAGCCGGCCGTGCTCCCGCCGGCGGGCGAGTGCCGGGCCTGCCGGCGCGAGCCGACGAGCGCTGGCCGGGGCGAGTTCGCTGGCGCTTGGCCATGGGTCGAAAACGGACTCCTGCAGTGGCGGATCTCTCGGATCGTTCGCTCGACGTCGAAGAATACCATCGGCTCCCGGCGTTCCCTCCCAGGCCGAGCCTCGCGTTCGATCTCGCGCCCCGACCCCGGGGCCCATGCGACTCGCGCACGGGGCCGGTCGGCTACAGCGGCGGCCGGGCGAGGCTCGTGGGTGCAGGACCGCCTGCTAGACTCGGGCGACCGCCACGGAGGGCCCGTTCATCGATCTCAACGCGCTCGTGGAGCCTCGGATCGGCGTCGTGACGGCGGTCCTCGCGGTCCTCCTCTGCGCGGCACTCGTCCTGGTGGCGATCCTGGCTCGTCGGGTGCGGCGCCTCGGGCGGCGCCTGGACGGCCTGACTCGCAATGCCGACGGCAGGAGCCTGGAAGGCATCCTGGAGGCGCACCTGGATCGGGTCCTGGCCGTCGACCGAGAGGTCGACCAGCTGGCCGTCCGGACGGCCATGCTCGAGGCGGCCGGCCGGCGGGCATTCCAGCGAGCCGGCCTGGTCCGCTTCAATCCGTTCGAGGAAACCGGCGGCAACCAGAGCTTCGCCCTGGCGCTGCTCGACGCCGAGGGCGATGGATTCATCATCAACAGCCTCCACGCGCGGTCCGGCACGCGGGTCTACGCGCGGACGCTGACCGGCGGTCGGGCGGAGGGCCAGCTGTCGGGCGAGGAGGCCGAGGCCCTCAATCTGGCCCGGGCGGCGCCGCCGGGACGGCCGGCCGTGGCCGATCGGCCGGACCATCGGTCGAGCCGAGGCGCGTGACGCCCGAGCTGTCACGACCCCCGGCGATGATCCCGGCATGGTCTCCCATGCAGCCACTCGTGGAAGGCGTCGGATGAGGCGCCACCTCCGGCGTGAGCCGGAGCGGCTCGAGCAGATACCCGTGTGGAGTGAGCCGGCCGGCCTTGCCGGTCCAGGCAGCCCGGATGGGTCGCTGTTCGGGGACGAACGCGAAGGTGGCGGCGGGCTGGCGGGCCTGCTTCGTGGCCTGAACCCGGAGCAGCGGCGGGCCGTGACCCACGGCGAAGGACCACTGCTGGTGGTCGCCGGAGCCGGCACCGGCAAGACGCAGGTCATCACCCGCCGGATCGCCTGGCTCATCGCCACCCGCCGCGCCAGGCCGTCGGAGATCCTCGCCCTCACGTTCACGGACAAGGCGGCCGCGGAGATGCAGGTCCGGGTCGATCAGCTCGTGCCGTACGGCTATGCGGACGCGGCCATCTCCACGTTCCATGCCTTCGGCGATCGGATGATCCGGGAGTTCGCCCTGGAGCTGGGCCGCGCCCCGGATGCGAGAGTCCTGTCGCGTCCGGAGGTCGTCGTCTTCCTGCGCGAGCACCTGTTCGACTTCGAGCTGGAGCGCTACCGGCCGCTCGGCGATCCCACCCGCTTCCTCGACTCGCTGGCGTCGCTCTTCAGCCGGTGCAAGGACGAGGACGTGTCGCCGGCGCGCTATCTCGAGTACGCCGAGCGCCTGGCTGCCCATGCGCAGCGGATGGCGGCGGACCTGGCTGCCAAAGGCGATGCCGCCACGGACGGCGACCGGGACGCCGCCGACGCGGCGGTGGAGGGCGGGCTCCGACAGCTGGAGCTGGCCCGCGCCTACGGCCTCTATCAGGACCTGCTCGGCCGGGCCGGCTACCTCGATTTCGGCGATCAGGTGAGCGTGGCCCTGCGAGCCCTGCGGGACTCGGCCGCCGTGCGGCAGGAGATGCAGACCCGCTTCAAGTACGTCCTCGTGGACGAGTTCCAGGACACGAACCGCGCTCAATCGGAGCTCGTCGCCCTGCTCGCCCAGCGCCACCGGAACGTGACCGTGGTCGGTGACGACGACCAGTCGATCTATCGCTTCCGCGGCGCAGCGATCAGCAACATCCTGGAGTTCCGGGAGCGCTACCGTCAGGCTCGCCTGGTGGTCCTCAGGCGCAACTATCGCTCGCTGGAGCCCATCCTTGACGCTGCCTACCGGCTGGTCCGGCACAACGATCCGGACCGCCTGGAGGTTCGCAGCGGCATCGTCAAGAAGTTGCGCGCGGAGCGCTCCCGGGAAGAAGCGCTGCCGGTCCGGCTCGAGGCCTTCGCGAGCGGTTCGGACGAGGCGGACTGGGTCGCCGCGGAGATTGCCCGCCGGATCGCCGCGGGCGCCCGGCCTCGAGACCACGCGGTCCTCGTGCGAACGAACGCCGCCGCCGATGCCGTCCTTCGCTCGCTCAACGTCGCCGGCATTCCGTGGCGGTTCTCGGGAACCTCGGGTCTGTACGGCCGCCCGGAAGTTCGCGTCCTGCTGGCCTTCCTGCGTGCCGTCGCGGACCTGTCATCGAGCACGGACCTCTATGCCCTCGCCGCATCAGAGGTCTACGCCCTCGGCGGCGAGGACCTGACCGCGATCGTCAACACCGCGCGCCGCCGGAATCGGTCCCTCTGGGAGGTCATCGAGGAGCTGGAGCGTCAGCCGGGGCTCATCCGCGTCGCGCCGGCGACGCGGGCCGGTCTGGGTCGCCTCGTCGCGGACCTCCGTCGCTGGGTCGCCCTCGCCCACGAGCGGTCCACCGGAGAGGTCCTCTATACGTTCCTCCGCGAATCCGGGTTGCTGGCCCGCTGGGCCGCCCTCGACACGACCGCGGCCGCAGACGCATTGCACAACGCCGCTCGGTTCTTCGACGTGGTCCGGGCGCGCTCGGAGCTCGTGGCGGATCCGCGGCCGGCGTTCGTGGTACCGCACCTGGCCACGCTCATCGAGGCCGGCGACGATCCCGCAACCGCAGAGCTCGATCCGGACGCGGACGGCGTGGCGGTCCTGACGGTCCACAAGGCCAAGGGCCTCGAGTTCCCGACGGTCTTTCTGGTCGGGCTCGTTGCCGGCCGGTTCCCGACGGCCAATCGACGAGATCCGCTGCCTTTGCCGGTGGAGCTCCTCGACGAGACGCTGCCGGAGGGGGACTACGCGCTCCAGGAAGAGCGGCGGCTCTTCTACGTGGGCATGACCCGCGCCCGGGATGAGCTCGTCCTGAGTCATGCCGCCGACTACGGGGGTGCGCGCGCTCGCCGAATCTCGCCATTCGTGCTGGAGGCACTGGACCTGCCGGCCTCGACCTCTGCGCCCGGCACGGGGCTGGGTCCGTCCTCGCCGCTCGAGAAGCTGGCCGCCTTCGAAGCCGTCGAGCCCGCCCCGGAAGCGGCGCGACGCGAGCCGGGACCGCCGGCGCAGCCCCGGACAGAGCCGCTGGCCCTCAGTTACGGCGCCATCGACGCGTATCTCACCTGTCCGGCCAAGTACCGCTACGGCCACGTCCTGCGCATCCCCATCGCACCGCACCACGCGCTCGTCTATGGGTCCGCACTCCACTCGGCGGTCCAGGAGTTCCACCGTCGCCACGCCCGCGGCGACCTCATGTCCGAAGAGGCGCTCGTGGCGGCCTTCGAGGCGGCCTGGACGAACGAGGGCTTCCTGACCCGGGAGCACGAGGAGGCGCGGCTCAGCGCCGGCCGCGCGGCGCTGCTGCGGTTCCGAGCGGATCAACTGCGGCCCGGTGCGGTCATCCCGGCCTACGTGGAACGTGAATTCACGTTCAGCCTGGGCGGCGACCGGATCCGCGGTCGGTGGGACCGGGTCGACGTCGAGCCGGCCGGCGACATCAATGCGCCGGCAAGTTCCTCCGTCCCGTCGGGTCCGGGCCTGGCGTCGGCCCGGCCGTCGGTGCTGCCCGACGTCGTGGAGGACACCCTGCCGCTCCTGCCGCGCGAGCGCGTCACGATCACCGACTACAAGTCGAGCGACGTGCGCGATCCGGTCACCGCCCGGCAGCGGGCCCGCGACTCTCTCCAGCTGTCCATCTACGCACTGGCCTACCAGGCTCAGACGGGCCGCCTGCCGGACGCGGTTCAGCTGTGGTTCCTGGAGTCGGGGCTCATCGGGCGGGCAGAGATCGACGATCGACGCCTGGCCCGGGCCCGGGCGAGGATCTCGCGGGCCGCGGAGGGCATCCGTGCTCGGGACTTCGCCGCCCGGCCGGACCCGCTGTCCTGCTCGTACTGCCCCTACCGCGACATCTGTCCGGACAGTGCCGGTCGCGGGAGGCCTGGTCGACCGGGTGGAACCTGACGGGCGGCCGTTGACGGGCGGCGCGACAGTGACCGAACCCGTGGCGGTGACGGCCGTCACGTTCGACTTCGGCAACACGCTCGTGCCGATCCGCGACGACGAGCTCAGCGCGGTCGTGGACCGGACGGCCCGCGACGTCGCCGAGCAATGCGGTCCATTCGCTCCGGGGGCATTTCAGGCGGCGTGGCACGACGAGCGCGACCGGCAGTTTGCCGAGGAGGTCCCGGCCATGCGGGAGGTGGACCTCGAACAACGGATGTGCCGGGTCCTTGCGCTGCTGCGAGGCCTGTCCCCGCCGAGGGCAGGGGAGCGCTGGGATGACGACGCCGCGGCCGTTCTGTCGACTGCCGACGAGCGGGCCGCCGCGATCGACGCGTACAGCCGGGCGTTCGTCGAGCTCGTCCCGGCGCCTCCGGACGTCGGTCCGATGCTCGAGCGCCTGGCCGGGCGGTTCCGCCTGGGGATCCTGTCGAACTGGCCGCTCGCCACGATCATCGATCGGTACGCGGAGGCAGCCGGCTGGGACCGCCATCTCGATGCGATCGTCGTGAGCCAGCGTGTCGGCACGATCAAACCCGACCCTGCCATCTTCGCCGCCGCGGCCGCTGCACTCCAGACGTCCGGGGCCGAGATCCTGCACGTCGGCGATGACTGGCTCGCCGACGTCGTGGGAGCGAAACGGGCCGGCTGGCGGGCGGCCTACCTCCGCAACGCGCAGGCAGGATCGCCTCTGCCGTCGAGCAGCCCGGAAGCCGACCGCACGGCAGTCCCGGATCTGGTGCTGGACCGCCTCGCGGAGCTCGAGGACAGGCTCGTGGAGCTCGAGGGACGGCTCGGCCACGTTCCGCTCGCGTAGACTCGCGCGGGATGGAAGCACGGGACCGGCTCGTGAATCTCGCGATCTTCGCTGCGGCCGGCATCGCCTGGCTGCTCGTCGGGCTGGTGGTCACATCCCGCGATCCTCGGCAGGATCCGGGGGCCGGCTTCGTCGGCGCCGTGCTCATCGGCGTCGCCATCGGATTGACGACGATCCCGCTCTTCTGGCTGGCGGTCTTCGGCCGACACCGCCGGTTGGCCTACCGGGGAGACTGGCTGCGCGCCGTTCGGCGAGGCGGCTGGGTCACGGTCGTGGTCGCCCTGTTCGTCGTCCTTCGACTCCAGGGCGCGCTGCAGCTGCCGATCGCGCTCTTCGTCCTGACTCTTGTCGCGGTCGCCGAGGCGACCTTGTCGACCGAACGGTGACCGCTGCGCAGCGGATGCACCATCGCCGATAGGAGGCTGCCGTGCCCGCATTCGACCCGACCGTCCCTCCGGCCCCGCCTTTTGCCGAGGCGAAGCGGCGCCTGGCCGATGCCGTTCAGGCTCGGCGACGGGAGATCCTCGAGCTCAGCCACCGGATCCACGAGAATCCGGAGCCGGCCTTCGAAGAGCACCGAGCCGCGGGCTGGGTCGCGGAGGCGATCGGCCGCCACGGCTACGCCGTGACACACCCGGCCGGCAGCCTCGCGACCGCGATCGAGGGTCGGCTGTCCGGGGGCCGGCGCGACGGGGGTTCCGGACCACGAATCGGCATCCTGGCCGAATACGACGCTCTGCCCGGCCTGGGCCACGGCTGTGGCCATAACACGATGGCCGCGTCGGGCGTCGGCGCGGCGATGGCCCTGGCGGCGATCGCGCCGGACCTGCCCGGCGAGGTCGTCTTCCTCGGCTGCCCGGCCGAGGAGCGTGGCTCCGGCAAGCAGCGGATGCTGGACGATGGTCTCTTCGATGGGCTGGATGCGGCACTGCTGTTCCACCCGTCGGACCGCACACAGGTCGCCTGCGAGCTGCTTGCCAGCGAGGACATCGAGGTCACCTTCACGGGGCTCCAGGCTCACGCTGCATCCGAGCCGTGGGAGGGCAAGAACGCCCTGGACGGGCTGGTCCTGCTCTTCTCCTCCATCGGGCTGTGGCGTCAGCAGCTGCCGCATCACGCGCGCGTCCATGGGATCGTTCTTGAGGGTGGCACCGCGGCCAACATCATTCCCGATCGGGCGGTTGGCCGATTCATGATCCGCAGCACGGATCAGGCCTATTTCGGGCGGCTGCGGGAGCGCTTCCGGGACCTCGTCGCGGCGGCGGCGCTCGCCAGCGACACCTCGGGCCACGCCGTCTTCTCGGGAGGCTCCGCCACGATGAAGGACAACGCCATCCTCAGGGACCGCTTTCGGACCAACCTCGAGGCGTACGGCTGGTCCGACATGCCCTTCGACACCGAGCACATCGGCAGCTCCGACATGGGCAACGTCAGCCTCAGGTTGCCGACGATCCATCCCCAGCTGGCGATCTGCGACGAAGGGGTGCCCGGGCACTCGATCGCGTTCCGCGACGCGGCCGCCGAGCCGCGGGCGGACGAGGTGACGCTGCTGGCCGCCACCCTCGTCGCCCAGACGGCGTACGAGCTGCTGGCCGACGGCGACCTCGTCGCGGCCGCCTGGCGCGAGTTCCGCGGCGAGGCCGGCTGAATCGGCGAGTCGCGCGAAGATCAGGAGGGTGCGCCGGGAGCGGCTCCTCGGCGAGTGCTAGCATTCCGTCCGGCGCGCCCCGCTGGACGTCGAATGCGAACCGGCGGCGCCCTCTGAGACGGATCCCATTCGCGGCCGCACCGCTCGGTCGCGCGCGCCGCCTCCGCTCGCGGCGCCCGTCTCCTGGAGGAGCACTCCGTGTCCAAGCGCCGCGAGCCCGGTCAGGCCGGTGATTCCCCGGATCGGGCGGGGCATCGCGGAGGCGACACGCCCCTGGATCGGGAGATCGACCGCGGACGCGATCTTGCGGCCGCTAACGGCTGGGACCGGCCGTTCGAGACCTTCGAGGATGCCGAACTCCCGACCTATGTCGGGCCGGTCTCCTTCGCGAAGCGGCCCTGGATCTCCGATCCGGCCGAGCTCCGAGCCCGCTCCGTCGACGTCGCCATCGTGGGTGCCCCGTTCGACGACGCCGTGACCCACCGTTCCGGGGCGCGCTTCGGGCCGCGGGCGATCCGCGAGGCGCAATACACAACCGGATCCCTGCACTCGCTCCAGCTGGGCATCCAGCCGTTCGACATCCTGACGGTCGTCGACGCGGGCGACGCCAACATCGTGCCCGCCTGGATCGAGCGAGGCCATGCCCTGATCTACCGCAAGGTCCGCGAGGTTGCCGGGACCGGCGCGATCCCGATCGTCCTTGGCGGCGACCATTCGATCACGTGGCCGTCGGCGACCGCCGTGGCGAGCGTCCGCCGCCCAGCCAGTATCGGCATCGTCCACTTCGATGCTCACGCCGATACGGCACCCGACGATTGGGGCGTCCTGGCCGGCCACGGCACGCCGATGCGGCGACTGATCGAGTCGGGCGCGATCAAGGGCTCGAACTTCGTCCAGGTCGGCCTGCACGGATACTGGCCGACGATGGACGTCTTCCGCTGGATGCAGGAACAGGGGATGCGCTACCACTTCCTTCACGAGATCGAAGAGCGGGGTGCGGAGGCGGTGGTGGCGACGGCCATCGCCGAGGCGCTCGATGGCCCGGACGCGGTCTACCTGTCGCTCGATATCGACGTCATCGATCCGGGCCTGGCTCCGGGCACCGGCACGCCGGAGCCGGGAGGCATGCTGACCCGAGAGGTCCTTCGCGCGATTCGCCAGATCGTCGCCGCGGTGGAGCTGGCCGGCATGGACGTGGTGGAGGTGTCGCCGCCCTACGATCACGCCGAGCAGACGGCGATGGCCGCCAACCGGGCCGTCATGGAGACCATCAGCGCGCTCGCCGTCAAGAAGGCCGCGGGTCGAGCCGTCCGGTTCCAGGGCGCGCCCGGCTGACCGGACGCGTGGACGGCCACGGTAGGCACCCAACGAGCGTCGCCGGAACCGGCCCCTGGCCGGCCCGTTCGGCGGCGGAGTCGGCGGCGCTCGCCCGCCTCTACGACCTGGACCTCGCCGACGACCCGGGCGATCTCGACCTGTACGCCGCCCTCGCCAATCGGGCCGGCGGCCCGATCCTCGAGCTGGCGGTCGGCACCGGTCGCCTGGCCGTGCCGCTCGCCCGCGCCGGCCACACGGTCACCGGCGTCGACCGCGATCCGGCGATGCTCGAGCGGGCGCGGCGTCGTGCTGCGAGCGCCGGATCGGGGACCGCGGCCCGCCTCCGCCTCGAGGTCGGCGATGCGCTCGACGTCAGGCTCCGGGAGGCCGGCGACTACCGGCTGGCGTTCATCGCCCTGAACTCGTTGCTCCTGTTCGGTGACCGCGACGCTCAGGCGGCGGCCATCGCCACGCTCGCCGCCCATCTCGCCCCCGGCGGCATCGCCGCCGTCGACGTGTGGCTGCCTGACGCCGACGACCTGGCTCGCTACGACGGCCGGGTCGTCCTGGAGTACCCCCGCCTGGACGGCGAGACGGGCCTCCTCGTCACCAAGGCGGCGAGTGCCGTCCACGACGCCGCAACCGGCACGGTCCGGCTGCTGGCTATCTACGAGGAAGGCTCGCAGGGGCAGCCGCCCGCCCGCTGGCTGCAAGCCGGGCCGATAGCAGCCGGCCGGCCTCGACGGGGCGGCCTCCCGGAGCGGGGCGGCCGCGGGGCCCGGCGCTCTTGGTACACTCGCCAGGATGGCCGGCAGCAACCAGATCCGTCTCCTCGTGATCGAGGACGTGCCACAGGTCGCGCAATACATCCGAGGTCTGCTCAACTCTCAGTCGCAGATCAAGCTGCTCGACGTGCTCACCGACGGCTCCAAGGTGACCGGTCAGGCGCAGCAGCTGCGACCGGACGTCGTCATCGTCGACGCCCTCCTGCAGGGCAGGATCAAGGGCCTCACGCTCGTCCAGCAGCTGCTCGAGCAGAAGATCGGGGCGCCGGTGATCGTGCTCACGGTTCCGCAGAACCCCGTCGAGCCGAACCCGGAGCGCGGCATCCACGCCGTGCTGTCCATGCCATTCTCCGGTTACGACCTCATCAATCGGATCCAGAACGTCCATGTGGCGTACCAGGCCAGCGAAGAAGGGGGTACGTCGCGGCTGTTCAGCGTGTTCGCCCCCAAGGGCGGCGTCGGCAAGACGACCATCGCCTTCAACCTGGCCGTGGCCGTGGCCCAGCAGGGCCGCCGGACCGTGCTCATCGACGGCAGCCTCCAGTTCGGCGACATGCGCGCCCTGCTCAAGGTGCCCGTCGACGCTCCGTCGATCCTGGACCTGCCCACGGACCGCATCCAGGAGTCGGATCTCCAGGACGTCCTGTGGCGCGATCCGTCGGGCGTGGACATCCTGCTCGCCCCTCCCCGCGTCGAGATGGCCGAGATGGTCACCGTCCGCGACGTCGACAAGGTCCTGTCCATCCTCCGCCGCGTGTACGAGGTGATCGTCCTCGACACCGCGTCCGCGCTGTCCGACATCAACCTCGCGTTCCTCGACGCCGCGGACACGATCCTGGAGATCGTCACCTACGACTCCACGACCATCCACAACACGATCGCCGTCGCAGACGCCTTCCGATCGATCGGCTACCCCGCGTCGAAGGTGCGCTACCTCATCAACCGATCCGATTCGCCGGGCGGCATCTCCCCGGACGACCTCGCGAGGGCCCTCGGCCGCGTGCCCGAGCACTCGGTCGTCTCGGACGGGCTCCTGGTCGTCCAGGCCAACAACGAGGGCATCCCGTTCGTGCTGGCCAGCCCGGATTCGGCGATCAGCCGCGACCTGATGCGCCTCGCCAGCGACCTGCTCGGGGCCCGGGCGATGGCGGCGGCCCGCTGATCGCGTGTCCGACCCCCGACCGATCGGCGTCTTCGACTCTGGGGTTGGCGGCCTGACGGTCCTCCGCGAGATCCTCCGCCGTTCTCCCACCGAATCGACCGTCTACGTCGGCGACAACGCACGGGCGCCGTATGGCACGCGCACAGACGCCGAGGTCCTGGCGTTCAGCCGGGAGTGCCTGGACGACCTTGCCGCCCGCGACGTGAAGGCGATCGTCGTCGCCTGCAACACCGTCTCGGCGGTGGCGCTGACCGACCTCCGGCGGCGGTACGACGTCCCGATCCTGGGGGTCATCACGCCCGGCGCCTCGGCCGCCGCCCTCGCGACCCGAACGCGGCGGGTGGGCGTCATCGCCACGCCGGCGACGGTTCGCTCGCACGCCTACTTCGAGGCGATCAAGAACGAAAACCCGGCCGTGGAGGTCTACGAGCACGCCACGCCGGCGCTCGTCCCGCTCGTTGAGTCCGGGGTCCTGAGCGGCCCACGCGCGGCAGCGGTGGTGGCCGATGCCCTGGCGCCGCTGCTCGGCAGTCGCGATTCGAATGGCGAGTTCGTCTTCCCGCTGCCGCCCTCGGCCAGGATCGACACGCTCCTCCTCGGCTGCACCCATTACCCGCTCTTGCGGGCGGTCATCGGGGCGGCGGTCGGCGAGGGAGTGGCCATCGTCGACAGCGCCACGGCGACCGCGTCGGCCCTGGCGGAGCTCCTCTCGATCAACGGCCTCGAGTCGCCCGGGACCACAGCGGTCACGGACGGGCCGACCGCGCCGCCGGCCAGTGTGAGCCACCGGCAGTTCACGACCGGGGACGTCGCGGCCTTCCGGGGGCTGGCGACCCGGCTCTTCGGCGACACCTTGCCGGACGTCGAACGGCTCAACCTCGCGGTGGCCCGATGAGCGGTTCCGACCGATCGGGGGGTCGCGGCCGCTGGCAGGACCCGCTCTGGCAGGGTGGCTTCCTGGTCGGCGCGGCGATCGGCGCGGCTGCCACCGTCCTCGGCCGGCATGCCGAGCGCGTGGCCCGGCAGGGCCTCGTCGACTGGCCGGCGGCCGAGGCGTTCGCCATCGGCCGTCTTCGCCGCGCGCCGGGCAGCCTGACGCCAGCCGAGCTGGCGGCGACCGAGCCCGCCTACGCCGCCGCGATGGCCCGCATCACCCCGCGTCTCGCACGGGTCCTGGAGGCCGAGCTGCCGGGAGTCGTGGACCGCGCCGGCGTCGTGGACCGCGCCGGCTGGGTGCGCGCCAACATCGCGACCTTCGCGCAGCTCATCGGACACCTGGAGGGCCAGCTCCTGGACCAGGTGATTCCGCCGGGCGGTGGCCTCGCCAAGGCGTCGATGGCGATCGCGAACCGCTACCTGACCACCCGTCAGCTGGGGTTCCTGCTGGGCTTCATGGGCCAACGCGTCCTGGGCCAGTACGACCTGGCGCTCCTGTCCGCGGAGGCGACGCCCGGCCGCCTCCTGTTCGTCGAGGAGAACATCCGTCAGACCGCCCATGCGCTGGACGTGCCGTTGGACGCCTTCCGGACCTGGATCGCGCTGCATGAGACGACACATGCCTTCGAGTTCGAGGCACACCCGTGGCTGCGGCCGTACCTCGCGCAGCGACTCGAGCGGCAGCTCGACGCCTTCTCCCGGGACCTGACCGTCGTCTCGCGCGACACGGTCCGCCAGCTCGGCCGAGTGCTCCGCGGTGGCGGCGAGGGCGACCACTGGCTGGAACGGCTCATGACCGACGAGCAGCGGCGCCTGTTCCGCGAGACACAGGCGGTGATGAGCCTGCTGGAAGGCTTCAGCGACTACGTCATGGACGAGGTCGGCCGGGATCTGGTCCCGGACGTGGAACGGATCCGCAGCCGGTTCCAGGAGCGGCGCGAGCGCCGGTCCGGGTTCGAGCGGGCGGTCATGCGCCTGATCGGGATGGACCTCAAGCTCGAGCAGTACCGGAAGGGCGAGCTCTTCGTCCGGGCGATCGCCAGGGAGGGAGGACCGGATGCCCTCCGTCGTTTGTGGGCCGGGCCCGAGAGCCTGCCGACCCCGGCCGAGATCGACGCGCCGGAGCGTTGGCTCGCGCGTGTTCGGGGAGCGGAATCGTCCGTCGGCGGGCGCCAGGACGTGGTCGGAGGGGGCGAAGCGGCCGTCTCGCCCGCCCGCCGGACGGGGCCTCCGGAGGCATGACGGAGCCGCGCCGCGCCGCGGGCCCCGGCCGCGGTCCGGACGGAGCGCCGACGGCCATCGCGCTCACCCCGATCCTGTCGGCCCGCTATCGAACACGGGACCT
>WNGF01001533.1_pt1 | contig 33910 bp, 31 predicted proteins | sample 5400641 | NCBI WGS metagenome assembly WNGF01 (sample SAMN13153371, study PRJNA577476) | soil metagenome | isolation source: 80 cm soil or saprolite under grassland replicate 2 | place: USA:California | collected 2016-06-15 | reverse complement strand
CAACGTCTTTCTCATGTTCCAGCGCGCCGTGGAGCCTCCACATCTTTTCGTAAGCCGCGTCCGTGTTCAGCAGGCTACCGTTTGATGAGGACACAACCAGCGTGAGCGGATTCGAGCCGCCGGTGCGATCCACAAATTCCAATCCGTCTCGCAGTTCTTGATTGGGCTTGAAATAATCCATAAGACTCGGGTCGGTGTTCACGTTGACCAGGCCCAGCCCCAAGACCGCGCCAAGTAAAATGACGCCTAACGAGAGCAGCACAAAACGGCGCGACCAAAATGCGTGTGTGGGTTCTGCCTCCACGATTTTACTTTTGTGTGGCACGGCCCAGCGCAGGAACGCCGGATACATCAAATAGGCACAAGCAAACGCCACCACTGTGCCGAGCACGCCACCAAATCCCAGCTCGCGCAGCGGCTTGGCCTGCACAATCAGCAGACTGGCGAAGCCTAACGACGCGCAAACCATCGACCAGAACGAAGGCGGAAATGTCATGCGTCGCGCGTCCGGCGCGAGGTCTGGCGACTCCTTGCCAATGCGATGCGCGCGGTCGGCAAGCGTTTGCCAGTTGAACGTCATGTAAACCAGGTGCGACAACGCAATGACGAACACGATGGTGCCAAGATTGACGGTCAGGATTCCGATCTTGTGACCCAGGATTGATTGGAGAAGCAAGGTCAATAAAACGGCGCTCGCGCATGTGCAGAGCATTCCTACAAACAGCCGGACCGATCGGAACAATGCGGCCATTGTTAGGCCAAACAACACCACCGCCGTGAGACTGAAGTAACGGAAATCGTGCGCCAGACTGCGCCGAAGCATTTCTACCACATACGGCGGGCCGGCGATGTGAATCCGAAAATCTGGTGCGTCCAGCTCATGCACGATCTGCTCGAGGCGCTGGATCGGCTGTTCCGTGTGTTTGCCTTTCATGAAAAGGATGACGTTGCTGGACTTCCGATCGTGCGCGATCAGCAATCGGCTCCAGAACGGGCTTTTGATCGCGTCGTCAAAACTTTTCGGTCCTTCGGCCAGGCTCTTGACCGCGCTCACCCCGCCAATGGTGTGCACGCGCTGCGTCAGTCTTTGAATGCGACCCAGATACCGCTGCGAAGAGATATCATGCGACGACACCGCCAGAATCACTTCCGGCTGCGAGGGGAAACGGCGCTCGATCTTTTTGGTCTGGATGATTCCGGGATCGCTGGTTGAAAAGAAAAAATTCTGATCCACCACCGGCTTCAGATCGACGAATGTCGCGACCAGCACAAACAACGCGCCGGCGATCACCAGCATCAACCAGTGCGACCCTAACGGGAGCCGAACCCACCTTCGAAATTTCGTGACGTCACTTAATTCCACCGCAAATATGCGCTAGGCTGCGCGCTAAGAGAGAAAATGCAAGTCGGCCTAACTTTGTACACCCATTGCTCAGAATTGCACGGTTCGAGTATCTGAAATTACCCGAAATCCCTTACTGCGTTGTGCGCAAAACAGCAAGCTTTCGCTCAGGCGAGATTCGAATCCTGGATACAAGGGATGACATTGAGAAGAGTACAGTCGCCTTTAATGAATCGCTCAAATCGGGCGCTCCTGATTTATTTCAATAGCCGCACGAGTAATTGGCAAACCGATAATGAACTTTGCGGCGCTAATGTACTCTCGAACTGCCGCGACTGTAGGACGGTCGCGCACGGCCCCCTACATGCCCGAGATAATTCCGAAACGGCAATACGACCCTAACGGGATTCGAACTCACTTTGAAGCTTTCGCGGCTCTGCGCAATTCCGCCGCAAACAGCATTACACGTGAAAAAAAAGCCGCCACGCGGCGAAGCGTGACGGCTGATTCCGAAAAGTAAGGCGGCTTGGTTGGCCTTACGCAGCTTTACTGACTGTTGAGAACCGTTTGCGGCGCAGGTTTGCCGAGTTCAAACTGTGCACTCACCTTCTGGATTTGCGCTGCTTGCTCCTTCACCGTTGCTGCAAGGGCGGTCATTCCAGATTTTAGCTCTGCGATTGTCTTTTCCTGTTCTTCGACCTTGCAGTGCTCCTTAAGGAACTCATTTAGCAACATCGCATTCACCGCATCGTAGCGTACGGCATAGGGCCTTCCGTCGCGATCGCGAGCTACTAAACCCGCATTCACCTTCTCCACGTCTTCAGCCACGAGGCCAAATTCTGGCGTACCTTTAGGATCAATCTCCTTTTTATAGCGAAAGGTAACCGGTTTGAGCGCCAGGATCGCTTTGCTCGCATTATCCATAGGCTTGATCTCGTCCTTGAAACGCTCTGAAGAAGGTCTCACTCCAAGCTGACCATTCCCGTTTACAAGAACGGGGCTACCAGTCACTGCTACCCCACTGATATCGGCGATATAGGTGGCGGTATGGGCTGGGTGCAGTAGACGAAGAATTGGGTCCGGGCGGCAACCACGGTGCCAATGCGGATGATATTGGACTCGGCAGCAACACCTAGATTGCCGATATGGATATTGTTACTGCCCGTGGCGAGATTCGAACCAGCGGCGATACCCAATGCGATGTTGAGGTCGCCGGTAACGTTCCCGAGCGCAACAACACCACTGGCTGTGTTGTTGCTGCCGGTGGTGTTATTACTGAGCGCACCAATACCGGTGGCCGTGTTGGATTCACTGGGTTGTGTTGCTGAAGAGCGCTTGAGAGCCGGTGGCCGTGTTCTCTTCACCCTCTGTGTTGCTAAAGAGCGCTTGAAATCCGCTGGCTGTGTTGTTGATACCAGTTGTGAGGCTAAAGAGGGCTCTATCACCCTCAGCCGTATTTTGGCCTGGATAGCCTCCGTCCGGTGGCGGAGTAAGCGCTTGCGCTATGGGCAAAGGTCCAAAGCAAGCAAACGTAAGCGCGATGAGAAACGGCAGAATTGTCGTTTTGAATTGAATCAATGGATTCATGGTTCTTCCTTTCCTTTCTTTTCCCCCGCTACGTGGATTGTAGGATTGCGGGTCCGGAAGAGACGACGAATCTAGCGGGGGGAGATGTCCTCCGCCTGATTCGAATCCGTTTGGCGACGTCGAGTCTGGAAAAATCTCGCCTGCTTGTCAAGACAAATCCGCAGACTGTTGACTCGAGTTCGAGAAAGGCAACTCAACCTTTGATCCGCAAGCACGACGAAACGTTTTCCCCTCGCCGCGATGCGCGTTTCACCTATGAAAAGGCCGTGCGACCCTAACGGGATTCGAACCCGTGTTACCGCCGTGAAAGGGCGGTGTCCTGGGCCTCTAGACGATAGGGTCATCCGGCAGCTGCGGATGGGCAATATCGGAATTGCCGTGGTTTCACGCAAGGCAAATTGGCAACCTGTACTCCCGGCGTCTGGCACAGACGCCCTACAACCTATTCTTGCCCTGCTCGGAGCCAAGCTTGTGAATCAGCGCCGCTGCGCGCGCAGTTGCGCCGCGGTGCGCACTCAAAACTTGATGCGCATTCTGGACCAGTCGTTGTCGCGCTTCGCTATCGCGCAGAAGCTCGGCGAGTGCGCGTTCAAGTGAACCGACATCGTGGACTTGGATCGCGCCGTTCATTGAGACAAGCGTTTTCGCCAGTGTGGCGAAGTTTTCCATGTGTGGACCAAACACCACAGGTTTGCCAGCTAGAATCGGTTCCACAGGATTCTGCCCGCCGTGAGCAGTGAGGCTTTTCCCCATGAAGACAACCGTGGCGATCCCGTACCAGCGTTGAAGTTCACCGGTTGTATCGAGGAGCACGCAATCCGGGTCGTTGGATTCGCGGCCAGCACGCGCTTCGCTGGCGAGCGCGACGCGCAACCCTAGCGCGTCTAGTTGCGCCCGGATTTCGCGCAGCCGCTCGACGTGACGCGGCGCAACGAACAGGCGCAGGGACGGAAATTGCTGACGCAAGCGCAGAAAAACTGTGGCGAGGATTTCCTCTTCACCGCGATGCGTACTACCGCCAAAGAGCACGGGATGCTCCGAACTGGGCCTGGGCCACGCGTCCCACCCGCCTTCGTCGAACTTCGGCGCGGAAGGCAGGGACGCGGCTACAGCTTCGCCTGTCGACTGAGTGTCCACACGAGAATCGAATGCGTCGGGATCGTATTTGATGCTGCCGGTCACGTGGATTCGATCGCGCGGAACACCGAGCGCCGCCCAGCGCTCGGGATCTTCCTTTTCTGGTACGCAAACCAAATCGAGAAGCCGGAAGATCGGCGCGATAAAAAATCGAAACCGCCGATATCTTCTCTCAGAGCGCGGGGATAACCGCGCGTTGGCCAGCGCAAGTGGAATGTGACGCGCGTGCGCTTCGGCGGCGAGATTGGGCCAAATCTCCGCCTCAACCAGAATGATCCGCACCGGACGGATGAGAGAAAACGCGCGTCGCATGATCGGCCAGTAGTCGAGCGGCGTGTACATAACTTCGATCCATCGCGGAGCGTTTTTGCGGGCCAGCGTGAATCCGGTTGTGGTCGTAGTGGTCAAAACGCAGCGCAAATCCGGTTCCAGCGCGCGCAATGCGTTGGCCAATTTCAGCGCGACGTTTACTTCTCCCACACTTACCGCGTGCAGCCATGTCGATCTTTGCTTCGACGGGCGCACACGCAGGTCGCGATCATAAAATCCCAAACGCTGTCCGAATTTTTCGCGGTAACCACCGCGACGAATCATTTTCGCCAGATAACCCGGCAAGAAGAACAGCAGGCCGATTGGCCAAAACAGATTGTAAATGAAGCGGATCATTTAATTGCCGATTGCCGAGAGAAACAAAACCTCGGTGGCACCGTATGTCTTCTGCCGAACCATGCGCCAGAATTTCATTTCAGGAAGCGTCTCAGCCGGGCGCTTCTCCAAAACGAAAACGCCGCTGGAGTCCAGCAATCGTGGCAACACTTCGTTTGTCACAAGCTTCTCAGTATAGCCTTCGCCATGTTTTGCCTTCTCATAGGGGGGATCGGCAAAGATGATTTGAAATGTTTCCGCGCCGGAGATGTGCCGGAGAAAATCGAAAACATCCTGCTGTCGAACACGTCCATCTAATTGCGTCTTGTCCAGATTGCGCCCGATAGTCTCGGCCGATTGCCGGCCTTCCTCGACAAACATAGCGGAAGCGGCGCCGCGGCTAAGCGCCTCTATTCCAAGAGCGCCGCTCCCTGCGAAAAGATCGAGGACGTGCGCGCCGGCGACCGCGTCGCCCAAGCTGGAAAAGATGGCGGCCTTGACGCGGTCCATGGTAGGTCGCACACCGCGCCTAGGAACAGCCAGGCGGATCCCGCCGGCGCTGCCGGCGATCACCCTCATGGCGACACGGCCGGAGTTGGCGTTCCAGTCCCTTCAGGCAGCGCTTGAGGCGGTGCTTGCTCCGGCGAAGCAGAGGACGATGGCATGGCGGGCGTGGCCTCTTCGGTCGGTTTCTTTTTCTTTTTTGGTCGGTCCCTTTTTCCGCCAAACAAGCTGTTGAGCATACTGCTGAGATCGCGACCGACCAGCCGCTCTACCAAATTTGTGCTCGGTCGATCAACAGTGCCGCCTACCTGAAAGCCGATGGCAGAATAGCCCGGTTCATTGATGGGCTGAAAATTCTCGCGAATCGCTTTGAAAAGCTGGCCACGAATTCTGTCGTTGATCGCGAGCTGGGAATCGAGTCTCAACTTACCATCAAACGCAACTGTGCCGGACGCAGTGAGACGAATATTTGGCGAACGCAAAATCAGTTCATCGACCGTGATCAAGCCCGGACTCAAATGGTATTTTGCTTCAGCTTGCTCCAGATGAAGCTCCTTCAGCTCTTCGATCTGGAGGACCTGTCCGAGCAACACGAGCAAGCTATATTGTTGAATCCGCCCATCACGCAGGAAAATTTCGCCGCTGCCAATGAGCGCATTCGGGTCGGCAGTTTTCCCGGAAGCCTGGAAACTTCCCTCCAGCTTCCCCTTGACCATTCCTTTGGGGCCGCCGGTGTTTTCGACAATTTGATCGGCAAGCACATCGCGAAACTTCACGCTCGTGGTAAATGGAGAATCCTCTGCTTCCGGCTGCATGGCAAAATAGCCATTGACCTCGCCGTTTGCGGCGTGCGCAGAAATCTTGGAAAGCTCCAGCACGTCAGGCTCGTAGCGCAGTTGGGAGTGCAGTTGTTCCAGAAAAAAGTGGTCCCGCAACGAAATTCTCGCCACCTCGGCGTTGCCGTGAAGCGCCAGCGCGCTGCGGATGTTGGTACGAAAATCCACGCCATTAAAGCTCGCGAGCAGCGCGCCAGCCTGATCGAGAAAACTGAAATTGCCATCTTTAACACTCACGCGTCGAACTTCCGGAGCCACTGCCAGTCTTGGTTCCTCGCTCGATAGTTTACCATTGACGACGGGCTGAGACCCGGAGGGAGGGTTAGCTGGTGCGGCGGTAACCACAGGAGCGGCCTTCGTTTGGACAGATTCGCTTTCTGCTTGCGCCTGGGAAACGCTTGCAGCCTGTTTTGCAGAAACAGTAGATGACTGCACTTCTCTTGAGCTGGGTAATCTCCATTTTCCTTCCGCGTCCTGCGGCCAAACGACGGTTGGATTGATGAGCGAGACTTCCTTGATCACCAGCCGTCGAGAAAAAAGCGAGAGGAAACGAACGCGCAGCCGAAACGTTTTTGCTTCGAGGAAATGTCTTCGAACCACTGAGGAAGTCTGCGCAATTGTAATGCCGCTCAGCTCTAGTCCGCCCCAGGGGGTCACGCTCATGCTGCGAATTTCCAGCGGGGTACCGAGGCGTCTGCTGAGTTCCTGCTGAATCTTTGCTTGTGTGCCCTGCGATTGCACATACAGGTTCACGCCGAGCAAGAGAACAGCGCCGAGCGCAACCATCACCCCTAGAGCAATCAACGTGATCCGGCGCAATTTTTTCACCCCTGAGACGTTACGCAGCCCGAGTTTGAAGAAAAGATCAAAGCCCTCGGTTACTCTTCCCGTGTGACTGATACAGTTGTCATTCTAAATCCGGCCGCAGGCAGTCCCGACAGTTTTCGCGACTGGCAGGGGCGCGTTGAATCGATTGCACGCGGGTGCCTGATCCGCGTTACGTCGCATGCGGGCGAAGCGGAAGCGTTGGCCCGGCACGCCGTCGAGGAGGGCTTTGTACGAATCGTTGCCGCGGGCGGCGATGGAACAGTCAATCAGGTGGCAAACGGACTGGCCGGCAGTAATACCGCGTTGGGTCTTCTACCCATGGGCACAGTGAACGTTTTCGCAATGGAGCTTGGTCTGCCATCGCATAATCTGGAGCTGTGCTGGGACATCATCGAGCGGGCGAATACGCGGCTGGTCGATCTACCGAGCGCGAATGGAAAATATTTCGTTCAGCTCGCTGGCGTTGGGCTGGACGCACAAGTCGTCAAAGAAACCAGCCTCGCGTCAAAGCGCAGTTTTGGTCCACTAAGCTATCTCATCTCGGCAGCACAAATTGCGGCTCGGCAACCGCCGAAACTTCATATCGAGTCGGAGAGCGGGTCTGTAGGCGAAGGATCGTTTGTTCTCATCGGAAACGGGCGCTTTTACGGAGGCCCTTTCCCATTTTTCAAGCGTGCCATCATCGATGATGGTTTGTTTGATGTCGTCGTGTTCAAACGGCTCGGCTACCTCGAAATCATCAAATATCTCCAAGACGTCATATTCAGCTCTGACATCCGCGCTCCTGAAGTTGAATATTTTCAAACCTGCCGCCTGCGCATAACGAGTGAGCAGGATGTCCCCTTGGAGCTCGATGGCGAGCTGGCCGACAAGTGTCCGGTCGATTTTCGAATCAAGGAAAAAACGCTGCGTGTTCTAGCGCCTCTTCCGGTATCGTAGCCAGCGCTGCGCGTTAACTGGTCTTTCCATCAAAATCGCGTGATGTTTTGCGCGATGGATGGCGGGAATCGTTGGATTCAGGCGAAAGCGGCGACATCGCTGAACGCTTCGCAGGTCGAAACCACTCTGGTCCAGCTCAAGGAACGATGGCCCGCAAACGCGCAGCCCCTTCTCCTCGTGATCGAACAATTCCCGCTAGGCGAACCAGCCCTGCTGCATCTTCTGGCAGTCTCGAGCATTTGCGCGACGCGACTGACGCAAGATCCCGAAGCGCTCCTGTGGCTTTCTCAACCTGAGGTGTGTCTGGCCCCTCGCGGGTACGCGGAAATGCTCAGCGAGTTGCACGCTCAGGCTGGCGATGCTGCTGCAAAACAAGATTTTGCGGCGCTTCGTCTCTGGAAAGGCCGGGAAATGACGCGCGTTGCGCTTCGCGAACTTGCGAATGTCGCGCCGCTTGAAGAAACGACCGGCGAGCTTTCACAGATCGCGGAGATTTGCATCCGTCGCGTATTTGAACATTGGGACACCGAACTGCGGCAACGCCACGGGTCGCCCACGGCAGAGTTTTCCATTCTCGCGCTCGGAAAACTCGGCGGCGGCGAGCTCAATCACAGTTCTGACGTTGATCTTCTCTTTCTTTACAGCGAGGAAGGTCAGCTCACGTCGCACATTTCCTCTCACGAGTTCTTCAACCGGCTGGGAAAAAGAATCCTCGAAACATTTTCAACTCCGCATCCGGCGGGATCACTTTTACGAGTCGATCTGCGCCTTCGTCCAGAAGGGTCGGCTGGCCCGCTCGCCCGATCGCTCGATAGCATGGAAAATTACTATTCCGGTTTCGGCGAAACGTGGGAGCGCCTCGCACTAATCAAGGCACGAGGCATCGCCGGCAGCCGCGAGCTGGCTTATGAATTCCTGCGGCAACATCAGCCTTTTATTTATCCGAAAAGCGCGACGCCGGATCTGCTCGAGGAGATCGCCAACATCAAGCGGCGCATCGAACGCGATGTAGTTGGAGCGGAGAAGCTCCATCGCGACGTCAAGCTTGGCATCGGCGGCATTCGCGAAATCGAATTCATCGTGCAGGCACTGCAACTGATCAACGGAGCGCGGCATCCGTTCCTGCAGGAACCGAGCATGCTCAAGGCGTTGCGAGCGCTGCGTGAATTGAATTTTCTACCTCGCGAGGAAGTTTTGGCTCTTGATGGCGCGTATCGATTTCTGCGTCGCGTCGAGCATCGTCTGCAAATCGAGGCCGAACAGCAGACCCACACTGTTCCAGAAGAACGTGAAGCTTTGCGTCGTCTTGCACGCAGCCTCCGGTTTTCCTCCGCTAAGGATTTCACCGCGGCACTGCACGAGAGGATGGGTTCCGTCCGTCCCATTTTTCAACGGATCATCTCCGAAACGCCTGCGGCCCTGACCAAAATCAATCTGGAAATTTTCAATGACCCAAAACGCGCAGCGAAAGCGCTGGGAGATCTGGAACGTGGCCCGGGGAGTTTCCACGTTGCCCCGCGGACCAGACAAATATCTCGGAAGCTACAGCCGGTTTTGATGGATTGGCTGGGGAAGGCAGCGGACCCGGATGCAACTCTCAATCAATTTGTTCGTTTCGTAGAAGCTTACGGCCTTCGCAGTTTGCTCTTCGAATTGCTCGTCGCGAATCCGAAATTGCTTGAGTTGGTTGTCAAAACTTTCGATGCCAGCCGGCTCGCCGGCGACTTGTTAATTCGCCGTCCGCAACTGCTCGAAGAAATCACGCGCGATCCGACTTTTTCCGACGCAAGATCAATGGCCGAGCACCTGCGGCGCCTCGATTCCCTGGGCACGAGCGCGTTCCACCTCGACCCCGTCCGCGCTTACCGGCAGCGCCAAGTCCTGCGTGTGATGCTGCGCGACGTCCTTAATTCTGGCAGGCCGGCAACCTCGAAGAACTTGGGATCTGAGCTTTCTGATCTAGCGGAAGCGTGTCTGCTCTTTACGATCGGCCTCCTCGCAGGCAAGCAGTTGACTGTGATTGCACTCGGAAAATTTGGCGGACACGAGCTCAGCTATGGTGCCGATCTCGATGTTTTGTTCGTCGGCGGGGCGCACAGTAGTGGGACGAAGGCGGGAGAAGAGATTCGCGCCGCGCAACATTTAGTCGTCAACATGGCGCAACCGACTTCCGAAGGAAATATTTGGGCGCTCGATGCGCGGCTGCGCCCTGAAGGCGAGAAAGGCCCGCTGGTTTGTCCTCTGGAGACTTACCAGGCGTATTATGAGCGTCGGGCACAGCTCTGGGAGACACACGCGCTGACTCGCGCGCGGCCGGTCACCGGTCCGCTGGGTGCTCAATTCATTGAGATAGCGCAACACTACTGGAGAAAAGCCAGCCAGCGCCCCGACCTCTTTGAGCAAATCGATAACATGCTTGAGCGCATTCGCCGTGAACGCGGCAGAGGATCAGATTTTCTCGATTTCAAAACAGGAGTCGGCGGCATGATCGAAGGCGAATTTCTCGTCCAGGCACTGCAAATGCGCGAAAATATCTGGGAGCCGAACTGGGAGCGCGCGGTCGATCGATTGCGTGAGCGCGGAATCCTGAACAATGCTGAAGCCGCGAGACTCAAGAAAGCTTACGGCTTGCTTCGCCGGTACGAATCCGCATTGCGACGTTACGAGAACAAAGCTGTCTCAGCTCTTCCTCGCGACCCAGGTGAACAGCGAAAAGTTTCGGTTCGCCTTGGCTACGATAACTTCGAAGCGTTTCGTCGCGATTATCTCGACGCGCGTGAGGCGATTCACGCGCTCTACGAGCAGCATATCAGGAACAAGAGTCTGTAGCCGCGTCTCTGTGAGACGCGGCTCGGCATACAGTTGTTCTAGCCCGGAATGCCCTTGAGCATTTCGGTGTTAGTCGGAAATTTTTTGACGAACATTAGCAAACGCTGGATCGCTTCCTCTGGTTTGTGACCGGCGAGGCCGCGTCGGATAAGATTAACCTTCTCCAATTCCCACGGTTGCAGCAGCAGCTCTTCGCGGCGCGTTCCAGAAAGGAAGATGTCGATTGCGGGATAAATGCGCTGGTCGCTGATTTTGCGGTCGAGCACCATTTCCATGTTCCCGGTGCCTTTGAATTCCTGAAAGATAAGTTCGTCCATGCGGCTGCCAGTTTCAATGAGAGCGGTTGCGACAATCGTGAGCGAACCGGCTTCCTCGGTGTTCCGCGCAGCGGCGAAAATTTTTCTTGGGATTTCCATGGCGCGGGCGTCGATGCCGCCGCTCATGGTGCGGCCGCCGCCAGCCATCGCATTATTAAATGCGCGAGCGGTGCGCGTAATGGAGTCAAGCAGGATGAAGACGTGCTTGCCCGCTTCGACCAACCGTTTTGCGCGTTCGATGGCCAGTTGCGAAATGCGCGTGTGACTTTTGATGTCGCTGTCATTCGAGCTCGCCATCAATTGCGCTGTCGGATGCGACCGACGAAAATCGGTGACTTCCTCCGGGCGTTCATCGACCAGAAGGATGATCAGGATCATTTCCGGATGATTCTTTGCGACGGCATCGGCGATGTGATGCAGCAGCGTCGTCTTACCTGTGCGCGGTGGCGCGACAATCAAACCGCGCTGGCCCATTCCCAGCGGCGTCATTAAATCCATGATCCGCGTCGTGTAACGATCCGGCACGGTCTCGAGCTTGATTTTTTTGTTCGGATTGATGGTGGTCAATTCCTCAAATGGGCGGAGACCTTGATATTTCGCCGGCTCTTCGCCGTTGATCGTAAGTAGCTTGACCAATTGCGGGCCGCGACTGCCGCGCCGGGTCTCACCGTAAATCCACATTCCGTCGCGCAAGGCGAAGCGGCGCACAATTTCAGGAGTAACGAAAATGTCCTGCGGCGTCTGCACAAAGTTGCGTTTTGAATCGCGCAGGAACCCAAAGCCCTTGCCCGAAATTTCAATGATGCCTTCGCCAAATTCAGGCTCGGACTGAACTTGTTCGCCGTTTTCCGTCTCAGCCTCGACGACCTCGGCTCCACCGGAGGCGGATTGATCTAATGTCTGCACGCCGGTATCTCCAGCCGCGCCTGGCGATTCATTGGAATTACCGCTACCGAAGCGGCCGCCGGGATTGCGGTAGCGTCGCCGCGGAAAACGACGACGCGGGCGATGCTGGCGTTGCTCCGACAAAACCGGGTCAGCAGCAGCTTCTACGGGTGCGGGTTGATTATCGTTATTGTCTTCGTCCATAAACAAAGTCCTTTATTCGTCCGCCGCGGCGGACAGCTTTTACAAAATTAGGGCGGCAATCTTTTTCAGGCTGGCAACTTGGCCAGCATTTCGTCGGGAATTTCTAGATTTGAATAGACGTTTTGCACGTCGTCGTCCTGTTCAAGCGCGTCGCACAAGCGGAGCACCTGCCGCGCCACGGCCTCGTCACTGAGCGCGACTGTAGTATCGGGGATAAACGTAAACTTTTGCCCATCGGTGATGACGCCTGCTTTCTTGAGCGCCTCAGCTATGGCGTAGAGCTGATCGTGGGAAGTGGTAATAACATACTGATCCTCCTCGGTTGTCAACTCCTCCGCGCCGGCTTCAAGAGCGATCTCCAATAGCTGATCCTCGTCAATGCCCGACCGCGGGACAGTGATCTGGCCTTTCCTGTGGAACATGTACGAAACGCTTCCGCTCGAGGCCAGGTTGCCATTGTTTTGGGTGAAAATTCTCCGGATCTCCGCCCCCGTACGGTTCTTGTTATCGGTCGCAGTTTCGACAATGATGGCCACACCGCCGGGCGCGTAACCCTCGTAAACAATTTCGTCGATTTGTTGCCCGTCCCTGCCGTCGCCCGTGCCGCGCTTGATCGCGCGGTCAATGTTATCGTTCGGCATGCTTTGCGCCCGTGCAGCCTGGATGGCGCTGCGCAGGCGCGGATTGCCGTTCGGATCGCCGCCGCCGGCCTTTGCCGCGATGGTGATTTCCTTCGATAACTTGCTGAAGATCTTGCCGCGTTTCGCGTCGAGCGCGCCCTTAAACCGCTTGACCTTCGACCACTTACTATGTCCCGCCATACGTGCGGATTTTGTGCAATTGCTGATTGAAACCTGCGAATTTCCGAACAACACCTCGCCAAGAGAATGGCTAGCGAGAAGGGGAAACTAACGCGCTATATTTAATCGCAACAAGGGCGGTTTGTCAATATGTTGCGAAGCGTTTGTCGGTAAGCGAAATAATCTTCAAATGAAAATTCTTCTTACCGGCATTCTGGGTGGAATCGTCATGTTTGTCTGGACGTCTATCGCACACATGGCGCTGCCTTTGGGCGAAGCTGGCATTCACGAAATTCCAAACGAATCGGCCGTCCTCAGTGCGATGCGGAGCAACATCGACGACCAAACCGGTCTTTATATTTTTCCTGGACCTGGCGTTGGACAGAACGCAACACGACAGGAAAAGAACGACGCGATGAAACACATGGCGGAAAAAATTGCGGCCAACCCTTCCGGCATTCTCATGTATCACGCGACCGGCCGTCCGTTCATGTTTGGCAAATGGCTCGGGATCGAATTTGGCACCGAACTGCTCGAAGCCATTTTGGTCGTGTTCCTTTTGGCGCAAACACGCATTGTGAGCTTTGCCGGCCGGCTCGGTTTTGTGCTCGTTGCCGGAATCTTGGCCGCCATCACGACAAACGTTTCCTACTGGAACTGGTACGGATTTCCCTCTGTTTACACGGCCAGTTACGTGTTCATCCAGATCGTCGGTTTCTTTCTTGTAGGAATTGTTGTCGCGCTCATCTTACCAAAGCGCGCTTCCACTGACGCGAATCGCTAAGGTTTCGCACGAAGTTCGCGCACCGTCAGCGCCGGCCGGCCATTCACGTTTCCGTACGTTGCTTCAGCTTTGTCGTCGCTGCGCTTGAAGCGCCGTTCCCTGGCTGCGTTTTCCGGCGTCCATGTCGCGCCGGCGGCGTTCGCCTTTAGGAATTTCGTAATCTCTTTTTCGGAAAGATCCGTGCCCTTCACGTGGAAATAAGTTTCCGAAATGCTCCGGCCATTAGCGAAGATCACCTGGTAAAGGTAGCGATCTTTATGGTAAAGAACGCTGACCGTTCCGTCATCTCGCAAACGTCGCTGCACAAGGTTGCCGTATGAGTCATCGACTCCGTCGGTGCTGTCGCCCAAATTAGCCCAGCCGCAGGTCAGGGTTGCGAGAATCGCGAGGAGAATGACGCTGACTTGCTTCACATTGTTCAGTCGGACAATTCTCCGAAATCTGCAACCGCGCTCGCGCAATTCTCAGCCAAAATGCCGCTCCATGCTAGAGTTCCCAGGTACAAGATGAGCAGCAAGATCGACACGCGCGAATTTTGCATCAGCGATTATGATGCGGCGCTTCAGGTCTGGCAGCGCGTCGAAGGTGTCGAGATCGCCGAGGGGGACGACAGAGAAGGCACCGCTCAATTTCTGGCGCGGAACCCGGGCTTGAGCAGGGTGGCAATCGACGGACCGACAATTGTTGGAGTCGCCTTATGCGGCCATGATGGACGTCGTGGACACATTTATCATTTGGCAGTTGATCCCGTTTATCAAGAACGAGGACTCGGTAAGCGTCTGCTAGACGAATGCCTCGATGGTTTGCGCGGGGCTGGGGTGCAACGCGTTATTATTTTGGTGGCCTGCGATAACCAGCGTGGCACGGAATTCTGGAAGCGTTGCAGCTGGGAGGAAATTCCGGGCGCTATTCCCATGGGAATTGATCTTTAAAGGAGTCGTCTCCTTGCGTTAACGGCACTTTCCACAAACGTACTCCTGCATGATGACGAATGAGTTTTCTGAACCGCACCAAGAGCGTAGCGTTACCCGGCGAAGCTTTCTTGGGATTAGCCTGGCAACTGGAGCCGCGCTTTTGGCAGGGAAATCCGATCTAATCTTCGGAGCTGACTCATCAACGAAACCAAAATTGGCTATGAACACGACTTTTAAATTGGGCAGCGACCTCACAGTGAACCGGCTCGGTTTCGGCGCAATGCGTATCACCGGGGAAGGCATTTGGGGCTGGCCACCCGATCGAGAGAACGCACTCAAGGTTCTCAAACGCGCGACCGAACTGGGCGTGAATTTGATCGACACAGCTGATGCGTACGGGCCGGACACGAGCGAATTGCTCATAGCCGAAGCGCTCCATCCTTATCCGAAAGGACTCGTTATTGCGACAAAAGGTGGTCTCACTCGGCCGGGACCCGGCGAGTGGGTGCCAAATTGCCGACCCGAACATCTCAAGCAGGCTGTTGAAGGAAGTTTGAAGCGGCTACGCTTGGAGCGGATCGATTTGTATCAATTGCACACTGTCGATCCTAAAGTTCCGATTGAAGAATCGGCCGGCGCGCTCAAGCAAATGCAAGATGCCGGCAAGATCCGGCACATCGGATTATCCAACGTGGACACAGGAGAAATTGCGCGGGCGCGCAAGATCGTTCCGATCGTGAGCGTGCAGAACCGGTACAACATCGAGGATCGCAAATCGGAAAACGTTCTGGCCTATTGCGAGAAGGAGAATCTGGGGTTCTTGCCGTGGTTCCCTATCGGAGGAAGTCACGGTTTGAAACCTGAGAACCCGCTGAATACGGCGGCCAAGGCGCACGGTGTGAGCGTGTTCCAAGTCGCCCTGGCCTGGCTTTTGTCTCGATCGCCCGTGATGCTGCCCATCCCAGGGACGTCGTCATTGGCGCACTTGGAAGAAAACGTCGCTGCTCCAAAGCTCAAGCTGACTCCGGAAGAATGGAAAGCGATCGACGCCATCGCAAGCTAGGCTAGGTTACGTAGCTGCGGCGTCACTCGACCGTGAGCGGTCCATCGAAGATTGTCAGGCTGATCACTTCCGTGCGTGCGGTGTGCGGACCATGACGCTTGCCTTTGGGGGCGAAGAACAGCGCGCCCGTGGTGTAAGTGGTACCGGATTCTTCCCATTCGCCTGAGAGCACATACGCCCATTCGTTCGCCGTCTGATGCGTGTGCGCCGGAATGGTGTAACCAGCCCTGAACTTGCGAAGGACGACGAGCCCGCCTGTGCTCTCGTGCTGATGCAAAATCATCAGCTCAACACCTTCGTACGGCCCCGGCTGCCAGGCTTTATCTTTGGTTAACGCAACGTATGGAAACATGACTTCGTCGAAGCGGATTGCGCCTGGATTACAAGCGCAGGCGAGCAGTTCACTGCGACCCGCGACGCAGAAAAACTAGCCCAATTCGGACTTGAACAAACAGCTATTTGATCTTCGCGAGAATGTCTTCCATCTCATTCCGGCGGAAGGCGCGTAAAGTCTGACCCCGGACGTTGCCGAGTGCGCCGACTTTAAGTATGAAGGCACTCATCGTTTCGTCATCTGGCGCCTCGAACAGCACGACAACGTCATAAGCGCCCATCGTCCAGAATTCCTCCATGATCTTCATACCCATTTTCTCCGCCTCAGCTATCGCAGCTTCGCCTCGTTTAACTGTGTCCTTGATGTTGCGAATCCCTTGATCGGTAAACTGAATCAGCCCGATATAAGTAGCCATGATTTGTTGCTCCTTTCGTGTAGTTGTATCTGAGAGATTATTGCACATCCGCGCATGCGCAAAAGATAGAACACTCATTGCATGCGCCCCACTACAGACCAAGAATAAGATACCCGCGGCGACCGTTGAACTGATGTAACGATGGAACCTGGCGAAGCTCTTGGTATTGCCGCGCAGATCGCGGTCGCATTGGCTGGTTTTGCCGGCGTGGTCGTCGTTTTTCGGCGCGAATCGATTCACGAATGGCCGGCTATTGATAAATTTCGACTGCGACTTTTGCTCACCAATTCAATCCTACCGCTCAGTCTTTGCATGATCGCTCTGTTGCTGCTGACAGTTAAGCCTGCGCTGAGTTGGATTTGGAGATGGTGCAGCGGTATCGCCTTTGTAGTTCTTTTGCTTTTCGGCATCGCGACCACGACGGGTTTTCGCCGCTTTGATGTAAAGCAATCGCAAAGCGCCGCCGCCAACTTCATTTCTTACTTTTTCGCCACGCTTGGGATCGCTGCCACACTGTTGCAGTCATATAACGCTGCCTCGGCGCATTCTGGCCATTTTTCACTGGAATCGTCCTACAACTTATCGGCGCGATGTTCCAGTTCGCGCGCATGATTCTCCTGCCGCCTGAATAGGGCGCGGACATCGCAGCGCGACGTCCCTACGTCACTGGTTCGGTATCGTGAAGGCGGCCATAATCAACGGTGAGTCGGCCGCCGCCGTGCTCGGTATAGATTTCCACAAAACGGTGGCCGAATTGAATATCGCGCCAGGTGTAATCCTTTTGGGTTTGAACCGACGCCGCGATCACCGGATCGATTCCGACGACTGATACGATAAACAGCGCATGGCTCGCGCTGAGAGATTCAACAGCCGCGCCGAAAAGCGGACTCTTGTCGTCGATCGTGTGCCGCAAAGTCAGCGCCGCGGGAAAAACCGTCAGTCGATCGAAATGGAGCTTGAGGACATAAAAGTGGCGGAAATCTCCGCCTTCGAGCAACGGCTCATCGCGTGAGAACATGATCCGGAACTCAGCCTCCACCATGCTGTGCTGATTTTCGTTGCCGATGCGGACCATCAGCGTCGGCTTCCCATTCAACGGCGCAATGACCAGGGAATTACTGAATAAGACGCGCGCGATCGGGCGCGAAAAGCGCACGAAGATGAGGCCGGTCATGACCGCGAACAAGAATATTCCAGTCATGATTTCAATGGTGGTGACGATATGACCGTAAAGGGTTTGCGGATACATGTGACCATAGCCGACGGTGGCCAGCGTTTGCACGCTGAAGAAGAAGCAATCGAAAAACCAATGCCCACCAGTGCTGCCAGCGATACTCTCTTGTTGGAGACTGTAAAGCGCGGCGAATAGAAGATTGAGCGTGACGTAAACGCCAGCGACAAAGGCAGCGAACTGCGGCCACCTCAAACTGAGCATCCAGCGATAGACGTCGCGCCATCGCCAGGCGTCTGTCCCGACTTTGACGAATTCGACCTGACCAGCGCGGATGGAAACGTGACTGGGCTTTCGCCTCATGTTCATCTAATCCGCGACCGGTATCAATTGGTCAACAAACTTACCGATTGCCTTGAGGATCTGTTGATCGATATCTTCCTGCGTTTTGCTTGCTCCTTGAAGTTGGCGTTTAGGCGCGCGCAGGGAATGGTCGCCCCCTTCAACGGTGTGCAAGAAATTTGGCGCTTTCATCTGCGCTCGAACGCGCTCCAGAGTGTCCAACGGACAAAGCGAGTCCCGCGTGCCTTGCACAAACAGGATCGGTGTAGCCAAGGCGCGCAAAACTTCGTCGCGAAGCCTTGTCCTATCGCCCATCGCGCAGAGTGGGTATCCGAGACATATTAGGCCGTCCACTTTTTCTTCGAGCGACACATGACATCCGACGCGTCCACCCATGCTTTTCCCGATCAAGAACGTCTTGCGGCTGCCATGTTTCTCACGCGCTTTGGCAAGCGCTTCGCGATGGACTGCAATGAGCTTGGGCAACGGATCCGGCCGTTTCCGGCCTTCGCGCATGTAGTCATAATCGAAGGTCTCGACATCCCCGATTTCGGACAAACGCTCTTTCCACTTCTGCATCCATGGATGCGATGAAGGCGCGCCGGCACCAGGAGCGAACAAGATCAGAGGTTTCATAGGTGAAAGTTTTTCAACGTCCAACGCTCAACACTCAACGCCCAACATCCAATTCAAACAGTTGAGCATTCGGCGTTGGACGTTGGGCGTTGGGCGTTTCCCGTCTCTTCGTATGTCTCGATTCGAAGAATCGCCGCCGCTACTGCACCGTCACCAGCGTGCCAACCGGAATTTCGGAAAAGAATTTGCGAGCAGCGTCTTCGGGCAACCGGATACAGCCGTGTGATGCGGGATAGTTCGGCACGATCCCGGCGTGCATCCCAAAATCGAGGCAGCTTAGCCGCATGAAATACGGCATCTCCACATGGTAGATGCTGGATCGATGGTTGCGCTCCTTGTTGGTAATCACAAATTCGCCGCTCTTCGTCGAATACCCTGGCCGGCCGGTGGAGCATGGGGCGCGATAGATCGGTACCCCGTTTTTGACAAGAGCCACCCTTTGCAGCGCGAGAGAAATTTCGATGCGCAGCTGGTCCGGAGACGGGCCGCTGCCCAGGAGAATTTGCGTTGAACGCCAGTGGCCCGTCTCGGCGGCGATATCCAACGCGGACATTTCGTTCCGGCTCGTCAGCCGGTTCCGGCTAGCCCCCGCCTTGAGCAGGGCGCGCAGGTAATCTCCTTGGCCGAGACCGGCAGCAAGCATCAGCACCGTAAGATTGCGGTCTTCCTCAACGTAACTACGCAGCGATTTCGAGGGCAGCAGCGCGAGAAAATCCTTATCGCAACGCGACGGCAAAACGGTGTTGGGATCTGCTCCGCATTCGAGCAATGTGCTAAAAAGAGAGGAATTGTTTGCCGCGATAGAATAAGCAAGAAACGGTACGTTCCTGCCCTCAGGCGTCGGAGGCGTTGCATGTTTGCCAAGCAGTGATCGGATTTGGTCCTTGTTCCCGGTTTGCAGCGCTGCATTCAGAGCGCGCCGCGTACTGGTTTTCCACTGCGGCATCAGCGGTAAGCGCTCGACCACCGTCTTGATAATCTCCGGATTTCCCCCGTCGAGTGCCAATCCCAGGAGATCCCGCCCGTCCATGCATGTGGCTTCGACATGAAGATTGGTTGAGCGCGCCAGGAGCAATCGGAACATTTCCAGGTTGCCGTGCATCGCTGCTGCCATAAGCGGCGTAAAACCGTTCTTATCGGCAACATCAACTAACGCGCCGGCATCAACTAGGCGGCGCGCCGTTTTCCAGTCCTGTTGCGACGTTGCGATCAGCAGCGGCGGGCGCCCTTGCGCATCGCGCCCGTTTGGATCGACGTGCTCGATCAGGCACAAGTCGATGAGCGAACCGCGCTGAATGCTGACAGCCCGAACCAGTTCTTCCGGCGAGATAGAGATGCGCGCAGGCGGCTCGGGGCCAACTGCTATCGCCCAAAATAAAATCAACAGCACGACGCCTGCCCAACAGACGAATCGCCTCTTAAACGCGCTCATAAACAGGGTTGGGCTGGAAAGTATACGACCTTCGTCAAGGAATGCAGCACTTCTGCGACTGAACTGCGAGCGCGCCTTTGAGTGAGCTGGCATTGGACGTAACCAGTTGAACGTTGCATCTTCAGTGCTGTCCAAATTCCAACCGATGCGTTTATCCATTTTGACCCTGTGCGTTGCATTCAGTACATCGTTTGCGGCGATACCAGAGGCCGTCCCAACTTCCAGTGTTCCTGCTGCCGCGGCGGAGGCAGGGAAGGACGTTGTTCATCAATTGAATAACGCCTTCGCAAAAGTCTTCGAAACCGTGGCGCCTAGCGTTGTCATTATTGAGATTTCCAAGAAGAACGAAATCAGTGAGAACTCGCCGCTCGACGACCTGTTCTTTCAAGGGCCGCCCGATGAAAACAATCCGCGGCGAAATCCGGGCGGGCCGCGTCCGGTCCAAAGCGAAGGCTCCGGTTTCATCGTGCGGCCCGATGGCTACATCTTCACGAACTTTCACGTGGTCGAAGCCGCAGACAAGATCGATGTGAAGCTGAGGGACGGACGGAATTTTCCGGCGCGGATGGTGGGCACCGATGAAAAAACCGATATCGCGGTGATCAAGATCGACGCCAAAGATCTGCCGGTCGTTCAACTCGGCGACAGCGACGCTGTGCGAGTTGGGCAGTTCGCCTTTGCGATCGGTGCGCCGTTCAGGCTCGATTACACATTTACCTACGGTGTGATCAGCGGCAAAGGCCGAAGCAAATTGTTTCAGGCAGGCGGCTACTCCATCTCGGATTATTTGCAGACTGATGCCTCAATTAATCCGGGCAACAGCGGCGGCCCCCTGTGCGATATCGACGGCAAAGTGATCGGCATGAACACGCTGATCAACGGGATGAACCGCGGGCTGGGCTTCGCCATTCCAATTAACATGGCAAAAGAAATCGGGGCCGAGCTGGTCGCCGGCCACAAGATCATGCGCCCGTGGCTGGGCGTTCGGATCGAAACGCTGGGCGATGACCCCGCGATCCGCGATTTGTTCAAAGGCGCTGATAAAGGCGTCGTGGTGCGCACAATTGAAGCTGATGCTCCTGCTTCCAAAAGCGATTTGCGGCCGTTCGATCTAATCATGCAGGTGGATGGAACACCGATCGAAACCGACTCACAGCTTCAGCATGAGATTTTGAAAAAGAAGATCGGCCAAAATGTCCAGCTCACTGTCTGGCGCAAAGGCAAAACTATTAAAGTCCCCATCAAGACCGGTGAATTGCCTAACGAGATCGCGCGCGCATCAAATGAACCGGCCCGGCCAGTTCAGCCAGGCCGGCAAGACGTCGGTAAATTTGGATTACAAGTGCAGGAATTGACAAAGGAGGTGGCGGAACGCCTGCACGTCCCGGTTGAGCAAGGAGTGGTTGTAACGGACGTGGAGGACAACAGCATCGCCGCGGCCCAGGACATTCAGCGCGAAGATGTCATTACGGAAGTGGATGGCAAACGAGTCACGAACCTGCAATCATTCCGTGAAGCCCTCAACAAAGCCGATCCGAAGCGCGGCGTCCTTCTGTACCTCGACCGCAAAGGCACCAAGACTTTCGCAGTGCTAAAAGCCGGCGGTTAGCTTTTTCGGCTGCCGACGATTACAAGGACGATCCCGCCGACCAGGCAAATGCCGCTCGCGATCGGCGGAAAGGCGATCCCTTGACTTTCCTTGTGTGTAATTTCAAGCGGACCTAGCTGGGCGTCTTTCTTTTGTGTCGTCCAACCCAGTCCACCCCAGGCAAAGCCGATCACGCCGACGATGATCAGCACGATGCCGATGACCACGGCTGGTTTCATTAGTTCGAGCTTACAATGGCCGCCGGCCTGAGATCAACTGAATGATCAGCACCACAATCGCGATGACGAGCAGGATATGAATAAACCCGCCAAGCGTGTACGAACTGACCAATCCAAGCAGCCACAGGACCAGCAGGATAACAAATATTGTCCAGAGCATAGGGTTGTTCCTTTCGGTTAAGTCATACCTAGCTTCGCACGAGCCACTTCCGTTGCGCTTATGGGAACACAAATTTCTACAGTTTCTCCAGCGCCGCGCGCAAATTCCAGTCATTTGCTTCCAACAAATTGCGGGCCGCCTCGTAGTCGCATTGCGCCAGTTCTGCGAGAACCCGCACTGCGCGATCACGCAATTTCGTGCTGCTAGCGTGCAGATCGATCATCAGATTGCCGCGCACTTTGCCCAGCGCGACCATGGCACCGGTGCTGATGATATTGAGGGCAACCTTCGTCGCTGTCCCGGCCTTCAATCTGGTTGATCCAGTCAAAAGTTCTGGCCCGACCGCGAGCGTGACTATAAGATCGATATTTTCTGTCGAGGCAGCCGTGCCGGCTGCAGCAGGCGACACGCCTGCCACTACAGCGCGCGTGTGCGGATTGCAGGTGAGCAAAATCGTTTTTGCGCCTAACGACTTTGCCCGGGCAAGTGCGCCGAGCACAAAGGGCGTCCGGCCACTGGCCGTAATTCCAATCACAGCATCGGGGCCTTTTATTCGGCGCTCATCCAAAGCCAATGCGCCGGCAGTTTCCTCATCTTCCGCGCCTTCCGCACTGCGATAAAGCGCCGTCACGCCACCGGCGATCACGCCCTGCACAAGATCACGCGGCGCGCCAAAAGTGGGCGGGATTTCGCTCGCATCAAGCACGCCAATGCGCCCGCTGCTCCCAGCACCGACGTAAAACAAGCGGCCACTATTGCGCAGCGATTCAGTCACGATTTGAATCGCGCCGACAAGGGAAGCCGTCGCATTGCGCAACGCTTCTTGGACAAGTTTTTCTTCCTCGACAAACACTTCGACGAGCTGTTGTGCGCTCATTTTTTCGAGGTTCTCCGAGCGCGGATTGCGCTGCTCGGTAAGGGCAGCCGCCAAATTGTCGATCTCGCTTTGCGATGGCTCTAGGTGAAATGCGGCGTGATCATCCGCTTCTGTTGCCAGCCACGCGGCGCCAAGTTCGGGAGCTCGCTCCGCGATTGTCACGCGTGCATCAGGAAGATTCTTTTTCAGTTTGCGCCGGTACGCGTGCGTGTAAATCGAGTCCCGATGGAAAAGGCCGCCGATCAGCGCGACTTTTGGTGCAAGCAGATGGAGACGCGACGCGACGGCCTCAGTGTATTCACAGAGCACGCGCGCACCTTCTTCGATGATCTCCATCATACGCGCATCACTTCCAGTTGCCGCTTCAAAGACTACGGGCGCCAGCATCGCGATCCTCATTTTGTCCGCTGTTTGCACCCAGTGAACCAGTTCATCGAAATTGTTCAACGAAAGCGCGTGCAGGATTTTCGCAGTGAACTGCATCTCGCCACGGTGCAGATCATGTTCGCGTAGGATCAAGCGAAGCGCCTGAATGGAAAGAAAATAGCCGCCTCCGGCGTCGCCCAGGATGTGCCCCCACCCGCCCGCTCTCTCGATTCGGTCGCCGCGGCGCCCGGTCACCGAGGAACCACTTCCGGCGTTGACCACGATGCCGTCTCCATGATCGAGGGCCGCTGCCAAGCCAGAGTCGCGATCGCTGCCCGTGACGATTTTGGCGTTTGGCCAGGCTTCAAGACAGATTTGCTTGAGTGAGCGGCGATTTCCCTCCGTAGCGCAACCGGCAAGAAAAACTCCCGCGCGATCGATTTGCTTGGGCAGCTCAGCGAAGATTTCGCGCAGCTGTTCCGGTGTTGTCAGGCGCAAATTGGATGGCGGCAGTTTTCCGTGGTCAACGATGCGAAATTCCGAACCAGGCGTATCGGCTACTTCTACAAGTACCCAGGCGGTTTTCGTGCCACCGCCTTCAACGCCGAGGATGCGCTCGCCGGGTTTCACGTCTTCAGATTGTAGGACAGGCGCACCGCCTGCCGCGAGTTTTCTTTATGATTGGCGATCGAAAAAGGCAAGCGAAGCGCTTGCCCTACAAATGCTCTCTAATGCGGTCATCCTGAGGTCGCCGCGGCGACCGAAGGACCTCACCCACTCGCGATGGGATTGCGCAAGCCAGCTAGCGTGACAACGGCTTCGAACGTGAGGTTCCTCTCCCGCGCCTGCGGGATCGGAATGACCCGCTGGCGGCGTTGCCGAGATTTCGCGCGCTCGTATCGTGCAGAATAGTCATGGACGAGAAGGAAGCCGTGAAGCGTATCGAGCAGCTGCGGAGAGAAATCTGCAAGCACGATCAGCTCTACTACGAAAAAGCCGCGCCAATCATCAACGACCGGGACTATGATCGGCTTTACAAGGAGCTGGTCGATTTGGAGTCGCAGTTCCCAGATCTCGTCACGCCAGATTCGCCCACCCAGCGCGTCGGCGGGAAACCGCTCAAAGCGTTCGAGCAGGTCTCGCATCTCATCCCGATGCTCAGCCTCGACAACACTTACTCGGAACAGGAAGTGAAAAATTTCTACGCCCGCATCCAGCGGCTTTTGCCTGACGAAAAACTCCCCGTGGTGATCGAGCCAAAAGTCGATGGCGTTGCGGTTTCGCTCATTTACGAGAATGGCAAGCTGCGGCAGGCGGCGACACGCGGAGACGGAAACGTGGGCGACAATATCACGCAAAACATCCGGACCATCCGCTCGGTGCCGGAGCGGCTGCGCGATGGTGCGCCGAAACTTCTGGAGGTCCGCGGCGAAGTTTACATGGACAGGAAAGGCTTCGAGAAACTCAATGAGGAACGCAAGAAGCAAGGACTGCCGCTGTTTGCAAACCCCCGCAACGCTGCGGCCGGTTCACTTAAGCAACTTGACCCGGCGATCGTGGCGAAACGCCCGCTCGGCATCGTGCTTTATGGAACCGGAGCAACGGAAGGGCTGGATATCGACGTTCACTCCGAAGTTTTTCCGCTGCTCAAGAAACTGGGCTTGCCCGCCACCGAGCGTTGGTGGGTCGCCGAGTCGGTCGAAGGAATTTTGGATGCAATTCACGAGCTCGACGGGATCCGCCACAAGTTTGCTTATCAAACCGACGGCGCGGTGGTGAAGGTCAATTCCCTTGCGCAACGCGAGCGGATCGGTTTCACGGCCAAATCGCCGCGCTGGGCGATCGCTTACAAATACGCCGCCGAACGCGTCCAGACACTTTTGAAGGACATCATCATTCAGGTGGGCCGAACCGGGATTCTCACTCCGGTCGCGGTGCTAGAACCGGTGCTGGTGAGCGGAAGCACTGTCGGCCGTGCGACATTGCACAACGAAGACGAAATCAAACGAAAAGACATCCGGATCGGCGACACCGTTGTGATCGAGAAGGCTGGCGAAGTGATTCCGGCCGTCGTCGAAGTCGTCAAATCGAAACGGTCGCGCGGCGCCGAGCCGTTCCATTTTTCCAAGCACATCCACGGCAAATGTCCGGTATGCGGCGGTCCGATCCGGCGCGATCCGGAGTTTGTCGCCTGGCGCTGCGAAAATCTGCATTGCCCGGCGCAAACAACGCGGCGCGTTGAATTTTTCGCCGCGCGCGGCGCGCTCGATATCGAAAGTGTGGGCGGAATTGTGGCAGACAAGCTGGTCGAACGCGGGCTCGTGCGCGAGCCATTGGATCTGTTCGAGCTAAAGGTCGAGCAACTCGCCAAATTGAATCTCGGCACCGAGGACGCCCCGCGTGTCTTCGGCGAGAAAAATGCTACCAAAGCAATTCACGCGATCGAGCGAGCCAGAACTTTGCCTCTCTCGCGATGGCTGTTCGCTCTCGCCATTCCAGACGTAGGGAAAACCACCGCCACACAACTCACCTGGTTCCACGACACAATCGAGGACGTGGCCGATTCGCAATCGCTCCAGGACGTTTTGGAGTATCACGAGAAGCGGAAGCACAAAGAATCCGCCAAAGAAATTGCCGAACGATTGATCAAGACCGGTTTTGCCAAGCGCTCCAAGAACAAAGCGGAACGGGACGGCATCGTCACCGAAGTTGGGCCAGTGGTCGCACAGAGTGTCCTCGACTTTTTTGCCTCGGCGGCAGGCAAGAAAATTCTGCGACGAATGAAAGAACTGGGGATTCAGCCGAAGAGCGAAAAAATTTCAGCGAAGAAAGCGGCTGAATTGCCGCTGGCCGGAAAGACGTTTGTCCTAACGGGAACGCTTCCCTCAATGACGCGCGAGGAAGCGACCGAAAAAATCGAAACCCTCGGTGGTCACGTCACTAGCAGCGTTAGCAGAAAAACCGATTACGTCCTCGCCGGCGCCGAGCCGGGCAGCAAGTTCGATAAGGCAAAAGAACTCGGCGTAAAAATTATCGAGGAGCCAGAGTTCCGAAAAATGCTGTAGCCGCTTCCCCACTGTGCGAAGCAGTTGCTCCCGTCCGCTATGGCGTAGTTTGCGCTGCGGACTCAAGCTTTAGGGGAATCGCACGGTTGGCGTCGGCGGCCGCGGGAACGCGCGTGCCGTCGGAGAGCATGGGCACGTTTTTGCTGGCCGGATGAAGTTCGGCTTGCACATGGAAAGTCAGTTTCTGATTCCCCCGCATCACCGTGATCGGAACGTTGTCGCCTGCGGTGATGAAAAATGACGCATCCAGCACATCTTCTGGTTGAGCCACTTTTTTCCGGCCCACTTGTAAGAGAATGTCTCCGGGTTTGATTCCAGCACGGGCGGCCGGCGTGTCCTCCATGATCTGGGTCATTTCCGCGCGCGAACCTTCCACCGGTTCAGCGCACTCCGAAACGTTGATGCCGATCCAGCCGTGCCTGGCATCGCCGAAACGGACAAAATCGCTGCGGATTTTTTCTGCCGCTTCGATCGGGACTGCGTAACAGGCCGAATTATTTTCCAGACTGCTGACCACAATGCCGACTACTTCTCCCTTCATGTTCAATAGCGGCGCCCCCGCCTCTCCGCGTTGCGTCGGGAGATTGACGCGCAGATGGGTCGTGGAAAAGTAACGGCCCAGATATTTTCGATCGAATCCTGCGATCATCCCGAAATTAGGCGTTTCCGGCAAATCTAAAGGATAACCGACCGCCACCACAGGAGTCGCCACTTCCAGTTCTTCTGATTTACCAATTGGCAGGGCCGGCGTGGTCTCATCTATCTTTAGCATCGCCGTCCCGCTGCGGATGTCTGCCAAAAGTTGGCGCGCCGGATATTTCTTACCTTCGAATTCAATGGTGAAATTTCCCGCTTCACCTCCCACCGTATATGCGGTGTAAAGCGTGCCGGTGGGGTCGATGAAAAATCCCGTGCCGCAAATTTCACTGTGTTCATCGACACCATGAATCTTCACCACCGCTTTGGCGCAGCGCTCAAAGATTTCTTTAACCTGATGGCTGATGGCCGTAGCGGGCTGCTCCTGCGCAAAGAGCAGGCTCCCGCCCGAGAGGAAAGTCAGCGCGAGTGCAATTATGCTGCGCTTAGAACCTGAAAGTGGGCTCATAACTCACGGGGACGCTATCGAGCACGTAGCGCGGAGGTGCGGCTCGGTGAGTCTGGGCGCTTTCACGAAAAGTGCGAACCGGCTGCGTCCTGAGAATCTGCGTGGCGACCGGAGATGCAAGGTTCCATTCTCCCTCAGCATTCACCGGCGCCGATAAGGCCGGCGGACTCTGGAGAGCGACGCGAGCCGTCTCGGGTTGCTGATAAATCTTTAGTGAAATGATAGCGGCGCAAACGAGGACCGCAGTGGCGGCAGCGGGATACGAGGCCAACGAACGAACATCCAGCCGCAACATGAAAGCGTGCGCGCGTTCCATGCAGATGCGCCAAAGCGGCTGGCGCAGCAATTCATCGCGCTGCCGGCGATGAAATTCGTGAAGGAAATTTTCAAAATAGCCCGGTGGCGGTTGCTCGTAGCGCTTCAACCGAAAAAGCCTCGCGATTTCCCTGTCGTCAAATTCGTCCATTTTTAGCGCCGGTTAAGAAACAGGATTTTTCCGAAATTCGTCCAAATAATTTTGCAACTGCCGATTCGCGTAGAAGAGCCTCGAACGTACCGTTCCTTCCGAGACGCGCAAGATTTTACTGATTTCTGCGTGGGGCATCCCCTGGATATGGAACATGGTGACCACAGCTCTGTGATCATCAGACAATTTCATCATGGCCTCGTTCAATCTTCGCTGTAGCTCGGAGAGGTCCGCTTCGCGCACCGGACTGCTGGTCGCCGTGGCTTCCATGAATTCCCTGTCGTTTTGAATGCTCGCGTCCACGTCATCCAGACTCAATTGAAACCGCCGGCCGCGTTTCTTGAGAAAATTGAGCGTCATGTTCACCGCGATGGAGTGGATCCAAGTGTAGAACGACGATTTGCCCCGAAACCCGCGGATGGCTTTGTAAGCTTTGGCGAAAATGTCCTGCAAAAGATCATTCGTATCCTCGTGGTTCGAGGTCATGTTATAGACTAGACCGTAGAGACGCGGCGTGTATTTGATGACCAGCTCATCAAAAGCGCTCGCATCGCCCGCCTGCGTACGCTTGACCAACTCCTGATCTGGGTCGGTTCGTGGCTGGTCCATTGCCTCGCGCTTAGACTTAGCACGAGCCTGCAAACCGGACGACAACAAATCGGAAATCCGGCGAGCGGGGAAGGCGAGAACTCGATCCATTTTCTTTAAATCGCCGGGTCAATCACCGCCGATCGCGGAGCGACATCAGCCAGAGCAAGTTCCCCAGCGCAGCGATAAATGCTGCCACATAAGTGAGCGCGGCCGCGTTCAAGACGCTGTTCACCCCGGCAGCTTCCTGTCCCGGCTGCACGATGCCCATCTCGCGCAAAATAATTTTCGCTCGGCGCGAAGCATCGAATTCCACCGGCAACGTGATCAATTGGAAAACCACCAGGACCAGGTAACAGTAAATCCCGAGCGTAATCAGACCGGTGATCCCGAAGAAAAGGCCGCCGATAATGATGAACGGCAACATCTGCGACGCGACCATCGTCACCGGCACAATCGTCATGCGCGCCTTCAAGGGCGCGTACGCTTTGGCGTGCTGAATGGCATGACCGGTCTCATGCGCAGCAATGCCCAGCGCCGCTACCGAAGGCGTGTGATAAACGTTGCTCGACAGGTGCAGTTTCTTGTCCCTCGGATCGTAATGGTCGCCGAGAAAATCGTTTGTCTCCACGACATCCACATCATGAATTTGGGCCGCCTGCAGAATTTCGCGCGCACACTCTGAGCCGGTGATGTTGGAGCTTGCCCGCACCTCGCCCCATTTCCGGAACGCGCCGGTGACACGAATCTGCGCCCAAATTCCGAGGATCAACGGCACGCCGATATAAAGCAGCCAGTGAGACCCCAAACCAAAACCGTATGGATAAAACATGTGGATCTTAATTTAACGCGGCAAAGCGACTTGTCACTTTGCCGCTGGGAAATTAGACGCCCGATGACACACTTCGTTCATCGCCCTTGTGTCGTTCCGAGTGAAGCGAGGAACCTTCCACAGGGTGATGGAATCACGCTCCAGCCTAAGCGTGCTGCAATCTTCATAGGCGGGATCCTTCGCTCCGCTCAGGATGACCATGCGCGTATGCGTGATCAAATTTCCAATTGCTTCGGAAAGCGCGACAGAATCTTGCAGCCGGTTTTCGTAACCAAAACCACGTCTTCCAAGCGCACTCCGCCCAGCCCGGGATAATAAAGCCCCGGCTCAACTGTGAGCACTTGTCGATCTTTCAACGTCACTTTTTGCAAGCGCGGATGCTCGTGAATTTCCAACCCAAGTCCATGACCAGTGCCATGAAAGAATCCGACGCGCCGGCCTTTGCGAATCCCAGTCGTAAAACCGCGCCTGGCGAAAAATTCCTGGATCGCCTTATGAATCGTGATCCCGTCCACGCCCGCTTTCACTTTTTTTAGAGCCAGTGCTTGCCCGGCTTTCACCGTGTTCCAAAGTTTTCGCTGCGCATCGCTCGCGCGTCCGCGCAAAACCGTGCGGGTCATGTCGCCGAAATATCCGGTCTTCGCGTCGCGCGGAAAGACATCCAGGATAATCAGTGAATCGGCGTAAAGCGGTCCGAAGCCTCTCTCGTGCGGGTCGCACGCCTGGTCGCCACCCGCGACAATTGTGCCGGTCGGGATGCCGCCCGCGCGCAAAATCGCGGAATCAATTTCCGCGCGAAGCATTTCGGAAGTCAGCGTTTTACCGTTCCAGCGCAACCGTTTTCCAGAGCCAGGCTTGGATGCTTTCAAGACTTCGATCGCGCGTTTGAGTCCACGCTCCGTGATCCGCAAGGCCTGCCCCATCATTTGGACTTCCTTGTTCGATTTCGCTTCCCGCTCCGGCCAGAACAATCCGTTCGTCGCGCGGACACGGACTTTGTTCGCGGCGAGTTCCTCCGCGTAACGAAGCGGAAAATTTGCGGGAACCATTGCAGACCTTACGCCGCGTTTTTTGAGAAAATGGGCGAGGACCTTTTCATAGGGCGGTGCCTTTTTTGATTTTCCCTGCACTTCGCGCTCGAGCTCGCTGAACATGACGAACTCATCCGCATCGGCCTGTTTGCGACCGCGATCGATTTCCAAATCGCTCAAGACCAGCGTGCGCTTGCCGTTTCGCTCGAGAAAAATGAACGGGTCAGGCGCCCAAAACTTCGTCGTGTACAACATGTCGGGATCAGTCTCGCTCGCAGCGACGATGAGTCGGGCCGGTTTTGTTTTGGTTTTGCTCATAGTGTTGTGATCACTTCTACGCTCAATTGCGATGCCTGTCATCCCGAGCGAAGCGAGGGACCTCACAGTAACTCGCTCACGTCCGAACGATCAAGCATGGGACACGAAGCGTGAGTTTGGCTTGGTGCGAGAGATCCTTCGACTCCGCTCCGCTCCGCTCAGGATGACAACCTTGAAAGCCTACGGCGAATCAACTCCTTCGCACTTCCAGTTGCTTCCGCAAAATCCAATGCAGCAGCACAAGTAATCCAAGCATGGACGCAATCAGGACAATCGTGTCGAAGGTAAACACGCCAAATTTGAACCCGAAATAACGTTTCTGTGGGCCGAAGAACACGTTCGGCTTTTTACTGCGGCGATAATCGTTCTGTTCCATCTCAGCCTTCGAGAGCAGATCCGACACCTTTTGGTTAACATAGAGTTGTTCGGCTGTGATCGGGCCCTTTGCGTCCTTAAGAAGCGAGGCATCGAACTTCTGTTTCCCGGCGATGATGGGGTCGACCAGCTTTAGATAGTGATCGATTTCTTTCGCGGAACGCCCTTCGAGGCCCGAAAGCAATGCCAAAACATCCTTCAAATCGTTGAGACGCGCGCGTTGCTCAGGGGTGTTGACTATGGGGGCGAGCTTTTGAATTTCGTCATTAGCCCGATCCTGGCGTCGCGTGAGCGGATTGAGCTTGCCTTGAGCAACAATCATCTCTTCGTACGACCAGCGCATGGCGATGAATTGACAGACCAATGGCACCTGCAGCTTGCTCTCCGACTTTATGGTTTTGTCCGTTTCCGGATGTTCGGTGAACCAATGTGAGAGCGAATAAAGCAGAGCGAGGTTCCGGTTCATGTCCTCGTATTTGATCAATGCGCCGCCCATGATGATCTGCGGAATCAAAACGAGCGGGACGATGTTGGCCGCGGTTTTCGGGTCGGCCACTAACGAAGAGATGAGCAGACCCAGCGCCACACCACTCATCGCAGTCATGAACATGATCCCAAGATCGATCCAGAACATTCCCCGGATTTGCAGAACGGAATTACCGATCAGGACAAAAAGAATGCACTGAACGAGGGCAAAAACGCCGAGGGTCAACGTCTTCGAAATAACGTAGTACGATAGGCGAACCTTGATATTGCGCTCGCGTTGCAGCACGGGCCGATCACGGATAATGTCATCAGCGCTATTGGTCAGGCCAAGAAACATCGCTACGATCAGACCGAGAAACAGAAACGTCGGAATGTGATAAGCAGAAGCGAAATCGTATGTCCCGTTCTCTGAATAGCGCAGGATGGTCGCAATCAGCAGCGCCAGCATAGGCGAAACCCCGATCGTAATGACCAGGTTGGCGCGGTTGCGCAGTTTGCTTAGGAAAGAACGGCGCAACAGGGTGCGAAATTGCGTCCACTCATCGTGCCAGCGAAGTGGGAGCCGCTTTCTTTCGACTGGCGCGACGGGCAACGGCGCGGCCGGCTCCTGGCGCAGGGAAACTTGTTTGACGTCCTGAATCAATCGGAATGCTTCGTACTTGTCACGCCAGAAGTCCGGTGAATAACGCCGCGACGCGACGAGGTGGCCGCGACTGTTTTCTTCGTAAATGATATCGCCACTTAAATCGCGCAGCGGCGTCTCCAGCACATCAAAAATGAATTCCGGGCGAGTCGTTCCGCACGATGGACACGCGCCCAGTTCCGCCCCGAACTGATGTTGATGCTCCGCCTCGGCGAAATAGCGCAGCATGTCGGACGGCGTTCCGAAAAAGACCAGGCGCCCGCCTTTGTCGAGCAAGATCGCCTTGTGAAACATGTGGAAAAGTTTCGAGCTCGGCTGATGAATGGTGACGATGACGATCTTGTTGTGCGCCAGGCCTCGAATGATTTCCATGACGTGCTCTGAATCCTTCGAGGAAAGGCCGGAAGTCGGTTCGTCGAACAAATAAACGTCCGACATCCCGATCATATCGAGCCCGATGTTGAGACGTTTCCGCTCGCCACCGCTCAATATTTTCCTGTCCGCGCTACTGACCACTGTGTCCCGGCGTTCGCTCAGTCCCAGCTCAATTAGCTTTGCGTCCAAACGCCGGCTGCGGTCGCGCCGTGAGAGGTGCGGGGCGCGAATCGCTGCCGCAAACTGAAGGTTTTCGCCGATGGTGAGATGTTCGTCGAAGGCGTCCTGCTGCGGCATGTAACTGACGTATTGCTTCAACGTGTCGAGATTTTGGTACAGCGACTGTCCATTTAGAAACACATCCCCGCTGGTAGGCTGCAGCTGACCGGCAAGCACTCGTAGCAGCGTGCTCTTTCCCGAACCGCTCGCACCCATCACGCAGACAAGCTCGCCACGCGTGACGCTAAATGAAATTCCGTCCAGGCCAATCTCACCTTTGCTAAAACGGTGCGTGACTTCGTTGACCTCGAGGGTGCGAATGATGTTGCGCTCTTCCTCGATGATTCGTTCCGAAAAATTGCAGCGCAGAATCTGTCCGACGTCGATTCGAATCGTATCGCCGTCCTTGAGCTGCGCGGTCGTGCGCACGGGCTCGTCGCCCACCATGATCGGACGATCCGCTTCGATGACCTCCAATTGGCCGACGCGCTGATCGTAGTCACAGAAAATCTTCAGCACCACGTCACCGCTCGTACCCGGGGAAAGCAGAATATCGTCAGCTTGGAGACGGCTCGGGTCGTTCGACACCAAATACTCCGATTTGGAAGCTTTGAGTTGGAACCGGCCGCCCAACGCACGAGCGCGCCGGCGCAGGTCGCTTAAATCCAATTCGCTGTCGTTGTGGAAAATGATTCTGTCTTCCAGCGTCGCCTCGATCTTTGTGCCGGCGTTCAACCTGACGCCGTTGAGTTCCGCGTTTACGTCCCGTAATGCCTTCACCCGCACGTTTAATCCAAAGGTAACCCGCAGCGCGCTCTCACGCGTCCGCGATCGTTCCAGTTGCACTTCATCGGAATCCTTGTTCACACGGATGAAAATCTGTGGAAGCGAGACGTTCTTCTTGGCGTTGAAATATTGCGCCAGTTCCTGATAACTGAGGACTTGGTCGCCTACCAAAATGCGCTGGCCGGGATAAATTCGGCAGAAGCCGCCGCGGACCAATGGCCTCCCGCGCACCGAGACGTTCTGGCCGCTGTAATTTTTCAACAAAATCAAATCGTGATAACGAAAGGCCATCAGGCGATCGGTTTCGCTGAGATTCTTGAGAATTATGTCGGCCTTGCCGTCGGCTCCGAAAGAGAGCGATTCGAGCGGGGACGCACCATGCTGATAGATCGAGGGGTCCGAGTCCTCTGACGCGTTGAGTTGATAAACGATGTCGATCGCCTGCGC
>WNGF01003379.1_pt1 | contig 33915 bp, 34 predicted proteins | sample 5400641 | NCBI WGS metagenome assembly WNGF01 (sample SAMN13153371, study PRJNA577476) | soil metagenome | isolation source: 80 cm soil or saprolite under grassland replicate 2 | place: USA:California | collected 2016-06-15 | reverse complement strand
AGACATCGAGCCAATCGCCGATGCCGCGGGTGTAGTGCAGGTAATCTTCAGCCGGACTGCCACGGAATGGCCGCCGCTGTTTCCACACCTTCAGCGCAGATTCCGTGCGTTCTGCCCTGTCGTCTTCGTCGCGGCGACGTGCTTCGTTCCGAAGACGTTGCTGCTCGGCAAAGTCTATCACCCGCGACGGGGTGTCGGGGCGAACGTGGCCGCTGATGCCGCAATTCAGGCAATTGAAGATCGCGAAATCTGGGTCTTTAAGCCGGACGGCAAAGCATCTGGCGCGACGATTGGCGGGGCTGCGGTGCGCGGAGCAAATAGGGCACGTGGACCGAATGGTCCGGCCGAGCTGGTTGCGGGTCAGCCGCTCAACGTCAGCCCATGCGATAGTATTACTTTCAGGCTTGCACCCGGGGCTCGGGCGCGTTAGGTAAGTCATACTCTAGTTTCCCTTTAACTAGCCGGTCCCCTTGTGGGGCCGGCTTTTTGTTTGATTCCAACGCGGTGATTTACGTGGTTTGACCTCCGAGTCAGCTTGACAGTTTTTCGAAAAGCCCTTTGGCGCCAATGCGCGCCGTTACGTCACTTTGACAGCGCAACCCCTTGTGCATACTTGCGGAAGGCACTTCTGTCTGGGTCATGCCAGCGTAGGGAGCCGCCGATGGCCACAGCCCATCGTCGATCGAACGAAAAACCAACGGTGCTGATCATCGGCGCCGGCGTCATCGGGCTTGGGGTCGCCTGGCGGCTCGCCCAGCGCGGTGCGGCCGTCACCCTGTTCGATCGGGCCGCTGCCGGATCGGGCGCGAGCCATGCGGCCGCGGGCATGCTCGCGGTCTGCGCGGAGGCCGAGCCCGGGGAAGAGAACTTGGTCGCGCTCGGCCGCCGCAGCCAGGCGCTGTGGCCGAATTTTGCCGCGGAACTCGAAACGCTGACCGGCCAAGCGGCCGACCTGCGCCGCGAGGGAACCCTGGTTGTCGCGCTGACCGCCGACGATCAGGCGCGTATCCGGCATCATCTGGAGTTTCAGCAGTCGCTTAAGCTTCCGGTCGAATGGATTTCCGCCCGCGAAGCCCGACGCCGGGAGCCGCATCTCGCCTCGATGGCCGGAGCGGTGTGGAGCCCAGAGGACGGCCAGGTCGACAGCCGCAAGCTCGTGGCCGCCTTGAAGCTCGCATGCGCGAGCGCCGGCGCCGATATCCGGGAGCACCGGCCGGTCCGGCGCATCCTGGTCGCCAATGGGCGGGCGGTCGGGGTCGAGCTCGCCGACGGCAGCGAGCATCGCGCCGACGTGGTCGTGCTCGCGGCCGGCGCGTGGTCGCGCGGCATCGAGGGGCTTCCGTCGCCGCTGCGGCCCCCCGTGCGGCCGGTCAAGGGACAGATGATCGCCCTGCAGATGAACCCGCTCGCGCCGCTCGTCAGCCACGTCGTCCGCGCCCCCAATGTGTATCTGGTGCCGCGGCTCGATGGCCGGCTCGTGCTGGGCGCGACCGTGGAGGAGAAGGGCTTCGATGCCGCGCTCACCGCGGGCGGGGTCCTGGCGCTGCTCGAAGCCGCTTGGCGCACCATCCCGATGATCGAAGAGCTGCCGATTGCCGAAATGTGGGTCGGACACCGCCCCGGCAGCCGTGACGATGCACCGATCCTGGGACACGGACCGATCGAGGGCCTCATCTATGCAACGGGGCATCATCGCAACGGCATCCTGCTGGCGCCGATCACAGCCGATGCGATTTCGCGCCTGGTGCTCGACGGCGCAATGGACCCGGTGATCGCGCCATTCGGGCTCGACCGTTTTGCCCCGGCGCAGGCGAGGGCGGCGGCGCAATGACCGAACTCTCGCCCGGGACACCCCTCATCCGCGTCAACGGCCAGGACGAGCCGCTGCGCGCGCAATCGGTCGCGGCCCTGCTTGCGCAAAAGGAGATCGCGACCGACATGCGAGGCATCGCGGTTGCCGTCAACGGCCGGGTGATCCCCCGCACCGAGTGGCCCGATACGCCGCTTGCGGCCGGAGACGCGATCGAGATCGTGCTCGCCCGGCAGGGCGGCTGAACCCCGGTGAGAAAGTGATGTCCGATATTCTCAAGATCGCCGACCGAACGTTCCGCTCCCGGCTCTTCCTCGGCACCGCCGGCTATCCGAACCGGCAGATCCTGCTCGCCGCGCTCGCCGCCAGCGGCGCCGAACTGGCGACGGCCTCGATCCGGCGCATCAGCCTTGCCGGCGAGGAGGAGAGCCTCGTCGACCTGCTCGCCGGCCGGGTTCAGTTCCTGCCCAACACCGCGGGCTGCCAGACCGCCAAGGACGCGGTGCTTACCGCCGAGCTCGCCCGCGAAGCGCTCGGCACCGATTGGATCAAGCTCGAGGTGATCGGCGACCGCGAGCTGCTCTATCCGGACGTCGAGGAGCTGGTGCACGCGACCGCGACGCTGGTCGCCAAGAATTTCGTGGTGCTGCCGTATTGCAATGAGGATCCGGTGACGTGCCGCAAGCTCGCCGATGCGGGCGCGGCGGCGGTGATGCCGCTCGGCTCTCCGATCGGCTCGGGGCTTGGGGTCTCCAATCCGCATTTGATCGAACTCTTGTGCGCGCGCTCGCCGGTTCCGGTCGTGCTCGACGCCGGCATCGGCACGGCCTCCGATGCCGCTTTCGCCATGGAGCTCGGTTGCGCGGCGGTATTGGTCAACACGGCGGTGTCCAAGGCGCGCGATCCGGTCGGGATGGCGGCCGCGATGCGGGCGGCGGTGGAGGCGGGACGGCTGGCGCGGCTCGCGGGCCGGATCCCGAAATCGAGGAACGCCGAGCCGTCGAGCCCGCAGTTCGGCCTCGTCGGGACGTGAGGCTGCCCGACCCCGCCCTGCTGGTGATCACCGATCGCCGGCAGGCGCGCATGCCGCTCGCCGACATCGTCGAGGCTGCCTGCGCCGCCGGCTGCCGCTGGTTCAGCGTGCGCGAAAAAGATCTTCCCGCCGAGGAGCAGATCGCGCTGGCAGCAAGCTTGCTGAAAATCGCGCGGCGTTTCGGCGCGCGGGTGATGCTCCACGGCGACGCCGAGCTTGCCGCTACCGCCGGCCTCGATGGCGTTCACCTGCCGAGCGGCGGCGATGTGGGGGGCGCGCGCGCCTTGCTCGGCCGCGGGCGTCTCCTCGGCATTTCCATCCATGGGGCGGCGGAAGCGGCAAGGCTCGATCCGGCGCTCCTCGACTATGCGATCGCCGGGCCGGCCTATGAAACCGACAGCAAGCCGGGATACGGGCCGCCGCTTGGGTCCGCGGGAATTGCCGCAATCGTCTCCGCTGCGTCAGTGCGGATTCTCGCCATCGGCGGGATCACCGCAGATTCGGCGCGCCAGATGCTGGAAAATCGAGCGGCGGGGATCGCGGTCATGGGATCCGTGATGCGGTCGAGCGCGCCCGGAGAAGAGATCAGGCGATTGATCGCGGCGCTTGCGGCTCCGACGCCATAGCGCGTTTGACTCGAGAACATCCAACAGCCGTGGAGCGAAAATCATGTCGGAACTGACGGACAAGGTCGCGCTCGTCACCGGGTCGAGCCGAGGGCTCGGCCGGGCCATTGCGCTGGGGCTGGCGGCGGCCGGGGCCGATGTCGCGGTCAATTATCGAACCAACCGCAAAGAGGCGGATGCGGTCGTCGCCGCGATTCGCAAGCTCGGGCGGCGAGCGATCGCGATCGGCGCCGACGTCTCGCAGCAGGCCGAGGTGACGAGGCTCGTGGGCGAGACGAAAGCGCAGCTCGGTCCGATCACCATCCTGGTCAACAACGCCGGCGTCGCGCGGGTCGAGCCGATCGAGGCGATCGACGAGCAGAACTGGGACGAGATGATCGCCACCAATCTCAAATCCGCGTTCCTGGTGACGAAGGCCGTGCTGCCCGGCATGCACGAAGCCGGGTGGGGCCGTATCTTGAACATGTCGTCGGTTGCCGCGCAGATCGGCGGGATCGTCGGGCCGCATTATGCGGCGTCCAAGGCGGGCCTGATCGGGTTCACGCACTGGCTCGCCGTGAATTTTGCCAAGCAGAATATCACCGCCAATGCGCTGGCTCCCGCGCTGGTCGAGAGCGACATGGTGACCGCGGACCTGCGCGCGCGGCCGGACCGGATCCCGATCGGCCGATTCGGCAAACCCGAGGAGCTCGCCGCGCTTGCCGTAGCGGTTCTCGGCAACGGCTACATCACGGGCCAGACCATCAACCACAACGGCGGGCTGTACATGTCGTCGTGAAACGACCTGGATGGATGCGCGATATCGGTGCCAGCCAAATTCCGGACCTCGCTTGGATTTAAAGCGGCACCTCGTTGTAGCGGTCACATCTGCGGCAGCGAACCACAAAATCTTTCAGTGCTCCAAGTTCCGCAACAAGCAGAACGACGCCACATCTCCCGCAGCGATATCGTGCTCCGTCGCTCGAGATCACCAGGGGAGGAGGCGCTTCCATACAGGATGCATCTTTCGGAGCTTCAATCACTCTCAACCAAACCTCGTATTCTTGGTCAGCCAAGGCTTTCTTGCGCCGCGAAACGGCAAAATCTTGTCGCTCATCGGGAAAAACCACGTGGCGCTCGCCGTCGATCGCAAACAGTCGCCAAGCTTCATGTATACAACTTGCTGGGAATAGTAGAATTTCATGCGCATTCGCCAAATGGAGCCTGACGTCGCCGCGGCTAGCTTGTTGAGCCGCGATGACACCAAACCCGTCGCTTTCGTTAACCCAGGACCGTGTGCTCTCGTCCCAGACGAAAAGATTGGCGAATTTCTGATCCTGCAGGCTCAAGCCGTCGTCCGGCGACCAGTTCTGGGGACGCTGACCCGGACCGGCATACTCCCACAGATCGTCGCGCCCTGTCACCGTCCCGCTCGGTCCGTCCAACCGCCACGGGCACTGGACGTGCAGCGCGTAGTCAGCAACGGTACCGGTTCCAGACGGGTGGCATCGAATGGGACCGAAATGAAGCACGAGCATGTCGGCCGCTCTCCGGATGATAGAGAGTCGGAGCCCGATGAGTACATCGAAGGGACTGAGGCGCTTCACAGGGGCTTTTTGAATCTCTGCCATTCGCGTCGGGACAGCAGCAATGTCGTCACGGTCAGCGACGATTTCGGTCGAGGCACGCCCGCACATGACGAATCATGATCACCCACGTGCGCGGTAGGGCGGCACGCCCTGATCGGGCAGCCACACGCCCGCCGGCAGCTTTCCGGTCTGCCAGAATACGTCGATCGGAATGCCGCCGCGCGGATACCAATAGCCGCCGATCCGCAGCCAGCGCGGCTTGAGCAGGGCGGCGATCCTTTTGCCGATGCCGACCGTGCAATCCTCGTGGAAGGCACCGTGGTTGCGGAAGCTCGCGAGATAAAGCTTGAGCGATTTCGATTCGAGCAGCCACGCCTTGGGCGCGTAATCGATGACGAGTTGCGCGAAATCCGGCTGGCCCGTGATCGGGCACAGGCAGGTGAACTCGGGCGCGGTGAAGCGCGCGACATAGATCGCGTCCGCGTGCGGGTTCGGCACGCGGTCGAGCTGGGCTGCCTCCGGCGAAGCCGGGATGCGGGTCGGCCTTCCCAATTGCAGCGGTTTTTGCGCCATGCGCGTCTCGCGGGCGGGCGGGGGCGTTCGCGTCAGACCGCGGTGATGTGGTTGCGCAGCTCGAGCGGGTGATCGATGTACGGCAGCGGCTCGAGCCCGGCCCCGGTGCCGTGAATGATCACATCGCCGTAATCGAGCAGGCGGCCGAAGACGGACTGGTCGACGTCCACGCTCTCGACCTTGTCCATGTGCATTTCCACCGTGTAGCGGCGCACGAACCCGCGCTTGTAGATGATCCGCCGGTCGGTGACGGCGATTTCCGTGGTCACCCGGTGGAACCAGGCGCGCGCCAGCAGGACGGCGCCGATGATGAAGACGATGACCGCGACCACCAGGACCAGGAAATGCAGTGCCGGCTCGCTCGGCAGGATGGTGGCGAGGATCCCGGCGACCGCCCACAGAAACAATCCCGGCAGGTACATGACCCAGGAGATCCGGGCGATGTGCCGCACGGTCTCGCCTTGCTGCAGGACACGTTCGATATAGGGCATGAGCGCCCTCCACGGAACTCGGCCGATGCGGCCCGGCTTGGCGCGACCCACGGCATTCGCTACAAGCGGCGCGCATCGAATGCAACAGTGAAACCCGCCATGACTGCGATCGTCGACATCATCGGACGCGAGATTCTGGATAGCCGCGGCAATCCGACCGTCGAGGTCGACGTGGTGCTGGAGGACGGCTCGCGCGGCCGCGCTGGCGTGCCTTCCGGGGCCTCGACCGGCGCGCACGAGGCGATCGAGCTTCGAGACGGCGACAAGGCCCGCTTTCTCGGCAAAGGCGTGCGCAAGGCGGTCGATGCGGTCAACGGCGAGATTTTCGACGCGATCGGCGGGATGGATGCGGAGGCGCAGGTCAAGATCGACGAGACCTTGATCGCGCTCGACGGGACGCCGAACAAGGGCCGGCTCGGCGCCAACGCCATTCTGGGGGTCTCGCTCGCGGTCGCGAAAGCCGCCGCGGCGGCGAACGACTTGCCGCTCTATCGCTACGTCGGGGGAACCTCGGCGCGCGTGCTGCCGGTACCGATGATGAACGTCGTCAACGGCGGGGTGCACGCCGACAATCCCATCGATTTCCAGGAATTCATGATCATGCCGATCGGCGCGCCGAGCTTGGCCGAAGCGGTCCGCATGGGCTCCGAAGTGTTCCACACGCTGCGCAAGGCGCTCAAAGACGCCGGCCACAACACCAACGTCGGCGATGAAGGCGGATTCGCGCCGAACCTGCCGTCCGCCGACGCAGCGCTCGGCTTCATCATGAAGGCGGTCGAAAGCGCCGGTTTCAAGATCGGCGATGAAGTCGTGCTCGCGCTCGATCCCGCCGCGAGCGAGTTCTTCAAGAAGGGCCGCTACGAGTACGAAGGCGAGGGCACGGTACGCGCGCCGGAGCAGCAGGCCGAATATCTCGCGGATCTTGCCGCGCGCTACCCGATCGTCTCGATCGAGGACGGCATGGCGGAAGACGATTTCGTGGGCTGGAAGCTCTTGACCGACCGCATCGGGGAAAAATGCCAGCTCGTCGGGGACGATATCTTCGTCACCAACGTGACGCGGCTGAAGGACGGCATCGAGCGCGGCATCGCCAACTCGATCCTGATCAAGGTCAACCAGATCGGGACCCTGACGGAGACGCTCGCCGCCATCGATATGGCGCACCGTGCCGGCTACACCGCGGTGATGTCGCACCGGTCCGGCGAGACCGAGGATTCGACCATCGCCGATCTCGCGGTCGCCACCAACTGCGGGCAGATCAAGACCGGCTCGCTCGCGCGCTCCGACCGCACGGCGAAATACAACGAGCTCATCCGCATCGAGGAGGAGCTGGGAGCGCAGGCGCTCTATGCCGGCCGGGCCGTGCTCAAGCCGCGGGGTTGAGGCGGCGTGGGCGCGGGCCGGCGCCTCAGGGTGACGGCGCGGGATGGTGGGGGCGCAGCGATTGCACCCGCGTTAAGGGCCGGGTAAGGCGGCTGCGGTCATGGTGCGCCATGGTCACCCGCAAGCGGCTGCGAACCGCGCTCACCGCGATCGGTCTCTATATCGGGGCCGCGGTGCTGATCGGCTATTTCGGGATCAACGCCTATACCGGGGCGCACGGGCTCAAGGCCAAGCAGGACCTCGGCCAGCAGATGGACGAGCTCTCCAAGGAGCTGGCGAGGCTCAAGCTCGAGCGGGCAAGCTGGCAGCAACGGGTGTCGCTATTGCGCGCGGATCGTCTCGATCCCGATATGCTCGACGAGCGCGCGCGGGCGATGCTCGACTATGCCCATCCCGGCGATCTGGTGCTGATGCTCAAATCGCGGTGAGGCGCGCCGCGCCCGGCAGGTCGCTTCCCTCCAAGCAGAATTCGTTTTGCCGTCCAGTGATTTGGTCGGCACGCAGCAGGAGGCGGGCCGCGCTTCCGCGCTCAAGCGTTTTGGGCTATGGCTTGCCGACGCTCGGCCGCCAGCACCCCGAGGAGACCCATGGCTGTTGCCAAGAACAAGCCCGCGGCGCCAAGCGCCCCCCGCCGCGCCGCCGCGGAAAAGCCCGGCAAACCCGACGAGGTCCCCGCCTTCTCCAAGGACGACGAGCTCAAGGCCTATCACGACATGCTGCTGATCCGGCGCTTCGAGGAGAAGGCCGGACAGATGTACGGCATGGGCCTGATCGGCGGCTTCTGTCACCTCTATATCGGCCAGGAAGCCGTCGTCGTCGGCATGCAGATGACGCTCAAACCAGGCGATGAAGTCATCACCGGCTATCGCGATCACGGCCATATGCTCGCCTGCGGCATGGATCCGAAGGGCGTCATGTCGGAACTGACCGGGCGCCGCGGCGGCTATTCCAAGGGCAAGGGCGGCTCGATGCACATGTTCTCGGTCGAGAAGGGATTCTACGGCGGCCACGGCATCGTCGGCGCCCAAGTCCCCATCGGCACCGGGCTCGCCTTCGCCAATCGCTACCGCGGCAACGACAACGTCTCCTTGACCTATTTCGGCGACGGCGCCGCCAACCAGGGCCAGGTCTACGAGAGCTTCAACATGGCGGAGCTGTGGAAGCTCCCCGTCGTCTACGTGATCGAGAACAATCGATATGCCATGGGAACCTCGGTGACCCGCTCCTCCGCCACCACGGATCTCTCGAAGCGCGGGCTCTCGTTCAACATCCCGGGCGAGCAGGTCGACGGCATGGACGTGCGGGCGGTGCGCGCCGCCGGCCAAGAGGCGGTCACTTGGTGCCGCGAGGGCAGGGGGCCCTACATTCTCGAAATGCTGACCTACCGCTATCGCGGCCACTCGATGTCGGACCCGGCGAAATACCGCTCGCGCGAAGAGGTGCAGAAGATGCGCACCGAGCATGATCCGATCGAGCAGGTGCGCAACCGGCTCCTCGGCAACGGCATGGCGAGCGAGGACGAGCTCAAGAAGATCGACGCCGCGGTGCGCGACCTCATCAACGAGGCGGCGGAATTTGCCACCAACAATCCGGAGCCGGATCCCTCCGAGCTCTACGCCGACGTTTTGCAGTGAATAGGACGACGGTCTCGCTCGCGCGCTGCTCGGCCAATCACGAGGATCAGGGACGCCAATGCCGATTCAGGTGCTGATGCCCGCGTTGTCGCCCACGATGGAGAAGGGCAACCTCGCCAAATGGATCAAGAGCGAGGGCGACAAGATCAAGGCGGGTGACGTCATCGCCGAGATCGAGACCGACAAGGCCACCATGGAGGTCGAGGCCGTCGACGACGGCACGCTCGGCAAGATCCTGGTGCCGGAAGGGACCGCCGACGTCGCGGTCAATACGCCGATCGCCATGATCCTCGCCGAGGGCGAGGACGCGGGCGCGCTGAAGGGCGCTGCCCCGGCGCCGCCGCAGAAGGCCGCGGAACCCGCGCCGCCGGCGCGCGCCGAGGCGGAGCAGCGGGCTCCGGAAGTGGCGCGCGCGCCGCAAGCGCCCGCCCCGGCACAGCCGCAAGCTCCCGCGGCGCCGCAACCGCAAGCCGAGCTCGAGCCCGAGGTGCCCGAGGGCACCGAGATGGTGACGATGACAGTGCGCGAGGCCTTGCGCGACGCCATGGCCGAGGAGATGCGCCGCGACGAAAGCGTGTTCGTCATCGGCGAGGAGGTCGCGGAATATCAGGGCGCCTACAAGGTCACGCAGGGCCTGCTGCAGGAGTTCGGGGATCGGCGCGTGATCGACACGCCGATCACCGAACATGGGTTCGCGGGACTGGGCGTCGGCACGGCGCTCGCCGGGCTGAAACCGATCGTCGAGTTCATGACCTTCAATTTCGCCATGCAGGCGATGGACCAGATCATCAATTCGGCGGCGAAGACCCATTACATGTCCGGCGGCCAGATGCGCTGCTCGATCGTGTTCCGCGGGCCGAACGGACCCGCCGCGCGCGTCGCCGCCCAGCACAGCCAGGACTACTCGGCCTGGTACTCGCACATACCGGGCCTCAAGGTCATCGCGCCTTATTCGGCCGCCGACGCCAAAGGATTGCTCAAATCCGCGATCCGCGATCCCAATCCGGTCATGTTTCTCGAGAACGAGATTCTCTACGGCCAATCGTTTCCCGTGCCCAAACTCGACGATTATCTGGTGCCGATCGGCAAGGCCAAGGTGGTGCGGCCGGGCAACAACGTGACCATCGTCGCCTGGTCGATGGGCATGAGCTATGCGCTCAAGGCCGCGGACGAGCTCGCCAAGAAGCACATCCTCGCCGAGGTCATCGATCTGAGAACCATCCGTCCGATGGACACGGAAACCATCGTCGCTTCAGTGCAAAAGACCGGCCGGCTGGTGACGGTCGAGGAAGGCTGGCCGCAATCGGGCGTGGGCGCGGAAATCGCCGCCCGAGTGATGGAGCACGCGTTCGATTATCTCGACGCGCCGGTGCTGCGCATCACCGGCAAGGACGTGCCGATGCCCTATGCGGCCAACCTGGAAAAGCTGGCGTTGCCCTCGATTGCCGAGATCGTCGATGCCGTCAAGGTCGTCTGTTACCGGTGAGCCATGAGCAAAAAACCTTATGAACCGCTGCAAATCCCGCCCGGCGCCCGCAAGGCCGGCGGCGTCGAGGTGCTGCGCGCGGGCGTCGCCGAACAGAACCTGACGATGTCGATCCGCCGCGCGTTCGACGATCCGGCGGCCTGGGGCGTGCTGCTGGCGACCGCGGGACGCCAGGTCGCGCGCATCTATGCCAGCGAGGCCGGGCTGAAGGAGGACGAGGTCTGCGCGAAAATCCTGGCGAGCTTCCAGGCCGAGATGAGCTCGGCCGAGGATCCGGGGACCATCACGGCCGCGCGCTGAGATCCCGCCATGCCGATCAACATCCTGATGCCCGCGCTTTCCCCGACCATGGAGAAGGGCAATCTCGCCAAATGGCTGAAGAAGGAAGGCGATCCGGTCAAGGCCGGCGACATCATCGCCGAGATCGAGACCGACAAGGCCACCATGGAGGTCGAGGCGGCCGATGAAGGCGTGCTGGCCAAGATCGTCGTGCCGGAAGGAACCGCGGACGTTCCGGTCAACCAGCTGATCGCGGTGCTCGCTGGCGAGGGCGAGGACGTGAAAGCGGCGGCGGCCGGAGCCAAGGGCGGTGCTGCGCCTGCGGCCGCGCCAAAGCCACCTGCGCCGGCTGCGGAAATGCCTGCGAAACCGGCAAGCGCCCCGGCGCCCTCACCCCAGCCCGCTCCGCAGCGGGGAGAAGCTCCTGCCGCACCGCCGGCGCAGGCTGTCAGTGCTTCCCAGATCGCTGCGCGAAGTGCGCCGGGCGACCGCGGCCGGATGGACGGCGGCCGCATCTTCTCCTCGCCGCTGGCACGAAGGCTCGCCCGGGAAGCGGGGATCGACCTCGGCCGGGTCCAGGGCACGGGCCCGCACGGCCGCGTCGTCGCCCGCGACATCGAGGCAGCGAAATCGGGGAAGGGCTTGCGCGCGCCCGGCGCGCCCGGCGTGCCTGCCGCCGCGCCGATCGCGGCCCGCGCGCCGTCCGACGAAAAAATCCGCGCGCTGTTCGAGCCGGACAGCTACGAGGTCGTGCCGCACGACAACATGCGCAAAATCATCGCGCAGCGGCTGACCGAATCGAAGCTGACGATCCCGCATTTCTATCTCACGGTCGATTGCGCGCTCGACAAGCTGCTCTCCGCGCGCGAGGAGATCAACGCGACCGCGCCGAAAGACAAGGACGGCAAGCCGGCCTACAAGATCTCGGTCAACGATTTCGTCATCAAGGCGCTGGCGCTCGCGCTGCAAAAGGTGCCGGAAGCGAACGTGACCTGGACCGAGGGCGCGATGCTCAAGCACAAGCATTCCGACGTCGGCGTCGCGGTCGCCATCAAGGGCGGGCTGATCACGCCGGTGGTGCGCAAGGCGGAGCAGAAATCGCTCTCGGCGATCTCGAGCGAGATGAAGGATTTCGCCGCGCGGGCGCGCGCAAGACGGCTTAAGCCGGAGGAATATCAGGGCGGCTCGACCGCGGTCTCGAATCTCGGCATGTACGGGATCAAGGATTTCTACAGATCATGACGGTCGGCCTCTCGACCGACCACCGCGCGGTCGACGGCGCGCTCGGCGCCGAGCTGCTCGGCGCGTTCAGGCAATTCATCGAGAACCCGGTGATGATGCTGGTGTAACTTCTCATGACGCCGGCTCGATCTCAGGGCTTGCCGGCAGCTCGGAATACCCTCTCCCCTTGCGGGAGAGGGTGGTCGATCCGAGTGAAACGAGGATCGGCCGGGTGAGGGGTCTCTAGCGCTCACCTGAAATTCAATTACCCCTCACCCGCCTCGCGGACTTTGTCCGCTCGGCACCCTCTCCCACAAGGGGAGAGGGAAAGCTCGCGACGCCGGAGCAACAAGGGGCAATGGCTGACACCTCCTTCGACATTCTCATCATCGGGTCCGGGCCCGGCGGCTATGTCACCGCAATCCGCGCGGCGCAGCTCGGCTTCAAAACCGCGATCGTCGAGCGCGATTATCTCGGCGGCATCTGTCTCAACTGGGGCTGCATTCCGACCAAGGCGCTGCTGCGCTCGGCCGAGATTTTTCATTATTTCCAGCATGCCAAGGATTACGGGCTCTCGGCGGAGAAGATCGGCTTCGATCCGAAGGCCGTGGTCCAACGCTCCCGCGCGGTTTCCAAGCGCCTCAACGACGGCGTCGGCTTTTTGATGAAGAAGAACAAGGTGCCGGTGATCTGGGGCGAGGCTTCGATCGATGCGCCCGGCAAGGTGACGGTGAAACCGAGGGAGGGCGCCCCGAAAGGCGCGCTCGGACCGGGCTCCTACCAGGCCAAGCACATCATCCTGGCGACCGGCGCGCGGCCGCGGGTGCTGCCCGGCATCGAGCCCGACAAGAAGCTGATCTGGACCTATTTCGAGGCGATGGTGCCGGAAAAAATCCCGAGATCGCTGCTGGTCATCGGCTCGGGCGCGATCGGCATCGAGTTCGCCTCGTTCTTCCGCACGCTCGGCTCGGAGGTCACGGTCGTCGAAGTGCTGCCGCAGATCCTCCCCGTCGAGGACGCCGAGATCGCGGCATTGGCGCGCAAGTCGTTCGAGAAGCAGGGCATCAAGATCGTGACCGGCGCCAAGGTGAGCGCGGTCGAGAAGAAGGGAGAAGGCGTCGTCACGCAAATCGAGGACGCCAAGGGCGGCAAGCAGTCGATCGCGGTCGAGCGCGTCATTTCCGCGGTCGGCGTCACCGGCAACGTGGAAGGGCTCGGCCTCGACAAGCTCGGGGTGAAGACCGACCGCGGCACGATCGTCATCGACGGCTTCTGCCGCACCAATGTGCCGGGCATCTACGCGATCGGCGACGTCGCCGGCCCGCCCATGCTCGCGCACAAGGCGGAGCACGAGGGCGTCGTCTGCGTCGAGGCGATCAAGGGCCTGAAGCCGCACCCGATGGACAAACGGCTGATCCCCGGCTGCACCTATTGCAGCCCGCAGGTCGCCTCTGTCGGCCTGACCGAGGCCGCCGCCAAGGAAGCCGGTTACGAGACCCGCGTCGGCCGCTTTCCGTTCATCGGCAACGGCAAGGCGATCGCGCTCGGCGAGCTCGAGGGCATGGTCAAGGTGGTGTTCGACAAGAAGACCGGCGCGATGCTGGGCGCGCACATGGTCGGCGCGGAAGTCACCGAGCTGATCCAGGGCTACGTCGTCGCCATGAACCTGGAGACCACCGAAGAAGAGCTGATGCACACCATCTTCCCGCACCCGACGCTCTCGGAGATGATGAAGGAGGCGGTGCTCGACGCCTACGGCCGGGTGCTGAACATTTGATCCCATGGACCTCGTCCAACTCTCCGAAATCGTTCGAAATTTTGCACTTTCTTTCGTGGCGCTGGTCGGCATTTGCTTGGCTTGGATGCGTGTCACCGCAGCCTCCCGACAAGCCGATGCATCGCTGGAACAGGCTGAACTGGCGAGGCGCGATCACGTAGCGGAGCTTTTCAACCGAGCGGTGGGCCAACTCCCGCACGAAAAATTGGAGGTCCGGCTCGGCGCGGTCTATACTCTGCAGCAGATCGCCCAGGATTTTCCGGATCTGTCGAAATCGACATTCGAGCTACTATCTGCATACTTGAGGGAAAGTGTGCCAGACTACGGAGACAAAGAACCGCCGATCGATGTCCGAGAAATCATGAGGATGCTGAAAGATCAGTTGGTGCAGCGATGACGAAAACCCTACGGCAACGGCCCGGTACGTCCGATCCATTCACGCTCGACGTGCGCGGAGCATATCTGCGGCGCACAGACTTGAGCTTTGCGAATTTGGAACGGGCAAATCTCAGCCATGCAGATTTTACGAATGCCAGTTTACGGGGCGCGAACCTCAAGGATGCTGTGTTGGACGGCACGATCTTGCGAGGCGCGGACTTGACTGGCGCCGAAAATCTGACGTTGCCTCAATTGTCAGGCGCGATTGTCGACGAGACGACGAAGCTTCCCGGAGAGTTTTCCCTCGAGGAAATCCTGCGGAACCGTCAGTCGGTGGCCTAAAGCCGGCCGAACTGGACGAGCATAGCCGTCATTCCGAAAGCCGCCGCGGACCGCTGTCCGAGGCAGGCTCCGCGGTTATCCGGAATCCATGCATGCGGCCTCTTCGGTAATTATGGATTCCGAACTCGTGCCTTTGGCACGGCCCGGAGTGACGGCTTCCGGAACAGCGCGAACGGATGCGCGCGCTTCTTCTCGACCTGGTCCAGCGTGCATTGCGGTGGCGCCTTGTCGGGGCGCCAACGCATGAACCGGGTGCCGTGGCGGAAACGGCCGCCGCTGAAATGATCGTAGCAGACCTCGACCACGAGCGCGGGTTTGAGCGGCTGCCATTCCGCCGAGCGTTTCGTCGACCACCGGCTCGGGCCGCCCGGCGCCTTGCCGGAAAAGCCCGGCGGCTCGATTAGCCGCTCGAGCTTCTTTGTGAGCGCCGCGCGTTCCGTCGCTTTGAGGTTCGAGGTGAAGCCGACGTGATTGAGCCGGCCTTTGTCGTCATAGAGGCCGAGCAGCAGCGAGCCGACCAATTTCGTGCCCTCGCCGTAGCGGAAGCCGCCGACGACGCAATCGGCGCTGCGGAGATTCTTGATCTTCTGCATCACGGAGCGGTCGGCCGGGCGATATTCCACATCGCGGCGCTTGGCGATGACGCCATCCAATCTGCCGCCGCCGTCCTTGAGCCAGCGCTCGGCTTCGGCTGGATCGTGGGTGAGGGGCGAGAGCTCGATGCTGCGGTTGCGCTTGAGCTGGCGCCGCGCAAAGGCCTCGAGCCGCTTGCGGCGTTCCTGCAGCGGCAAGGCAAGCAAGGAGCGGCCGTCCTCGGCGGCGAGCAGGTCGAAGACGATGAAGCGGGCAGGGGTCTCGGCCGCGAGTTTTTTTACCCGGCTCGCCGCCGGATGGATCCGCTGCAGCAAGGCATCGAAATCATACGACTCCCCGGCCGGCACCACGATCTCGCCGTCGACCACGAACGCCGGCCCGGGCAGGCGCGCGAAGGCCTCGGCGAGCTCCGGGAAATACCGCGTGAGCGGCTGGCCGGATTTCGACTGCAGCTCGATCCGGTCGTTGTCGCGGAACACGATCGAGCGGAATCCATCCCATTTGGGCTCGTACTGCCAGGCATCGCCCCTGGGGATGCGTTCCACCGATTGCGCTTCCATGGGCAACAAGGGCGGAGCGAGTTTCAAGGCCATGAGAAGCGCCGGACCGGTCGGCCACGCAACGTCGGACGGCAGCGCGGTGTTCCTGTTTCGGCTTCTGGATCGACGGATTGCGGAATCCGGTCGGGCCCTGGCGATCCGAGAGCGGGCGCGCAGGTCCCGACTCATGCGAGTGTGCGGCGGATTCGCTGACTTGCGGCACGGCAGTTCCGCCCGTAAGTACTGAGTGGGATTTTCGAGAGCCCATGGCCGTCGTCCTCGACACGCTGCAATCGCCTCGGCCGCGCCATCCGGAAAAGGTGCGTCGGCCGGAAACGCCTTTATTGCGCAAGCCGCCGTGGATCCGGGTCAAGGCGCCGGGCTCGGCCGGCTACGCCGAGACCGGCCGCATCATTCGCGCCAACGGGCTGCATACGGTTTGCGAGGAAGCCGGCTGCCCCAACATCGGCGAGTGCTGGGAGAAGAAGCACGCCACCTTCATGATCATGGGGGACACGTGCACGCGCGCGTGCGCGTTCTGCAACGTGAAGACCGGCTTGCCCGGACCGCTCGACAAGGCCGAGCCGGAGCACGTGGCGCAGGCGGTCGAGAAGCTCGGCTTGAGCCACGTCGTCGTGACCTCGGTCGACCGCGACGATCTCGGCGATGGCGGCGCGCGGCATTTCGCCGAAGTGATCGCCGCCGTTCGCGCCCGCAATCCTCGAACCACGATCGAGGTCCTCACCCCGGATTTTCTGCGCAAGGACGGCGCCATCGAGACGGTGGTCGCGGCGCGGCCCGACGTGTTCAATCACAACCTCGAGACCGTGCCGTCGCGCTATCTGACCGTGCGGCCGGGCGCGCGGTATTTCCACTCGGTGCGGCTGCTCCAGCGCGTCAAGGAGCTCGACCCGCTGATGTTCACCAAATCGGGAATCATGGTGGGACTAGGCGAGGAGCGCAACGAAGTGCTGCAGCTCATGGACGATCTGCGCAGCGCGGAGGTCGATTTCCTCACCATCGGCCAATACCTGCAGCCGACCCGGCGCCACCATCCGGTGGTGCGCTTCGTCGAGCCGGACGAGTTCAAGGCCTATGTGACGATCGCCTATGCCAAAGGCTTCCTGATGGTTTCCGCATCGCCGCTGACGCGATCCTCGCACCATGCGGGCGAGGATTTCGCACGCCTGCGCGCGGCCCGCCAGGCGCGGAGCGGACGCTGAGCCGATGCCGCAATTCTCGACCACGCGACGCGTGCAGCATTCCGCGACCGACATGTTCGTGCTGGTCGCCGACGTCGAGCGCTATCCGGAATTCGTGCCGTTGTGCCGCGAGCTGAGGGTGCGCCGTCGCGTCGTTCAGGCCGAGGGCGTCGAAGTGCTCACGGCCGACATGACGGTCGCCTACAAGATGATCCACGAGACCTTCACCAGCAAGGTCACGCTCGACAAGCCGCGGCTGCGCATCCTGGTCGAATATCTCAGCGGGCCGTTCCGGCAGATGGAAAACCAGTGGATCTTCCGGCCGGTCTCGGAGCGGACCAGCGAGATCGAATTCTTCATCTCCTACGAATTCCGCAGCCGCGTGCTCGGCGCGCTGATGGGCGCGGTATTCGATACCGCATTCCGGAAATTCGCCGAGGCGTTCGAGCGCCGCGCCGATACGGTGTTCGCTTAAGGCCTCGCCAATTCCTCCAGCATGGCCAGCGCTTCGAGCACGGAGAGGCGGCGGATCTCCGCGCGCCCGGGATCGCCGAAACGCCGCTCGCGGTGAAGATGCCTGTCGTCTCGGCGCACGGCGGCAAAATGCACCAGGCCGACCGGCTTCGCCGCGGTGCCGCCGCCCGGCCCGGCAACGCCGGTAACTGCGGCCGAAACGTCGGCGCGGGAGCGTTCGAGCGCACCGGCCGCCATCGCCTCGGCGGTTTCCTTGCTGACCGCGCCCTTGGTTTCCAGCATCGAAGCCGGAACGCCGAGCATCGCCTGTTTGGCAGCGTTCGAATAGGTGACGAAGCCGCGGTCGAGCACGTCGGACGAGCCGGGGATCTCGGTGAGCGCCGCCGCCACAAGCCCGCCGGTGCAGGATTCGGCAACGGCGAGCTTGAGATTGCGGACGCGGCACGCGTCGAGCACCCGGCGCGCGGCGGCCCGCAGCTCCTCGTCGATCATGCCCGTGTCATCCCTGCGTCCACGGCAGCCCGATCGTCGCGGTGGCGAACGCGACGATGCCTTCGCCGCGACCGGTGAACCCGAGTTTCTCGCTGGTCGTCGCCTGGAGCCCGACGCGATCGAGGGCAATGCCGGCGATCTCCGCGATGCGTGCGCGCATCGGCTCGCGATGTGGCCCGATCCGCGGCGCCTCACACACGATCGTCACGTCGAGATGGTTGATCCGGCCGCCGCGCCGGCGCACCCGCTCGGCCGCGAAGGCGAGAAAACGGTCGGAGGAGGCATTGCGCCATTGCGGATCGCTCGGCGGGAAATGCACGCCGATGTCGCCGTCGGCGAGCGCGCCGAGCAGCGCGTCGGTGAGCGCGTGAAGCGCGACGTCGGCATCGGAATGGCCGATGAGGCCGCGCGCGTGCGGGATCCGCACGCCGCCGAGCGTGACGTGGTCGCCTTGGCCGAAGGCGTGGACATCGAACCCGGTGCCGGTGCGCAGGTCGGAAAGCATCGGTTCGTTGTGCGCGCGCACGAAATCCTCCGGCGTGGTCAGCTTGATGTTGCCTGCCTCGCCCTCGAACACGGAAACCTTGAGCCCCGCCCATTCGGCGAGCGCGGCATCGTCGGTGAAGTTTTCGCGCCCCTCGGCCGCCGCTCGCCGGTGTGCGTCGAGCAGCGTTGCAAAGCGAAAGGCCTGCGGCGTCTGGACGATGCGCAGGCGCATACGGTCGAGCGTCTCCACCACCGCCCCGGCGTCATCGACGGCTTTCACGGTATCGGCGATCGGGATTCCGGGGATTGCCGCGTCCTTGTCCCGGACCGCCTCGATGGCCCGCGAGATCAGGGCCGGCGAGGCAAACGGCCGCGCCGCATCATGGACCAGCACGAATTCGGGCTGCCGAGAAATCAGCGCCTCCAGCCCGGCACGGACCGACGCCTGGCGGGTTACGCCGCCGTAGACCGGCGGCAAGAGCGCAAGGCGATCGGCGGCCCGCTCGAAAAGGGTGCGGTCGTCGGGGTGAATCACGGGCTGAACGGCATCGATCCGGTCGTCTTGCGCAAACAGCAGCAGGCTGCGCCGAAGCACTGGTTCGCCGGCTATTTCCTTGTATTGCTTGGGAAAATCCCCGCCAGCCCGGACGCCGCGGCCGGCGGCGACCACGACCGCCGCGAAACTCGACGGCATTTGCGCGCCTTTCGTTCGCTCCAGTGCGAACGGGCTTACCGCGTCGATCGCCGGCCGGCAAAATGATTCTGTGACCAGCGGGGATTGCTGCAATGCAACACTTGCGCCCCGTCGGAAATTGTCTAAACTGTATGCATCAATGGAAATCGCCTAATTCGTGAGCAAAGATCGAAGTGAGCGCGCAGATCATTCCATTTCGACGCCGCGCCGGGATTACGGTCGGGGGCAGGAAGCTGCCCAACCGGGTCCTGCTTGCGCCGATGTCCGGCATCACCGACGCGCCGTTCCGGCGTCTCGCGGCGCAGCTTGGAGCCGGGCTGGTGATCTCGGAAATGACCGCCAGCCAAGCGCTGGCCTCGGGCCAGGAGGAGGCGCGGCTGAGGGCGGAAGGCGCCGGGCTCCCGCTCCACGCGGTTCAGCTTGCCGGATGCGAGCGGCATTCGATGGCCGAGGCCGCGCGGATCGCCGAGGCAAGCGGTGCGCACGTCATCGATATCAACATGGGCTGCCCGGCCAAGCGCGTGATCAACGGGTATGCGGGCTCCGCGCTCATGCGCGATCCCGACCATGCCCTGGGCCTCATCGAGACGACGGTTGGGGCCGTTGCGGTGCCGGTGACGTTGAAAATGCGGCTCGGCTGGGACGAGCGCTCGATCAACGCGGCGGAATTGGCGCGCCGGGCGGAGCAGGCCGGCGTCCGTCTCGTCACGATCCACGGCCGCACACGCTGTGATTTTTATCGCGGCCGCGCGGATTGGGGTGCCGTGCGGGCCGTGAAGCAGGCGGTTTCGATCCCGGTCGTCGTCAACGGCGACATCCGCAACTTTGATGATGCCGACGCGGCGCTCGCTCAATCCGGGGCCGATGCAATCATGGTCGGACGCGGCGCCGAGGGACGACCGTGGTTCCCGGGCCAGCTCGCCCGCTATCTCGAGTTCGGAATTCGCGAGCCGGCCCCGCCGCTCGAGGAGCAGCATGCGTTCGCAGCCGGCCTTTATCAGGAAATGCTCCTCCATCACGGCAAGGAAGTCGGCCGCCGGCACGCCCGCAAGCACCTGAAATGGGCGCTCGACGTCGCGGCCGAGACCGCCGGCATCGTTTGCGCCTCTTTCGATCGCTTTCGCAACGAGGTGCTCACCTCGGAGGCCCCGCGCCTCGTCGCCCGTCGGCTCGCCGAGGCCTACTGGGCTCTGGCAACGAAGGCCGCGGCATGAACGCGATCGAGCCGCAAGCGACTTCGCTCCTGCCCGGATCGGCCGACATGGTGCTCAATGCGTTGCCGCATCCCGTGCTGATGATCGCGCCGGACGGCAGGATCGCCGACGCCAATGTCGCGGCGGAGGATTTTTTCGAAATCTCCGTGCCGGTCCTGCGCCGTCACGCGCTGCGCGATCTGGTGCCGTTCGGCAGCCCGTTGCTCTCGCTCATCGAGCAGGTCCGCGGTCGGGCTGCCCCGGTCAACGAATATCGGGTCGATCTCGGCACGCCGCGCAATCCGGGCGAACGCATCGTCGACCTGCATGTGGCGCCGGTGCCCGAGCGCCGCGACCACGTCGTGGTGATGCTGCTGGAGCGGACCATCGCCGACAAGATGGACCGCCAGCTCACGCATCGCGGCGCCGCGCGTTCGGTGAGCGCCCTGGCCGCGATGCTCGCGCACGAGATCAAGAATCCGCTGTCGGGCATTCGCGGCGCCGCCCAATTGCTCGAGCAATCGGCCGGCGACGAGGATCGCACGCTCACGCGCCTCATCTGCGACGAGGCCGATCGCATCGTCAAACTGGTCGACCGGATGGAGGTGTTCGCCGACCAGAGGCCGGTCGACCGCGAGCCGGTCAACATCCACGCGGTGCTCGATCACGTGAAAAGGCTCGCCCAAACCGGGTTCGCCCGGCACACGAAATTCGTGCAGGAGTACGATCCGTCGCTGCCGCCGGTCCTGGCCAATCGCGATCAGCTCATCCAGGTGTTTCTCAATCTCGTGAAGAACGCCGCGGAGTCGCTCGGAGAAGCGGGGCCGGAAGGCGAGATCCAACTGACCACGGCGTTCCGCCCGGGCATGCGACTGTCGATTCCCGGCAGCAAGTCGCGCGTGTCCTTGCCGCTGGAATTTTGCGTGAGGGACAACGGGCCGGGAGTGCCCGAAGACCTGATGCCGCATCTGTTCGATCCGTTCGTAACCACCAAGCCGAAGGGGAGCGGGCTCGGGCTCGCGCTGGTCGCGAAAATCATCGGCGATCACGGCGGCATCATCGAGTGCGAATCGCAGCCGCGGCATACCGTGTTCCGCGTGCTGATGCCCATGTTCACCGAAAGCGGACTGGCCGGGCCGGCCGAACCCGCGGCGCTCGACGGACCCGGCTGAAGAGGATCGCATGCGCGCTGGAAGCATCCTGGTCGCGGACGACGATGCGGCGATCCGCACCGTCCTCAATCAAGCGCTGTCGCGCGCCGGCTACGAAGTGCGTTCGACCGGCAATGCCGCCACCTTGTGGCGCTGGGTCAGCCAGGGCGAGGGCGATCTCGTCATCACCGATGTGGTGATGCCCGATGAGAACGCCTTCGACCTGTTGCCGCGCATCAAAAAGGTGCGGCCGGACCTGCCGGTCGTGATCATGAGCGCGCAAAACACCTTCATGACCGCGATCCGCGCCTCCGAGCGCGGCGCCTACGAGTACCTGCCCAAGCCGTTCGACCTGAAGGAGCTGATCGGCATCGTCGGTCGCGCCTTGTCGCAGCCCAAGGAGCGGCCCGCGGCTGGCGCCAAAGCCGAGGAATGGGAGGGGATCCCGCTGGTCGGCCGCTCCGCCGCCATGCAGGAGATCTACCGTCTGCTGGCGCGGCTGATGCAGACGGACCTGACCGTGATGATCACCGGCGAATCCGGCACCGGCAAAGAGCTCGTGGCACGCGCGCTGCACGATTTCGGCAAGCGCCGCAGCGGCCCGTTCGTCGCCATCAACATGGCGGCAATCCCCCGCGACCTGATCGAGTCGGAGCTGTTCGGCCACGAGAAGGGCGCCTTCACCGGCGCCAACACCCGCAGCTCCGGGCGCTTCGAGCAGGCGGAAGGCGGCACGCTGTTCCTCGATGAGATCGGCGACATGCCGATGGAAGCCCAGACCCGGCTGTTACGGGTGCTGCAGCAGGGCGAATACACGACGGTGGGCGGCCGTACTCCGATCAAGTCCGACGTGCGCATCATCGCCGCGAGCAACAAGGATCTTCGCGTTCTGATCCAGCAGGGCTTGTTTCGCGAGGATTTGTTTTTCCGTCTCAACGTGGTGCCGCTCCGCCTGCCGCCGCTGCGCGAGCGGAGCGAGGACGTGCCGGATCTCATTCGGCATTTCTTCGCCCAGGCCGAGCGCGAGGGGCTGCCGCTCAAGCAGCTCGATCAGGAGGCATTGGAGCGGCTCAAACGCTATCGCTGGCCGGGGAACGTCCGGGAACTCGAGAATCTCGCGCGCCGTCTGGCCGCGCTCTATCCGCAGGAGACCATCACGGCCGCAGTCATCGATGCGGAGCTGGCACAACCCTCGCTCCTCGCGCTCGCCGAAGAGGAGCCGACAGCGGAGGACAAGCTTTCGCTCGCCGTCGAACGCTATCTCAGCAAGTATTTCGCCAATTTCGAAAGCACCTTGCCGCCGCCGGGCCTTTATCATCGGATCCTGCGGGAGGTCGAATATCCGCTGTTGTCGGCCGCGCTCGCCGCCACGCGCGGCAATCAGATCCGCGCCGCCGATCTCCTGGGCGTCAACCGCAACACGCTGCGCAAGAAGATTCGCGAGCTTGAAATCCAGGTAATCCGCTCCTCCGGTTGATCGTCGGCGCGGGAGAATTTTGCGCACCGCCGGCGGCATCGCCGCGGAATAGTCGCAATTCGGCAACATTGTTGTACAAACGCATCAGTTTGAGCCGAAAGCGCAGGGGGCGGGGGTCTTCAGGTCCGCTGCGTACTGCCCGCGTCGAGTTCCGCCGGTCGCAAGCGCCCATGACGAGCATCCAACAAGTCGCCTTTCCGGAGGCCGCCGAGACTCGCGGCCCGTGGTCCTGGCTCGCAAGCCGGCTCGCGGGCCCGGTCGCGGTCGGCTTGGCCCTGCTTTCCGCCGTCGTCACCTTCGTGGTGCTCACCGGCCTCACTCCGGTGGTGCCGACCCACGATGTCGTGGTGAGGGTGCTGTTGGGCAACGGGGCGATGATGCTCGTGCTGCTCGGGATCATCGCCTACGAAGTCTTCAAGATCGTGCAGGCGCGGCGCCGCGGACGTGCCGGCGCCAAGCTGCACGTGCGCATTGTCGGGCTGTTCTCGGTCATTGCCGCAGTCCCGGCGATTCTGCTGGCGGTCATCGCCAGCATCACGCTCGAGCGGGGGCTCGACCGCTGGTTCTCCACCCGCACGCGGGCCGTGATCGAGAACTCGCTGACCGTCGCCGAAGCCTATCTGCGCGAGCACGCCGCGATGATTCGCGGCGACATCATGGCCATGGCCTATGACGTCGGGCGCGCGCGGCCGCTGTTCGATCAGGATCGCGAGCGGTTCCGCCAATTCCTCAAGGCGCAGGCTTCGATCCGCGGATTGCCGCATGCCATGATGATCGGCGGCGACCTGTCGATCATCGAGCGCGCGGATCTCAAGGCCGGCGGCGACTTCGTCGCGCCCTCGAGCGGCGCGCTCAAGGAGGTGGGCGACGCCGAGCCGCAGATTGCGCTGCTCGCCGAAGCCAAGACCGTCGCCGCGGTGATCAAGCTGCGCGGCTATGACGATGCCTATCTCTATGTCGCGCGGCCGGTCGATCCGCGCGTGGTCGAGCAATTGCAGGCAACCCAGGAGAGCGTGGCCGAATATGCCAGCCTCCAGGCCCGGCGGCTGGGCGTCCAGGTCGCCTTCGCCCTGATGTACACCGTCGTCGCGCTGATCGTGCTGTTGTCGGCGGTCTGGATCGGGCTGAATTTCGCCAACCGTCTGGTGGCGCCGATCCGCAGGCTGATCGGCGCGGCCAATCAGGTCTCGACCGGGAACCTGCACGTGCAAGTGCCGATCCGCCGCGGTGAAGGGGATTTGGCGCAGCTCGGCGAGACCTTCAACAATATGACGCAGGAGCTGCGGACCCAGCGCGACGATCTCATGCGCGCCCACGACGTCATCGACAGCCGCCGCCGCTTCACGGAAGCGGTGCTGGCGGGAGCGAGTGCCGGCGTCATCGGGCTCGATGCCGAGGGGTGCATCAGCATCGTCAACCGCTCCGCCGAGAAGCTCATCGCGCGAACGCAGTCGGACATCCTCGGCCGGCCGCTCGCGACGATCGTGCCGGAGCTGGCGCCGCTGTTCGACGAAGCGCGCTCGGGCGCGCAGCGGCTGGTCCAGGGTCAGGTCACGATCAACCGCGGCGGTCGCGAGCGCAATCTGTCGGTGCGGGTCACGACCGAGCAGTCGGCCGTCGCCGAGCACGGCTACGTGATCACGCTCGACGACATCACCGAGCTGGTGATCGCGCAGCGCAGCTCGGCCTGGGCCGACGTCGCGCGCCGCATCGCCCACGAGATCAAGAATCCGCTGACCCCGATCCAGCTTTCGGCCGAGCGCCTGCGCCGCAAGTACGGCGCGCTCATCGTCGAGGACCGGGCGGTGTTCGTGCAATGCACCGACACCATCGTGCGACAGGTCGAGGACATCAAACGCATGGTGGACGAGTTCTCGCGCTTCGCGCGGATGCCCAAGCCGGTGATCACCTCGGAAGACCTCGCCGACACCGTGCGCCAGGTGGTGTTCCTGATGCGCGTCGGTCATCCGGACATCGACATCGCGGTGGAGACCGCGGAGGACCCCATGCTCGCGCGCTTCGATCGCCGGCTGATCTCGCAGGCGATGACCAACATCATCAAGAATGCGACCGAGGCCATCGCCGCGGTGCCGCCGGAACAGCTCGGCCGCGGCCGGATCAAGATCTCCGCGACGCGCGAGGGCGCCGACATCGTCATCGACGTCGTCGACAACGGCAACGGGCTGCCGAAGGAAAACCGCAATCGCCTGCTCGAACCCTATGTGACGACCCGCGAGAAGGGCACCGGGCTCGGGCTCGCCATCGTCGGCCGTATCCTCGAGGAGCACGGCGGACGCATCGAGCTCAATGATCCGCCCGACGGCAGCGGCCGGGGTGCCTGGGCGCGGCTGCGATTCACCGCCGAGCGGGTCTCAGACGATGAAACTGCCGAAATCCGTAAAGCCGCCAGCGACCGATAGGTGCCGCCAATGTCGTCCGATATCCTGATCGTCGATGATGAAGCCGATATCCGCGAACTGGTCGCGGGCATCCTGCAGGACGAGGGCCACGGAGCCCGCACCGCCAAGAACAGCGACGAGGCGCTCGCCGCCATCGGGGCGCGGCGCCCCAATCTGGTGTTTCTCGACATCTGGCTGCAGGGCAGCAAGCTCGACGGCCTGCAATTGCTGGCCGCGATCAAGCAGGAGCATTCCGAGCTTCCGGTGGTGATGATCTCCGGACACGGCAACATCGAGACCGCGGTCTCCGCGATCAAGCTCGGGGCCTACGATTTCATCGAGAAGCCGTTCAAGGCCGACCGCCTGGTGCTGGTCGCCAGCCGCTCGCTGGAGACGTTCCGGCTCAGGCGCGAGGTCAAGGAGCTCAAGCAATTGGCTCCGCAGCCCACGACGCTCGTCGGCAATTCGACGGCGATGAACCAGCTGCGCCAGACCATCGAGAAGGTCGCGCCGACCAACAGCCGCATCCTGATCGTCGGGCCCTCGGGCGCCGGAAAGGAGCTCACCGCCCGCACCATCCATGTGCTGTCCGGGCGCTCCCAGGGTCCGTTCGTGGTCATCAATGCGGCGGCCATGATGCCGGAGCGGATGGAAGAGGAGCTGTTCGGCATCGAGGCTTCCAACGGCTCGCAGGGACGCAAGGTCGGCGCGCTCGAAGAGGCGCACGGCGGGACCTTGTTCATCGACGAGATCGCGGAAATGCCGCGCGAGACCCAGAACAAGATCCTGCGGGTCCTGGTCGATCAGACCTTCCAGCGGGTCGGCGGCAGCGCTCGCGTCAATGTCGACGTGCGCATCGTATCCTCCACGGGACGCAACCTCGAGGCCGACGTCACCGCCGGCAGGTTCCGGGAAGATCTCTACCACCGCCTCTCGGTGGTTCCGATCCGGGTGCCGCCGCTCGCGGAACGTCGTGAGGACGTTCCGGTGCTGGTCGATTATTTCATCGAGCAGATCTCGCAGGCCACCGGCCTGCCGAAGCGGCGCATCGGCGAGGACGCCATCGCCGTGCTGCAATCGCACGACTGGCCCGGCAACGTGCGGCAGCTGCGCAACAACGTCGAGCGGCTGATGATTCTCGCCGGCGGCGAACCCGATGCGGTGATCAGCGCCCACATGCTGCCGCAGGACGTGGGCTCGATGGTTCCCAACATGCCGAACGGCAATGGCGGCGAGCAATTGATGGGGCTGCCGCTGCGCGACGCGCGCGAAGTGTTCGAACGCGAATATCTGCTGGCCCAGATCAGCCGGTTCGGCGGCAACATCTCCCGCACCGCGGAGTTCGTCGGCATGGAGCGCTCCGCGCTTCACCGCAAGCTCAAGGCGCTGGGGATCGGGTGAGTAAAGATCCTCCGGATCAGGCGCAAAGCCGCGAGCCACAGCCGTTCTTTACCTCCCCTTGAAAGGGGAGGTCGACCGCGAAGCGGTCGGGTGGGGATCGCGACCCCCTCCCGGCGCGCTATGCGCGCCGACCTCCCCCTTGCAGGGGGAGGAGAACCGCGCGTGTGGCGATGCTAGGCCCGCCGCTCGAGATGCATGCGCATGCCGTAGCGCGGGCGGAGCGTGATCAAGCCTTGCGGCTCGACCGGATGGCCCGCCTTGAGGCGGAGCCGATAGCGCTGGGCGATCGCCGCCAGGATCAGCACGGCCTCGGCCATCGCGAACGCCATGCCGATGCAGATCCGCGGTCCGGCGCCGAACGGAATGTAGGCGAAGCGGTGGCGCTGAGCGCTCATCTGCGACGAGAACCGCTCCGGATCGAAGCGTGGCGGATCGCTCCAGAGCGCCGGCTTTCGATGCAGCAGCCACGGCGCAATGATGATGGCGGAGCCGGCGGGAATGCGATGGCCGAGCACGGCGTCGTCGCGGACCGCCTGGCGCGAGATCGTGTGCGCCGGCGGATAGAGCCGCATCGATTCCTCGATCACCATGCGCGCATAGGGCAGGCGGGCGAGATCCTCGTGCCGCGGCGGCCTTCCGCCCAGCACCGCGTCGCGCTCCGCATGCAGCCTTGCCTCGACCGCCGGATGCTGCGAGAGCAGATACCAGGTCCAGGTCAGCGCCAGCGCGGTCGTCTCGTGGCCGGCCATGAAGATGGTGACGACCTGGTCGCGCACCTCCTGCGACGTCATTCCGCCGCCCGTTTCCTCGTCGCGCGCGGCAATCAGCCGGGCCAGCAGGTCCTTCGGCTGCGCGTCGCCGGCGTGTTCGCGCGCCGCCAGCAAGCGATCGATGGCCTTGTCGAAATCGTTGAGGATGCCGCGTCCGCGGCCGGGGCTCGCGAGACGCGCGAGCCAATCGGGGGCGCCGAGCAGATCGAGCAGTCCGGGTCGCACGCTGCTTTGATAGCGCGCGACCCCGCGCTCCACCGTGTCGACGATGTCGTCGGAATCCGACGAGAACATCGCCCGCGAGATGATGTGCAGCGTCACGTGCATCATCGCCGCGGCGACATCGAGCTCGGCGCCCTCGGGCAGGCGGTCCCATTGGTCCGCCAGTCCGGACGCGATCTCGGTCATGATCGGCGCATAGCCGATGATGCTGCGGTGATCGAACGAGGGCGCCATGATGCGGCGATGTTTGCGCCAGCGCTCGCCTTCGCTCGTCAGCAGTCCGCGGCCGAGCCCGGGCTCGAGTAGCCGCCGCGCGATATCCGCCCGGACGTAATTGCCGGCATTGTCGAGCAGAACATGCTTGATCGCCTGCGGCTCGTTGACGATGAAGGTGCGCCGCCACAACAGCTTGCGCGGAACGATGTCTTTCTCGTAGGCCTCGGCCGGGAAGGTCGCAATCGAGCTGTCCCGGACCGTGCGCAGGAACTGCCACAGGCTCATGCGCTCCTGCGGCGGCCGCGGCGCCGCGAGGACGGGGGCGCGGGTGTCGTCCATCACCGTCATCGATCCGGCTCCTTTGCCATCGCCAGCGCCCGCGCTCGACCATTCGCCCCGACGCAAGACAGAACTGCCGTTCCGCCGGATTGTCAAAGCCAACCGGGACCGAGCGATTTGCCAGCTCGCGCGCCGAGCGGCTATTTTGGCGGCGCTCGCGCCGCCATCGCAGCAGCCCGCAACCTTCCCGGAGTTCGACCGTGTCGCGCATTGCCTATGTGAACGGCCGCTATGTTGCCCACCGCGAGGCTGCGGTCCACGTCGAGGATCGCGGCTACCAGTTCGCCGACGGCGTCTACGAGGTCTGCGAGGTGCGGGACGGCCGGCTGGTCGACGAGCGGCGGCATTTCGACCGGCTGGCGCGCTCGCTCGCCGAATTGCGGATCCGTCCGCCGATGTCGCGCGCGGCGCTCGGGACCGTGCTGCGCGAGACGATCCGGCGCAACCGGGTCCGGGACGGCATCGTCTACCTGCAGGTCACGCGCGGCGTGGCGCGGCGCGACCATGCCTTTCCGGCCCGGAACGTGTCGCCGAGCCTCGTCGTCACCGCGCGTTCGCTCGATGCTGCGGGCCGCGAGAGCACGGCGGAGCAGGGGATTTCCGTCATCACCGTTCCGGAGAACCGCTGGCCGCGCGTCGACATCAAGTCGGTCTCGCTGCTCCCCAACGTGCTCGCCAAAGAGGCCGCGCGCGAGGCCGGCGCCAAGGAAGCCTGGTTCGTCGACGCCGGCGGCCATGTGACGGAGGGATCCTCGACCAATGCCTGGATCGTCACCCGCGACGGCAAGCTTCTGACCCGGCCGGCCGACCACGGGATCCTGCGCGGCATCACCCGCACCGTGCTGCTCGACGTGATCGCCGCCCATGCGCTCACGCTCGAGGAGCGGGCGTTTACGGTCGAGGAGGCCTATGCGGCCCGGGAGGCCTTCGTCACCTCGGCGACCCAGATCGTCATGCCGGTGGTCCGCATCGACGGCCGGCCGGTGGGGAACGGCGCGCCCGGGCTCGTCGCGAGCGCGTTGCGCCGCGATTTTCACCGCCATGCGGAGCTCGCCTAGGCCGCGCGGCAGCAGGGCAGGGAACCTCTGCGACGGGGACTTGCGCTGCCCCCTATGGTACCTTCTAATGGCTCCGCCCAGTCCTCGACTGAAGGTCGAGCTTTTGACGGGGGGCACGAAGCGACAGACCAAAATGTCTCGCGAGGCCGGGTTCGCGAGCGAAAAACGGAACAGCGATAATGGCGGCCGATCGCTCTCAAAATCTGCAAGATACCTTCCTCAATTACGTCCGAAAGAACAAGACCCCGCTCACCATCTTCCTGGTGAACGGAGTGAAGCTGCAAGGCGTGGTCACCTGGTTCGATAATTTCTGCGTGCTGCTGCGGCGGGATGGCCATTCGCAGCTCGTCTACAAGCACGCCATTTCGACGATCATGCCGGGTCATCCGATCCAGCTGTTCGAGGGCGCCGAGGAGGCCGTGTCGGCGGCGCCGGCCGGGGAAAAAACCTGATTGGAGCCGCGTCGCCGCGACAGCCGCAACCGCCTGATCCGGGCCGCAGGCCCGGGCAGCGGGCGCGCGATGGTCGTCGGTCCGTATCTGCGCCGGCGGGTCGCGGATCGCGGCAGGTCGGGCCCGCACCCGGGAGAGCGTCCGCCCGCGGCGCGGCTTGACGAAGCCGTGGGTCTCGCCCGCGCGATCGATCTCAGGGTGGTGCAGGCCGGGCTGGTGCCGGTCGGCCAAATTCGGCCCGCGACCTACCTGGGCAAGGGCAAGGTCGAGGAGATCGCCGGGATCGCCAAGAGCCTGGACGTCGATCTCGTCGTCATGGACTGCGCGGTCTCTCCGGTGCAGCAGCGCAATCTCGAGAAGGCCTGGAACGCCAAGGTGCTCGACCGCACCGGGCTGATCCTGGAGATTTTCGGGGAGCGCGCCCATACGCGCGAAGGGGCGCTGCAGGTCGAGCACGCGCATCTGAGCTACCAGAAGAGCCGGCTGGTGCGCTCGTGGACCCATCTCGAGCGCCAGCGCGGCGGCTTCGGCTTTTTGGGTGGTCCCGGCGAGACCCAGCTCGAGGCCGACCGGCGCATCATCGAGGAGCGGATCGCGCGGATCGAAGCCGAGCTCGAACGCGTCAAGCGCACGCGGCGCCTGCATCGCGCCAGCCGGAAACGTGTGCCTTATCCGATCGTAGCGCTGGTCGGATACACCAATGCGGGCAAGTCGACCTTGTTCAACCGGCTCACGCGCGCGAACGTGCTCGAGGCCGACATGCCGTTCGCGACGCTCGATCCGACCTTGCGCGCCGTGGCGCTGCCGCAGGGCATCAAGGCAATCGTGTCCGATACGGTCGGGTTCATCTCCGAGCTTCCCACCACGTTGATCGCGGCGTTCCGGGCGACGCTCGAGGAAGTGATGGAAGCCGACGTCATTCTCCACGTGCGCGACGTTGCTCACGGCGAGGCCGACGCGCAGGCCAAGGACGTCGAGCAGGTGCTGCGCGAGCTCGACATCGATCCGAACGACCACGGACGGCTGGTGGAAGCGTGGAACAAGATCGATCTTCTCGACCCGGAGCGGCGGATCGAGATCGTCAATCTGGCGGAGCGAACAAGCGCGGAGAGCCGGCCCGTCCTGGTATCCGCCGCGACGGGGGAGGGGCTCGATGCCCTGCTCGCGGCCATCGCGGCGCGGGTCGCGGCGCATCGCCAAATATTCGATCTCGTGCTCGATCCGGCGGACGGGGCCGCAATGAGCTGGCTCTATCGTCACGCGCAGGTGCTGGGGAAATCGATCCGCGATGACGGCCGGATCGCGTTCAGCGTGCGCGTCGACCCGCAGAAGGCGGAGTTCGTGCAGCGGAAATTCGAGGTTGCCGCGACGCCCCACGCTACAACAACGCGCGCGCGTTCGTGACACGCGTGTTAACTCTGCCTCGTGTCCGGGGACCGTAACAACTATTCCCCACGCTCCGCGGCCTTGGCGGCGTCCCACAGCGCGTCCATCTCGGTTAACGTCGATTGCTCCGGAGACTTCCCGCGCGCGGCGAGCGCGCGCTCGATCGAGGCGAAGCGGCGCTCGAACTTGGCGTTGGTCGCGCGCAGCGCCATCTCCGGATCGGCCCCGACATGGCGCGCGAGATTGACGACGGCGAACAAGAGATCGCCGACCTCTTCGGCCAGGCGGGCGCGGTCCGGCTGGCCGAGGGCGAGCGCGCTCTCGATCTCGTCGGCTTCCTCGCGGATTTTCGTGAGCACGGCGCGCGCATCGTTCCAGTCGAAGCCGACGCTTCCGGCTTTCTCCTGCAGCTTGAGCGCGCGGGCGAGCGCCGGCAGGCCGGTCGGAACGCCCGCGAGCGTGTCGGCCTGATGCCGGCCGGCGCCTTCGCGTCGCTCGGCGCGCGCGTGCTTCTCCTCGGCCTTGATACGATCCCACAGCTCGTTGACAGCGGCGACGGGCAGGGCGCCGGCATCGCCGAACACGTGCGGATGGCGGCGCAGGAGCTTCGCCGTGATGGCATGGACGACGTCGCCGAAATCGAACGCACCCGTCTCCTCGGCCATGCGCGCGTGGAAGGCGACCTGGAGCAGCAGATCCCCGAGCTCGTCGCGCAGATCCTCGAGATCGCCGCGCGCGATCGCGTCGGCAACCTCGTAGGCTTCCTCGATGGTGTACGGCGCGATGGTCGCGAAATTCTGTTCGAGGTCCCACGGGCAGCCGCTGCCGGGCGTGCGCAGCGCCGCCATCAGCTCGATGAGGCGCGCGATGTCGCGGGAGGGATTCATGGCGGCGTCACCGACCCTGCCGTTGGGCCTCGATAGCAGTGATTCGCATAAGAGATATTATGGAACATCCATATATTCCCGGGCATTCGCCGCTGGTTCCGCCTGTATCCGGCCCCGGCCGTACTCATCGAAAGGTTTCGGCGGCCAGGCTGATCTTCATGCCGTCATAGGCCGGCTCGACGTTCTCCGGAAGCTGGCCGCGGAGCGTCTCGTAGTCGATGTCGGAATGCAGGTTGGTCAGGATGGCGCGCCTGGGGCGGATCCGCTCGATCCACGCGAGCGCATCATCGACGCAGAAATGACTGGGATGCGGCGCATAGCGCAGCGCGTCGAGGATCCACACTTCGAGATCGCGCAGCACCGGCAAGCTGTCCGGCACGATGCCGTTGAGGTCGCAGGAATATGCGAGATCGCCGAACCGGAACCCGATCGAGTGCATGTCGCCGTGGGTCTGGACGAACGGCGTCACGACGATCGGGCCGCCGGCGCCGTCGATCGTGAGCGCGCGCTTAGGCTCGAGCCGATGCGCGGTGACGATCGGCGGATATTCGCTGCCGGGCGGCGTCTCGAAGCAATAGTCGAACCGTGCGCGCAAGGTCTCCATGGTCGGCGCATCGGCGTAGACGTCGACGCGCCGGCGCTTGGAGAGCGCGAGCAGCCGCAGGTCGTCGATGCCGTGGATGTGATCGGCATGGGCATGGGTGAACAGCACCGCGTCCAGCCAATCGACCTGCGCGTCGAGCAATTGCTCGCGCAGATCCGGCGAGGTGTCGACGAGCACCGCCGTGTGCCTGCCGGCCTCGTCGGTGCGCTCGACCAGCAGCGAGCAGCGCCGGCGGCGATTTTTCGGATTGTTCGGGTCGCAGGCTCCCCAGCCGAGCGCCACCCGCGGCACGCCGGTCGACGAGCTGCAGCCGAGAATGGTGAACGTGAGACTCATGCCGCAACGGTGGCGGTGCGGGGAACTTTGGCAAACAATCGAAAGAAATTCTCGGTGGTCTGCCGGGCGATCTCGCCGGCGTCGACGCCGCGGCATTGCGCCAGCACACGGGCGGTCTCGACCACATAGGCCGGCTCGTTGCGCTTGCCGCGCCAGGGCTGCGGCGCGAGATAGGGCGCATCGGTCTCGACCAGGATGCGGTCGGCGGGCAGCTCGGCTGCGATCGAGCGCAGCGCGTCGGATTTCTTGAACGTCAGGATCCCGGAGAACGACACGTACATGCCGAGCTCGACACCGGTGCGCGCGAGATCGCGGCCGCCGGTGAAGCAATGCAGCACGGCCGGGAATGCGCCCTGCTGCATCTCTTCGGTCAGGATGCGCGCCATGTCGGCGTCGGCATCGCGGCAATGGATGATCAGCGGCAATCCGGTCGTGCGCGCCGCGGCGATATGAGTTCGCAATCCGCGCTCCTGCGCTTCGCGCGGGCTGTTGTCGTAATGATAATCGAGCCCCACCTCGCCGATGCCGACCACCTTGGGATGCCGCGTTTTTTCGGCGAGATCGCCCGCCGTCACATCGAGCTCCTCATGGGCATAATGCGGATGCGTGCCGACCGAGCAGAACACGTTCTCGAACCGCTCGGCGATGGCCAGCACCTCGGCGTGGCGGCGCACGCGGGTCGAGATCGTTACAATTTTCGCCAAATCCGCGGCTTGCGCCCGAGCAACCACCGCATCGATCTCGGCGGCGAAATCCGGGAAATCGAGATGGCAATGGCTGTCGACCAGCATGGCTCACGCGGGTGCCTGATAGCGCGGGAACACCGGGCTCGGCGGCGGCAGCTTCGTCCCGGCCGCGATCCGGTGCGCGGCGCCGAGCGCAGCGAAATCGCGCTCGTTCACCGCGAGCAGATCGAGCAGCTTTGCGGCCGACGCCGGCATG
>WNGF01001524.1_pt1 | contig 33967 bp, 21 predicted proteins | sample 5400641 | NCBI WGS metagenome assembly WNGF01 (sample SAMN13153371, study PRJNA577476) | soil metagenome | isolation source: 80 cm soil or saprolite under grassland replicate 2 | place: USA:California | collected 2016-06-15 | reverse complement strand
TTTCAGGCGAGCCACGGATGGAACACGGATGGAACACGGATTCCCAAAAGAGACCTTCCAGGGGAAGCTGCGAGTCGCCAACGACAATGCCTTGGTATTTAACCTCGATAAACCTCGAAGGCCGCCCCGCTGCTCTTCTCCGTGATCCCTCTTTTTCCAAAGCCGTAAGGGTTCTTTCTCTTTCCGTGTTTAATCCGTGTTCCATCCGTGGCCCAAGATCTCCGCCGTAATCGCCTGCACGGTCACTTCGGCCCTTCGTGTCTCGATCGCTTCTTTGGTTGCGGCTCTGCCGCTCTGGGACATCCGTGGTCGCCTCGGATTATTCGTTTCCCACAATGAGTAATTTCAACATCGCCATCATTGTCCCAAGCATTTGGTGAGGCAGGTCGTCGAGTTTCGCCAGCAGAGGTTGACCACGGATGACCCGGATTTCACGGATAATGACCGAGCGACGGGGATGAGCCGCCGGGCACCTTGCCATTGACACTGACCTCAACGGCCGATCCCCTTTCCCTCCACCGACTGGCCGTCCACGGTTCATCCGTCAACAATCTCGCGCTCCGGTTCTCGGCGATCGCGCGCGGCCGACCGATCCAATCCACCGCCTCTTGGCCAGGTCCTCTCTGCGTCTTTGCGCCTCTGCGTCTCTGCGTTGGAATCGACGCCTTTACAACGCAAAGACGCAAAGGCGCAAGGCATCAAACCGACTCGCGCTGGGCGCCGAACCAGATGCTGTCGGAATTGGGTGATCCCGGGGTCATCGGCAGCGCAGCCGGAAGTAACATGAGGTGGCCGCGGCGGGAAGGACGACCGTCTGTCGGCCATCGGACGAAGTCGGCTTCTGCGCCACGGGCATCCAGCGGCCGTTCGCAGGGTCGCAACTTTCCAGGATGAATTCCGTCGCGGCCGCGGACCAGCTCACGCGCACCTGGTCGTTGGCTGACTTCAGCATCAGACTGGGTGTCGCGATCAATTTAGCCACGAAGGCATCGCGTCCGCCGCTGCCGAAGGAGGACTGGATGGCGTTGGTCGTCGGGAAAAGCCCCGATCGCGTCTGTCCGACAACGTAGACGCTGCCGGCGGGGTCGAGGGCGATGCCCTGGCCCAAGTCGGCGCTTTTTCCTCCCAGGAAGATGGAAAAAATGTTCGACGTGCCCGTCGGGTCGAATTGCGCGATGAACGCATCTATTTTCCCGGCCAGATTGGTCTGCGCCCCGGTCCCGCCGGCTACGGGGAAATTGCGGGAGGCCGTTTGGCCGACCACGAAAGCGCTGCCGGTCGCATCCACGGCCACATCCCAACCTTCGTCATTGCGGTTGCCGCCGAACGTGTTGGCATAAACCAGCGATGACCCATCCGCGGCCAATTTGACGAGGAAGGCGTCGTTGGTGCCACCGGCGAAGTTGGTGCCACGGATTCCGGCGTAGAGCATGGTGGAGGAAGAGGCCGCGATCGTTGCCACATCCTTGGCGCCGCGGTTTGTCAGGCTTGGCGTCCAGGATAGTCCGGCATCGATGCTCTTGAAGAGCCCGTTGGTCGTCCCGGCGTAGATCGTGGAGGGAAGATTCGCGTCGATCAGGATGGTATTGATCAGCGGCCGGCCCAGGCCGTTGGTGAAGAGAGTCCAGTTCGTCGCGGCATTGATCGACTTGAAAAGGCCGCGGGTGGTTCCGACGTAAATGACTTGCGGGTTGGAGGGATCGATGGCGATGGCCCGGGAGTGAGTGCTGCTCAGGCCGGTGTTGCTCGAGCGCCATTGCCCGCCGCTGTTCGTGCTCTTGTAGACCCCGCCGTCGGTGGCCGCGTAAAGCAACATGGGCGCGGACGGATGAGCGGTCAGTCCCTGGACCGACCGGTTCCGCAAGCCGGAGTTGACCGCACTCCAGTTGGTCGCGGCGTCAATGCTCTTGAATACCCCGGCGGCGGTGCCGGCGAAAACGGTGGTGGAAGATCCCGGCTCGAACAGGATGGCTCGAATCGCGGTCGAGGAGAGACCAGCGTTCACCGCGGCCCAGCTCGACCCGCCGTTCGTGCTTTTGAACAGGCCACCGGATGTGCCCGCGTAAAGAGTGGCCGGGGCGGACGGGTCGATGGCGAGCGTGTTGACGGCCGGGCTGACCAGGCCCTCGTTGAACGCGCTCCAACCCAGGCCGCCGTCGACGCTTTTGAATACCCCGCGCGGGGTTCCGGCGTAGAGAGTCGTCGGACTGACCGGATCCCCGATCAAAGTGCGCACGTTTGGGTGCGTCAGCCCCGTGCTGCTTAGACTCCAGGTGCCGCCCCCATCCACGCTCTGGAAAATCCCACCTGGGTGCAAGGCGCCGGGCGTACTGGGAAAGTCCGTCGAGGCTTCTTTGCCGGTCACGTAGGCACACCCGGCGCCATCGACGGCCACCCGGTAAGCCAAATCGTCCCGCGTGCCTCCAAGGTAAGTGGCGTAAATCAGCGAGGTCCCGCTCGCGTCGAATTTCGCGACGACGGCGTCCCGCCGACCTCCGAGCGCGTGTTGGATGGCGTTGGTGACGGGAAAGTTGGTGGAGACGCTCCAGCCGCAGACGCAGGCGTTGCCGGAAGGATCCACGGCCACGCCGGTGCCAAGGTCGGCATCGCTCCCGCCGAGATAAGTCGAGTAGACCAGCTTCGCGCCGTCTGCGCTGAGCTTGCTGAGAAAAAGATTGGCGACGCCGCGATTATTGTTCTGCCACGCATTGGTCGTGGGAAAGCCGGTGGTGACCAGGGTGGCGCCGAGCAAGGTGACGGTGTTGATGGTCTGGATCGTGTTGGTCACCGGCGGTTGAGTTGCGGTGACCTGGACGAGGAGATTCGTCACCAGCTGGTTGGTGAGCACCACCCGCACGACGGAGGCGTTCGTCACGCAACCTTTGTCCACGCACTCCGCGTTCGTGCAAACCATCTGGCAGACCTGATTCAAGACGTAATAAGCCAGGGCCGATTCCGTGTAGCCGACGACGTACGCGCAACCGTTCGTGTCCACGGCGATACCCGAGCCGCTCTCGCTGAATTCGCCGCCCAGGTAAGTGGAATAGACGGCCAGGCCGTTGGCGTCGAGTTTGGTCACGAAGGCATCGGGAAAATGCACTTTGAACGTGGGGTCAATCGTGCCGGCGATGGCTGGCTGCGCGCTCCCGAAGGGTCCGAGGGTGGGGAAGTCGGTGGAATCGGTATAGCCGGTGATATAGGCGCAGCCGGCGTTGTCCAGAGCGATGCCTACCGCCCCGTCGATGAGACTGCCGCCCAGGTAAGTCAGGTAGGCCAGGTTCGTGCCCGTCGGGTCGAGCTTGGCCACGAAGGCATCGCCGCCGTACTTCGTGCCGCCACCGTAGCTCGTCTGGAATCCGGAAAGAGGAAGATGCCGGAAGATGGAGAGGGTGTCACCTGCCACATAGGCGCAGCCATTGGCATCGGCGGCGATGGCCCAGCCGATGTCGCCTTTGTTGCCGCCGAAATAAGTCGAGTAACTGAGCACGGGGTCAATGATGAGCGGCTGGCTGCGCTCGTAATGTCCGATGGCGATCGTGACCGTCCGCCGGTCTTTGAGTTGATAGCGACCGGGGATTTCGCGGCGCGCGCCGGCGATGGTTTGGTAGACGGAGGGTTGGTGCTGGCAGAGCCGGCGCTGGCCCGCCTGCACGACCAAATCACCGCGCTCGTCGAGGTCGAGCCGGTCCGCGCCGTCGAAGCGCAGGGCGATCCCCGAAGGGTCGGCGCCAGGCCCGACCACGAAGTCATACTCCAGGCACTGGTCGTTGCCGTAATAAACGAGGTCGATCCCGGGGTAAACCTGTTCGTAACGCGCCTGGGCGAAGATCGGCACCGACTTCTGCCAGCGGGCGGGATCGTTACCCAGGAAATAATTCACCTGACCGCCCATTCTCTCCATCCCGGCCAGATGCGGGTGCGGGTTGGCGCCGACCAGGCTCAGACGAATGAACCGCACTGTATCGCCGCCTCCGGATTGGAGCGGGCCGGGTCGGGTCTTGTTCCCGATGGATGTGTCCTGCTTCAACGCGATGGTCGCCCCATCGGTGCCCAGGTAGATCCCTTGATCCCGTCCCCGGGCAACGAATTGGACCCACGGGTCGGCCTGGCCCTGGTTGACTTCAAAGTACAGCGGCAACTGGCCGAAATGATTGAAGGCGGAGGCGGCGCGGGGAGCCTGCGCCGGGACAGCTGGCGCGGAGACGAAGAGAAGCCAGAGCAGCAGGGCGCAGATCCAACATTCCCTAAAACTTCGGTTGGCATTTCCGGCTCTGCATGTGTGCGGCTGCCAACGACCAATGACCAATGACCAATGACCAAAGAATGACCAATGTCCAATGACCAATGAGCAGACAGCCCGCGCCAGCTTCTCCGACTGCATGAGTCGAGCCTTGGGCATTGGGGATTGGTCATTCATTGGTCATTAGTCGCTAGCCGTTCGTACGGGATAAACTGGTCACAAATGAGCCCGATTTTTTAACCCGCATTGCGCGCAGGAAAAGCCTCAGACAACCACCGATCCAGTTCTTCACGCTCCGGTTGATGGGTCACATGCAACTCGTAAATCGTACATCGTAAATCGTAATTCGCTCCAGATACCACGCGACCCGGCCAGCTCCCCGGGGTTCACTTCTTGCCGTCTTTCTTGCCGTCTTTTTTCTCGTCCTTCTTCTCGTTTTTCTTTTCCTCGGATCCTGGGAGGTCCGGCGGAGCGCTGGCATTGAGTTGGGCCAGGACGACGGAGGTCAGGTCATTGTCGCCGTTGGTGTAGAGGACGACCGGGGGGCGTCCGCCGGGCTCGGGATTGCTGTTGTCCAGGACGAGGGTATAACCGACGCTCTTGGCCTTGACGGCGACGACGTTCTTGATTTCGTTGACGATTTTGTCGCGGGTGAGGCGCATTTTTTCGTCGAGGTTGCCGCGCGCCGTGCGGTCGAACTGTTCGATGGTTTGGCGCAGGTCGTTGATCTTGATCAGCTTGCCTTCGGCTTCCTTTTTGCGCTTCTCCCGTTCGTCGGAGGAGACCGCTTGATTGTTGGCTTCGTCGAGCGCCTTTTTGTAATCATCGACCGCCTTCTGATGTTCATCGACCAGCCCTTTGCGATCCTTTTCCAGGCCGTTGGCTTCCTCCTTGATGGAGGCATCGGCCAGCCTGGTTTTGTAATAGTCGTCAAAGACTTTTTTCAGATCGATGGTGGCGATTTTCATTTCCGCGGCGTTGCTGGCGAGGATCATCCAGCTCCAGCAGGCGCAGGTGACGAGCAGTTTCAGACGCATCGTTTTCATAGGCTCAGATCAGGAGATAACTCAAAAGTCGTGCCGGTAACCGGCGCTGAACTGGAATTTGCCGGACCCAGCTTTTCCGGAAGAGTTGTGGATGGGAATGCCGTAGTCAAGCCGCAGCGGGCCGATGGGCAGAAGCAGGCGCACGCCCACGCCCCAGTTGTCGGCATACTCCCCGAAGTTCCACTGATAGGCCTCGCGATAGACCATGCCGATGTCATAAAATACGGCGAAGCGCACGCGCTCGACCACGGGCACACTGTACTCGGCGGTGCCGTACCAGAAGGTGTCGCCGCCGAGCGGTTCGCCGAACCGGTCCCGCGGGCCGATGTAGCGATAACGGTAGCCCCGCAGCGAATCCAGGCCTCCGAGGAAATAACGGTCAAAGATGGGAACGTCGAAGTCGCCGTTGTAACTCTCGGCGATGCCGGTGCGCCCGCCCAGTTCCAGCAAGTGCCCGGTGAAAAACCCGCGGATATAATGGGCGTGCTTGAGTTCGATTTTGTAGAAATCCACGTCCCCGCCGAAGGGACCGCCGGCCAACTCGCCGCGCAATTCGGTCCGCTGGCCTTTGGTCGGGAGCAGGTAACTGTCGCTCGTGTCGTAGACGAGCGAAGCGCCCACTTTTGAAACCAGGCGCGTGCCGGCTTCCCGGGCGATTTCATGGGAGACATTGGCGGGGAGATTGGTGAGGACGACGGGTAAATGGCTCGTGTCCCGCACGGTGATGTCTTCGTGCAAGTGGGAATTGAGTTTGATATCGACACTTTCGAGCGTGTAGCTCAGGCCGCCGCGCAACAACTCGGTGCCGAGGGCCTTGACCATGCCCAGGCGCATGCCGGTGGACTGTTCGCTGTAGGTATCGTTCACGCTGAGGAAGTTCAGCTCGTGATGGTAAAGCTCGGTGTTGAATTCCAGTTTCCGTTCGAGGAACCACGGCTCGATGAAAGTGAGGACAAAATCCTTCCGCTGGGTGCCGAGTTGCATGCGCAGGCGCGCCTTCTGGCCGCCGCCCTGGAACCCGGGCGGATTGAACAGGTCGAAGTTGCCCTGGGTGACTTCGACAAACCCGATCAGGCTGTCGATGGAAGTGAAGCCGGCGCCCAGTTGGATGTTGCCGGTGTTTTTTTCGCGGACGGTGACGACGAGGTTGCGGCGGTTGGGCACGTCGGTCGGCTCGGGTTGGGCTTCGACGCCGAATTGCTCTTCGAAGAAGTTCAAACCTTTGAGGCGCTCGGTGCTGCGCTTGACCTTGACCATGTCGAAGACCTCCCCTGGGGCGACCGACAACTCGCGGCGAATCACCCGGTCCTTGGTCTTGGTGTTGCCCTTGATCTCGATCTTTTCGATGTAAGCCTTGTCGTTTTCATCGACCTCGTAGACCAGGTCCATCGTGCCGGTCTCGGTATTGGCGTTTTTGCGCGCGTTGATGCGGGCGTCGATGTAGCCCTTGGCGCCGTACATGTCCTGGATGGTCTCCAGGTCCTTGTGCAGCCCCTTGGGGGTGAAAATCTGGCCCACGCCCATCCGGAAGCGGGCGGCGACCTCGTTCGTGGAGAAAAGGGTTATCCCTTTGAAGTTGACCGCGCCGACCTTGTACTGGCGGCCTTCCGAAATGATAAAGCGCAGCTCGACTTTGCGCGGGCGCTGCTGGATCTGCTGGACCTCCTTCAACTCGAAATCAATGTAGCCGGCGTCCCGGTAGAACTCCGCCAGCTTTTCTTTGTCGTCGTCCAGTTGGTCTTCCTTGAGCACGCCCGATTGAGTGAGGAAGGAGAGCCACCAGTGCCGGCGGGTCTTGAGCACGCGGCGGAGCTTCTTCTGGGAAAAGGCATGGGCGCCATCGAAGTGGACGTCGGTGATCCGGACCTTGGGGCTTTCGGTGATCTCGAAGGTGACGGTGGCCCGGCCGGCGCGCTCGTCCGGCGTGATGGGAAATTCCACCTTGGTTTTGGGATAACCGGATTTCTCGTAGAGTTTCTTGATCTCCTGCGCGTCGGAAAAGAGTTTTCGTTCATCGAGCGGTTCGCCGACCTTGGTGGTGATTTTCTTGAGGAGCTTGGTGTTGCTGAATTTCTTGTTTCCGGAAAAGAGGATGTCGGTGATCTTGAGCCGCGGCTGGACGATGTAGAGCAGGGCGATGCCGTCATCGGTCCGCTTTTCGCGCACCTGCACGTTGAGGAAGTAGCCGGTGGCATAGAGGTTGCGCACGTCATCATCGACACTGTTGCGGTTGAACGCGTCGCCCTCTTTGACGCGGATGTTGGCCCGCACGAGGGATTCTCCGACCGTCTGGGGGCCGACATTGCTGACGGTGATGCTGATGATTTTCGGCTGAAGCTGGGCCGAAGCCGGCAGGGGGAAGTGGCACAGAGCCCACCCGAGGAGGCAACCGGAACAGAGCGACGACTTCCGCCTAAATATCCGCCGGAATATCTTCACCGCTGATCTTGGCCGCGCTCTCGAACCGCGTGCACGATTTCAAAAAGGTTAGATTGACGTCGCCGGTGGGACCGTTGCGTTGTTTGGCAATCAGGAGGTTCACCGGAACCGCCTGCTGATCCGGGCTGGGACCGTCTTCCTCGTCCCCGCTGTTGGGTTTGTAAAGCAAGGCCACCACGTCCGCGTCCTGTTCAATCGACCCGGATTCTCGAAGGTCCGACAAGCGCGGCTTGCGGTTCCGGTCCTTCTCCAGTTCCCGATTCAACTGGCTCAGGACGATGATCGGAACCTTCAGTTCCTTCGCCAGAGCTTTGACGCCGTTGGAGATGTCGGCAATTTCCTGCTGACGGTTTTCGGCTCGGCGCGCAGTAGAATGGAGCAGTTGGAGGTAGTCAATCACGAAAAGCTTGATGCCATGCTGCTGGTGCAGGCGGCGGGCCTTGGCGCGCAATTGCAGGATGGAGAGGCTGCTGGCATCATCCAGGAACAGGGGGGCCTTGGCCAGTTGACCGGCGGCGGTGGTGAGTTTGGCGAAGTCGCGTTCGGCGAGAAAACCATCGCGGATGTTGCGCGAATTGACCCGGGCCAGCGAGGACATCATGCGCATGACCAGCGACTCGGCGGTCATCTCCAGGCTGAACACCGCGACGGGCAGGCGCAGCTCGACCGCGACGTGCTCGGCCATGTTCATGGCCAGGGACGTTTTGCCCATGGAAGGGCGCGCGGCGATGATGATCATCTCCCCCTCATGCCAGCCGTCGGTCATCCGGTCCAAATCCATGAAGCCGGTGGAAATGCCCCCAAGTTGGCCCTGGCGCTTATGGTATTCCTCGATGTGGTGAATGGCGCGGTGGACCAATTCCTTGATCGTCGGAGCGCTTGACGTCACCCGGTCGCCGCTGATGCGCAGGATGTCCCGCTCGACTTCGTCGAGTAACGCGTCGACTTCGCCCTGGTGGTCATAAGCGCGCGAAACGACGGCGGTGCAGGTCCCGATCATGCGGCGCAGGACATGTTTTTCCCGGACGATCTCCAGGTAATACTCCAGGTTGGCCGCCGAAGGGACCGCGTCGGGCAACGACGCCAGGTAAGGCAGGCCACCGACCGCCTCCAATTGCTGTTTGTCCTTGAGCACCTGGAGCGCCGTGATCAGATCGATCGCTTCCTTGCGGTCATACATCTGCACGACCGCCTCGTAGATCGAGCGGTGCCGCAGATCGTAAAAGACTTCCGAGCCGCCCGGGAACCGTTCGATGCAACGGCCGAGCGAATCGTTTGGGGAAAGGAGAATGCAGCCCAACACGCCTTGCTCGGCCTCGACCGAGTGGGGTGGCAGTCGATCCACTTTCGTCGGATCGGCCAGCGGCGCCTTCCGGCGCGGGGCTTTCTTTAAATCGGCAGGGGCAGTCCCTCCTGGCTCATCCATGGAATCGATCACGGCGTTAGCAGACAGGATCCGTCCCGGGCAAGCAACCAGGAGTTCTTGGTTTGCCGTTCCCAGCTTGTTCAGAAAGTTACTCACCGGTCGCGCACCAGGAGATAGTTGGCCAGGGCTTCCAGCGCGGCCGCTTTTCCCTTGAAGATTTTCAAGGCGGCAAACGCGCGCCGGGTGAGTTGCTGGGCGATCTTTTTCGATTTTTCCAGGCCGACAATCGCCGGGTAGGTCGCTTTTTGCGCCGCTGGGTCCTTGCCGGCGGTCTTGCCGAGTTGTTCGGTGGTCTGGGTGATGTCGAGGATGTCGTCGATGATCTGAAAGGCGAGCCCGACCTGGTAACCGAAGCCGGTCAGGGCCCGGAGCTGCGCCGGCGTGCTGTTGGCGCTCATGCCGCCCAACCGCGTGGCGCAACAGAGCAAAGCGGATGTTTTCCGTTCGTGGATATACTTGAGCTGCTCGGCCGAGATCTTCTTTCCCTCCGCTTCCAGGTCGGCTACCTGCCCGGCGATGAGTTGCCGCGAACCGGCGGCGCGGGCGATTTCGAGCAGCAAGGCCTGGGTCGGGTAACGCGGCCAGGTCCTGGCCTGCGCGACGATTTCAAACGCCTGGGTCAAGAGCGCGTCCCCCGCCAGGACCGCGATGCCTTCCCCAAACACCTTGTGATTGGTCGGCTTGCCCCGGCGGAAGTCGTCGTTGTCCATCGCGGGCAAATCATCATGGACGAGCGAATAAGTGTGGATGCATTCGACGGCGCAGGCCAGCGGCATCGCCTGGTCCTCGTCGCCGCCGCAAGCGGCGGCCGCCGCCAGGCAGAGCGCCGGGCGCAGCCGCTTGCCTCCGGCGAAGAGCGAATAGCGCATCGCCCGGTGGATGGTGGCCGGCCGGACGGTTTCCTTTGGCAGGAATCGATCCAGCGCCTGGTTAATGCGTTCGCTGCAACTTTCCAGGTAGGCCTGAAGGTCAAAAGCGAGCGGGCGACGCGCGCCCGCCCGGGTGGCGGTTACAGACATGGGCTGGTTTGTAGGGAAAGCGCGGCCCTGGAGCAAGTGGAAGATCGGTGGGGCGGAGCGGAGCGTGCTGTTTGACGCCCTTTCCCAGACCGCAGAGCCATCGGGTGGAATGAACAGTACCCAAGTACCCAAGTACCCAAATACCCAAACGGCGCCGAAAAATTGGGCCAACCAATGTGGGTATTTCGGTATTTGGGTATTTGGTCGCCGCAACCAAAGCAGGCGAATGGCTAAACAAACGCGGACGGGGACCGTCCGCGCTTCGGGGGCCGCCTCAAGGCGGGACTACGAACAGGGGGCGCGTCAGGGCATGGCAAGTTTTGCGGCTGCGTCTCGTTTGGTCAGGATCGCTTCGACGATTTTCTGCGCCAGCTCGGGCTTTTCCGCGAGGGCTTTGCGGGCCGCTTCCTTGCCCTGGCCGATCAGTTCTCCATTGAACTGGAGCCAGGCGCCCTTTTTGTCCACCACGCCATGCTCGACGCCCACGTCCAGGATGCAGCCTTCCTGGTCGATGCCGTGGTTGAAGATGATGTCGAACTCGGCCTCGGCGAAGGGTGGCGCGACCTTGTTCTTGACGATTTTCACTTTCACGTGATTGCCCAGCACGTTGCCGGCGGCGTCCTTGATGGCGTCCTTGCGGCGGATGTCGATGCGGACGCTGGCATAAAATTTCAAGGCCTTTCCGCCCGGGGTGGTCTCGGGATTGCCGAACATGATGCCGACCTTCTCGCGGAGTTGGTTGGTGAAGATGCAGGTGGTTTTGGATTTGCTGAGCAGGGCGGTGAGTTTGCGCAGCGCCTGGCTCATCAGGCGCGCCTGCATGCCCATGGTGGCCATGCCCATTTCGCCTTCCAATTCGGCCTTGGGCACGAGCGCGGCCACCGAGTCGATCACGACGACATCGAGCGCGTTGGAACGGGCCAGGGTTTCGCAGATGCTCAGCGCCTCTTCGCCGCTGTCGGGTTGGCCGACCAGCAGATCGTCCAGGTTCACCCCGAGTTTCTTGGCGTAACCCGGGTCCAGCGCATGTTCGGCGTCGATGAAGGCGGCCAGTCCTCCCGCTTTCTGCGCGTTGGCGATGATGTGCAGCATGAGGGTCGTTTTGCCCGAGGATTCCGGCCCGAAGATTTCGACAACCCGCCCGCGGGGCACCCCGCCCACGCCCAGCGCCAGGTCCATGGCCAGCGCGCCGGTGGGGATGACTTCGATTCTCTTGAGCGCCTGAGCGGACCCCAGCCGCATGATGCTGCCGTCACCGTAAGCTTTGGTGATGGAGGAAATGGCGGCTTCGAGATCCCGTTCGCGCGCGGCGGAGAGCTTGGTGGCATCGGAGGAAGATCTCTCCGTTTTCTCAGCCAGGGAGACTTTTTCGGCTTTCGGTGGCATAGGCTGTTTTTGGAAATGGATTCTTGGTCGATCCGCCTTCCCTCATAAAGAAGGTTCGATGGTTAGTCAATCGTCGCGTGCTGGAGAAATCGCCGAGGGCCTGGATTCGCCGCCAGGAAACTGGCGATGGAGCCGCGGGAGCGCGGACCGCCGGGTCCGCGAGGACCTGGCTTTTGGCCCTGCCTTTTTTTCGTTAGCCCGACCTTTAATCTTGATTGTCCGTGTGGAAAATGAGTTACTACAGGCAATCCAATTGCAGCATCACCAGAGCCCGGCTTGTCAGGCATCAGGGGCGCGACCACAAGGTGATTCGACAAACGAGGGTGCTTGTCGCAGCGCGGGCTGTAAAATGGAAAGGCGTCATTATGCCTAGTGCAACGGACCGCCGCCGGTCGCGCAGTCATTGACGATTTACGATGTACGAGCGTCGCGCAGCGCAGATCGCCGGGCGTGCGAATCGCGTAGAGCCGCGATCACTCCATCGGAAGCTCGTAAATCGTACATCGTAAATCGTACATCGTAAATCGCTGGGCCCGGGAGACCGCCCGGTCCGAATCATCAGGTTCATGGGAAGGCTTCCTCGTCGCCTCGGTGCCTGGCGCTGGTGTCGGCGCATAGGCCACGCTGGCCGGAGGCAACGAAATCGATCAGCCGACGCGCCGGTTCCCCGGTGCATTCCTTCCGGGCGATCTCCAGGGTGGCGCTGAGCTTTTTGCCGCTGCGAAAGAGGAGGTGATAAAGCTTCTTCAGTTCGAGCCGTTCTTCGTTCGTGAGCGCGGCGCGGCGTAACCCGACCGAGTTTAACCCGCACAGGCCGTTATGACCCCGGGCCACGCAAAACGGCGGCAGATCTTTGCTAATGGCCGAGCCTCCCTGCATCATGGCCAGCATGCCCACGCGCACAAACTGATGGACCAGGCAATTGCCCGAGATGAACGCGCGGTCTCCCACCGTGACGTGACCCGCCAGCAGGGCGCCCCCAGCCAGGATGACGTGGTCGCCCAGTTGGCAGTTGTGCGCCACGTGCGAGTGTTGCATGAGGAAAGTGTGCGAACCGATCACCGTCGCTTCCTCCATCTTGTTGGATCGGTTCACCGTGCAGTGTTCGCGAAACACGTTGTCGTCGCCGATGCGCAGGCCGGTCGGCTCGTCCCGGTATTTCAGATCCTGCGGCGCGCCGCCGATCACGCAGCCGGCGTGAAACTGGTTGCGCGCGCCGATGGTGGTCTGCCCGGTCAGATGAACATGCGGCCCGATCCGACAATGCGGCCCCACCACCACATCTTGCTCGATGACGGCGTAGGGACTGACGATCACGGTGGCGTCCAGGTGCGCTTTCGGGTGGATGACAGCCGTGGGGTGGATCATGAATAAAAATAACCCAGCTCCCGCAGCGAGGCATATTCCTTCGTTCGCTCGGGCGTGGCCCGGCCGAGGATGATGTGGTCGAGCAGATCGATCTTGAGCAACTGCCCGGCGCGAATCAGGTCTCGGGTCACTTTGATGTCCGCCTCGGAGGGCGTGGGGTCGCCGCTGGGATGATTGTGGACGAGGATGAGGGCCGCGGCGTTGGCGGTGATGGCGGCTTTGAAGACTTCGCGCGGGTGGACCAGCAACGTGTCGAGCGTGCCTTGGGAGATGTGTTCCACCCGAATGAGCCGGCGGCGCGTGTTGAGCAGCACCGCCTGGAAAGTCTCCACCTCGAAAAGGCGATTTTCTTCGCGCAGGAGATCGACGATCCGCTCCGGCGTGTCGAGCAGTGGCGATTCGTGCCGCAGTTCCCGGGACATGTTGCGCGCCAGAGTGAAGGCGGCTTTCAACGCCACGGCCTTGTCGCGGCCGACTCCTTTGACTCGGCGCAGGTCGTCCAGCGAAGTGTTGGCGAGATTCTGCAACGTGCCGAACTGTCGCAACAACTGCTCGGCAATGTGAATGGCCGACAGACCCTTCATGCCGGTGCGAAGCAGAATGGCGATCAATTCCGCGTTGGAAATTTTGTCCGCTCCGAGAGTGGCCAGGCGTTCGCGCGGGCGATCCTGGGCGGGGAGATCGTGGATGCGAACATGGGCATTCATCGCAAATCTCAGATCTCAGACCAGGGAAGAGGGAGGGTGCGGCGGGTTCGACGCATGGCCGTTGGGTCCGGCCACGATGTAGCTGGCGAACTGGTTGCGCAGGTGTGGCGGGATGCGGGCTTTGAAACGGGCCGTGTCGCCACTGTAGTCGCGCTCGACCACTTGCGCCACGGCGTGCAGACGGGCCACGACGGCCGACGATTCGTGGGGGATGCTCAGGTCCAGGAATTCGCGCACCGGGCGCAGCATGGCGCCCAATTCGAGAAGCAATTCCGGGATGCCTTCGCCCGTTTTAGCGGAAACTCCCACCGCGCCAGGGAACCGTTCCAGGTACTGACGCAACAAATCGCGGCTCTCGAAGCGGTCAATTTTGTTGAAGACCATGAGGGTCGGTTTGCCATCGGCGCCGATTTCCTCGAGAACGGCGTTGACGGCGAGGATTTGTTCTTCGGCTTGCGGGTGGCTCAGGTCGACGACGTGCAGGAGCAATTCGGCCTGGACGACTTCCTCGAGGGTGGCCTGGAACGCCTCGACCAGCCGGTGGGGCAGCTTGCGAATGAAACCGACCGTGTCGGTCAGGAGCACGTTCTGATTGGTCGGCAGGCGCAGACGGCGCGTGGTCGGATCGAGCGTGGCGAACATCATGTCTTCGGCCAGCGTGCTGGCGCCGGTCAACCGGTTGAGGAGGGTCGATTTGCCGGCGTTGGTGTAGCCGACGATCGACGCGAGCGGCCACAAGTTGCGCTGGCGTCCGACCCGCTGCGTCTGGCGATGTTCCCGGACTTCCTCGAGTTCGCGGGTGATGCGGGCGATCCGATCCTGGACGCGTCGCCGGTCGGTTTCCAGCTGCGTTTCACCATCACCCCGCATCCCGATTCCCCCTTTCTGGCGTGATAGGTGGCCCCAAAACCGGGTCAGGCGCGGCAAGAGGTGCTGGAGTTGGGCCAGTTCGACCTGCAGCTTGCCCTCCCGGGTACGGGCGCGTTGGGCGAATATGTCCAGGATCAGCGCGGTCCGATCGAGCACCTTGCACTCGAAGACCCGTTCCAGATTCCGGCTTTGCGCCGGCGAAAGTTCGTCGTCAAAGATGACCGTGTCCACCTGGTTGCGCCGGCACTGTGACGCAAATTCATCGGCTTTACCGCTGCCGATGAACGTGCCGGCGACCGGGGCTTCGAGTCGTTGTGTCCCGTTGCCGACGACTTCCCCACCGGCGGTGGCCGCCAGTTCTTCCAGTTCGGTCAGTGAATCTTGCAGGTCCCACTCGGTATGGGTTTTAAGCTCAAGGCCGACGAGGAAGACTCGTTCCGGAGCTTTTCGGGATGTTTCGATCAGGGCTTTCAACGTCTGTCTGTCTGTCGCGGGAAACCATAACACAGGTCGGGGGCAGGGAAAAATGAAATCTTCCTGCGAAAATCCCGGGTCAGGCCAATTCATGAAACTTCTGGAGAGGCTCGATGGCCTTTGGCCGCGCATGGAGACGTTGAATCGGAGCAGCCGACGTGAGTCGGCTCCGATCTTCCGGGCAGGGCTCGCACTGGTGAGAAGTGATCCGGCTCACGCCGGATGCTACGAGGTTCCTGGCCGCGCTGGCCGTCAATGGCCAACCACCAGGGCGCGAAGCTCGCGCGCCTGTTCGCCCGTCAATGCCTGAAAGAAGAGGGAACAGCCGGCGAGACGGTCGTAAACCTGCCGGACGGTTCCCGCGGCCGGCAGTTGGGCCAGGCCGAGCCGGACCGCCGCCTGGGATTCCTCCAGGCAGTAGCACCCGGTTTCCTGGGAGAAGCCGGGCGGCAACACTGGGGCCAGCCGTCGCACTTCCTCCTCTCTCCAGTTCGCGGCGCGCGGCAGATAGCAGATCTCCAGGAAGGCCTCGCTGAGTTGCTCGACTGTGACGAGGTTCTGCAGAAGAAGCCACTTCGCCACCGGGTCAGTGATGAGGCTGCGGGTCGCCTTCACCCTGGCCACGTCGGCCGGCTGCAGGATGCCGTGGTCGCCGAGCGCGTCGATCAACAATTGCTCCGGATCGAGATCCAGACCCGATTGTCTGGTGGCCAGCTCCAGGGCGCGTGGCAATTCGGCGAGGAACGCGGGCTCGACTCCGACGCCGGCGGCCAGCCACTGCACCATCTGCGGATGGGGCGGAGCCGCGCAGACGATTTTCCGGTTCTGCACCGGTAACAGCCGGTGCAGCCACCAAAAGAACGGACCGAGCTGGTAATACGGCTCCTGGCTCAGGTGCAGCGGGGTGAAGTTGCAGGGAGGGCATCCCAGCACCTCGGCCCAAACGCGGCGCGCTTCCCCTTCGCTCATCAGGCCCATGTCCACCACCACGTCCGCCAGGCTGTGCCGGCCTGCTTGTTGACTGCTCAGGGCGTCCAGGAAGACCACGGCATCGAGGGTGCCGGCGCCGCGAAATTTCTCCGGCAGGTTCATCATGGGCGAACGGGCCAGCGTCAACCGCGGGTAAGCGCGGTTGCGAACATAGGCGATGGCCGAGGGACGCGCCAACACCGGCGCGATCGGCCCGTGCAATCGTTCCCGCAGCCGGCCGAGCTGCGCCTCCGACGGCGGCTCGCGAAAGGCCAGCGCCATCCGCCCGCCTTCCTCGGCGACGGGCACCGCGGCGGTTTCGAGCGACAGCGTTTCCGGAAAACGCTCGAGCACGTGCGGCGGGATGGAATAGGGGTTGAGAAACCGCACATCCAGGCCGGAGTGTCGGGCCCAGATGGCGCTGAAATCCTGCTCCGTGAGCAAGCCCATGCGCAGCAGCGTCAGCGGAATGGAAGCGTTGCCGGCGGTGCGCACGGCGGCGAAAATCTGTTCGCGCGTGACCAGGCCTTCTTCGACGAGCAGGTCCTCGATGGTTTTGGTGTACTCCGCCAGCTCCGCCTCCGCCGGGAAGACATGGTCGGTCTTCAACCAGACGATCGGCTCGCCAAAGAGTTTGTGGGCCAGATAAGTCCGGGTGGCGCTGACCGTGGCGGTGAAATTGACCAGGTTCCCGACGACGACCCGGGGGATGGAGGCGAGGGCCTGCGGCCAGCGATAAATCGACGCCACGCTGATCGACTTTTGCAGCGCGCGGTAGCCGAGCAGGCCGGTGTCAATGATCACGACCTTCCACAGCCAGGCGTCACTGGCGAACAACGGACGCAGGTAGAGGTTCGAACCCCAGGGGGTGAAGCGGAAGAGCCATTGCCCAAGCACGAAGACCAAAACCAGGTAGCCGATCATGTTGATCAAATGGGTCAGGGGCGCCCGGCGGTCGCGCGCCAGGGTGTAGCGCATGGGCCAGGAACCAGCCCAGCCCGCCTGTTCCCACGTTTGAAAGGAGATGCCCAGAATCCAGCGCGCCCTTTGGCGCACGGCGTGGCGGAAGGTTTTCGGAAAAGTCTCGCGCACGGCGACGATTTCGCTGACCGATTTCGGCGGGCCGAGCGTGCCGTCCCTTCGTTTCGGTCGCACGATGCGTTCGACCGGCACACTGAGCACGCCGGTGCGAAAGCCCGCCCGTTTCACGCGGATGCCGACTTCGTAATCCTCGGTCAGGTTGCCGACGAGGAAGGGATCGCCGTGGTTGGCGGCGGCCAGGTGGTCGAGGGTTTGGCGGGAAAAAGCCGTGCCGACCCCGGCGGACGGCACGACGCCCCCGATGCTTTGGCGGACGAACAGATCCTTGGTGTGCAACTCGGCAAAGTCGTCGAGGTAAGTGTTGGCCACCCAATGTCTCCAGGGAGGCAATTCCAAGGCGAAGACGGGCACCTGCCCCATGTCGTAGGTGCGGGGGACGAAATAATTATAGACCTTCAGCACCAGCGGGTGCATCACGTCCTCGGCGTCGTGGATGGCGACCACCCCGTATTCGCGCACGCCGGGCACTTCATTCAAGCGCATGGCCCGATAGGTCCAGTTCAAGCAGTCGGCCTTGCTCGTCGGTCCCGGATGCGGCACCCCGACTTTATGAATCCGGGGATGGGCGGAGCAGAGGTCATCGACTTCGCGTTCGGTCTCCGGATCATTCGGGTAAACGCCGATGAAGATGTCGTATTTTTCGTAGAGCAGAACGCGCGTGGCGTATTCGGCCATTTTGTTGACCACGCCGCCTTCCAACCAGGCCGGCACGAGCAGCGCGATCCACTGTTCCGGCGCCAGCTTGAGGTCCTGCAGCGCCACCGGCGGGCGCCGCCGGCTTTTCCAGAGATAGACCAGAAACTGCGAGTCGAAGAAGAGATCGTCCAGCCCGCTGAGCAAAAAGCCAATCCCGGCAAGATAGGCGAGGACGAGAAAAAACTGTTCGACGATCTCCACTACCACCTCACTCCCACGGAAAGGCCAACGTGCACGCCGTCGAATTGGCTGGCGGCGTGGCCGCGCTTGTCCAGATCATCGCGTCCGAAGTAGCAACCCTTCAGCCACTCGGCGCGCAGCACGATCTCGCAGTTCCGGCGCGCCCGCCAGACCAGGCGCCCGCCCGGCCCGATCTCGAAAAAATTGTCGAAGTAATTTCCCCGGACGTCCCACGTCACGTTCTCCACCAGGTAGGCGTCGCACGCCAGCCTGGGGCCGAACTGAAAGAGGCGGACTCCTTCATGGGCCTGGCCGTAGCCAATCCAGCTGCGGTAGCGATCGTAGTAGGAAAAATCCCCGCCGGCGTCTCCGAACCAATCGCCCCGCCAGCCGGATGGAGCGCCCGGCGCGGTCGTGGCGCGCTCCCTCGTCCCGAGTTGATCCGGCTCTCCCTCCGTCACCATGTTTGTGCCGGGCGCGTTCTGGTGGAAGATCGTGCCGGGTCCCCACGATTTGAAGCCGTAGACGCCGGCCTCATAATCGAGCGCCCAGTCGCCGTGCGCGCGCCGGTCGAGCAGGTCCTGGTTGATGCCGCCCTGGCCGTAAACGAAGAGATACTCGGTCTCCAAGAGTTGCGCGCGCAGACCGCCGTAGAACCCGACGGCGTTGTCCGCAACAATCGTCTGCCGGGTGCCGACGCCCGAGCGGGTATCGACGCCGAAGCGATGCTCGGCGTAGGGTTGCAGCCAGCGCGCGTGGGGCAGGAAGGTTCCCCACCGGGCGAAGCCGGAGCCGACCACCGTGCCGTATCGGCCGAGATAATCGCCGGAAGCGTAGGCTTCGCCCCACCCCCATTGGTCGAGGTTGGCCACGGGGGGAAGGGCGTGGAGCCGTTGCGTGGCGGCGGTGGCGGCCGGGGTGTCCGGGTGCTCCTTTTTCAATTTCTGCAGAATTTGCGCGGCGGCCTGGCGCTGTCCGGCGCGAATCAGCAGATCGGCACGGACCAGCGCGAGGTCCGTGGACTCGGGATGCTGGGTCGCCAGTTGGTTGGCCTGTTGCAACGCGCCGGCGGTGTCGCCCAACGCTTGCAGCGAGTAAACCCGCTGCATGGCCATGAGCCAGGAAAGGGTTCCCTCCTGCTCCAGCCGGTCAATGGCCCGGATTGCTTCGCGGTGCTGGTTCTGGCGGACCAGCGCGAACACGCGGTCTTCGGCGGAAGGCAGCGTCTGTTCCTGCAAACGACCCGTGGCCTCGAGGGCGGCCGAAGTCCCGGGATGTTCGGCGCCGATGCGGCGCCAGAGGGTTTCGGCTTCCGGCCGCCGCCCCAACTGCGCCAGCAGATCGGCCCGGAGCAGCGCCAGGTCGGTGGTGGCGGGATACTGCGCCGCCAGTTGGTCGGCGTGCGCGAGTGCCACGGCGTACTCATGCAGGGCGCTCCAGGCATAAAGACGTTGCATCTGCATGGCGTAGGGAAGCGGGCCTTGTTGCTCCATCTCATTGACCGCGGCGACGACCTCGGCATGCTTCAAGTCCCGGGCCAGGTCGAAAACGTGTGCCTGGGCCTTGAACTTCGCGGCGCGGGCCAGGTCCTCCTTGAGTTTTAGCAACGCCGCCGTGGCCGCCCTGACCATTTCCGGGTTGGCGGATTTTTGCAGGTCGCCAAACACTTTTTCCGCGTCGGCGTGGCGCTGGAGGGAGACGTATTCGACGCCCAGCTTGAAGTAACCGACTTCGTGGTCTGGATGGGTTTGGTGCAAGCGTTCCAATTGCTGCGCGGCGTCCTGGTGCCGGTTGAGCTGGACCAGCAGGGAAGCATAATCGTAGAGCGCCTTCGCATCGTCGACGTTGTTGGCCAGGTAGGCCTGAAATTGCGCGGCGGCCTCCGTCAACCGCTGGGCCTCGTAGAGTTCATAGGCTTTCGCCTTGAGTGCGCCGGGGTCGGCCGGCTTTGCCGGCTGCGCGATCAATGCGCCGGCCAGCAAGGATCCGCAGAGCACCAGGACGGTTTTCATGGGGCGGCTTCGCTGAAGTCAAACAGCTCGTAGTCTCCCTTGCCTTTGCGGCGGAAGGTGCGTTGGCCGGCGGCCACACCGGACTCCTCTTCCGCCGCGAGCAATCTGCCGGTTCGATCGAAGGCTTTCCAGGTAACCGTGCCGTTGACCAGCCGCACCGTCTGTTGCGCCTCTCCGGTCAACAGGAGCTGGCCGGGCACGTGGATCCAATTGTCCAATTCGGCCAGGTCGAGAAACGGGGTCTTCAACTCTTCGAGCGTCTCCACCAGGCCGCTCAATTTCTCGAATGATTGATAGGCGTGGATGAAACAGCCGGATACCGTGCCGCGCAGTTGGGTGAGAAACTCCGCGCGACGCCGGATCTCGGCCCAGGAGTTGGTCAGCGCCTCCGAAACGTATCCCAGGTTTTCCGGAACGATCTGCCGGCCGAGCGGATCGAGTGTCAGGGCCGAGGCCAGGCCCTTTTCCAGCTGCGTCGCATCGCTCAGTTGCGGACGCTCCACCGCCGTGGAGAAGGCCCGCCCGAGGACGGCGAAGGTGGCGCGCGAGGCCGCGTCCTTCGGCGTTTGCCAGGCCAGCGGAAACAACCCGTGCTTGAGCAGAAGCTGCGTGGCGGCGGCGAGCTGCTGGCGCAAGGCTGCCGGCGGGTCGGGCGAAAGCGGGCGATCCAGCGCGAGGTTCCAGAATTCCCCCCCGCGCCCCTCTTGGCGGACGCAGCCGTGCAGCACGATCCGGCCGCCCCGTTGTTGCGCGTAGCGTAAGCCGCTGACAAATTCCGGCGCCGCATCGAGATCTTCCACCGCGCCGGTCCGCGGGTTTCGCCAGGAGGGAGTGACGGAAAGCAAAAAGGGATGCCGGCGCGAAAACAGGTAATCGACCCGGTGCTTGAACTCGCGGTGATTACTCTGAGCCTGGTAGTCCTCCACGCGAAAAAACAGGCGCGCGCCGGGAAGGTTGGTCGCCCCGTAGAAATCCAGGAGCGCATCCGCGAAGAGAAAACTCAGCCATCCAGGCTCCGGCACCGCGGAGAAAAAAGTCGTTTCACCGAATCTCCAACAAATCGGCAAACGGATGGGGCTGCCATCCTCCTGCAGTCCGGAGATCACTTGCGCGGCGGAGTTTGTCGTCAGGAGCATGGGGATCCAGGAAGCCCCGGGCACAAGCCACTCGCGGCCGAGATAAGTCACGCGGTGCAACCGGCCGTCCGCATTCGCGGCCGGCTCGAAGCCTCCCGCAAATGCCGGCAGGTTGGTCAGTTGCTCGGAGCCATGGCCCACCCAGAGCACCGGCTTGTTCGTGGCCGGCAGGCTCGGCAGGAAGTTCGCTGGCAGCACCGGATCGGCTTGTGGACAGAAGACGACCACGTAGTCGGCGCCGGCCAGTTTGTCCGGCGTCGCTTCGGAGACAGGGAGAGCTTCGAGACGGGTCGCCACCCGCTGAAGTTGGAGCTTGAGAAATTCCAATTCGTTGCCGAGCGAGTAAGCAAGACCAGCGTGACTGAAAACGACGAGGGTCTTGGCGTCGGTGCCTTGGGCGGAGGCAGGCCGCCCCAAAGGCGGCGCCGCGCACAATGGAATGGTGGCCAGCAGCAGCAGCAGCAGCAGAGCGGGCAGGCCACGCACGGCCGTCCCTCCGGCGCGCGTTCCAATCCGGTCCAAGTTCCCGCCGGCTCTGGGGAAAGTTGCCGCCCGGGCGAACGAACCCCGGGCCAACGCCCCCGCCGGGAGGTTGCTGCCGCAGCGTCGCCTGGAAAACCGCCCTCTCATGCTGTTCCTCCCGTGGCGCGATCCGCTTGCCGGAACTTTTTACGCCGCCGCACCTGCTCCCACATCAGCCCCAGGCGCGAGAGCACAAGCAGAAGCAGGAGCGAGCCGAAGCCGAGAAAGAGGAACCGGTTCCATTCCCGGGCTTGAGTCCATCGCCCTTCCTCCCGGGCCACGCGACGGGCGGTTTCCTCGACCGACAGACCTGGTGGAATCCGGCGCTGAATCCGTTCGGCAAATGATTCGCTTGACACGCGGCGCGACTCATAGGCGGCGCCGCGGCCTGAGGAATCGAATGCGACCAGGTGGCCATGCAATTGCGCGGTCGAGGCGGGGTCGAGCAGGAGTCGTTGGAGGGCGGGGGTGGCATAATCCTTCCACCCGCCGGCGGCGACGAGCGTCTGGTCTTTCGACCAGGGCGATCGGAACCATTGCGCGAAGACCAACGTCGACTCAAAGGCCGCCACTTCGTAGCGGCGGCTTTGGATCTGGATGAACCGCGACTCGGGCGAAGTCATGAACAGCGCCGGAGCTTCTGCGGCGGGCGGCAACGCGTCGGGCCATTGGGCCACCGCGCCGAGCAACAGCACGCAACGGCCTTTGAGCCGGGCGACGTCGGGCGGACTTCCACTGCGGTAGGTGAGCACCTCGGGCCAAAGCACGGGAGAGGAGGGAAGGTTGCGGCCCAGATCCAGCCAGAGGGCGAACAGCGCCCGTACTTGTTCGAGCGATGGACTGGCCGGCACGAGAAAGGCCGCTTGGCGCGCGAAGGGATCGCCGAGAAGAAATTGCTGAACCTGGTTCAGCCCCTCCATGGGCGAGGGCTCGAGGTTGGCTTCGATCGTCGAGTCAGCCGAGATCGTCACCCAGGCGTTTTCTTCCTGACGCTCTGCGCAGTCGACTTCGCCAAGATCGAGCCTGGCCCGGAAGATCAGGTTCATCGGATCGCGTCCGGGCAATCCCCGGGGCAATGGGAGCCGGACCGGGCCGGCCGAAGCGCCGGCTGGATCGACCGGCAGAGTGGCGACCGGCATGCCGTTCAGGAGGATTTCGAGCACCGAACGCTCTTTCACGAGTCGAGGTGACGCGGTGAAGCGCAGCTGCAGAAAGCTGTCCGGCCCGAGCCGGGAGCCAGGCGGGAGGCGCCAATTTGAGAAAGACTGTTCGCTGCGGTAAACGCCGCGCAGTTGCATCGGCGCTCCGTCGGAGAGGCGCAGGCTCTGCGGGGCCGGCCGGGCTTGTGCTTCCAGTTCGGCGGAAATGCCGGGCGCCTGCTCGATGATCGCAGGATTGGTCAGGACCTCCGCCAAGGCCGGCGCGCTGCCCAGAGTGAGCGCGGCTTTTTCCAGGCCGGGATCATCGGCTCCGCTGACGAGCAGCAGCCGGTGCCGGTTGGTGATCGGGCCGTGCAAGAATTCCGCGAGCAGCCCGCGTCCGCCGCCGAGGGAAGCGAGCGCGGCGGCCACGTCGCTGGGCAACTCGACACCGCCGAGTTGGTCGCGCCGTCCAATGATCAGCCCATCGCGCTGCTCGGTCTCTTTTTTCCAGGACTCGAGAGCCTCGAGGCGGCAATGAGGCGCGCCGAGGTAACCCAGTTGGCCGAGCCGGGCCCCCACGATCGCCGCCGCCCGCAAATGCACGGCGAGACTTCGGCCTGGAACAAGGATGCAGAGGACCGGCGCGCCCGGGTTGGCCGAGGATGAGTCCGCATCCGGACGCAACAATCTTTCCTCGGCAAATGATTGGGGAAATCGGGCCAAGGCCGGGAACAGCGGCAGACGTTCGAAGGCCAGCGACAAATAGGACTCGGCCCGGCGGACAGTCCAGCCGGGTTGCTGATCGAGATCCCGGCTGGCGCCCCGGATCGGATGCAGCACCAACTGAAGCGAAACCTTGTTCCACCCCGCGGCCAGCGCCTCTTCCGGCACCGCTAAGTTGAAGGAAACCGGATCGACCTGTTCCGCGCCGGCGACGCCGTGAAAGTTGGTGGCCCCAACGATGCGGTCATTGACGGCGACGCGAACGGCGCAGACTTGCGGGACGAGTTCGGGCGCGGGATGCAGCTGCAATTGCAGCTCCGAGCCGCGGCGGAGGGCGATGTGCTCCGGCAACTGCACGAAGTAATCGCGCGCGGCCAGCGCCCCGGAAAAGCTCTGCTCGGCTTCGGCGAACAACGGGATCTGGACGCGGCGGCCGGAGTCGGCCGGGCCCTCCTGCGCCTGAACCCGAAGACCGGTCTTCGCCAGCAACAAAAGAGTGAGGCCGGAACACAGGATCCGCCGGATGCGCCGGCGCGGACCGAAATTCCTGAGACCCGTTCGATAGGTGCGCGTTGACATATCGCGATGGCGAACGTTTTGAGATCGCCAGCGGCCAAGGCCTGATCGTTCGGCAGGCGGTGGCAGTAACCGTTCGCCCGACACGTTCGTGCCTTTTGCCGGTCATCCGGGATTGCGCCCGAGTAGAGAGTTCGCCCTGTTGTAGCGGCAACCGCCTCAGCCGGTCAATCGTCAGGAACGCAGCCCGGTGGCGCGGGGTCGAATCAGGCCAGGAGCGCCTCGGCGTGCTGGCGGGCAGCTTCGGTCCGGCCCCCCAACATCCGCGCCAATTCGCTGACACGCTCCGGCTTGCCCAGGCGGGCGATTTCGGAACTGGTCCGGCCGGCTCGGACCTGTTTGGTCACGACGTAGTGAGCGTCGGCACGGGCGGCGACCGGAGCCAGGTGTGTCACGCAGAGCACTTGCCGCTGGCGGGCAATCTGCCGCATCTTTTCCCCGACCGCGTGGGCGGTTTCTCCTCCGACGTTGGCGTCCACTTCGTCGAACACGAGCACGGGGATTTCGTCGACGGCGGCCAGCACGGTTTTCAGGGCCAACATCACCCGGGCCAGTTCGCCGGAGGAGGCGATGGCGCGCAGCGGGCGGGGCGGTTCGCCGGGATTGGGAGCAAATTGGAACTCGATCGTGTCGAGGCCGGAAGTTTGAGGTTTGAGGCCTGAGCGTTGCGCTTGCGTGTGGAGGTCCACGGTGAAGCGGCTTTGGGCAAAGCCGAGAGCTGCGAGTTCGCTCTCCACGGCTTGACCGAGCGAGGGGATGAGCTGGCGGCGCCCGGCGGAGAGCTGGGCGCCGGCGCGGGCGATCTCGGCGTCGAGCTGGGCGAGCGCCTGGTTGAGGCGGCCGAGTTCCTCGTCACGCTGCTCGAGGCTGCGCAGCCTGGCCCGGGCCTCTTCCCCGAAGGCGATGACCTCGGCGAGGCTGGAACCGTACTTGCGCTGGAGCGAACGGACGAGGTTGAGCCTTTCCTCGAGCTGCTGCCATGCGCCGGGGTCAAGTTCGACTTGCTCGGTGTAACGCGCGAGTTGCCGTTGCAATTCGTGGAGCGTGGCGACGGCTTGCTCGTGCAGTTGGGCCAGGGGGGCGGAGCCGGGATCGACGCGCTGCAATTCCAGGAGAGTGCGCCCCAGCCAGCCGGCCTGGGTGAGCAGGGATTGCTCCTCCTGGCTCAACCGGCTGAGCCCGGTCTGGGCGAGTTCGAGCAGGCGCGCGGCGTTGCTGGCGCGCAGGAAATCCTGCTCCAGCCGGGGTTCCTCCTCCGGGTCGAGTTTCGCCTCCGTGATCTCGCGCACCTGGAAGCGGAGCAGGTCGAGCTGCTGGGCGTAGGTTTTTTCATCGACGATCAAAGCCGCCTTGTCGGCGGCCAGCGCGGCGCGGCGGCCGACCAAGGCGGCGAAGGCATCACGGGCGGGCGGCAAGCCGCCGAAGGAGTCCAGGACCGCCAATTGCCTGGCCGGGTGCAGGAGGGATTGGTGATCGTGCGGGCCGTGAATATCGACCAGCCACTCGCCGAGCGTGGCCAGGGTTTGCAGCGTGGTCGGAGAACCGTTGACAAACTGGCGATTGGTTCCACTGCTGGTGAAGGTGCGTTTGAGGATCAGTTGGGCGCCGGCACACGGCTCGAGCCCGCTTTCCTCCAGGAAGGCGGTCAGGGGCTTGGGGACCTGGCGCAGATCGAGGACCGCTTCGACCGAGCAACTGTCCGACCCGCTGCGGATGAGGGTGCGGTCGGCGCGCTCGCCGAGCACGAGATTGAGCGCGCCGATCAGGATCGATTTGCCGGCGCCGGTCTCGCCGGTGATGACGTTGAGGCCGGGCTGAAGTTCCAGCGTCAGGTCGGCGACGAGCGCCAGGTGTTTAATGCGCAGCGTGCTCAGCATGGCAGAAATCGTTCGCCCTGAATCTGGCCATTGTGCTAGCCTTCGGCAAAAGAAATCTTTTGCGATGTCGTTTTCCTTTATTTTTCTCGGCTCCGGCACGTCGCAGGGTGTGCCGATCATCGGCGCGGAGTATTCGGAAACGTTTCTGGCCAATCCCAGGAACCATCGCACGCGGCCTTCCATCTACATCGCCACGGCGGAAACCAAGGTGGTGGTGGACACGACGCCGGAGTTTCGCATTCAGGTGCTGCGTGAGAGAATCCGCTGGTTGGACGCGGTCATCTTCACGCACGCCCACGCCGACCACATCATGGGACTGGACGATTGCCGGCGCTTCTGCGATCTGCGGGGCCACCAGCCGCTGCCGGTCTATGCGAGCGAACCGACCCTGCGCGATCTGAAGCGGGTCTTCGCCTACGCTTTCCACGATGGGCCGTGGCCTAAAGGCTATTTCATTCCCGACCCGCACGTGATCGAGGGCGCCTTTCGCATCGGCGATTTGGAGGTGACACCGTTTGCGCTGCCGCACGGGCAGGCGCTGACGAACGGTTACTTGTTCGCCCAGCGCGGCCGGAAAAAGCTGGCTTACTTCAGTGACTGCAAGGAGGTGCCGGCCGACGCCCTCGCTGGAGTCAGCGGCGTGGAAGTCGTGGTGCTGGACGCGCTGCGTTATGCGCCGCATCCCACGCATATGTGCCTGGACGAAGCGCTCACCACCGCGCGGCGGATCGGGGCCGCCCGGACCTATTTCACCCACCTGACCCACGATTACGATCACGACCTGGCGCAAGAGGAATTGCCCGAGGGCGTGTTCCTGGCCTATGACGGCCTGCAAGTCGGCGTGCCCTGAAGTCCGACGGTCCAGCGATCTTATGAGGCCACTTGTGACGCCAAACTGGCTCGTCCGAACGCGGTGGTTGCCTTTCCTTCTGCTCGCCACCGGCGCCGGGACGACGCTGATTTTATCGGCGGCGGAGCGCGGCTCCGAAGTGGTCGTGGTCTTCAATTCGCGCATGGCGGAATCGAAAGGAGTGGCCGAGCATTACGCCGAGCGCCGGCACGTGCCGCGCGAGCAAATCTTTGGTCTCGATCTGCCGGCGGCCGAAGCCATGACGCGCCGGGAGTTTCTCGATCAATTGCAGCAACCGCTCCAGCGCAAGCTCGAAGAGAACAAACTCCTCACCTTCAGCCCGGCGACCAATCGTTTTCCGGACTTCAAACCCGACGACCCCTCCTTCCGCCGCGTGGTCGAGGGGCGTGTCCGCTACGTGGTGCTTTGCTATGGCGTGCCGACGAAAATTCGCAGCGATCCCACGCTGGTGGAGGAAGGCGCGGAGAAAGTGCCGCCGGAACTGCGGCGCAACGAGGGCGCCGTCGACACGCAGTTGGCTTTGCTGCCGGTTTACGAACAAAGGCTGCCCTGGGCCGGTCCGCTGCGCAATCCGTTCTACGCCGTAACCAATGCCGCGATGTTTTTTGCCACCAATGGCTTGCTGCTGGTGACGCGGCTCGACGGGCCTTCGGCGGCCATCGCCCGCGGCCTGGTCGACAAGGCGCTGGACGCGGAGACCAACGGACTCTGGGGCCGCGCCTACTTCGACGCGCGCGGACTGGGCACCAATGACAACTATCGACTGGGCGACGAATTTCTCCGCGGCGCGGCCAGCGTCGCGCGACGCTTCGGCTTCGAGACGGAATTGGACGAAAAGCCCGAGACTTTCTCCGCCGCCTACCCCATGAGTCAAATCGCGCTATACGCCGGGTGGTACGATCAAGTCGTGTCCGGTCCGTTCACGCGGCCGACCGTCGAGTTCATGCCAGGCGCCTTCGCCTATCATCTTTATTCCTTCAGCGCGCAGACCATTCGTTCGGCGGACCATTCGTGGGTCGGCACTTTGTTGCAAAAAGGGGCCACCTGCACGATGGGCGCCGTCGACGAGCCCTACCTGAGTGGCACGCCCGACATTTTTGTCTTCGTCAGCCGGTTTACATTCCTGGGCTTCACCTTCGGCGAGGCAGCCTACGCGGCGCAGCCTTCCCTCTCCTGGCAGAGCACGATCATCGGCGACCCGCTTTATCGCCCCTTCGGCCAGAAGCTGGAGTCGCTGCACCGCGACCTGGAGAAGCGGCAAAGCCCACTGCTGGAGTGGTCCCACCTGTTGGTGGTTGACCGGAACCTGAGCATCGGCTCAAAACCACTGGAAATGATTGGCTACATCGAGGCGTGCCCCATCTATCGGCAGAGCGCCGTCTTGCTGGAGAAACTCGGCGATCTCTACTGGGCCAAAGGCAACCTGGGGGACGCGATCGACACTTATGAAGCGGCGCTCCAGCGTGTGGCCAGTCCTCCGCAACGCCTGCGCCTGTTGCTCAAGGCCGCCGAAAAGCGCTCGGTCTACGGGCCCGATGCGAAAGCCTACGGCCACTATCAAACTCTGATCAAAGAACATCCCGACTACCCGGACCTGCTGAAGATTTATCTGCAAATGCTGCCGCTGGCGAAACGCATGCAAAACACCACCGAAATCGAGCGCTGCGAAAAGGAAATCAAACGACTTAACCCGATGCCGACCCCTCCGCTGAAATCGTGAGCCCCGGCGCATCCGGAAGCGTGACACCACGAGTCGACTCCCGCCAGGCGCCTTGTCCGCCTGCGGATGCGAGGAAAATGTTCCTGTTCAGCTGCCTGGTCCTGACCGCCCCTTTCGGTGGCGTTGGTCGGGCGGACGAGGCGACCGCAGTTCCCGCCGGACCCGATCAACCGCCTCTGACGAGGATCGATAAGGCCCAGTATCACTTGTTCCGTCCGACGCCCCAGGCCTACCTGCGCGAATTGACTCCGGATCGACCAGACAAGACGGAGAGCCCCTACACGGTCGATGCCGGGCACTTTCAACTCGAGATGGACCTGGTCAGTTACACGCACGATGCGGAGCGGGCCGGGGGCGTGGCCAGGCGGGTCGAGGCCTGGGCGATCGCCCCGCTCAATCTCAAAGCCGGCCTCTGCAACCAGGCCGACCTGCAAGTCATCGTGGAAACCTGGAACGAGGTGGAGACGAAAGCGCGCGGGCCGGGACTGACCCTCCAGCGACATTCGCATGGCTTTGGCAACGTGACGACGCGGATGAAATATAATTTCTGGGGCAACGACGGCGGCCCGACCGCGTTCGGCATGATCCCCTTTGCGAAGTGGCCGACCAGTCAGGACCGACTGGGAAATGGGAATGTCGAAGGCGGCATCGTCTTTCCACTGGCGGTCGAGTTGCCGCGCGGTTTCGGGATGGGTTTGATGACCGAGTTTACCTGCAATCGGGACGACTTGGGGAACGGCTCTCACCCCGAGTTCGTCAACTCGATTACGTTCAGCCACGACCTTGTCGGCCGGCTGGGCGGTTACGTCGAGTTCTTCAGCGCCACCAGCTCGGAACCGGACTCGGACTGGGTTGGCACGGTCGATTTTGGGTTGACCTACGGGCTGACGGAGAACCTCCAACTCGACACCGGCGTGAACGTTGGGGTGACCAAATCGGCGGATGATCTCAATTTGTTTTTCGGCCTGTCCTGCCGCTATTGAAAAAGCCGCGTCGACGGAACGAGGAAGGAGAGCGATGGGCGAACGGGGCTCGACTCGGATCGTCATGGGGAGGGAACACCTCAAAAAATTGACGTGAGTTGGCGCCATGAACCGGAGCGCGAGCCGTCCCGGCTCGCAGCGCTTCGCCCGCAGTCGAGGGCCCGAAACGTTCCACCGCGCCAGTCCTGGTCACGCGCTGCGCCCGGGGACCGGGCGCGCTCCGGGCGCGCCGGGCGAGTTTAATGCGGTCGACGGGAGCTTCCAGGAGGGGCCTCGTTGACGATGGCCCAAAACAGTCCGAGTCGTTTCACCGCGCTGGAGAACTGGAGGAAATCGACGGGCTTGACCACGTAGGCATTGACGCCCAATTGGTAGCTGGTGATCAAGTCTCCTTCTTCGCTCGAGGAGGTGAGCATGACGACGGGAACCTTTTTCAAGTCATCATCCTGCTTGATGATCCGCAGCACATCAAGGCCGCCGACCTTGGGCATCTTGATATCGAGCAGGACGACGGCGGGGTTCTCCGCCGAGCGTTGGGCGTGCTGGCCACGGCGGTAGAGATAATCGAGCGCCTCACTGCCGTCCCGGACGACGATGACCTCGTTGGCCAGGTTGTGATCCGCCAGCGCGGCCAGGGTCAATTCAACGTCATTGGCGTTATCCTCGGCCAGCAGGATGCGTTTTTGTTCTGCCATATCGACCTCGCCGGCTTCACGGGAAGCCTCGGGCCGAGTTCTAAACTGGCTGCAGCAAAGAAGCAAGTGTTTGCGGATGAAGCGCCGAGCGAACGCTCGAATTCTACGGAAATTAATTCAGAAGCTTCCGTTGACCTTCGGTTCTCGTATGTTATTCTGGTTTTGCATTATGAGCGCACGCAAAATCGCACACCCGGAGTTGTTTCAACCCGTTACCGTTCATGCGCAAACCACGCGGCTGGATTTGCCCGCCCGTGCGGTGCGCATCCGCAGGAATGGAATTGAGTTCCGCGCCGACGAACCCATCCCGGTCTGGACCGAGATGACGGTGGCAATGGAGACGCCATCGGACTCGCGGAAAGTCAACTTCACTGGCGTGGTAGTGGCCTGTAATGGCAGCCGCCACGCCGGTTACGTCGTGTCACTGCTCTTCACCAGCGTGTCGAAGCAGGCGCAGGCACGGCTCAATTCCATGGCGGTCGCGCCGTGAGAGTTAGCTGATCGCGGTTAACATTTTCCGGCCGTTGGGCCACGCGAGCTTCTCTGGAGTTTGGATGAAGCATTGCGACGTCAGCTTTGTAGGCACCCCTTCACATTCCTCATCGACCGGTATTTCATAGCGAGTCCACGAGGCGCCTGAAATCTGAACCTTGCTGGACTTTCACTTTCAGATCGCGGCAGGGAGGCGAACGAGAAGCACCGGGGCGAATTCATCTTCGGCCAAGACAGACATAAAAACGTTGCGCGTGGGATCGGGAAAAAGAGAAAGGCCGAACATGACGTCCGGCCCTTTCACACACAAGCTCACCTGAGAACGAGGTGGGCTAACACAAGGCCACATTACTTCAACCGGTGTCCCCTGCCAGTCACCAGTACTGGGGACAGCCTGTCCCTCAAGGCTGCCATCGGCCGTCTTAACGCTTGCTTTGGCCAACGGACTTGATACAAATGGGTTCGAGATATTCCCCGTCGGTTCAGCAAAACGTCCCAAATGCACAGGAATTGTATGGAACCCAGCCGTATGGCGTTGGTGGCAGGTATTTTTTTGACATTGGCTTACCCAAGCCCGGCTCAACTGAGCACTCTCTCCCTCATTTCCCCCGGTTCGGTCTGGAATTACCTCGACAATGGCACCGACCAGGGGACGGCCTGGCAATCCCCTGGGTTTGATGACAGCGCTTGGGCGGTCGGCGAAGCCCAATTGGGTTACGGCGACGGCGACGAATCCACGGTGGTCAGTTTCGGACCCGACCCCAACTTCAAGTATATAACCACTTACTTCCGGCGCGCGGTCACGGTGGCGGACCCGGCGGCCTTTTCGGCGCTGACCGTCCGATTACTGCGGGACGACGGCGGAGTGGTTTATCTCAACGGCGTCGAGATCTTCAGAAGCAACATGCCCTTCGGGTTCTTCGATTATCAGTCGCCCGCCGCGACCACCATCCCCAACTCGGACGAGTCGAGATTTTTTTCCAATGCGGTTGATCCCAGCCTGCTGGTCAGCGGGGTCAACGTGCTCGCTGTGGAAATCCACCAGGCCAACCGGACCAGCTCGGACATCAGCTTCGATCTCGAACTGCTCGGCACGGTCGCATCCGGGCCGCCGGTCATCGCCCGGCAACCCGCCCGCCAAATCGTGGCCGAAGGCGCAACGGCGATCTTCCGCGTCGTGGTGACGGGCGAGCCGCCGCTCAGCTATCAGTGGGACATCAATGGGCTGGATCTGTTGGGAGCCACCAACGCGACGCTGCGGCTCAATGGGGTGACGTCGGAGGACGAAGGGAACTACCGCGTGACGATCCGCAACGCGCTCGGATCGATTGTCAGCGCCAAGGCGAAGCTGACCGTCGTCAACCTGGCTGGCGACACCTTCCAAATCGTGGCTTTGACCACCAACAGCGCCGCGGCCACCGAACACCTCAGCCTGACGGGCGATGATCGTGGCGGCCTGGCTCTTTCGTTCAACGAAGTATTCGTGACTGGCGATGCCTCGACCGCGCGGTTTAATCTGGGCGACCTGTCGGACGCGACCGGGGTGGGACGGGTTTACGACTCGTTGGTCAGTGACTTGAAGACAGGAAAGATTTACGCCCTGGCCAACGGCACGACCCTGCTCCCCGACACTTTTGTGGTCAACGCCCTGATCGAAGTGGACGGGGGAACGGGCACACTGACCAGCAACAGCATCCCGCTCTCCGTCGACGTCAACCTGAACGGTCCTTATGGCAGCATCGGCATCTTCTCCGGCTTCGGCCGCATCGCGCTGCACAACGGCACGAGATTGTTCAGCATCCTGCTGCCCTCGGGCGAAGTTCAGGACTTGGGGCCGGTGGTGGTGCCGTCGCATGGCTTCAGCGAGAATTGGGCGTATTGGGGCGTCGCGGAATATTTTAACAACACCACCTGGATCGCCTATGCCCGGGACTCTCAGACCATCGTGCGGACGCGGGCCCCGGATGGGTTGACCCTCCCGGTGAGCGCGTTCCAAAACCTGTCGGACATGGCTTCGTGGAGCGTCTCGCCGGTGCTGAACCGCTGGTATTTCCATCACCAGGGCGCCTCCCAGTTCCGGGTGGGCAACGAAACCGTGGGCTACGCGGCCGCCACGCTGGCCTTCGCGGCTCAGCCGCAACCGCCAAGTATCGCGGCGCAACCGCGAAGTCGCGCGGTGCGCGAAGGCCGCGACACGCAGTTCGAAGTGGTGGCCCTGGGCTATCCGCTGAGTTACCAATGGCAATTTAACGGGCAGGACATTGTCGACGCGACCAATTCCACGCTTAACCTCACGGCGGTCACGATGAACCAGAACGGAATTTATTCCGTCAGCGTGAGCAACGCGCTGGGCCGCGTCGTCAGTTCGAACGCGTTGCTCTCCGTGGCCAGTCCCGGCAGCGCGTCCGCGTTCGTCGCGGTCTTTGGAGCACCCAACGCCGATTCCTGGAACGAGGACGTGCGGAAAAAGATCGAGAACAGTGGTTTGTTCGCCACGGTGGACGGCTTTCTCATCCAGGGGGGACGTCCGGGGCCGACCTTGCAGGATTTGGAAATGTATGGCGCGGTGCTGGTCTACTCCGACGCCAGCTTCAGCGATCCGCAAGCGTTGGGCAATGCCCTGGCGGATTACGTCGATGAAGGCGGAGGGGTGGTCGTGGCCACTTTCGCGTTGGCCAGCGGTAATCTTGGCGGCCGGCTCGTCGCCGGTGGTTATCTGCCCTTCACCACCGGCAGCCAGGGTCAGCCCGGGGGCCTGACGCTCGTCCCCGAAGATCCATCGCATCCAATTCTGGACGGAGTCAACTCGTTCAACGGTGGGGGCAGCAGTTTCCACAATACGCCGCTGACCATCACCGCCGGCGCTGAACTGGTCGCGCGTTGGAGCAACGGCCAGCCATTGGTCGGAGTCAAGCCGTCCTTGGCCGGCCAGGTGGTGTGTCTGAACTTCTATCCGCCCTCCAGCGACGCGCGGAGCGATTTCTGGGACGCGCGAACCGATGGCGGGCAGTTGATGGCCAACGCGCTGCTCTGGGCCGGCGGCGGTAGCAGCCAGGTGGCCCCGCCGGGAATCCGGACACAGCCAACCAACCAGACCGTGCTGGAAGGACTCGATGCCAGGATACGCGTCGGGGCCACCGGCTCACGGCCCCTCGCCTTCCAATGGTTTTTCAACGATGTTCCCATCGCCAACGCCACCAACCAAACGCTGCTCCTGACCAATGTCACGCTCGGCCAAAGCGGCGGTTACCAGGTCGTCATCACGAATCTTTATGGCGCGCTCACCAGCCAGGTGGC
>WNGF01002866.1_pt1 | contig 34014 bp, 34 predicted proteins | sample 5400641 | NCBI WGS metagenome assembly WNGF01 (sample SAMN13153371, study PRJNA577476) | soil metagenome | isolation source: 80 cm soil or saprolite under grassland replicate 2 | place: USA:California | collected 2016-06-15 | reverse complement strand
CGCTCAAGCGCATCAGAGGGGCCTCCTGTGTGAGGGGAGTGACATGGGGATGTCCTCCCTTAAGAGCGCACAGGGGGCCTTTCTGTTTCTCGTCGATCAACGATTCCTCACTCCAAACTTATTTTCGGATTGGGGCTAGAAGTATACGGAACTGGATAACTCCGGGTGCACTGCAAACCTCGACAGGCTAGTACCACCCGATCATCAGGCAAGTAGCCACCAATCATCCTATCCCATAGGAAGTTGGCAAACACTGCCCTGCCCTTCGCTTCCGTGTTACGCAGACCGGTGACATCCGGTCGGCCGGGCTTCTTCTCTGTTCGCCGGCTTCCGTAGCTCGCTCGAAGACTCTGCCGGACGCGGTCGAGGAACCGCGGGGGGCGCGGATCGGGCGGACCGGACTCCCGCACGTCAGCGGCCGCAGCCGGCGCACGAGAATACAGAGCCTTGATGGCCCGCTCGCCATCCACGATCTTGGGAGCGTAGTGCAGGTCACCTCTGTGGGCAAGATGTGGCCGGCGCAATTCAGGCTCGGTTGACCGTCGGGCCGGCCGGCGGTAGCATTCGTGCCCGCATGCCCTTCGCGTACTTCGATCGGCTCTCGCGACGCCAGCAGGGTATCTATCTCCGCAGCGAGAAGATCACGCAGATGACGCTGCCGGGCGCGGCGGCGCTCAGGCCGCTCGTGATCGAGCTGCGGGCCGCGCTCGAGAGTGATGACCGCGCGCGGACGGAGTCGGTCGCGCAGCGCCTGGCCGGTGGGATGGCGCGGGCGCTCGGCGTGCCGCCCGTCGGGGTCAAGGTGCTGGCTGCGCGGCCGCATGCGCGCTGGGGTGAGCTGCACGGCCTCTACGAGACGCCCAGGCGGCCGGGCGAGCCGCCGACGATCACGCTCTGGATGCGCACGGCGCGGCAGAAGCGCGTCGTGGCCTTCCGTACATTCTTGCGGACGCTGCTCCACGAGATCGGGCATCATCTGGACTACACCCTGCTGCGGCTGGGGGACTCGCTGCACACGCAGGGCTTCTATCAGCGGGAGTCGCACCTGTTCCATCAACTGGTCACCGACGGAGGGCTCGGCATGGCAAGTCTCGAGGAGCAGATGGCGCGCATGGAGCGCACGTACGACGACTACGCTGCCGCCATCAAGGGCGCATCGGACGCACAACTGTCGAAGCGGCCGGACGACAAGAACTGGTCGGCCAGGGAAGTCGTCTGCCACGTGCGCGACACGGAAGAGTCCTTCATGGCGCGCTTCCAGACCATCATGGCCATGGACGAGCCCAAGTTCCTGGGCGTCGAGCCCGACCGCTGGGCGGTGGAGCGACAGTACATGAGAAACGACGCGCAGGAGGCGCTCGCGGCCTTCAAGGCGCGGCGTGACGAGTCGCTCAAGTTCCTGCGCGGCCTCAAGCCCGAGCAGTGGGAGCGCGGCGGCATTCACGCCACGCGCGGGCGCATGACCGTCAGGGACTTCGTCGGCTTGATGGCTTGGCACGACGACAACCACCTCGACCAGCTCAAGCGCGCGCTCGAGGGCAAGGCCTGAGCAGCGGGCGGGCAACGCCGCCGGGCCTGCCGCGACGACAGGCAGGCCGGGGGCCGTGCCCCGCCAACGCGGAGAGCCTGAGCCCACGCAAACGCGCTAGAATCGCGCCGGCTTCGCTCATCGGTGCCGTGGCACGGGGTTTGTAACGGTTCCAGCCGCTCACACCAAAGGAGGCGACCATGATCGTCAAGCTCCGCACCCGCAAGGCGCTGATCGCAGGCCTTGCCGCCCTGGCCCTCCTCCTCACCGCGGGCCTCTATGCCGTCGCCCAGCAGACGATGGACGAGGCCAAGCGCGACCGCTCCGTCAGCGTGCCGGGCGGCAAGTACCATATCCTGCCCGCCACGCTCGAGACCACGCAGTGGGGCTGGCTCGATCCCAAGGAGCCGCCCAAGCTCGTCGTCAACTCGGGCGACACCGTCGCCGTCGAGACGATGATGCACGCCCACAACAAGATCCAGCCCGGCACGACCATGGACGAGATCGTCGCGCTCCGGAAGGCCAATCCCGGCGGCGGCCCGCACTCGCTGACGGGGCCCATCTACGTCAACGGCGCCGAGCCCGGCGACGTGATGGAGATCCGCATCCTCAAGATCGTGCCCAAGGCCTTCGGCACCAACTTCAACCTGCCGGGTAAGGAGTTCCCGACGATCGGCGCGCTGGCTCCCGAGATGCCGGACGGCTTCGTGAAGTACTTCTATCTCGACTGGGACAAGCGCCAGGCCGAGTTCAAGCCGGGCGTCATGGTCGAACTGCAGCCCTTCCCCGGCACGCTGGCCGTCGGCATCGACCCCAAGGACCCGTCGCCCCGCAAGGGCGGGGCGACCGACCCGATGGCGCCGGTGTCCACGATCAGGCCCTGGAAGAACGGCTCCAACATGGACATCAACGAGCTGCAGGAAGGCACGACGATCTTCATCCCGATCTTCCTCAAGGGTGGCCTCGTGTGGACCGGCGACTCCCACTGCCGCCAGGGCAATGGCGAGGTCAACCTGACCGCGCTCGAGTGTTCCTACCGTGAGATTGTCATGCAGCTCATCGTGCGCAAGGACATGAAGCTCGAGTGGCCGCGCCTCGAGACCAAGACCCACTGGATCAGCACGGGCATGGACGAGGACCTCAACAAGGCCATGGTCAATGCCACGCGCGAGGCCGTGGAGATGCTGACCGCGCAGAAGATGGTCCCGCTGAGCCGCTACGAGGCGTACTCCCTCGTGTCCATGGTCGGCGACTGCCGGGTGAGCCAGGTGGTGGACGTGCGCAAGGGCGTGCACTGCATGATCCCGAAGTCGATCTTCACCGCCAAGAAGTAGCTCCGGTGCCGCGGGCGCTCCTCGGCGCCGCCTTCGTTTCCTGGGTCGCCGCGGGTGCGTGGTGGCTCGCCGCGGCTGCGTGGTGGGCTGCCGCTCCCGCGTGGGGCGGCGGCGCGCTCGCCGTCGTGGCCAGCTCGACCGATCTCAAGGCGCTCGTCGAGGAGGTGGGCGGCGACCGGGTGAGCGTCGAGGCGCTCGCGCCGCCGGGCCAGGACCCGCATGCGATCGAGGTCAAGCCCGGGCAGGTCGCGCGGCTCAAGGCGGCGAGGCTCCTGGTACGCGTCGGCCTCGATCACGAGCCGTGGCTCACGCGCCTGCTCCGCGCGGCCAATGAGCCGCGCTTCGCCCCCGGCGGCCCCGATGCCCTCGACTGCTCACGGGGCATCGATCTCCTCCAGACCGAGACGTCGCGCGTCCGGCCGGAGCGCGGCGAGCATGTCCACGGCTTCGGCAATACCCACTACTGGCTCGATCCCGAGAACGCGCGCCCCATCACCGCCGCGATTCTCGAGGCCCTTGCGCGCCTCGAGCCCGGCGCGCGCGGCGACTTCGAGCGCCGCCGCGCGGCCTTCCTCGGTCGCCTCGACGCCGGCCTCGCGCGATGGACGCGGGCCCTGGCCCCGTACCGCGGCGCCAAGGTGGTTGTGGTCCATGAGAGCTGGCCGTACTTCGCCCGGCGCTTCGGGCTGCAGATCGTGGCGGCGGTCGAGTCTACGCCCGGCGTGCCACCCTCGGCCGCGTACCTGGCCTCGCTCACGCGGCAAATGGCGGCCGCGCAGGTCCGCATCCTGATCAGCGAGCCCTCCTCGAATGCCTCGGTCGTCGCGCAGGTGGCCGCGCGCAGCGGCGCCCGCGCCGTCGAGCTCGTCCCCTCCGTGGGCGGCGCGCCCGAGGCCCGCGACTACCTGACCCTCTTCGACTGGAACGTGAGCCGGCTCGCCGAGGCGCTGCGGCCGCCGCGCTGATGCTCGAGGTCCTCTGGGCACCGTTCCTCGCCTGTCTCGTGCTGACGGGCATCCATGTCTACCTGGGCCTGCACGTGCTGGCCCGCGGCGTCATCTTCGTGGACCTGGCGCTGGCCCAGATGGCGGCGCTCGGCATCACCGTCGCCTTCCTCGCCGGGCATCCGATCCAGGGCGAGGCGACGTACTGGTACGCGCTGGCCTTCACGGTGTGCGGCGCCGCGCTCTTCTCGCTGACGCGCGTGCGCCGGGCGCCCATCCCCCAGGAAGCCATCATCGGCATCGTCTACGCCGTCTCGGCTGCCATGACCGTGCTCGTGGTGGACCGCGCTCCTCAGGGCAGCGAGCACATCAAGCAACTCCTGGTCGGGAGCATCCTCACCGTGAGCCCGGCCGACGTCGGCCGCCTCGCCATCCTGTACGCGCTGATCGGGGCCTTGCACGTCGCGATGAGGAGCCCGGTCCTGCAGATCTCCTTCGATCCCCAGGGGGCCGCGGCACGCGGCCTGTCGATCCGCTGGTGGGACTTCTGCTTCTACGTCACCTTCGGCGTGGTCGTGACGAGCTCGGTGCGGATGGCGGGGGTGCTCCTCGTCTTCTCCTACCTGATCGTCCCCGCGGCCGTGGGCGCGCTCCTCACCGGCTCGGTCGCGGCCAGGCTCCTGATCGGCTGGACCCTCGGCTCCGTCGTGAGCGCCCTCGGCCTCTGGGGCTCCTTCGCCTGGGACCTGCCGACGGGGGCCACCGTCGTCGCGACCTTCGGCGCGCTCATGGCAGCCGTCGCGCTGGCGCTCGGTCTCCGCGCGCTGGCTCGCGCTGTCCGCGAGGAGGGATGGCACGCGCTCCGCGGCGTCGGCATCACCCTATGCGCCGCGCTGGCGCTGGCCGGCCTCCTGCTGGCCGCGGTCCCCCGGATGGACCACCACTGGCTCAACTGGGCCGAAGACGCCCTGCCTCCGATCGAGCTCGCCCTCCTCACCCCCACGGAGCGCAAGACCTGGCGCGAGAGCCGCGAGGCCCAGGCGCGTGGCCAGGCCGAGCTTCGACGGCTCAAGACGCTCCAGGGGGATGTCCAGTGGGGGCGCGCCTCGCTCTCGGCAGATCAGCAGGAGCGGCTCCGACAGTTCCTGGCCTCGCGGGGTGAGATCACGGCGGGGGACCGCTTCGTGCTCGAGACCCTTCGCGGCCGCGCGCGAGATCGTCAGCGCTTCTGGCTGGGGTTGCCGCTCCTGGCCCTGGGCGCGGCCGGCGCGCTCGGGCTCGCATGGCGCCGCTCTGCTCCTGCTCTCCCAGCCGCCTAGTGGGATTCCACCCTCGCACAGCCGATTACGCGGACGTGCCGACCTCGAGCGTGGGCAGGTAGTGCGGTGCGCCGGGGAAGCCGATGGGGCGGATGGCCGGCAGGGTGACCCCGGCCCGGCGATACTCGGCCACGAAGGCCCCGATCGTCCGGGCATCGCCGATGGCGCCGAGCTCTTCCGCGAGCCGGTCGGCGATGGTCTCGGGGCGCGGCGCGCGATCCCACGCCGCGATCTCGCTCCCGAAGCCGCTCCTGTCGAGCATGGCGCGGTAGAAGGGCACCGCCAGATAGCGCGCCAGCTCACTCTTGAAGGCCGCCCGGGCGGCGGCGCGGTCTCCGGTGAGCGCGGCCGGCACGGAGGCGACGACCTCGAAGCCGTCCATGGACTTGCCCGCGCGCTCCCGTCCGCGCCGGATGGCCGGCAGCGCGTGATCGCGCACGTAGGCGGGGGCGCAGAGCCAGAGCACGGCGCCCTCGGCGATCTCGCCGGCCAGCTCGAGCATCGCGGGCCCGAGGCCCGCCAGGTAGATCGGCGGCGGCGCCGGCAGGCGCGGGAGGCCGCTCTGCCACCGGACGCGGTAGCGTGCGCCCGTGTGCTCGACGCGCCCGCCGAGCGCCTGACGCAGCACCGTGACGTACTCGCGGATGACCTCGATCGGGCGCCCCATGTCGAGGCCGAGCGCGTCCTCCATCATCGGGCGATGGCTCACGCCGATGCCGAGACGCAGCCGCCGGCCCGTCATCTCGTGGAGTGTCAGCGCCTCCTGCGCCAGGAGCACCGGATGCCGCGGATAGATCGGGAGCACGCCCGTGCCCAGCCCCACGCGTGGGGCGACCTGCCCGTAGGCCGAGAGGACGAGGAGCGCGTCGCGGCCGAGGCCGTGGGTGACCCAGACGCTGTCATAGCCGAGAACATCCGCGCGCTTCGCGCAATCCACGGCCGCGGCGAGATCGGCGCCTGGAGAGAGGAAGACGGCGGTCCGGGCCATGGCTCAGCCGCGGGGCGCGACGCCGAGCGCCGCCAGCTGGGCGCGGAGATCATCGCCCTTGTCCACGCGGAAGAGGATACCCTGCATGCCGACCTGCCGCGCCGCCCCGACATTGGCGTCGAGGTCGTCCACGAAGACGCAGTCGGCAGGCTCGAGGCCGAGCCGCCGGGCCGCCAGGCGATACACTGCGGGATCCGGCTTGGCCACGCCGACCTCGGCCGAGCAAACGATGTCGTCGAAGAGGTCGTGGATGCCGAGGTCGCTCCGGAGGTGGGCGCGGAGCGAGACATCGGCGTTGCTCAGGAGGCCCAGCTTGTGGGAGGGGCGGAGCTCGCGTATCAGGGCCAGGTTGGGCTCGATCGGCCGATGCGCGCGGCGCCATTCGTCGTGCAGCCGTGGGAGCGGACGGCCGGCGCGCGCCTCGAGCAGCCGATGGGCCTCCTCGAGCCACGCCTCGCGATCGCCGCGGCCGCGCTCGATCTCCTGCCACGTGCCCGTGCGATAGAGGGTCTCGAACACGGACGAGCGCGGCAGGCCGTGCGTCGTGTCGAGATCGCGCGCCACGTCCCAGCTCATGTCCCAGAGGACACCGCCGAAGTCGAAGATGATGCCGCGCAGATTAGTACTTGCTGCGGGGAGGAGTGGACGGGGCCTTGACCGCGGGACCGATGTCGCCCGAGAGTGGCAGCCAGCCCTTGCTTTTCAGGCAGGCCTCGTCGAGCGCGCGGTTCTTCTTGTCGGTGCATGCCACGCGGTCGCGCTCGAAGTCAGCGGCCGTGTAGTCCACGGTGGGCTTGTACCACTGCTTGTCGGTCGCTTTCCCGCAGCCGAACACGACGAGGGCGAAGAGCGGCAGCAGAACGATCAGGCGTCTCACGCGGAGCATGATACCATGCCGCCCGGATGCTCGACTCCACCATCGCCGGAAGCCTGCCCAAGCCCGCCTGGCTCGCGGCGCCGCGGACCCTCTGGGCGCCCTGGCGCCTCGAGGGCGACGCGCTCGAGGAGGGCAAGCGCGACGCGGTGCGCCTGGCCGTGCGCGACCAGGAGGAAGCCGGCATCGACATAGTTACCGACGGCGAGCAGACGCGCCGGCACTTCGTCTGGGGCTTCGTCGAGCGGCTGGACGGGGTCGACTTCTCGAAGATGGTGACGATAGGCATCCGCGCCGACCGCTACAAGGCCGACGTGCCCACGGTGACGGGACCGCTCAGGCGACGGGGCTCCATCCACGGGGATGACGTGCGGTTTCTCCGCGGAGCCACGCGGCGCCGGATCAAGTTCACCATCCCCGGCCCCATGACGATCGCCGACACCATCAAGGACGCGTACTACGGCAGCCGGGCCAAGCTCGGCCTGGCCCTGGCCGGGCTCATCAACGAGGAGGGGCGTGAGCTTGCCGCGCTCGGAGTGGACGTGATCCAGCTCGACGAGCCCGCGTTCAACGTCTACATGGACGAGGTGCGCGACTGGGGCATCGAGGCGCTGGACCAGGCCGTCCAGGGCCTGACGTGCCGGACGGCGGTGCACATCTGCTACGGCTACGGCATCAAGGCCAACACGGACTGGAAGAAAACGCTCGGAGGCGAGTGGCGCCAGTACGAGCGGACCTTCCCGCTGCTGGCGCGGAGCCGCATCGGCGGGGTGTCCCTCGAGTGCGCCAACTCGCGCGTGCCGATCGCCCTGATCAGGCTCCTCGGAGACAAGGACGTGCTGGTGGGGGCGATCGACGTGGCCAGCGATCGCGCCGAGACGCCGCAGGAGGTCGCCGCCGTGATCCGCGAGGCCATGAAGCACGTCAAGCCGTCGCAGATCTTCCCCTGCACCAACTGCGGCATGGTGCCGCTGGACCGGGAGCTGGCCCGCGCCAAGCTCCACGCGCTGGGCGCCGGCGCGGCCCTCGTCCGCCGGGAGCTGGGCTAGCTCTACTTCGCGTGGACGTTCTTTACGGCATCTTCACCGGTGCATACTCCCTCGACGCGCTCATCCAGTGGGGCGGCTACCTCCTGCTGGTCGCGATTGTCTTCGCCGAGACGGGGCTCCTCATCGGCTGCTTTCTCCCGGGCGACTCCCTCCTGATCACGGCGGGACTGCTCGCATCGGCGGGGCATCTCAATATCTGGTGGCTGAACGGGCTGCTCATGGTCGCGGCCATCGTCGGCGACAGCGTCGGGTACGCGATCGGCGCACGGCTCGGTCCGCGGATCTTCACGAAGGAGAAGTCGCTCCTCTTCAATCCCAAGCACGTGGATCGCACCCATCGTTTCTACGAGAAGTACGGGCCCAAGACGATCGTCATCGCGCGCTTCGTGCCCATCATCCGCACCTTCGCGCCGGTGCTGGCGGGGGTGGGCACCATGCGGTACCGGCGCTTTCTCACCTACAACGTCGCGGGCGGAGTCGGCTGGGTCGCCTCCATCAGCTGGGCCGGCTACCTGCTCGGCCGGACCGTGCCGAATATCTCTCGGCACATCCACGTGGTCGTCATCGTGGTCATCGTCCTGTCCTGCATCCCCATCGCGGTGGAAATCTACCGGGAGCGCCGAAAGACCGTCACGCGATTGTGAGGCATCCCGTCTCGCGCTAGTAGCCGACGGCGGCGCCGTCGCTGCGCGGGTCGGCGGCGCCCAGGCGCGCGCCCGTCTCGGGATCGATGGTGATGCCGTGGGCGTGGCCGGCGTGCTCCTCCCATGCCGGCCAGCGGCGGATGACATGGCCGCGGCGCTCGAGCTCGACGAGCGTGGCGGCCGGGAAGCGGCCCTCGGTGTTGAGGAGATCGCGCGGATCTCCCAGCTCGAAACGCCCCGAGAGCCAGCGCGGCGATTCGACGGCCTCCTGGACGTCGAGGCCGAAGTCGATCATCGCCGTGTAGGCCTGCAGGTGGATCTGCGGCTGGCCGTCGGCGCCCATGCAGCCGAAGACCTGCCAGAGGGCGTCGTCCTTGAAGGCGAGCGAGGCGATCAAGGTGTGGAGCGGTCGCTTGCCCGGCTCGAGACGGTTCGGATGCGCCGGGTCGAGCGAAAAGTAGGCGCTGCGGTTCTGCAGCACCACGCCGGTGCGCCCCGCCACCATGCCGGAGCCGAAGGGCGAGTACAGGCTGTGGATGAGCGAGGCGGCAGTGCCTTCCGCGTCGACCGCGGCGACATAGATCGTGTCGCCGTCGAGGCTGCCATGGGACGGCACGCGGTCCCACGGCAGCACGCGCGCCGGGTCCATCAACGGCCGCCGCAGGTCGGCATAGGCCTTGGAGAGCAGCCGCGCCACGGGCACCTTGGCGAAGTCCGGGTCCGCGATGAAGCGGTCGCGGTCGTGAAAGGCGATCTGCTTGGCCTGGACGAGGAGATGCACGTGATCCGGGCCGAGATAGTCGAGCTTGCCGACGTCATGGGCTTCGACGAGGTTGAGCATCTCGAGGACGGAGAGTCCCTGGGTCGGCGGCGGCGTCTCGTGTATCGTCACGCCGCGATAGGTCGTCGAGACGGGCTCGGCCCACAGGCCGCGCTGCTCGGCGAGATCGTGCTCGGTGAAGAAGCCGCCGTGCTCCTGCGAGAAACGCGCGAGCTGCCGCCCGGTCTCCCCCTCGTAGAAGCCGGCGCGGCCGAGAGATCCGATCGCCTCCAGCGTCGCCGCGAGGTCGGGGTTGCGCAGGCGCTGTCCCGCCCGCGGCGGCCGGCCGCCGGGCAGGAAGATGGCCGCGGCCTCGGAATTCTTCCCCAGCAAGGCCGCCGTAGCTTCCGTCCACGCGGCCAGGCGTCTGGTCGCCGCGAAGCCTTCACGCGCGTACGCGATCGCGGGTGCCAGGTCGCGCGCGAGAGGCAGCCGGCCGAGGGCGGCATGCGCCTCGCACCAGCCGTCCACCGCCCCCGGCGTGGTGAGGGTTGCCGGCACGATGCCCCGCAGCGGGATCTCGTCGAGCCCTCGCCGGCTGAACCAGCCCAGGCTGGCGGACGCGGCCGCGCGGCCGCCGGCATTCAGGAAGCGCACCACGCGCCGGGTAGCGTCGTAGATCAACCAGAACTGATCACCGCCCACGCTCGTCATGTGGGGATCCAGAACTGATCACCGCCCACGCTCGTCATGTGGGGATAGATGACCGCGAGCGCCGCGCTCGCGGCGACGGCCGCATCGACGGCCGACCCGCCCGCCTTCAGGATCTCGATGCCGGCCTCGGAGGCAAGCGCGTGCGGACATGCCACCATGCCGCGCAGCGCCGTTGTCACCGGCCGACCCGTCTCCATGTCCGCCTCCTTGCGTATGATGCCGCGCGCGCGCTAGAAGCCGCGCAAGTGTAGCACGCCCCTGCGAGCCCACCCCGGCGGGAGAGAGTGGACTTGAGGCCCACGAGCGATATGTCTCGCGGGGCTACCGGGTCACATGCTGCGCGGCGTGCAGATGAAGCGGCGGACCGTCATCGAGTTCCTCGCGGCCGTCGAAACCTCTCCGTCACAACGGCCGCTCCATCCAGATGTCGGCTCGGCGATTGTCGTTGTAGACGGGGATCTCGCGGAAGTCGTTGGCGCGGTACAGCTTGAGAGCTGCCTCGAGCTTCGCCTGAGTATCGAGACGCATGGCGCGGCAGCCGAGGCGCCGGGCCTCCTCGAAGCAGGCCTCCAGCAGCCGCTGCCCCAACCCCTGCCCACGAGTCGCCGGGCGGAGCCACATGCGCTTGAGCTCGGCCGTACCCGGCTCGAGGACGCGAACGGCCGCCGTGCCCACGACGTCACCGGATCCATCCACGACGAGCAGGAGTGCCCCCGAGCGGCCACCGTATTGCTCTTCCCAGTGAGCGATGTCGTGGTCGAGGCCGTCGGGGTCCATCTCGTCCCCGATGAAAGCCAGGTACGCCGCGAGCTCGCGCGAGACCGCCGCATGGTCCTCCCTGCTGGCGCGCCGGATGGCGAAACCCCCGGTCATGTCCTCTTGCGCGCGTGGGAGGCCAGGCCGCGCTCCCAGAGGTATTCTTTCTCTCCGCCCTTCTTTCCCACCCACCGCGACAGCACGAAGAGGAGATCGCTCAGCCGGTTGACGTAGGCGATGGTCCAGGGGCTGATGGGCTCGACGCGCGAGAGCTCGATGACCCGGCGCTCGGCGCGGCGGCACACGGTGCGCGCCTGATGAAGGAAGCCGCCCACGCGGCCGCCGCCCGGCAGCGTGAAGGACTTGAGCGGCTGCAGGTCCTTCTGGCACTGGTCCATCAGCGCCTCGAGGGCCTTGACCTCCGTCTCGCCGACGCGATGCATGCCCTCATAGACCGCGTCCTCCGGCGTCGCGAGCTCGCTGCCCAGGTCGAAGAGCTCGTTCTGGATGCGCCGGAAGACCCCGTCGAGCCAGCGATGCGACGCGCCACGCTTGAGCTTTTCCTCGTTGAACACACGGGCCAGCCCGATGATCGAGTTGAGCTCGTCGATGGTGCCGTACGCTTCGATACGCGGCGAGTCCTTCGGCACGCGGCGCCCGCCGACCAGCGCCGTGTCGCCCTTGTCGCCGGTCCGCGTGTAGATACGGGTGAGACGAATGGCCATGGGGGATCCTCCTGTCAGGAGGCTAGCACACTGGTACACTCGATGACATGGGCGACTGGCACGACAACCTGGTGGAGTCGCGCGAGCAGCTCGCGTCCATCCTCAAGGAGACGCGCCGCATCGCCGTCCTCGGGATCAAGACCGAGGCGCAGCGTGGGCAGCCGGCTTTCTACGTTCCCGAATACCTGGCGGAGGTCGGCTACGAGATCGTGCCGGTGCCCGTCTACTATCCGGACGTGACCGAGATTCTGGGGGAGCCCGTCTACCGTATGCTCGCCGAGATTCCGGAGCCGGTGGACATGGTCAATGTCTTCCGGCGCTCCCGCGACATCCCGCCCCACCTGCCCGACATGCTCGCCGCACGGCCGCGCACGGTCTGGATGCAGCTCGGCATCCGGAATGACGACGTCGCGGAAGCGCTCGCGCGAGCCGGCATCAAGGTCGTCCAGGACCGATGCCTCATGGTGGACCATCGCCAGCTTTCAGCACGAACGTGAACCGTTCCGGCACCTGCGCCGACTACTGCCGCAGCACCTTCTCGCTCCGCATCCTGTAGAAGGTATTGTGATCTCCACGCTCCCGAACTGCGACGCGTAGTAGCGGAGCATGTCCTCCGCCTTGATGTCCCTCGGATAGAACGCGCCCTTCCACGCCTTGTACGCAAACCCGCTGGTTCCGACCAGCACGCTCGTCGTGGTCCCCTCCTTCCGGCCGCGCCAACCGGCGACCGCTCCTCGAAGCGTCGGCTCGATACCCGAGCCCTTACAGGAGGCGCGAGCCGGAGAGCCGCTCCAGAACGCGAAGGGGAGAACGGGACGGGTCCGCCATGGCGTCGACGGGCAGGTAGAGCGTCTGCTCCAGGGCATGCTGCCCCGACATCGCGGCGTGAGAGACCTGATCGGAAAACATGAGCCAGGTGCTTCCCGCAGGAAAACGAATCTCCGTTTGATCCACTGAGGCCTGGTAGGCCGTGTCCGCCTTCATCCGATCATGCAGCTGCAGCATCGCGTGATCGTAGCGGGTGCGACGACTCCTGGTGATCCTCAAGACACGCAGGATCGCGGGCTCGGCCCAAAACTGGTTCCTGGCCTTCGGCAGGAAGGTCCTGGCCACCTGTTCAAAAGGCGCTCCGACCCGCCACAGCCGTTCTTGTGCATTCGGATTGACGTTGCTGAACACACGAAGGATCCTCCTGTCGTGCACGGGAGAGGAGGGGAAGGCGTCGACGTGCAGACGGGTGTCGTCCTTTCGATATGAGCTCGCACGCCCCGTGATCTCGACCGGACGGAAGCTCGTACGCCCCATCTGCAACGCCTGTCTGTAGCTCGGAGACAGCTTCTCGACCAGCGCCGCAGCCTGGGTCGCAAAGCGGAACAGCAGAGCCTTCAGTCGCCGAGAGTCGTCCTGCGCGGCGATCGCCCCGCGAAGCTCGCCGCTGGTGATGTCGAAGCTGATGTTCTTGGCCTTACCACCGGCAAGGCGCGGCGATAGGAGATGCGCCTCCTCCTGAAAGATCGGAAAGCGCAGGCCGGGCAGGAACAGAATCTTGCCTTGCTCCAGCGAGTCCGTGGCGTGCGCCTGGGTCAGCTCCGGGACGCGTTCGCTCCAGCTGTCCAGCTTGACGACCTCGAGGATTTCCACCGCTCCGTACCTCCAGTCACCCGGGTCAGGTCACTCAGCCGAACTCGCGAATGGGACGGCAGAGGATTGCCTGCTTTCGTCGCATTCGTCAAGAGTCTAGTCGCGAAGCGCTCGCGGGCCTGACAGGCCGCGCGTGGGAGATCGTCGGCGTGCCGGTAAGGACTACCGGGTAAGTCGCGCCGACACTGCGATGTGGGGACGGACTTCCTGAACACCGCAGGGGATCGTGTGGCTGACCTGACGCGGAGAAAGGCGTCACGACAGCCGGAAAGCATACCCGTGCTTGTTTGGCACGTCGGTTGCTCTCTGGAACGCCATGGAGGGGGCCAGACCGCAACGACAGACCCGTGAACAACAGACAACTGGAGGACACATGATGCGGAACGCCAAAGCTGTGACCGCGGTATTCGGAAGCATGTTGCTCGTCGTCGCCCTAATGGCCGGAAGCGCCGTCGCCCAGTCGCAAAGCACGGATAGCACGAAGGACCAGACCTCTCAGCCCGCCCAGTCGTCTCAGCAGGGCCAGTCCTCGCAGCAGCCGAGTCAGCCGGCCGCGCCGCCCCAGGCGGCCCCGGACACCGGGCAGCAGTCCGGTTCCAGGACGGATATGAGGAGCGAGACCAGGTCAGAGCGGATCGTCGAGACCGAGCGAACCAAGTTCCTCGGACTGGACCCAATGTTCGCATTGATCGTTGGCGCAGTGCTCTTCATCGTCGTCGTCCTGTCCATCGTCGCCATGACGCGGAAGACGTCGACGTCGGCCACCAGCGTGGAAACACGCCGTTCCTCGATGTGAAGGCCGGGCCGGGTCTCGTCGCGGCATGATCCGCGCCGACCACGGTGGTGGTGCCGCGGTTGATGCGATCGTCCTCGACGAGGCCCGGCTCCATCAGTCGGTCTGACGCCGTATTCTCCACCGTCCCGGCAGCCTCAGTGAGACTCTCGGTGACGCAGTCTGTGGCTTCCGGGGCGGACCAGACGCTGTCACGAGAAGGAGAGCACGATGCGGCTCAAGAAAGGATTTCGCCAGATGGTGGACGAGGCGAAATCCCGGATCCGGACCATCAGCCTGGACGAGGCCCGGGCTCGCCATGGCGACGACCGCGCCGTGTTCGTCGACCTTCGCGACATTCGCGAGCTCGAGCGCGAGGGAATGATCCCGGGAGCATTTCACTGCCCGCGCGGGATGCTCGAGTTCTGGGTGGACCCGGAGAGCCCCTACCACAAAGAGATCTTCGCCTCGGGCAAGGAGTTCGTCTTCTATTGCAACGGGGCCTGGCGCTCGGCTCTTGCGACCGACGTCGTCCGGGAGATGGGCCTCGAGCCTGTCTGCGAGCTCGAGGGCGGCTTCACGGCGTGGAAGGGAGCGGGCTACCCGGTCGCCGACCGGCGAAAGAAGCCCGGCTGACGATGGCTCGTCAGATCTTCACCGCGCACGGAAGACCGCGGCCGCGACTCGGGACTCACGCAGGCGCGAACATCGGCACCGGGGGGCCGCCCTCCGAGGGCTTGAACACCACCTGCACGCGCTGGCCGATGCGGATGGCGTCGAGATCGCAGTCGACGATGTTGGTCATCATCGTCACACCCTCGTCGAGCGTCACGTAGGCGAGCGCGTAGGGCACCGGCACCCTCCGCATGACGCTGTACGAATAGATCGTGCCGCGACCCGACGCCTGCAGCCACTCCGTCGCATCGCTCCCGCAGAACGGGCAGATCGATCGCGGGTAGTAGTGCGGCTGGCCGCACGACGCGCAGGTCTTGATCAGCAGGCGTCCCCGGCCGGCCGCCTCCCAGAAGGGCCGCGTCTCCGGATTGGCCTCCGGCGCCGGAATCCTCCGCTCCTGTCCGGCCATCACGTCACTCCCTCTCCATGATCAGTGTGGCGCTAGCGTGGCGCGTGCCGAGCGAGCCGCCGGTGCCGTGCGCGAGCGCCACGGCGCAGCCCTTCACCTGCACGTTGGGGTGCGCCTCGCCGCGAAGCTGGCGCACCGCCTCGATCACCTTCGTCAGCCCGCCGCGATTCCCCGGATGGTTGTTGCAGAGCCCGCCCCCGTCGGTATTGAACGGCAGCTTGCCGACACCCGAGATGAGGTTGCCGTCGGCCACGAGCTTTCCCCCCTGCCCCTTCGCGGAGAAACCCAGGTCCTCGAGCGTCATGAGCACCGTGATCGTGAAGCTGTCATAGATCGACACATAGTGGATGTCCGCCGGCGTGACGCCGGCCTCAGCGAAGGCCGCCGGCCCCGACCAGACGGCGCCCGTGTAGGTCAGGTCGATCTTCCCGCCCATCTGGTGCTTCGGGGCTTCGCCGGCGCCGATCACCCTGACGCGAGGGCGCTTGAGGGTCCTGGCGATCTCCGGCTTCACGACCACGATGGCGCCGCCGCCGTCGGTGATAACGCAGCAGTCGAGCCGGTGAAGCGGGTCGGAGATTATCGGCGAGTTGACGACGTCCTCGACCGTGACCACCTCGCGCAGCAGCGCGTGGGGGTTGTGCTGGGCGTGTTGCGAGGCGGCGACCTTGATCCAGGCGAGCTGGGCGCTCGTGGTCCCGAACTCGTGCATGTGCCGCATCGCCGCCATCGCGTACTGGTTCACCACGGTCGGGCCGAACGGAAACTCGAAGGCGACGTCCGGCGCGGCTCCATAATTGCGCGGCGCCGTGCCGGTGGCCATGCCCTCCGCCCGCGGCCGGCCGGCCAGCGTGATGAGCGCGACGTTGCACTTCTCGGCGGCGATCGCCTCCGCGGCGTGGGCGACGTGAATGACATAGGACGATCCGCCGGTCTCGGTCGTATCCATGTGGCGGAGCTTGAGCCCCATGTAGTCCGCCATGGACAGGCCGCCGAGGCCCGGCGCGTCGCCGGCGCAGAAATACCCGTCCACGTCGTCCCGTGTCAGCCCCGCATCCGCCAGCGCGCCGCGCGCGCACTCGGCATGAAGCTGGGCCAGCGACTTGTCATCCGCCTTCCGCGTCGGATGCTCGTAGATGCCGGCGATATAGCCCTTGCCCTTGATGCTCATGCGCGTCCTATCTCCTGAGGGACCCTGGAATTCACCGCATTGGCAATGTTGCCGCACGCCGCCTCGACGCCTCGCGCTCACACACTACCGCTCTCACCGGCTCGATGGCAATCGCGCGCTTTCGCGGCACGGAGCGTTCGGACAAGAGATCAGGCGGACGGCAATTCTTTCACGGTCAATTCTACAGTCCGGGACGATCTGAAGCGTCCCTGCAACGGCGGGCGACAAGTCATCGCAGCAATCGACCGCCACCAGAGGCTTTCCCGGCCCTTGGCAGCGTCCATGCACGGACTCCCTGACAGGAGAGGGGGCGATCGACATGTTGCAGGTCCTTCTCGTGACGGTAGCGCTAGCAATGGTGGTTATCGCTCCAGGAATAGTCGTCGCCACGGAGATCGTCGCGGTGACGCCGGAGCAGTCGGACGTCTCCAAGAGGGACGTGAAGATGAAGACCATGCGTGGCGCTGATTCAGTCATCGAGGGAACCATAAGGTCGTCGGACGTCCGAGGCGTCGAGCTAGTACTCACCAACGGCAAGACGCTGACCGTGCCGCTGACGGTCAAGGGCGTGCTTCACACGGATCTGAAGCCGCCGCGCCCGGTCAAGGCATGGGTCAGGAATGAAGAGGGCAAGAACGTGGTGGACACCATGTTCGTCCTCGCGATTCATCCAGGCGGAGGCGGGTAACCCGCACGTCGGCGCGAGAAGTCGAGGACGAGGGGCAAGACCCGGCCGCGTGCAGCGGCGAGGTTCAGCGTCGCTGGCGGAGCGTCTGGACCCAGCCCTCCACGGCCGCTTGCTCCTCGGCCAGGAGCCCTCCGGCACCAAAACGGCAGCGCTCGTATGTGGCCGTCAGGCGCTCGAGCGGCAGCGCGATGCCGGGCGCCTGCGCCTCGACGCGCCGCTGGAACTCGCGCGCGGTCTCCGCCATTCCACGGCGGAAGCCCCGGCGTCCGAGAGCCCGAAGCGCCTGCGCGTAGAAGCGTGGCATGCCCGGCCCGGCCGCGGCCTTCATCCTGCCGGGCCCGGCGCGCCAGAGCAGGGTCAGCACGACCACGACGGCCACCGCGGCGGCGACGGCGGCGCCCCGCGGCAAGCTGCGGAAGGACTCGCGCCATTCCTTGAACCACACGCTCCAGTGGAGCACCTCGCGCTGCGCGGACGCGGCCACGCCGATCTGGTCGCGCAGGCTCCAGTTCACGACGTAGCGGTACCAGCGCATGCGGAGCGCGTCGAGGTGGAGGGCGAAGGCGCTCGGCTGGAGGCGCTCGCTCTCCGCTTCCGCGCGCGGTGAGGGATCGAGCGTGACCCAGCCCGGGCCATCGAAGAAGGCCTCCACCCAAGAGTGGGCGTCCTTCAGCCGCACCATGAAGTAGCGCCCGTACGGGTTCCACTCCCCGCGCTGGAAGCCGCCCACCACGCGCGCGGGAATGCCGAGGCTACGCAGCATGACCGCCAGGGAGGCGGCAAAGTACTCGCAGTTGCCCGAGCGGCGCACGAAGAGGAACTCGTCGAGCGGGTCCAGCTGGCTCTCCTGCTTGATGACGAGCGTGTACTTGAATTCCGTCGAGAGGTAGTGGCTCAGCCTGAGCGCCGCCTCGTAGGGACTGTGGCTGCCGGCCGTCACCTCGCGGGCCAGCGCCGGAATACGCGCGGGCAGCGGCGGCAGCTGGAGGTACCGCGCGCGCGCTCCGGGGGACACGGTGGCCGGCTGCCCGCCATCGCGCAGGCGGTGCGGGGGGGTCATCTCGAGCTCGGAATCGACCGAGTACTGGAGCCGGGCCGAGGGCGTCGGGACGGTGACGCTACCCATGTCGTCGATGCCGACCGCGCCGCCGCGGAGCTCGAGGCGCAGCGCCCGCGGCGCCACGAAAACCGCATCGCTACCGATGGGGTCCAGGAAGATCTCCTGCCTGACGATGGGCCCCGTTCCGCGCGGCGCGGCGATCGCGAATTCCCCCGAGACCTCCCGCCGCACGAGAAGCCGCTGGCGGGGGCCCGCTACCCAGGTGCGCCCGTCGAAGGTGTCGAAGGCCAGCCCGCGCCAGCGCAGATTGGGCAGGCTCTCCGGATCCTTGAGGTCGTCGCCGAAGCGCACGCGCATGACCACGGTGCGGTCCGCCTCGATCTCGCCGTAGGCGCCGAGTTCCACGCGGTCGGTGAAGCCGGAGATGCGACGGCCGAGCTCGGCGCGGAACGGCAGCGTCGCCTGTCCCACGCGCGGGATGATGAAGAACATCACGCCGGCCAGGGCGAAGGTGGCCGCCGCCGCCGCCAGCGACACGCGAAAGAGCGGGTTCTTCGGCCCTATGCCACCGGCCAGCGCGTCGAGACCTCCCGTGGCCGCGCGCTCCGCCTCGGATACGAGGTGGTGGAGAATCAGCATCCACGTCCCCAGGGTCAGGAACGCGATGAACACAAAGAGAAAGCTCACGTTGAAGGTGACGGCCGAGGCGGCGACCAGCATGAAGAACGAGAGGAACCCGGCGTCCCGCAAGTCCTTGAGCGAGCGCCGGCGGAAGAGCCGCAGGAGGATGAGGAAGAGGAGCAGGTGGACCATCCCGTCCAGCACGCTCTGGGCGAGATAGAGCAGGTCAAGCGTGATAGCGACGGCGGCCGTAACGATGAGCGCCCAGCCGAAGGCAGGCCGCACCGGCATGCGGTCGCGCACCTGGTCGATGCACCAGCTGCCGAGGAGCGCCAGCGCCACGATGGCGCTTCCGAGCGGTCCCAGGAGGCCCGCCAGCCCCAGCGCCGCCACGCCCGCGCACACGAGAAGATAGGTGATGAGCCTGAGCGCCAGGAGCGCGCGCATCAGTCGAGCTCCACGTGAATCTCGCGAAGCGCGCGGCGGCCCTCGTCATCCGAGGCGGAGCCGAAGGCGAGCCGAGTGCCGACGTGATGGCCGTCCGGCATCTCCGCCTGCGGCCGGCCCGGCTCGTAGAGGGCCAGCGCCCTGAGAATGTGCAGGAGCTGGCCGGCACCGCGCCCGAGGGGCACGAAGAGGCCCGGGCCCACCAGCTCCACTCCGGAGCCCGCGCGAAGCAGGTGCGCCACCGCCGAGGCCGCCTCGGACAGCGCCGCCTCGAGCCGGAGCGGCTCGCGCGCGCCCGTGCCCACGAGCACCACACGCGTGTCCTCCGTCGTCTCGGCTTCCATTTCGCGCACCATGAGCGACTCGGTCTTGGCGCTCGATCGCCAGTGGATGTGGCGCGGGTCATCTCCCGGCCGGTAGGCGCGGAGATTGTAGAGGTCATGTCCGCGCCCGCGGCGGCGCGTCGAGGCCGAGCCCGAACCGACGAGCCGCTGGAGCGCCTCCGTCGGGATGGGGCGGACGGCCGGAAACACGAGCACCTCGGCCTCCAGCATCACGCGACCGGCCTTGACGAAGAGACCGAAGGGGAAGCGCGTGGTGAGCCGGACGCCCGGGAGGCGCCTGCGCCCGCGCACGGGCAGCGTCTCCTCCCATGTCATGAGCCGCTCGGCGCCCGGCTCGAGTCCCGGCAGATAGATGAAGCGCGAGAGGCCCCCACGCGCAAGGAGCTCGAGCGTCACCGAGTAGGACGTGAGCCAGCGTTTGTCGTTCCGGAGCACCGCGCCGAGGAGCGCGGGCGCGCCGGCGTAGATCTCATCGGGGATGTCCGCCTCGAGACGGAGTCCCCGCATGGACTGCTCGGAGAGCACGCCCGAGACGACGATGAGGCTCAACAGCAGCGAGACGAGCAGGTAGAGGAGATTGTTGCCCGTATTGATGGCAGCCACGCCCAAGCCGATGACCACGAGAAGGCACCACCAGCCGTCGCGTGTGGGCCAGATGGTGCGGCGGGGCCGGAACGGCCGCCACCACCATTCGCTGTCCTTGAAGCTCCGGGGAGAAGACCACTTCATGGCGGCGCCCGGCGATCAGCGCGGCACGGGTACGTCCTGGACGATCGACCGCAGCACGGTCTCGCCGTCCATGCCGCCGCCCTGCGCCGTGCGTCCCTTGAGCAGCACGCGGTGGGCGAGAGCCGGCACCGCCAGGCGCTTGACGTCGTCGGGCACCAGATAGTCGCGGCCGTCGGTGAGCGCGTGTGCCCGCGCCGCGCGCAGGAGCGCCAGCGAGCCGCGAGGGCTCACGCCGAGCGAGAGCAGCGGCGAGGTGCGCGTGGCCGCGACGAGCGCCATGAGGTAGTCGAGGACCGACTCCTCGGCGCGGACGCGCTCGGCCTCTTCCTGGAGCGCCAGGACCTCGGCGCCTTCGAGCACGGGCACGAGCGTCTCGAGCGCGGGCGAGCCGGCGCCCCGCAGCACGGCCTTCTCGTCCGGCGCACCGGGATAGCCGATGCGGATGCGCAGCAGGAACCGGTCGAGCTGGGACTCGGGCAAGGGATACGTGCCCTCGTGCTCCCGCGGGTTCTGAGTCGCCAGCACCATGAACGGCCGGGGCAGCGGGTAGGTCGAGTGATCGAGTGAGACCTGCGCCTCGTTCATGGCCTCGAGCAGGCTCGACTGGGTCTTGGGCGTCGTGCGGTTGATCTCGTCGGCCAGCACGATATTAGTGAAGAGCGGCCCCGGCTTGAAGACGAAGTCGCTCTTGAGCGGCTCCCAGACGCTGACGCCGATCACGTCGGAGGGCAGCATGTCCGAGGTGAACTGGATGCGCTGGAAACCGGCGCCGATCGAACGAGCCAGCGCCGCGGCCAGCGTCGTCTTGCCCACGCCGGGCACATCCTCGATGAGGAGGTGTCCGCGGGCCAGCAGCCCTACCACCGCCAGCCGGACCACCTGGGGCTTGCCGACGAGTGCGCGGCTCACATTGGCCTCGAGCCGACGGATCAGATCGAGCGATTGGGACATAGATTTCAACCATAGCACGGAGGTCCCGCAGACCATGAGTGTCGGCCGGCGGGCGCTGGCAGCCCGATTCAGGCCCGCGTCTCGAAGCTCGGGCGACCCGGTCCGCCGTCTGTCGCGCGTGGAGCCCCGCGGCGCCGGGGCTTGGGCAGGCACCGGCGATGGGCTCCGGCTCAGCGGGGCTTGATGTCGAGGGTGACGGCGAAGCGCTCCACGACGGACCGGTCGCCCTCCCAGGGCCGCCAGCGCTTGAGCTCGACCCGTGTCTTGCCGGGCGCGCGGGCCTTCAGCGTCCACGTCTTCACGCCGCCGCTGCCGACGCTGGCGCTCTCGCCACGATAGGTCGGACTCCCGACCTCGAGCAGCGCGTCGTCGACGGTGGCGAAGGCCCACGAGTAGCCGGTCGAGGGATTCTCGGGCAGCTGCACCGAGATCGCATCGCCGACCCTCACAGCGAGGACGCGGCCGTCCTGCGCCTGCGTGACCGCGAAGTCCGCCAAAGGAAATCCGCGCGCCGTCAGACCGTCACGCCGTAGGACTCGTCGAAGAAGCCGCCGGTGATGTACGCGGGCGACGCGTAGGCGAAGCCGTTGTCTCCCCAGGCCGTCCCCCAGCTGTTGCGGACGATGAATCGCCCGGTGACGGTGTAGCCGACGATGGCGATCGCGTGGCCGCCACGCACCGTGTTCGGCTGGAACGTGTCGAGGTTCCCCTGCGTGGCGCTCGCGTTGTCCCACGTCTGGTCCACGGACAGGCCGGCCAGGATCGGCCCGTGGGCGGCCAGCCAGGCCTTCCACTGGTTGAGATTCTTGGCCAGGTTGAAGTACGCGCTGATCTTGCGCTGCGCGGCCGTGGCGTAGAAGGTGTTCTCGGTGCCCGTGTACATCAGCGTGCTGATGCTGAACGGGAGCATCTCCATGGTGGCGACGCCGAACTTGCGGCACACGTCCATCGCGGTCTTGAGAGAGGTGCCGGCTTCCTCGACGAAGCTCTCCGGCCGCTGTGTGAACTCGTCGGTCTCCTTGGATGACATCCAGACATAGCGGGGCGAGAGCTGCTCGGCCCTTTTCAGCTTGCGTGCCGCGACCATGTGGTAGCGAACCACGCCCTCCGCTGAGGCCCATCCGACGCAGGATCCCGTCTGGCCCTGGTCGCCGATCGTCCACCACGCCTGCCGGAGATCCACGGACGGGGGCGGGGCCGCGACGGCGCCGAGCGCGCCGGACGCCAGGGCGTCCCCGAACTTCCAGTCCTTTTCCGTCCCCTTCGAGGGCACCAGGTTGCAGATGCGCCTGACGCCTTCGACCTTGGTCTCCTTGTGCACGACCTTCGCCGGCTTCGTCGTCTTGACCGTCTTGACCGTCTTCACCGTCTTCGCTCGTGTTCTCTTCTTGGTCGCCATGCGGTTCTCCTTTTGCGGATTGGAACCTCGGTGAGGACACGTTCCGTCAAGCAATGCACGCCATCCGGTGCGATCCCGCGAGCGATGCGCCGAGCAGCGCGGCTATTAAGAAGGGAGACGCAGACGGTGTCAACGAGATTCCGGCTCGGGGCCTCGAGGAGGCGCACACGGGTCGTGGCGGTCGGCGGTCCACAGCCCGATCCGCACGACGACGAACTCGGACGGTTTGAGCGGCGCAAAGCCGATCGTGACGATGACCAGGCCGGCGTCGATGGCGTGCTGGGTCATGGTGCTGCGGTCACAGCGGACCCAGAAGGCCTCCTCCGGCCTCCGGCCCGGCAGCGCGCCCTGGCGCCACAGATCGACGAGGAGCGCCGCGCTCCGATCGCGGAGCCGGGCCCACAGCGGCTCGGCGTTCGGCTCGAACAGCGCCCACTGCATGCCGGTCGCGATGCTTCGCTCGATGAAGATGGCGAGGCGCCGGACATTCACGTACTTCCACTCGTGATCGCCCCGCGGCGCCAGGGTCCGGGCCCCCCAGAGCGCGATGCCCGTCGGCAGCGCGCGCAGGCCATTGACCCCCACCGGCGCCAGGCGCCGCAGCGTGCTCGCCGTCACCTCACGGGCGAGCCCCTGAGCGGCCCGCACCACCGCGTCCGCTCCTGCCGGCGCGGCCCACACGCCCTTGCCGGCCTCGCTCCGCGCCCACACGCCGGCGGCAAACCCGCTCGGCGGCACGAAGAGGGCAGCCGGCCGGCGGGCTCGCGTCGCGCCCGCGGCATAGGGGTTCCTGACCTTGACCCATGGATAGTAGAGCGCCGCGAAGCTCGAGGCTGGAAGCCTCAGCTTTTCGACGTCCGCGGCGCCGGCCAGCACCGCGCCGGACGGCGGATCGACGATCAGCATTCGGCTTTGCAGCTTTTCCACCGCCGCGATCGCGAGCGGCAGGACCGCGGCCCCGAGGCGGGTACCGGCGGCGACACCCGGCAGGCAGATCATGGCGATGTCCCGCATCCGGTCGAGCGAGGCGAGCGCCTTGGTATAGCGCGCACGCTCCGCGCCGCGCCGGGCGAGAGGCGCGATCCAGGCGCGCGTGCCGCCATTGGCGAAGAAGGCCTGGACCGAGAGACTCAAGGCATCGCCCAGGGTCGACGTCCCCGTATCCCGGATGCCGCCGAAGCGCCTCTCGTAGTCGCCGAAGCTGTGGACGATTCGCGGCTCCGCGATCTCGGCTCTCGGCGCGCGGCCGATGAAACCGGCGGTCGAGGTCGACACGCCTTCGATCGACTGCGCCCCCGTCGGCACTTCCTCGATGTAGACGCCCGGAAACTCTGTCATCGGCATGGTACGGCTCCCTTTCGACTGGGCGCCCAGTAGGCCGCCGTCAGCAGGATCCTACGCCCGCGGCTGTCGCGCGGATTGTCGTTGACACGCTCGTGTGCCTTCAGTAGAAAGGGGCTCACCCGCAAAGGAGCAGGTACACGCACTGTGCCGCACATGTCCGCCGCCCGACATTACGCGCGCTTCGTTCTCGGCCTGGCGCTGGAAGATGTCCCGGCGCCAGTCGTGGCGAAGGCACAGCTGCTCGCTCTCGACATCGTCGGGTGCTGCCTGGCATCCTCCCGCCAGGACTTCGGGCTCGCCGCTCTCGACGCCGCGGAGCGCCTCGGCGGCCCGCCCGAGAGCACGCTCATCGGCGGCAAGGCCCGCGTGGGAACTTCCCACGCGATCCTCGCCAACGGCACGCTCGCCCACGGCCTCGACTTCGACGACACGCGGGAAGACGCGATCGTCCACACGGGCTCGGTCGCCGTCACCACCGCCCTCGCCGTCGGCGAGGCGGTCGGCGCCTCGGGACGCGCGGTGCTGGAAGCCGCGATCGCGGGCGTCGAGGTGATGTGCCGCGTCGGGCTGGCCGTTCCAGGGCGCTTTCACGCACGCCATTACCATCCGACCTCGCTGGCGGGCAGCTTCGCGGCCGCCGCCGCCGCCGGCAAGCTCCGCGGCCTCAGCGAGGACCAGCTTGTCCACGCCCTCGGCATCTGCGGAAGCCAGGCCAGCGGCATCATCGAGTACCTGGTCGACGGCTCGTGGACCAAGCGGCTTCATCCCGGCTGGGCGGCCCATGCCGGCGCCGTCGCGACGGTGCTGGCACAGTCGGGCTTCACGGGCCCGGAGACGGTCTTCGAGGGCACGCACGGGTTCTACCAGGCCTTTGCCGGCGGCTATGATGAAGGGCGCCTCGGCGATCTGCTCGCGAGCCTTGGCCGCACATGGGAGCTCGAGGAGCTGACCTTCAAGCCCTACCCGTGCGGCTCCATCGCCCAGCCGTACATGGATTGCGCGCTGCGGCTTCGTGACCGCCACCACATCCGCCCCGAGCAGATCGCCGAGATTCGCTGCCGCACCGCCGAGGGGCCCCTGCCCCGCCTCTGGGAGCCCCTGGCGGCCAAGCACCGGCCGCCGAACGGCTATGCCGCCAAGTTCAGCCTGCCCTATCTCATCGCCGTGATCCTGGTCAAGGGCCGGGCGGGGCTGGCCGAGTTCACCGACGAGGCCGTGAGAGACGAGGCCGTGCTGCGCATGGCGTCGCGGGTGTCGTACGAGATCGACCGCACGATCGACTATCCGCGGCAATTCGTCGGGCACGTCACCGTGCGCTTAGCCGACGGGCGGGTCCTCGAGGAGCAGCAGGACCGGCCGCGCGGCGGCCCTGACCTGCCCATGACCAGGGAGGAGATCGAAGCGAAGTTCCGCGGCAATGCCGGGCTCGCCCTCTCCGAAGAGCAGGCCGCACGCATCATCGGCAGCGTTGCCGGGCTCGCCGGTCTCGAGCGCCTCACCCCACTGATGGACACCCTCATCACGTAGCACTGCGGGCCGCCGGACGTCGCGGGGCCGGGACCCAGCCGTCCGAGGCGAGCGTGAGAAAAGAGGAACCGCGAATGCGAAGGCTTCCGCTGCTCGTGCTGCTTGTCGGGCTCGTCTGCGCCTCCCCCGCCTCCGCCCAGGACGCCCGCGTGGAGGCCGCGAAGAAGGAGGGCAAGGTGGTCTGGTACACCTCGCTCGCGCTCACCAGCTCGGAGAAAGTCGCCAAGCTCTTCGAGGCCGCCTATCCGGGCGTCAAGGTGGAGGTGCAGCGGACGGGCTCGCAGCGCATCCTTCAGCGCGTGATGCAGGAGCTGCAGGCCAACATCAAGAACGTCGATGTGATCCACACATCGGACGCCGGCCACTACGTCCTGCTGAAGGACAAAAAGCTCCTGATGCGGTACACGCCGGCCGGCGTGGAGCGATTCGCCGCGAGCTTCAAGGACAAGGACGGCTTCCACTACGGGCTCCGCGCCACCGTCAATGTCATCGCCTACAACTCCAAGGCCGTCTCCGCGGCGGACGCGCCCCGGACCTGGAAGGACCTGCTCGATCCCAAGTGGAAAGGCAAGCTCGTCACGGCGCATCCCGGCTATAGCGGCGTCATCGCGACCCACGTGCTGGCGCTCGTGCACCTCCACGGCTGGGACTACTTCAAGCAGCTCGCCCAGAACAAGCCCATGCTCGTCCAGTCGGCGGTGGATCCCTCGGGCGTCGTCGCCTCCGGCGAGCGGCCCGTCGCGGTGAACGGCGGCGACTATACCTTCTACCAGATCAAGAAGAAGGGGAACCCCGTCGAGATCGTCTTCCCCAAGGAAGGCGTGCCTCTCGTCGTCTCCCCGAGCGCCATCGCCAGCTTCGCGCCCCACCCGAACGCGGCCAAGCTCTTCACCGACTTCATCTTCAGCCGCGAGCTCCAGCAAGTGCTGGCCGACACGGAAGGCCTCTACACGGGCCATCCCGACGTCAAGTATCCGGCCGACCAGCCGAAGCTCAGCGACCTCAAGCTCCTCCAGGTCGACCCCGAGGAGCTCGAGAAGCGCAACGAGGAGATCAAGACACGCTTCGTGGAGTTCTTCGGGGCCTGAGCCGCCCCGCCCATGGAGCGCGAGATGACGGCTCGTGCGTCCCTCGTGCCCTCGCGGCTCGAGGGCCTCGACCGCGCGGCGCCCGTGTGGGCGGTCGCCGCGGCCGCGCTCCTGCTGCTGATCCTGCTGCCGCTCGGCTGGCTCGGCTACGTGAGCGTGACCGGCGAGCACGGCTTCACGCTTGCCCACTATGCGCGCGTGTTCACCGATCCCAGGCTCCAGAAGGCGCTCTGGAACACCGTGGTGCTCGCGCTCTGGTCCGGCCTCTGCTCGCTCGCCATCGGCGCGCCCATGGCCTGGCTGACGGCGCGCACCGATCTGCCGGGCAAGCGCATCATTCGCAGCCTCATCATGGCGTCCTTCGTGACGCCGCCCTTCCTCGGCGCCTTCGCCTGGGTCATGCTCGCGGGACCCAATGCGGGCTACCTCAACAAGCTCTACCGGGGCCTGACCGGCGCCGAGGAGCCGCTCCTCAATATCTTCAGCATGACGGGGCTGATCTTCGTCGTGTCGATCTACACGTTTCCGTACGTCTACATCATGATCGTCAACACCCTCGAGCTGATCGCCTCGGATCTCGAGGAGGCCGCCTCCATCCTGGGCGCGAGCCGCTTCTGGGTGGCCCTGACCGTGACGCTGCCCATGGTCGCGCCCGCCATCCTGAGCGGCTTCATCCTCTCCGTCCTCCAGGCCCTGGCGCTCTTCGGCTCGCCCGCCATCCTCGCGCTGCCGGCCGGCTTTCACACGATCACGACCCAGATCTGGGCGCTATTCCAGTACCCGCCCAAGATCGAGATGGCCGCCGCCTTCTCCGTCCCCCTGCTCCTGGCCACCGGGCTGCTGCTGCTGGTCCAGAAGAGGCTCCTCGGACGGCGTGGCTACGCCGCCGTCGGCGGCAAGGGCGGCCAGCGCCGGCCGGTGCCGCTCGGGCGCTGGCGCTATCCCGCCCTCGCCGGCTGTCTCGCCGTCATGGCGTGCGCGATCTTCCTCCCCTACGGGATCCTGGCCAAGGCCGCGTTCTCCCGCGCCTGGGCGCAGCCCCTCACGTGGGACAACGTCACGCTCGGCAACTGGTCGTTCACGTTTCTCTCGATCTCCACCCAGGCGGCCATCGTCAACACGCTCGAGCTGGGCATCCTCACCGCCTGCGTGGGCGCGGGGCTGGCCGCGCTGCTGGCGTATATCACCAACCGGAAGCTCATCGTGGGCCATCAGCTCCTGGGCTTCCTCGCGCTGGCGCCCGTCGTCATCCCGGGCGTGGTCCTGGCCGTCGGGTTCTTCATCGTCTACACGCGCCCGCCCTTCCTCCTCTACGGAACCCTCTGGATCCTGTTTCTCGCGTATCTCACCAAGGAGATGCCCGTGGGCTACTCGCAGTCGGACGCGACGTTTCGCGGCATCCACCCCGAGCTCGAGGAGGCGGGCCGGATCCTGGGAGCCGGCCGGCTGCGCGTGTTGGGGGAGATCACCGCGCCGCTCGCGAGAAACGGCATCATCGCCACGTGGTGCTTCATCTTCATCGGCGTGATCCGCGAGCTGTCGGCGTCGATCCTGCTCTTCACGCCGAATACCAAGGTCATGTCGGTGGTGATCTTCGATCTCAAGGAGGAGGGACAGTTCGGCGCCATCGCCGTCCTCGGCCTCTTCATGCTCGCCGTGACCTTCGCCACGGTCGTCCTCATGCAGAGGCTGCTGGGGCGCGACGTGATGGGGGCGCGGCAGTCCGGCACCGCGTCAGGATAGCCGCACCGTGCCCGGCGTCGCTATCAAAGGTCTCAACAAGCGCTACGGCGATCTCGCCGCGGTGGACGGTCTCGACCTCGAGGTGAAGCCCGGCGAGCTGGTGGCGCTGCTCGGCCCGTCGGGTTGCGGCAAGACGACGACGCTCCGAGTGGTCGCCGGCTTTCTCAAGCCTGACGCGGGCGAGGTGTGGGTCGGGGAGCGCTGCCTCTCGTCCCCGGCCACGGTGATCCCGCCCGAGCGGCGGCGGATGGGGATGATCTTCCAGAGCTATGCGCTCTGGCCTCACATGACGGTGGCGCAGAACGTGGCCTACGGGCTGCGCTTCAACGGCGTGCCCCGGAACCTGCGCGACGGGCGGGTGAAGGAGATGCTGCGGGTGGTGCAGCTCGCGGGCTACGAGTCGCGCTATCCGGGCGAGCTCTCGGGCGGGCAGCAGCAGCGCGTCGCCGTCGCGCGGGCCCTCGTCGTCGAGCCGGAGATTCTCCTGCTCGACGAGCCGCTGAGCAACCTCGACGCGAACCTCCGCGAGGAGATGCGCTTCGAGATCCGCCGCCTCCACGAGACCTTCGAGATCACCACGCTCTACGTGACGCACGACCAGGCCGAGGCCATGGTGATCTCCGACCGCGTCGCGGTGCTCGACCGCGGTCGCGTCGCGCAGATCGGCACGGCGGAGGAGCTGTTCGAGCATCCGCGCACGCGCTTCGTCGCCGAGTTCATCGGCAAGACCAACCTGATCGAGGGCGTCGCCGAGCGCGCGGACACCTTCACCCGGGGCAGGCTGCGACTGCACGTCGCCTCCGCCGACCTCGCCCCCGGCGCCCCCGTGGTGCTCTCGATCCGCCCCCGCCAGATCGACCTCGCGCCGGCCGCCGCCCCCTCGAGCGCGGGAGCGAACATGCTGCGCGGGACGGTGCTGCGCGCGAGCTATCTCGGCGACGCGGTGGATTACGAGGTCCAGCTCGAGGAGAGCGACATCGTTCTGCGCGTGGCCGGCCCCGCCTCCCGGCGCTTCCGCCCCGGCGAGGCCGTCTCCCTGGCCGTGCTCAAGTGCTCTGCAGTGACCCTGTGAGGCTTGGATGCTGAGCAGCGCGGGCCGCACGTTCATGGGACCCCAGCCGCCGTCAGGACTGACGCTGGTCCGGGCCGCCGCGATGACCGGGTAATCCCTTCCTTCGCTTCGGTCCGCCCGCCCAGTGTCGAACGGAAGCTATGGATTTCCCTGACGCCGTGTCATGGCACGTCCCTTGCCGAAGGCTATCAGGCGGCATCTACTCTGAGGCGAAGGAGGCTATGCATGGGACTCGATCCGGTCTGCAAGATGGAGGTCAATCCGGCCTCGGCCGAAGGCCAGTCCGAGTACGAGGGGCAGACCTTCTACTTCTGTTCAATGGAGTGCAAGCGCAAGTTCGACGCCGCTCCCGAGCGGTACATCGACGACACCGACCGCGCCCACGTCCGCGCCCACCGGGCGACCGAGGCCGAGTAACCTCGCGCAGTTCGCGCGGCCCTCTCCCTCCCCAGGGAGGGAGAGGGGTCCCCTCTCAAGTTCTCGAGGGTGCTCGTGCTAGTCTCGATCTCGGAGCCACGACGTGAGCCATCCCTTCCAGCCCAGCGACGCTTTCAAGTCGCCGCGGTTCGCCCAGATCCCGACCTTCATGCGGCTGCCGCACCACCGGGCGCCGGCCGACCTGGACGTGGCCCTGGTCGGCATCCCCTATGACGGAGGCACCTCGTACCGGCCGGGCGCGCGTTTTGGACCACGCGAGATCCGCTCGCAGTCGTCGCTGATCCGCCCCTGGAACCCGGTGCTGCGGGTCTCACCCTTCGAGACGCTGCGCATCGCGGATTACGGCGATATCGACATCTCTCCGATCTCGATCGAAGCCACCAACGCTATCGTCGAGCGCGAAGTCACCGCCATCCTGGAGGCCGGCTGCATGCCGGTGTCGGTCGGCGGCGACCACTCGGTGGTGCTGCCGATCCTCCGCGCCCTGGCCAAGCGCCACGGGCCGGTTTCGGTGGTCCACTTCGACTCCCACCCCGACACCTGGGATCAGTACTTCGGCTCCCGCTACTTTCACGGCACGATGTTCCGCCGCGCGGTGGAGGAGCATCTGATCGACCCGCGACGCACCTTCCAGGTGGCGATCCGCGGCCCGCTCTACGGCCCCCAGGACTTCGACTTCCAGGCGGAGCACGGCTTCACCGTGCAGCGGATCGAGAGCGTCAAGGAGCACGGCGTGGGATGGGCGGTCGAGCAGTACGCCCGCCTGCAGGGCAGCAAGGTCTATGTGTCGTTCGACATCGACGCCGTGGATCCCGCCTATGCTCCCGGCACCGGCACCCCAGAGGTGGGAGGCCTGACGTCCTACGAGGCCCTCGCCCTGCTGCGCGGCCTGCGCGGTCTCGATCTCGTCGGCTTCGACCTGGTGGAGGTCGCGCCACAGTTCGACGGCCCGGGCCAGATCACCGCGCTGCTCGCGGCCAATCTGATCTTCGAGTTCCTCTCCCTGGTCGCCCTGAATCGCTGAGCCCTGCTGGCCTACTTCCCCTTCAGCGTGACGTCCTCGTAGGGGGCGGAGTACGCGTGGCCCGAGATGAGACCGAGACCCGACTCCTGGACGCGGGGCCCCACGCCGTTCAGGAAGGCCAGCTCCCAGATGGGCGCGTACATCACCTTCTCGTGGACGAGCTGCTGCATCCTGTGCAGGATGGCCTCGCGGCGCTTCCGGTCCAGCTCGGCCGCCTGCTCTTGAAAGAGTCCGTCGATGTCGGAGTAGCTGCCGTAGACGTAGGTCCCGCCGGTGACGACGAAGGCCTCGAGGCGCGTGGCGGCGTTGCCGAAAGCCCCGCTCGCCCCCTGGATGATGTTCTTGAGCTTCTTCTCCGAGTACGCGCTGAAGAACGCCGCCCGCTCGAGCGGGCGGAGCCTCACGCGAATCCCGGCCGCCTGGAGGTTGTTGGCGACGGCTTCGGCCAGGTTGGAGTAAGAGGCGTCACAGGAGTAGTCGCCGGCATCGAAGCCGCTGGGATAGCCGGCCTCAGCGAGGAGCTGCTTGGCCCGGGCGGCGTTATATGTGGGCGCGGGCGGCTGCCAGAAGAACTCGAACGAGCTGGGGATGATGTTCGCAGTGAGCTTGGAATGTCCAAGGGTCAGCGCCTGGTTGATGGTCCGACGATCCATGGCCAGGCTCGCGGCCAGCCGCACCCGGCGGTCGTGCCACGGCGACTTGGGGTCCCACTGGTCGGGGAAGTAGAGCCAGAACGGGGCCTGGATGACCGCGGGCTTGAGGGTGAGACCCGCCGTCCGCTGCAGCTCCTCGGCCAGCTCGCCACGCACGGAGTAGACGATGTCCACCTCGCCGCGCTTGAGCGCGGCCAGCCGGGTGGCCTCGTCGGAGATCACACGGAAGACCAGGCGCTTGACGCTGGGGGTCTTTCGCCAGTACTGGTCGAAGGCCTCGAGAACCAACTCGACTCCTGGAGTGAACGACACGAACTTGTAGGGGCCCGCGCCTACCGGCGCCTTCTTGAAGCCCTCGTCGCCCACCTTCTCGACGTATTTCTTCGGCACGATCCAGCCCGCGCCGCTGGCGCTCGCGTAGAAGGTCAGGAAGTCAGGCCACGGCTGCTTCAGGCGGAAGCGCACGCGCGAGGGATCGGGCGCCTCGACGCCCGCCACCCGCTCCTTGAGCGTCTTGTGGGCCGTGCCGCGGTAGCGCTCGAACGAGAACTTCACGTCCTCGGCGGTGACGGGCTCTCCGTTGTGAAAGCGCGCTCCCTTCCGGAGGACGAATTCGTAGACGAGGCCGTCCTTGGAGACGGACCACGACTCGGCCAGGCTCGGCGCCGTGGGCTGGCCGGGCATGGGCTTCACCATGGCGTCGTGCAGCGCGTAGAGCACCATGAAGGGCGTGATCATGCCGAGGGTGTCGGCGGGGTCGAACCAGATCGGAGCCAGCGATACGTGCACGCCCCAGATGAGCTGGCCTTCGGGGGCGGCGAGCCCCCTGTCGGGCGCTCCGACGAGGACGAGCACGAGGGCGACGAGGGTCAGGACGAGCACGCGTCGACAGGTCATGAACACGCCTCCTTCCGCTACGGAGATCCCCTTGCCTGGCGTCTTTGGCTTCGCGCCACTTCTGAGCCGTGGCGGCCGTGCCTCTTGGGTGCCGATCCTGCCAGATCCGCTCGGACGGGTCAAACGAGGCCTCGCGCACACAGAAGGAAGGGAACACGGTGGCGCAGCGGCGATCGGCGGCTGCCGCCTCGGACTCGATCTCTTGACAGGGAGAACCGCCTAATGTATTAGGATCGATACAAATGAGGAGATCCAGCGAGGTCGCCTACCATCCCTCGGTCCCCCGCCACCTGCAGATCCAGCGGGTCCTGCGCGGGCGGATCGAGTCGGGGGAGTGGGAGGGCGGGCGGCCCATCCCCACCGAGATGGAATTGCTCGCGGAGTTCGGCGTGAGCCGCACGACGGTCCGCGGGGCGCTCGGCGTCCTCAGCCGCGACGGGCTCATCGCCCGCCACCGCGGCCGCGGCAGCTTCGTGCAGCCGCGGCCGCAGGCGGAGCGCCCGCAGGCCGTGACCAACCTGATCTTCGGCTATCAGGCGCAGGTCAAGGTCATCACGAGCGAGACCGTGCCCGCCCCCGCCCACATCGTCACGCCGCTCGGCGTGGAGCGCGGCACGCCGGTGACACGCCTGGTTCGCCTGGAGATCGTCGACGGCGCCCCGCTCGCGGTCGTCGTCAACTACATGGGCATCAGCCTCGGCCAGCACATCCGCCCGCGCTATCTCACGCAGATCTCGCTGCTCGAGTTCCTGCGTGACCGCCTGGGGATGCGGCTGGGCGCGATCCACCAGTCGATCGAAGCCCGCCTGCCCGACGTCGAGACCGCAGGCCTGCTCGGCACCGATCTCACCCAGCCGGTGCTGGCCATCCGTCTCGTCGTCACTGATGTCGCGGCCAGGCCCGTGGAGGTGTCCGACGCGTTCTATCGCGCGGATCGTTATCGTTACGAGGTCGAGACACGGCTGCCACCTGCGGCACGGCGGCCGAACGCCCGGAATGCGCGCCCGCGTCATGGCGCCCGGACAGTCCTTCAACCGTAGCCCGAGCGCGGACGGGCTCACCATAGGAGCACGGGATGGGCAAAGACATCGATCGCTTCGGCAACCGTTTCGCACCAAACCTGTCCTACGCGCGCGGCAAGATCCTGGCCGGCACCTCGGACGACTTCACGAAGCTGCAGCGGGCGTGGGCGATTATTCGTGAGCGCGGTCCGGAAGCGATCTACATCTTCACGGGCCTCGACCATTCGCTGCCGATGGAGCCGGAAGACCTGCGCTGGGCCGACGACGAGATCGCGCCCGCACTCCACTGGGACAGCCTCAAGGCGCTCGCGCTCGAGCATCTCGGCGGCACGGCGCCGAAGCACGACATCGCCCCCTTCAACCGGCTCACCGGGGCCACGCTGGCCGCGCACCTGACGCTGGTGAAGCCGGGCGACGCCGTCATAGGCGTCTCGGCCAGCCACAGCCACCCTTCCGTCCTCCGCGCGGCCGCGCACGTCGGCGCCCGCTTCACGGACACGGCGGGCCTCGAGGAATTCAAGCGCGCGCTCGACAGGGAGCCGAAGGTGGCGCTGGTCGACATGAACCGTCTCGCGGTGACGTACGAGCTCCTGCCCGTGGACACGATCCAGACCATCGTGCGCCTGGCCCATGAGAAAGGCGCGCTGGTGTACGTCGACGACGC
>WNGF01002290.1_pt1 | contig 34014 bp, 32 predicted proteins | sample 5400641 | NCBI WGS metagenome assembly WNGF01 (sample SAMN13153371, study PRJNA577476) | soil metagenome | isolation source: 80 cm soil or saprolite under grassland replicate 2 | place: USA:California | collected 2016-06-15 | reverse complement strand
GGCGCCGTCTGCATCACCGCCGCCCACCCAATCCGCCAATCAGCCCGCGGCGCCGGTGTCGGAGCTCACGACGACTCGCCGTGTCTGGGTGCGCGTGATCGCCGACGGCCAGCGCATCGTCGAGGGTGAACTGCCGGCGAACGCGCGAGTGCCGCTCACGGCGGAAAAGACCGTCGTGATCAGAACGGGCAATGCCGGCGTGGTGCGGCTCACGCTGCGCGGTCAGGACCAGGGCGCCCTCGGTCCCGAAGGCACGGTGGTCACGCGAACGTTTACGGTGCCCCCTCGCGCGGCGCGTTGACGACCGCCACGCTCCCGTGATGAGCTCGTCGGTCGCATGGGCACGTCGATTGCGATAGAAGGCCGAGATATACTTTTTCGTCACGCTTCGCACGAAGATGGGCACGATGCGCAATTACGCTGTTGCAATGCTGGGCGGCCTCATGATGGCCTTGCTTGCCGCTGTATGCGGGAAGCCCTCGCCAAGCGCGCCGACCGCATCGAGTTCCATCCCCAATCGCACGCCCACCGTCAAGCTCACGACCCAGGGCCCGTCGTCGTGCAATCCGGTCGGCAGTGCAATCAATTCGGACGGCAGTGCCACTGGCTGCCCGGTCACATTGATAGCAATCGCGGCCGACGCGGACGGCGATCCGCTGACGTATTCATGGTCGGGTACCACCAGCTTCTCGCAGAATACGGGCTACTGCCGCGCCACATCGCAAGGCTCGAACATCGGAACCTGCCATCCGCAGCCCCGAGGAGATCATTGTCGGCTCAGTCACGGTGCGCGACGATCACGGACATGAGATCAGCGACAGCATTCAAGTCATCGGAGAGGGCGTCAATCATCCGCCGAGCGTACGGTTGTCGCCGCCGATGCCGCTTCCAGGCGCGTCCTTGCTCAGCGCAACGTGAACGCCAGCTCGATGTTGACGAGCACCGGAACCGCGCGGCCGGCGAGTGTTGCCGGCATGAACCGCCATTGGCTGACAGCCGACACCGCCTCGTCATCGAGACCGAACGTCCTGTCGAGCGATCCGACGATGCGCACACGGCCCACGGTTCCGTCCGGCAGCACGATGGCGTCGAGCCTGACGATGCCCTGGATTCTCGCGCGCATCGCGGCGGCCGTGTACGCGGGTTTGATTTCTTTGATCAGTCGCGGTCCGGCGATCCCGTTGCCGATCTGGTAGGCGCCCCCTTCCATTCCGCCTTCCTGCCCGGGGCCAAGACCCGGCCCCCGACCCGGTCCGCTGCCAGATCCGCTGCCCGATCCTCCCCTGTCGCCGGCGCCTGGTCCCTGCGAGTCGGTCGACGCGAGCGAAAGAGTTGTCACGATCCCCGGTAGCTCGTGAACATCGGCCATCATCGGGACGGCGGGGATGTGAATCTCCTGATCGATGCTGGAACTGTCAGTCAGCGTTGAATCGCTCTTGATCGCGGGCACCGTCAGCGCCTCGCGCCCGGGCAGTTCCGCCCTGCGCGCGGGTTCCGGTTTGCCGTTTCCGCTGCCTCCACCGCCCTGAGGCGGTCCGGGCTGCGGCAGCCAGACGATCTGCGCGCTCGCGCTCGATATCGCGGTCGAACGGTGGTCGTTCCCAGGCAGACGGCTTATGGCGAGGGCGAGGAGCAGGAATCCGAAGGCGTGTGTGAGCACCGACACGCTGAGCGCGCCATGAATCGAACCGCCTGGCGCTCTCGCCGCCTGCGCGTCCCCGCGCAGGAAACGCGCGTTCGGGCTCGTGCGGGGATCGCGGTCTGCCATGCGATCTTAGGACGGCGGCTCTCGACGGATGGTCTGAACACGCCACCAGCCCGCGCGATCGCGTCCGCGGTCTCCACAGCGGCGATGGGTACCCATCAGAACGTGAAGAGTCCGGTGATGACGATGCTTCCGCTTGTCTCGCGGAAGCGTGGCCGGAGCTTGTACGTGACTGCGTAACGAAAAACGGTGCGTTAAACAAGGGGAACGCCGCAATCGTTGCCACAACCGCACACCGGCAACACTGAACGCCTGCAGAGCGGGCCTACGCGGCGCGAGGCCTTAAGTGCCGCGCTCTGCTGGCCCGCGGGCCGCAGCGCATGACACAATCGCGCCATGAAACAAGCACGCGTCACGCTCATCGCGCTCGCTACCATGATTTGTGTCACTGCCGGCCAGGTGATTGCGATGCAGCGCGGGCAGTCGCCCGCGCACGCCAGGACGCCTCCCGCGGGCTGGCGCGAGGCGATCGGGTCGACCTTGGACATGACCCTCGCGGGCAAACACGACGAGGTCATCGCCATCTACGAGACATGGGTGGCCAAGTACCCTGACTTCGGCGATGCGCACTCCATGCTGTGTGGTGCCTACGAAGCAAAGGCGCGCGGGCTTTTGTTGAAACGTGTCCCCGACGCGGGATTTCTCGCGTTGAACCTGCTGGACAAAGCGGCGGTTCACGCCAGACGCGCGTTTGAGCTGGGGGACGATCCGCGAACTGCGATACGAGGCCTCATTGACATCTACGGCCCGCTCAGTCTCGACCGCCCGGACGAACAGGAGCGTGCAATACGGGAAGCGGTCAAACGGTTTCCTGCGGAGCCGCTCGCGCATAGCGAGTTCATCTCGCTGCTGATCAACAAAGGCGACAGTATTGATACCGCTCTCAGTGCCGCCCGATCCGCGATTCTCAACATCGCGGAGGTGCGACTGGAGTACGCCGATCTGTTGCTGCAGCAGGCCCAGCGCGCACGCGAACCGTATCGCGCGAAGCTGCTCGCCGAAGTTGAGCGCCTTAACGCCGAGGCCAAACGGCTCCCGAAGCGCCAGCGCTTCCCGGCACCGGAGCTTAGCGTGCAGCATTGTCCCGGCGGAAATGGCTCGGGTTCACGTGGTCGCCGGGTCCTGCCGTGCTCCTCCCTCCACCAAGAGTTTGGCGCAGTAACACGAGGGTCCAGAACAACACAATCCCCGTAATGAAGATCTCGTGCTCGTGACGTTTCCAGGGCAGCCTGGCGACTCTCCCGCCAACGTGCTGGCTGCCGACGCGAATCATCTGGAGGATCGACGTCCAGAATTCGCCCACCAGCAGGAATACGGCGCTGACCGCGACCGATGCGACTGCAAGAGTGACGATCGCAGGCAGGAGTTCGTCGCTGAAGCGCCGCTCAATCCTGCGGCTGATGCCCAGCACGGTGAAGACGAAGAGAACGGCCACGGGAACATTCACAGGAAGATCGAGACCGCGGGCAGGAATACGGGCGCGGGCGCGGGCGACGTCACTCACGTCGATCGAATGCGTGCGTGCAACAGTCTCGATCAGTCGCGTTTCGCACGCCGGCTGTTCATTGGGCACATGAAAGCGGTATCGATCGACGAGCTCCTCCGCCAGCTCCGCATCAACGACGAGATGACGACGGTCGGCGCTGTTGGCAAGATCGAGATGCCTGGGCGCTTCCGGTGGCCAGGCGCAGTCCCAATTCATGCCCGGCCGCAGGATGCACGCGCCAGACGAGAGCCCGATTAGCAGCAGGAGGCCACGAGCCGGGAGCTTACGCCTATCCAACGCTTACACTCCGCCGTCGCCCCTGCGGGTCGCCCGGCTGACGGGGGGAACCTGCGCCACTTCCTGCCAGCGAAAGTATTTCCGGTGCGCCATGTCCAGCATCTCGCGATCCTCCTCGGTATCGCCATAGGCGTGGACGGTCCCGTAGTCAGCAAGGGAGTACCGCTCTCGAATCCGCCTCGCTTTCTCCTGCCCACAACAGTCGCCGTGCAGATAGCGTCCCGTGAGGCGACGATCGCTGGTCTCGAGCTGCGTGCAAATTACTTCAGCGCCGAGCGTCCGGCACCACGGCTCGAGATAAACGTCGAGCGACGCGGACACAATGACGATCCGATCGCCTCGTGCTTTATGCCAGGCAATCCTCTCGAGTGCCGCCGGACGAATCAGGGCGGGCAACACTTCTTCGGCGTACCGCTCTCCCAACCTTCGCACCTGATCGGGATCTTCTCTCCAGAATCCGACTCTCGAGAGCGCGCCGCGGATCGAGCGATCCGACACGAGTCGGCATTTGTAAGCGACGAGCAGCGGACTGAGGACGATGCCTCCGGCCAGCTTTCGCGACCGGCGCACCGCGAAACGCACAAAGCCGGGATACGTTCCTTTCGTTGTTATGGTGCCGTCAAAATCGAAAATAGCGAGATCCATACCTATCGTGCAGCGGCCGTCTTCCTCGGTCGACCTCCGAGCCGTCCATTTCCACTCCGGACTTCCACGTAGCCGGCCGCCTTCAGCTTGCGGATCACTTCGCCCCAGGTCACGCGTACGACAGTAACCTACCGTTGGGTTATTGTCGACGGCTGCGTTGACGCGCGCTTCGCGGGTCGCGGCACCTGGTAGAGCGTCACCCGTTTGCTGATGCTCGCGTCGATCGCCACGCCGATCGCCGCCCAGATCGCGGCGCCCACGGCGATGAACGCTGCCGTGGCACCGTTGCCGCACTTGCGATCCCGGACATAGCACGACGATCCGGCGGCCATCCCGGCTCCGATCACGGCCCCGGTGATGAATCCATTCTTCACCGAATCGCGCCGCTCCGACGTGACCCGGCGGACTTGAGCGCGGTCGACACGTACTTCCGCGCCGGCGACATTCAGGCTCAACGACTGTGCCTCCACTTGGAGCAGCGTGCCAGTCGTTTTCGTTCTCGACATGCTCTCGACGGATACGATCTGACCGCGCGCGGCCTCGAGATGGGCCCAGCGTTCTTCTTTATCCTGCAGTGCGGCGCCTTTCGTGCTCTCCCTGTCCTGCGCGGCCACATGGACCGTGAGGCCAACCATCACCACACACACCGCCGCTGTCGTTGAACGCATGAGAACTTCTCAGCGCGGTACTCCGCGGTGTGACAGACGTCGTGAAGACGACCTGATGATTGGCTGAAGAACTCTAAGTGAGACCGGGACGATTCGAGATATCGGTCGTAAGATTGACCCGGATGAGATTTACGTGGACCACGGTCAGGCGCATCTGGATCAGAGCGGGACTTCTCGGCACTGCGGTTTTCATCGGCTGGTCGCTGCTTGCCTATCGCGCGCAGCCGGCGGCGCGCGCGGCGCTGACCTCGGACGCCCGAGTCACCGTCACTCATGACGACGGCTACTGGACGTTCGCACCGCGATCTCCTGCCGCCGCCGGTCTGATATTTTTCCCTGGCGCGCTCGTCGACCCGGTCGCGTATGCGCCGGTCACGCACGCGATCGCCGACGGCGGCTACGCAGCCGTGCTGATTGAAGTTCCGAACCGCGGCGCGTTCGGCGGTGCGGACCGTCCGAAGGTGTTCAGCCGCGCGCGAGCGGCGGCGGCACGCATCGGCCTGCAGCGCTGGGTCGCGGCCGGGCACTCGCGCGGCGGCGTCATCACCGCAAATCTCGTGCGCAGGGGATTCCCCGGGCTGCGTGGCGCGGTGCTGATTGGCACGACCCACCCGCGTGACTTTTCGCTTGCGGCGTCGGCAATCGCGATTACGCGGGTGTTCGGCACCCGCGACACTGTCGCGGACTCCTACAAGCAGGATCGAACACGGGCCAACCTGCCGGCATCGGCGCGGATCGTCCGCATCGACGGCGGCAACCATTCGCAATTCGGGTACTACGGATTCCAGCCCGGAGACTGGCCCGCCACAATCAGCCGCGACGATCAACAGGCCATCACCAGGCGCGCGATCCTGGACGCGCTCGCGGCCGCGTCGTTGCGTTAGGCCGCGCAAGGTGGTCACACGCCGGCGCGCCTGCTTCTCTGCCGAGGGGGGCTCAGCACCTTCGAGCGCAAGAGCGGTGCCTACGGCGGTGGAGGATAGCGGGCCGATTCAGGTCTCGCGCAGCGCGCGCAGCTTGACGCCGTATGGGAGCCACCGGGCTGTCACGCGCGGCGACGATCGTTATCCTGGCAGCCGACTGGGCAGATCACTACTCGACCGCGGCGTCTTACTTGCGGCTGAATGACATCCTGCCCCCGTCGGCGCAGCCGAAAAAATAGACGTTCGACACCCGTGCGGAGCGCTTCTACCGCATCACGCCGTCATGGTTCCGGCGCTAGTCCCCTTTTTTCTGGAACTTCTCGGAGTCGATCGCCGACCTGACCGCGGCCCAGTCCACAACCGTTCCGGACACGTTTTTCGCACGTTCGACCGCGTCGTTCACGGACCCGAACGCGTAGTAGTCGCGCTCGCCGGTGTTCTCGTCGATCTTCGCGTGCACGAACATCGCGCGGCTGACGGGAATCAGCTTGCCTGACGGGTAATCCGTCACGAAGATGTCCTTCGCTTCCTTCGGATGATCCTTCAGATACTTTGCCAGGCATCCGGGCGTGCGAAACGTCGACGCCTGGCCGTTCGTGGCGATCAGCTGGACGCCGAGCTTCGCCTCCGTGATGACGCGCTTGCAGCGGACGCAGACGTCGCCTGCGTGAATCACGGGCGGGGGTGAACTGCAGGCAATGAGAACGAGACCGAGGACCGCGCTGAATGCGAACCGCATGGCTGCCTCCTTCCGACCTGCGCCAACGGGTGAAGTTGAATCCGCAGCAATCGATGTGCCGCGGCACAACCCTCCGGAGTACAAGGGGAATATCAGAGAGAGGCCGTGTCTGCGCGGTTTACTGACGGAATTCCGTCAGACGGCGGGCGCCCCCTTTTGACTGGGCCGAGAAGCAGGAATTATCCCGAGCCTTTATCGAGCGTGACGCTGAGCGTCCAGAACGTGCCCACGTGGTACTGGTAAACCACGGCATCGCCCATCGAGCCGGTCCCTCGCTCGGTGGGTTCTCCCCAGCGCGCCCTCACCGACGACCAGGAGTCGCCGACATGCACGCCGTTCAGATCTGGCCCACCGCGCCTGCACACGCTGATGGCGCGGACACTGGATGGTTCCTCGCGCAGCAGCACCTCGACGCCGGCAGCGTCGTACCACAGCATGTCAAGAACAGGACCGAGCCACGTGGTGTGACTCGGGTCTCCAAGAAGTGCGATGACATCCTCGCGGGTATGGCCGAGCCCCAAACCGGCGATTGCGGGAATCACGTCGCCGGGCTTCCACGGCAGCGCCAGTCCCGTGCCAATGACGGGCGGGACTGAAGGGCTTTCCGGCACGATTTTCACGAATTCGCCAAAGGTCGATTGCAGATGCTGCGCCTCATTGAGCAGGTGTTCGTAACCGAGACCCACTGCAGCGTCGGGCAATCCGAGGGCGGACGTGAGCGCCTGATGGCGGTCCGTCTGGATGACGAAGTGGCGGCGGAGGATCGATTCGACTTCGTCACGCGTGGCGCGAGCGGCGAACGCGCGGCACAGCTGATCGGCGTCGCCACCGTCGATGCCGTTGGGTGACGCTTCGTACCCATCGACACGTTCCCCTTCGACGTGGACCCAGTACGCGAAATTGCTGCCGTCCGCGCTGCTCACCGCCAGCGCCGCGCATCGCAGATCTTTCGACAGCTGCGTGCTGAGCTCGTCCAGCTCGAGCCCGCACGTGCGGTCGGTGATCTCGTCGAACACGACGATGCTGCCGTTCTCGACAGGTGAGACGAACGCGTCGCGAGCCGCTTCGTGCAGCGCGTGCATGACCGCATCGCGATCCACGTGATGCAGCGTGATGTTCGTGTAGTAGCCGCCCATATGGTGAAGGTTCTCAGTCGATGACGACTGCACACGAGCGCGTGAGTGAACGCCTCGACATGCGCGAACTCCTCGAGGATCGCGAGTTGCGGGGAGGAGCTTATGGTACCACGGCCATCTGCGCCGCCGGCCTATCCAGCCGCCTGTTATTCTGTCCCATGCGCCGGCGCGTGGTGATGAGCATCACATGTGCCACGCGCGGAAAGCCACATGATGATTACGCGCGCAGGAGCCCTCGTTTGCGCGGTCATTGCCTGCGGTGCGGCGTCTGCCGGCACCCACAGACAGCCTCCGGCGAGACCCTCCCCGGCAATTGTCTGGCTCGTGCTCGTCGACGACCTCCACATCGACTTCAGGAATACCGGGCGACTGCACGCGCTTCTTCGCACGGTCGCGACAGAGCTCTTCGAGGACGGCGATTCGATGGGCATTCTCTCCGGCGGCGGACCGTCACAGGTGGCCGGCGAGCTGACCGCGGATCGAACTGTTCTCGAGCAGGAAATTCCGAAACTGTCCGGCGCCGGCTTGAAGCTGTCGGAAATCAGAGCCAGCACGGACGAAGGGACCAGCGAGGTGCACTACAGGATGCATATCGCGCTCTCGTCCGCTTACAACGCCATCGGACGGCTCCGGCAGCTCCGCGATCGGCGGAACGTAATCATCTATGTCAGCAACGGCTACCTGTTCGTATCCTCACCAGCCGACATCGCGGCTCCACGTGTCGCGAACCCGTTCTCCGTGCAAGGCGATCGCTTCAGCGCCGATCACGTCCGCAGCGAGGTTGCCGCGCTGATCGACGAAGCACGCCGCGCGAACGTCACGATCTTCGCGATCGATCCGCGGAGCATGCCCGGGGGGCTCAGTGTCGATCCGGCCGTGTCTGCCGCGGACTCGGACAGCTACGTCGAGACGACGCGCAACAGCTTGCGTGTGCTGTCCGAACGCACTGGCGGCTTCGCGATCATGGATGAAGCCCTCGTCGAGGGCTTACGGCGCATCAACAGTATGATGCGAACGACAGCCACTCCATGAAATCAACGACAGCCGTCCCAAAGAGCAAACAGAAGAATTTCTCCCGTTCTCCCTTCCTCCTGTTTGTTCTTAAGACAGGGATGCAGCGTGACAGTGGAAGTTGTTGATTGATCTCACCGCAGATGAAGCGCCCGGAGAATTGCGTTCACGCACTCGTCGACCGAGAGAAAGGCGGTATCGAGCACCAGCCGTTCGCGGTCCCACGAGTGGTAGTCGCGATCGACAACGTCCTGCCAGGAAGGCAACTGGTGACCGGCGATGTCGGGCGAGCGGGTTTCGACTCGGCGCCGATGTTCGGCAGCGTCGGAGCACACGACCTCGATATCGAGAGTCTTGACGCCGGCCCGCTCGGCGATGCCGCGCCACGCGTCGCGCGTCAGGGGCCACGGGTTGACGCAATCGGCAATGACGGTGCGACCGATGCGCAGGTCGTCTTCGGCGCGGGCGTACGCGACGGCATACCCCTCCCCTTGGACCTTGATGCCGCCCTCTCGCATCCGCTGCTCAATCGAATCGATGCGCAAATGCACCGCGCCTGTGATTCGCGCCAGCTCGCGCGCAATCGTCGTCTTGCCCGTGCCGGGCAGGCCGCTGAGGACGATCAGCACGGCGCGAGTCTACGTCGAACGCGGCCACGGAGGTGCACTCGTCTGTGGCCGCCCACCTGCGAGGGCGACAGAAATGGATGAGCCGGACCCGCGCTTCGAACCTTCTCCTGTGCGGCCTGCTGCTCGGTGACGCGCTGTTCATCGGCGCCGATAGTCTGCAGCGCAGGCACGTGCTGCACGATGTGCGGTTCCTCGTGACGCACGATCGCGGCTACGGCGAAGTGTTCCAATACGGTAAAGCCGCGCTCGGATGTCTTCTGCTCGTGCGGATGGGCTCGCGGCGCTCCTCTCTCGCGGCCTTCACGTGGGCGGGACTGCTGCTGCTCGTACTACTCGACGATTCCCTGGAGCTGCACGAGCACGCGGGCGAGTTTCTCGCGCCGCGGCTGGGGCTCCCGTCGGTCGGCTCGCTGCGGGCGAACCAACTCGGAGAGCTGATTTTCTATTCAGGTCTGGGAGCGCTCTGCCTGACGGCGCTCGCGGTGGCGTGGTGGAACGGGGATACTGACGATCGCGCGCTCTCGCGGCTCCTCTTTCCCTGGTTCGCGGCGCTCGGGTTCTGCGCGGTCATCCTCGATGCGGTCGACAGCCTCATGCGGAAGACGGCGTGGGCCGTGGATTTCGCGTTGCTGGAGGACGGCGGCGAAATGATCGTCCTCAGTTTCCTCACTGCCTGCGTGTTGAGCGCGTACGAGCGGAGCCGCGTCCTCCATCACAGCCAGCTTCTCACCCGCCAGTCCCCGTAATCTCCTGGACGAGAGTGAAGAAGCCGCGCTTGCGTGCGGAACTGATGCCCCAGTTCACCGGCACGCTCTGGTAGCCCTCGTCGAAGCCTTCGCCGTTCATGCGGTAATCGAAGTAGCCCCACGAGGCATACTCGCCCACCGCCGCGATGCAGTTGTTCCGCGGCGTGTCGAACGCAAAGTGATCGTCCTCGTTGAAGACTATCGGCATCACCCGGTAGCTCCGCACCTTCCGCGCGCCGATCACCATGTCGGCGATCCGATCGGGATCGTCTACGCCGTTGCCGTGCATCAGGAGAAAATCGGCGGCGGCGACGACATTCGGGGTCGGGATCGAGCCACCGTTGAAGCTGACGCTCACCGGATACCGGTAGCCGTCGCGCGCGATCGACTGTGCAAGCTGAATGAGCTCGTGCACGCGCGGCGCGCGAATGAGCGGCTGGTCGTACGCGCGGTTGTCGCACTCGTTGGCTATCTCGATCAGCACGTGCCGGTAACGCTTCCCGTGCAGCCACTCGGTCGCGGCGCGCACACCCCGCCTGACCGCATCGTCATCTGCGAGCCGTTGATCCTGCCCGAAGTAGAAGTACCCGAGAATGACGAACATTCCGAGCTCGTCGGCGCGATCGAGAATCCGCTCGAGGCGCGCGAGATACGCAGGGCGCAGCGAGCCGTCCGCCTCGAACGCGCTGTTGTGCCACGGCTGCGCCTGCGAGTAGCCCTGGGGGCTGCCTCCCTGCAGGTTCAGGGTGATCGCGAGGAGCCCACGGCGATGCCATTCGGGCATGGCCGCAATGAACTCGCGCGTGTTGCGCTCGGGGTCCCAGCGGCCGGTGTCGGGATACGCCCACTGCGCGCGTGTCTCGGGATTCAGGTCGTCGAAGATTCCCTGGACCATCCGGGAATTCATGAGCAGCCCTTCGATGCGGTGACCGCGCCAGGTGCGTCCCGCGTAGGTGGGACGTCCGTTGATCAGAAAGCGATCGCCGTCGATCGTGACGGTTGTGCGGCTCGACGCGCGCCGCTGCGGACGCGCGACCGCCGCGCCGGCGAGCAGCTCGAGAAACGACCGCCTGTGCATACGCCGACATTCTGCACGAAATCCCGTTGGGCGTAGACTGATGATCGCGGAGGGGCTGCCGATGTTCGTTCGATTGATCGGGCTCTCGCTCGCCGGCGTTGCCGCGGCGCTTCCGGCGGCCCGCGCGGGCCTGAAGATTGTGACGCGGGAGACCGGGCCGGGGCCGAACACCGTCGAGACGACGCGCTACGTGCAGCTGGATCGCAGCCGCGTCGAGGCACGCGTCGGAGGCCATCAAACGATTGTGCTCACGCGCTGCGATCTGCAGCGGACTCTGGTGCTCGACGTGGCCTACCGGACCTACTCCTCGGCCCCGTTGAATCCGTACCCGAACGCGCTGGTCAGGCTTGCCGCGTCATTCGCGTCGCGCCGCCGGCCGCGTCAGCCGTCGCCGACACTCCTGGTCGAGACGACGACCGTCGACACCGGCGAGCGCAAAACCGCGTTCGGACACACCGCGCGCCGGGTGATCATCACTCGCCGGGATATTCCGCTTCCGGAGCGCAACGCCGCGGCGGCGGAGACCCGCACCGACGGGTGGTACATCGATCTCGAGACGAGGCCATCGTGCGAACGCAACGAGGGCCGGACTGTTCTGGTGGGTGTGGTGACCTCGGGTAGCGATCCTCACCGCCGCGCGCAGAGGCCGGTCGTCACCTTCAAAGACATCGGCGCGCCGGAACGCGGGTTTCCCATCGACGTGACGACGACGTGGCAGAGCGGCAGCGATGACCGCCGCGTCGTGACCGAGTTGTCGCACGTGGATCTGGACCCCGCACTGTTCGAGATCCCGCATGGCTTCAAGCCGTCCGAAGGGCGCATCGCCGCCTTCGCCGCCAGTTGTGCCCGCACTTGGTACATGCTGAAAGCGGCATTGTTCCACTGACCCGTCAGCGGCGCGACGCGCTTATTGGACTAGCGTCTGGCAGTCGACGTGGAACGCCGTGTTCTGTTCGTCGAGCGGGCGCGGCAACGTCGGGCGCGGAGCGTTCGTGTCGACGACGGCCAGCCGCTTGTTGACGAACGACACCTCGTACACGAACGACGGGAACGGCTTGAACTGGGTTGTGCAGCGGCTGTTGTTGAAGTGCAGGTGTATCGGCACGAAGGACCGCTTCAGCTTCTTCACGAGGTTCAGATATCGCTCGTCGGCGGCATGCAGCTCCATCACCAGCTGATCGAACTTGTCGAGCAGTTCGTCCGGCATCACGCCCAGTGAATCGAGCTCCGCCCCCTCGACATCCATCTTCACGACCAGCGTCTTCCCGGTGTCGCCGTTCTTCTGGATCTGGTTGGCGACGCTGTCGAAGAAGCGCGATTCAATCGTCTCAGGCTTCGCCCCGACGCACTCATCATGAAAGTCCTGCTGGCCTTCCTCGCACACCGGGCGCGTGGGGTCGAAGCAGTCGTACTGATGAACGATCACATGGAGGCGACGCGACATCTCGCACCCCCACGAGTCCTCCCCCGCGATCCCGTACGAGTACGCCGAGCGCACGTTGCCGAGCAGGTTTCCGCACACGAGATACCCGCCGTCGTTGTGCTTGCCGATCCGCTCGAGCATGCAGTTCTTGAGTGCGACCGGCCAGACTTCGTCGAGCAGTTCCTGCCGGATCTCGTGAGCCGTCCGCGGCCTGGGCCGCAGCTTCGGCCAGGCCGCAATGATGCTGATGGCCGCCAGCACGGCGATGGTGGTCGCGATGAGTGTTCGTCTCATGTCCCGCCCATTGTAGACGGGACGATCGCGGCGGTTACAAGAGCGACCGCCGCCAATCGAATCTGTAACAGAATCGGCGCGGTTTTGCGCCGACTTGCACGTATTCGGCCGGATGTGCGGCGGCACGCCGCTTGGATTACCAGCACTGGCATTCCGGGGTAGCCGCCATGATCCTGACAATTCTCGTACTCGCCGCCGCCGCGGCGTATTTCATGACGCCGCAGGAACGCGCAAAGGTGCAGCGGTTCGTGCTCGGTCATTTCAGCCGCGCGAAGCAGTCCGCGGCGGATCGCTTCAACTCCCGTCACGCCGAGCCTGCCGAACAGCTTCCCACGCCGCTCGTCACGATCTGCCTGATCGCGATCAACGTGACCGTATTCGGCTGGATGGTCGCGAGCGGGCAGACTCTCGGTGATGAGCAGACGCTGCTCGGGTGGGGTGCCAATTTCGGACCGGCGACCACCAATGGCCAATGGTGGCGGATGGCAACGGCGATGTTCGTCCACAGCGGCACGCTGCCCCTGATCGTCAACTGCGTCTGCCTCCTGCAGGTCGGCGCGATCGTCGAGCGCGCCGTCGGGCGCGCGGCATTCGGTGCGGTCTACGTCGCCACCGGCATTCTTGCGAGCGCCGTCACGCTCGTGATGAATCCGGTGTCGGTGACCGTGGGCGCTGCGGGCGCGGTGCTCGGCCTGCACGGGTTCCTCATCGCACTGGTCGTCTGGAGCCACTTCCCCGGATCGAGCCTCGAGATCCCGTTCGCGGCGCTGAAGAGACTGGCGCCGCTGAGCGCCGCGTTCCTCGTCTACAACATCGCCACGTCGGGGGTCGGCGATGCGATGGTGCTCGCCGGCTTCGGCGGCATGGGCTGCGGCGTGCTGCTGTGCCGCAAGGTCAGCGACGGACAGCCCGGCGGCTTCCGCGTGGCTGTCGTCGCCGGCGTCATGATGATGTTCGCGCTCGACGCGGTGATTCCGCTGCGCGGCATGGCCTATGTGCGGCCCGAGCTCGATCACCTCGTCTCGCTCGAGGCGCGCCTCGAAGGGGAGTACAAGACGGCGGTCGAGGGCTTCACGAAGGGACGCATCAGCTCGAAGGCGCTCGCCGATCTCATTCAGCGGTCGATCATCCCCGAGGTGACCGCCGCCCGCGCACGGGTCGATGCGCTCGAGAACGTGCCGGAGAGCCAGCAGTCGCTGATTGCCTCGGCGCGCGTGTACCTCCGGCTGCGCGACGAGAGCTGGCGGATCCGCGCGCAGGCACTGCGCAAGACGAGCATGGCGATGCTTCGGCAGGCCGACAGCATCGAGCACGCCTCGCTCATCGCGCTGCAGCAGGTCAACCTCGGTATCAAGTAGATCGGACCATCGCGCGCGCGTCAGCGCGTCATCGAGCGAGCGTGACCCGCTGATGCGTCCGCGCCGAGTCGCGGGCCGCCTCCAGAATCTCCGTCACGATCACATTGTTCTCGAGCGACGAGAGCGCATTCGGCTTGCGCGCGCCGCGGACGACCGCGATCAGGTGAGCGATCGAATCGCGCTCGTCGGCCGCCCGTGGATCGGGCATGACGATGCGCTCCGCTTCGTTGCCCATCCGGACCCGCAGTCCGCTCCCGCCGGTGGCGATCGCCAGCCCGTGTTCGCCGTACACTTCAAGGTCCTTGCGGTTGATCGGCCAGTTCCAGGATGCCTGGATGATGCCCTGCGCCTTCGGATACTCGACCAGGATCGTCGCCTCGTCGTCGACGCGCGGATACACCGCGGGCTGGAAGTGCTGCGCGATCGCGGTGACCGCCACGGGCCGCTGGTTGTCCATCAGCCACGTCATCAGGTTCGCGCCGTAGCAGCCGAAATCGAAGAGCGCGCCGGCGCCGTTGCGGACCGGATCGGTGAGCCAGTCGAAGAACTCCGGCTGGACGTTGATGGCCTTCGGCCCCTGGTGCCCATCCATCGCGACCATCTTGCGGATCTCGCCCGCCGCCCTCTTCTCCTTCATCAACGTCCAGATCGCGCCGTGGCTCGGATACCAGGTGGTCTCGTAATTGACGAAGACGTCGATGCCGCCGCGCCGGGCGGCGCGCGCGATCCTCTGCGCGTCGGCGTTGCCGACGGCCAGCGGCTTCTCCATCATGACGTCGATGTGCCGCGCCGCCGCGGCTTCGACGATCGCCGGATGATCGTACGTGTTGGTGAACGAGGCGATCGCCTCCGGCTTCGCGCGATCGAGCATCGCCGTCAGATCGGTGAACAGCGCGTCGGCCGGCAGCGTGTAGCGGTCGCCGTAGCTTTTCAGCAGCGTGGCGTCGCGCTCGAATACGGCTACGATCTGAACGTCAGGGCGCGCCTGCGCGGCGCGCAGAAAGCCGTTCACATGGCCGTGCACGAGGCCGGCGATCGCGAGCCGCAGCGGGCGCGGCGGCGCAGGCTCCTGCGCCGCCGCAGGGAAGATCGCCAGGATCGCGCACGCGATCGCCGCCGCCAGCCGGTGTTGTGTTCTCATGATGAATGACCGTAGCTTCCGGCTTCAGCCGGAAGATCTCAAGATAAATTCACGGAGGTTCCGCCTTCAGCCCGAAGATCTTCCGCCTGAAGGCGGAAGCGACGCAATATTTGCAAATATGAGGCGACTGTTGACCATCATCGTGGGAACATTCGTGCTCGGCATCGCCGTCCTGGCGCTGCTGGTGCGGTGGATCGAGCCGCGTTTCGCGTTCTACCCGACGCGCGGCGAGACGGAAACCCCGGCCGACTACGGCGTGCCGTTCGAAGCGATCACGGTCGACACCGGCGAGGGGGATCGCCTGCACGCCTGGATGATGCGCGCGTCACGCCCACGCGCGAACGTCGTGTACTTTCATGGCAACGGCGGCAGTCTCTCCAACTGGGCGCCAATCCTCACCGCCATCGTCCAGCACGGCTACTCCGTGTTCGCGTTCGACTACCGCGGATACGGCCTGAGCACGGGGCGCCCCACTGAACGGGGCCTCTATCACGACGTCGGCGCAATCGTGAACCGCGCCTGGAGGGAGGGCGCAGAGGGCGTGCCGACGATCTACTGGGGACGGTCGCTCGGAGGCGCGATCGCCGCGTATGCGGCGACGGTGCGTGCGCCGGACGGAATCATCCTCGAGTCGGCTTTCCCGACCGGGCGAGCCGCGGTGCGCGATTCGACACCATTGGTAATTCTTTCGCTGTTGGCCTCCTACCGGTTTCCTACGGCTGACTTCGCGAATCGCGCCAAACGTCCCGTCCTGGTCATGCATGGAAATCGCGACAGCGTGATCCCGTTCGCGCTCGGGCAGGAGCTGTTCGAAAAACTGACCGTTCCGAAGCAGTTCGTCGTCATTGAAGGAGGGGATCACAATGACACCGTCCCGCGCGGAGCCGACGCGTACTGGTCTGCGGTAGACAAGTTCGCCACATTCGTGCGCCACTGAAGCTCGAGCTGAACCACATAGTCGTCATGCCGCTTGCATTTGGTCGCCGGCTGGTATGGCCGAGACGGCACCCGGCGAAGTCGCCACGTCCGCATCGCACCTGTCCGCACCGCAGTGGCAGACCTTCGAGATGCGGATGCGGACACGGCGCGCGGTGCGATTGACTCTGCGCGCCAAGGCGGCCCTCGAACAGGGAATGATCGCGGAGGCGGAAGCAGCGCTGGAGGAAGCGCGCACGCTGGATTCGTCCACGCCGGATCTGGAAACACTCCGCGTGCAGATCGCCCTGTCGCAGGAACCCGCGACAATGCCGCCGGAATCTGCACCGACAGTGGAACCGGCTACGGCGGTGCCGCACTCGCGCCGATTCGCCGCCCCGGTTGCGGTAGCGGCGTCGCTCCTGCTCATCACGATGGTGGCGGTATGGAACCGCAACTCGTCTGTTCCACAACCGTCACCACCAGCTTCCCCCGGTTCCGAACGAGCGGCCGTCGCGCCGCCTGCGCCGATCGTGCTGCCGGCGATAACTGAAACCACCACGCCTCCGGCCAGATCGATCGAACTGCAGGCCGCGGAAGCGCCGGATCCGGCTCCGTTGCCTGTGTCACCGCTCCGGGAAGCGGAAGTTTCCCCGCCTCTCAGATCGGTTGCCGCGCCTGTGGGACCGGTGATCCCATTGCGCGAACAACCCGTCAGTGAACCGCCAGTGCGCGACGGGATCGACGGCGCCCCCGCGATCGCTGAGCCTCTGCCAGCACCGCCGCCGGTCGCGGCCACGCAGCCCGAGCCGGAACCTGTCGACGAGATGCCGTTGGTGCGGCGCGTGCTCTCGCAGTACGAAGTGGCGTACTCGTCGCTCGATGCGTCCGCGGCCAAGCGCGTGTGGCCCGGTCTCGACAGCCGCGCACGTTCCCGCGCGTTCGACGGCCTGCAATCGCAGCGCGTGTCTCTCGGCCAGTGCGACGTGTCCGTCACCGGCGCGGGCGCCCGCGCGGATTGCCACGGCTCGGCGGACTGGACCCCGAAAGTCGGCGGCGGCTCGCGCTCGGAGGCGCGCTCCTGGTCGTTCGATCTTCGCAAGGGGGACAGCGGCGAGTGGCGCATCGTCGATGCCATCGTGCGGTGAGATCAATCACCAACCTTCACTGTCACGCTGCATCCCTGCCTGGAAGGGAGAAACTCCTCTTCTTCGTCCGACACGCCTCCGCGGACGATGCCGGCGTTGCCGTGGAGCGCGAGCGCGCCTGGTTCATACGAGACCACGCCGGTGGCGCGGAACGAGCGGCTGCCGGTCCCGAGCAGGTTCGCCTCGTCGCCCGTCGGCAGCCGAACCTCGCCCGCCGCGGCGACGGCAGCGGGTCCTGCCGAATACACCATGTACTTTCCGCGGACCGCGATGTCGCCAATGCCGTTCGCGGTTGCATCGCCGGATGCCTGCAGAAATGTCTGCCCTCGATAGACGCTGTTGCGACGGCCATCGACGGTGAGGTCGATGAGCGGCATGCAAGTAATGGCTGAACCGCACGCACCCGGCCCAGCCCTGCACGTTTTTCGCCGGTCAGACCTCGTCAGTTTTGGCGCGGGAATCGTCCATGCGAGCGCGGGCATCGCGATCGATCCACGTGCCACCCCCGATCACGGGCATTGCGAAAACTGCGATAATTGCCATAATTACGCCGCCCGGTTCCATCAGTCGGCAGCAGCAAACCCGAACGGAGAGCGCAGATATGAGCATGAACCGAAGACATTTCCTGATGAGCACCGCCGTGATGACAGCGGGAGCTGCCGTCCGCGGGCTCGCCAGTCCGAACGACACCATCCGCATGGGCGTGGTCGGCTGCGGCGGACGTGGAGGCAGCCACGTCGAAGCCTGGTCCTCGATGCCCAACGTCGAAATCGCCGCGTTGTGCGACGTGGACGAATCGCACTTCGTGCCCAAGCTGAAGGCGCTCGATGCGAAGGGCGCGAAGAAGCCGGCGACCTATGTCGACGTCCGGAAGATGCTCGAGGACAAGACCATCGATGCGATCTCCATCGCGTCCCCGAACCACTGGCACACGCTGCAGACGATCTGGGCGTGCCAGGCGGGCAAGGACGTCTACGTCGAGAAGCCCTGCTCGCATAACGTGTTCGAGTCGCAGCAGATTGTCGCCGCCGCCCGCAAGTACGACCGGATCGTGCAGCAGGGCAGCCAGAGCCGCTCGTCGGCGGCGCTGCAGGAAGCCATCAAGCGGATGCGCGACGGCGAGCTCGGCGAGGTCTACATGGCGCGCGGCCTCTGCTACAAGTGGCGCGACACGATCGGCAAGAAGCCCGTCGCTCCTGTTCCTCCTGGCGTCAACTACGACCTGTGGACCGGTCCCGCGCCGCTGCACGAGTTCACGATGAACCGCTTCCATTACAACTGGCACTGGTTCTGGGATACCGGCAACGGCGATCTCGGCAACCAGGGGATCCACGAGGTCGACATCGCGCGATGGGGCCTCGGCGTCACCCATCCGGCGAAGGTGAGCGCCATCGGCGGCAAGTTCATGTTCGACGACGACCAGGAGACGCCGAACACGATCAGCGCAAGCTACGAGTTCGACGTGGACGGCAAGAAGAAGATGATGACGTTCGAAGTGCGCCACTGGATCTCGCCGCACGAGGCGGGGATCAACGGCGACAAGCCGGGCAACACGATCGGTAACCAGTTTTACGGCTCGAACGGCTACCTCGTGATCGACAACTACAACAAGTACTACTCGTTCCTCGGCAAAGATCAGAAGCCCGGCCCGACCGCCAGCGCGAGGGACACGCACTGGGAGAACTTCATCTCCGCGGTCCGCAGCCGCAAGCGGCAGGACCTGAACGCAGAGATCGAGGAAGGCGCGCTGTCGTGCAACCTGATGCACCTGGCCAACATCAGCTATCGCGTCGGCCGGACGATCCACTGGGATCCGAAGTCGCTGACGTGCGTGGGTGATCCGGAGGCGAACAAGCTGCTGACGCGCGTGTACCGCACTCCGTACGTGGTACCTCAGAACGTGTAGGAGACAGGAGTCAGGAAGTAGGAGGTAGGAGGTCTTACCTTCCACCTCCTACCTTTTAGTTTAGAGCGTCGGCGCGCCGGCCGCCGACGCCAGCCTTTTGCGGCCGTTCGTCTTGTAATTGGCCTCGAGGTACTCCACGCCTTCGGCGGTGATGATCAGCCGCGAATTGTCATCCCGCGTCACGAACTTCTTCTGACCGAGATACCAGATCGTGAATTCGAGGTGCTCGCGCGGGCGGCCGGTCATCTCCTCGAGATCCAGCGCGAAGATGGCAGGCTCGCGCGGCTCCATGCGGCGCTTCGTGTAGAGCACTTCCAGCACCGTCATCCGCACCATCTGTTCGAGGTCGAAGTCGTTCTCCGCGTCGGCGCCGGTCGACACGAGGCGCCAGCGATCGTGCTTGTGCTGCTGGTGCTGCACGTCGTAGCGCGCGCGCTCCTCGGGATCGCTCAGCACGCGATACGCTTCGCTGATCTCGCGGAACCGGGGCGGGTTCCCCGTCTCCTGGTTGTCGGGGTGATACCGCTGCGCCAGCAGGCGATAGACGCGGTGGATCGTCTCGAGCTCCGCGCTCGCGCTCACCTGCAGCAGTTCGTAGTAGTCAAGGATCTCGTCAACCATATCTTTTCTCACGCCGACCTGACCAGCCTCCGCTAAAGCTACGGCGGTCCGCCGGAGCCTTGACGAAGGCGGAAGGTCGGCACCACCGGCACTTATTTCGCGCCGATGCGCTTTCTCCACTCCGCGTAGAAGGCTTCCGGCTGTACGTTATGCGTGCTCAGCGCCTGGTCGACCGAGTGCCCGCTGCCAAGCATCTGCAGGAACGTGCCGACGTTCGGTCCCAGCTTCTCGCACAGCAACTGCCCCGCCACGAGGCTCTCCGCGTACGCGACGAGCGCCGTCCCGCCGTCGAACTCGTCGAAGCCGTTCGCGAGGTCCTCGATGCGGATCAGTTCCGGCGTGGCCCTCAGCGCCTGCGTCGCCCAGGTGTGATCCGCCCCTTCGAGATAACTGGCGAGCCCCTCGTTCACCCACGTGGGGACGTTCGTCGGCGCCGCCGTGTGGATCGCCGCGTGCACGAATTCGTGGGTGACGACGCGCGCGAGCGATTTCGGCGACCGGAGCGCGCCGCCGACGGGAAGGCGGATGCGCCCGTCGTAGCCGCCCCCCGCCCACGCCGGCGCGCGCGTGATGTCGCGGAACTGCCGGTTGGTATAGAGGATCACGTTCAGCGTTTCGGCTGGGTAGATGCTCAGCGTCTGTCCGATGCGCCAGTACGCGGCGTCGAGCACCGCGGCCACGTGTGTGCCGAGCGCGCGGTCGGTCGAGCCTTCATACAGGACGTTGAAATGCGTGCCGGGCTTTTCCTCGAGGCTGTCGTGGACCGCTGATTCATGCCGCCACTGTTCGAGCTGCTGCGCGATGCGCCTGTCTGTCGGCGCCAGCGCCGCCGCCTTCTCCATGGTCCGCAGCGCGAGATCGAGATCGGCAGATCGATACGCGACCTGCGCGAGCAGCACCATCGCGCTGACGAAGTTGGGGTTGTATTCGATCGCGTGCTTCAGCAGCGCAATCGCGGCGTCGCTGCGGCCGAGCGCGAAGTTCGCGTACCCGGCGCCGTAGTACAGCATCGCGTTGCGCGGGCTGCGATCGATCTCTTCGCGGAAGATCGCGGCGGCCTTGGCGGGATCGCCGCGATCAAGCGCCGCCCAGGCGTCCGGCGCGGGGAGCTCCTGTTCCTGCGCGAACGCGGACGCGACCCAGAAGTGTGCGCTCAGTGCCCATACGGTGACGGCACCCACAAAAGCTCGCCTGGAGAGCATGGAGTGCTGCGGGCAATGGCTATGCCCGGCGACTTCCAGCAACTCAGGCGCGAATTTCGTCAGCGTAGCCGCGGGTGATTACAGTTTCTGCGTGCGACAAGCGATTTCTGTTTGCCGGACCTGAAAGGTCCGGCCTCCGTTACGTACGGAGGACGGGCCTTTCAGGCCCGCCTAAGGTGAGCGGCGGCGATATATCAGCACCGTCGGGCCGGGACGAATCACCGTCCTGAATCCCGCGACCGGCATGAAGAACGCGTCCTGCAGATCGTAGACGGCAGAACGCGACGCTCCTCTGGTTGCGGCGATGGTCTGCACGACGTCGTACTTCTCCGCCGCGAGCCGGCGCAGCGCCGCCGGAGCGGTCGCATACGTCCAGACCGGTGACTCGTGCAGCACGAGCCAGTCGGGCGTACGTCCGCCTGCATCGACAAACGATTCGGTCGCCGGATCGTAGCGCCACTCGTGCGCGGCGAAGCCGTGGAGGTCGAGCCTCGCGTACGGGTTCTCGGCCTCATAGAACGTCTCGTCACGCGTGACGTGCGCGTCGAGCCACGCGCGCGCGATCACGCGCGTGTCCTTCTTCGCGAGCAGCGCGTCGAACCAGATGCAGTTCACCATGCCCCAGAATGCGAAGGCCAGCGCAAGGCGGGCACCACCGGAACTCCTGACGACGCGATGTACGCCGATGGCCGCCGACAGACACAGGATCGGAACAAGCGGCAGCACGTACCGGAAGAACACGGTATAGCCGTTGCCCAGCGATGCATACGTCGCAATCGCAAATGCGCCGACGATGAGCGCGTACGCAGCGTGATGGCGCACGAATGGGACGACTCCGGCGATTGCGGCGATGAAAATCGGGAAGCTGATCCCGTACGGCAGCGATCGCGTGATGTGATAGATCCACCCGCGGCCGAGATTCACGATGTGCCCTTCGGACAGGTGCGTGAAGTTGAAGCGGAAGTCCTCGGCGAACTTCGCGCTGTCGAGCACCGCAAACGGCGTCGTGGCAAAGAACGCGAACGCGAAGAAAGCGACGAACACGCCCGATGCGAGCCAGGTGCGAGACGCCGCCTGACGCGATCGCACCAGCAGCAGCACGTGGACGACAGCCAACGAGGCAAACAGTGCCACTGCCGTGTACTTCGTGGATGCGGCGAGTCCGCCGGCAACGCCTGCTGCTGAACACGTGCGTCGAGCGTCTTGACCTGGCTGCGCGACCCTTCGACTCGCGTGCACCGTTCGCTCGCTCAGGGCAGGGGCGCGCTGGGAATCGAACGCGCGCAGCAGCAGCGCCAGCGACAGCATCGCAAAGAACGTCATCAGCGCGTCGGTCATCGCGAAATGCGATTCGCGGACGTGCAGGATCGACACAGCCAGGAACAGCGCGGCGATCAACCCAACCAGGTCGCCGCCGATTCGTCGCCCAATCCTGAACAGCACGCCGATGGTTGCTGTGCCGGCAAGAGCGATGAACCCACGCGCGATGAGTAGCCGCTCGGCGTCGGTGAGCTGCGCGGACAGTCCGGCGATCGTGTGCAGTGTTGACGCGATCTGGAACAGACCGGCCAATACATAGAAAGTCAGCGACGGCCAGTGAAAGAAGTGAGGATTCCGATCGCCGCCCAGGATGGCGACGGCGTGCCCGAGTGAGGTTTCCTCGTCCGGCCGCGCGTTGCCATACGGCAGCCCGAACCAGATGGGAGCAATGCGCAGGACCCCGCCTGTGATGATGATCAGCGCCAACGCTGAATGATGAATGTTCAATGATGAAGTCTTCTTGTCCCGTTTCATCATTCACCATTCATCATTCAACATTCAGCATTCAGCATTCACCGTTCAACATTGCGAAGCTGCTCGAGCTCGCGAAGGAGCCTGGCCCAGTCCCGCTTGTGCTTCCTGGTTTCGACTGGCGCGGTTCCATTCCCGTAGAACGCCCTGATGTTCGAAACCATTGCCGGCGGCCCTGTTTTATGCAGCGCCACGAGCCGATGCACCAGTTCGGCGTAGGTTCTGTCGACGAGCGTATATTCGCCCGCCCTGACAGGACGTCCGGTGTCGAAGTTCCGGTTCTCGATCTGTAACCGTCCACGCGACGCGTCCGCCACCAGACCGCGATACCGCTCCACCGTCGTCGCGAAGCTGTCGAGGAACCAGCGCTCAGTCTCGGCGGTCGGGGGTTCGAACGACACGGTCCTCAACGAGCCGACCCGCGGCACGATTCGAAACAGGATGGCCAGCAGCTTGTGCACGAATCCCGGCCGCTTGTAGGTCCTCCCCCATTCCTGCTCATAGTCCGCGCGCGTCAGGCTGAAGCTGAAACGCTCGCGCGTCATGCCAGGGCTGAGCGCCTCGATCTCCTTCTGCTTCAGTTTCCACGCCACCTTCGTCATCGCGGGAATCGTGGTTCCGACGCTCCACCGGAACGTACCGATCGCGACGTCGAGCGCGCCGAACACGTCGGTCAGCTCGAGGCCGTAGGTCGACCTGAACGCGCGCTCCAGCACAGGTTTCGAAACTTCGAAGCCGATGAAGTCGTGGTAGGCATCGCTCACGTACTTGCCGCGCGCAACCTGCACGACGTCGAAGCCGAACTCCGTCTTCAGGTGCGCGGCGGGATTGTCCGCGTAGTCCACCTCGTTGCCGAACTTCGCGCGGAGCCTGGGATACAGCACAGGAACCGCGCGGTTCACAGCGAGCGGGTGGCCGTTGTTGTCGGCGGCGTAATGCGCAAGCGCGCCGAGCGCGAAGGCGTATTCGGTGGCGTCGGTGGACTGGCGCAGCAGCGCTTCAACGAAATCCCCGCTGCGGACGTAGTGGGTCAGGTCGCCGAAGAAGCGGCTGGAGAACGGGTAATAGCCGATGTCCTGGATCAGGCTGCCGCCGTACGCGAACGCCCGGGCGCGCCGCAGATCGGCGGCGGAGAGCGAGAACCGCGCGCGGAGCGCGGGGACAATCGACGCGTCCCACGCCGCGTCGACGATGGCTTCATGCGCCAGCGCGGAATAGGCGTGCGCCTCCTGCGCGCAGGCGAGCACGCACGCGCACGCGATGGCGCCGAGCGCCGCTACTTTGCGCGCACCGCCGACCACGTGCCGTCGCCAGCTCCTTCGAACGATACGTCGCCCCCCATCCTGTCGCCGTCGACTTTCCCCTCGAACACGCCTTGCGTCTGCATGCCTTCGGCCACGAACGTGACGCTGAAGGCGATGTCCTTCTCCTTGACGGTTCCCGTGAGAAGGGATTCGCCGTAGCGACCCTCGTACGTTCCGGTCAGCTTCTCCCCATTCTGTTTCAGGGTGAGCACCGGGTGCCCCGTAATCGACGACAGCTCCATCGTCACATTCCACTTCCCCGCGACCCTGGCAAGTTCCGCGGAGGAGCCGGCCATGACAAGCAGCCCGAGTACAATGAGACGCGCGGTCACAAGCATGATCCCACTCACTTCTTCACGTAATCCACGTCGAGGAATTGATATCGCGCGCGGGTCTTGTCTGTTTCGACGCGCGGCTCGACGTCAATGCGCATGTACTGAACGGTATTGCCACCCGTGACGGCCGGCCACTCCGGAAGGCCGGCGCCGTTCGGATTGCCGGTCCTGATGAAGTTCGCGAAGTATCCCTGCATCAATTCCGACACCTTGTAGTCGTCGGGCGTCCAGGCGAACACCTTGTTGGTCGCGAGGTTGCCCATCGCGTACTCGATTTCGGCGGAGTGCGCGGCCCCCCGGGCCGGCGCAGCATTTCCGCGTCCGTCTGCCGCGGCCGCAGGTCGGGGCCGCGCGTAGTAGTAGCGATAGACCGGCTTGCCGCCGGTCCTGCTGTGCAGGTCGAACCACTTCCACGTGCTGTATGCCATGAAGCGATCGCTGGCCAGATCGGTCGCCGCCTGCATCACCTCATCGCGTGTGGACGCAGGATACAGCTTCAGCGCTTCGTCGGCGCGCTCGCCGTATAACTTCTTCACCGCCGCGGCGTAATTCTCCGGCGTCGGCTCCGCCTGCGCGAGGATCGAGCGGTAATTGTTCTCCGCCGAGTTCCATCCGACGAGCAGCGGCACGTGCGCCTGCCGGCCCGCGGCGAAGATCTCCACCGGCAGCTTCGGCAGGAACCAGCCGTCAACGGTCGACGCGAAGCGGCCGATTGGCAGCTTCGCGGCCGCCTCCTGGATCTTTTCCGTCGGCATCGCACGCAGCGCCTCGATCGAGGCTGCGCCGAGGCTCCTGGCGAACTCGGCGCCCACCTTCTCTCCGTCGGCGAGCGCGACCGGGGCGAGCGTCGGCGCAATGAGCGCGCCGCTCTCGCCAATCGCACAGGCGATGAGATCCTTCGAGAGCGGTGACGCCATCTGCGCGCTGACCGAGAGCGAACCGGCCGACTCCCCCGCGATCGTCACCTTGCGCGGATCGCCGCCGAAGCCCGCGATGTTCTGCTTCACCCATTTCAGCGCGGCGTTCTGATCGAGCAGCGCGTAATTCCCGGACGCGTGATGCGGCGACTCCCTCGTCAGGTCGGGATGCGCCATGAAGCCCCAGACCCCGAGGCGATAGTTGACGGTGACGGCGACAATCCCCTTCTTCGCCATGTTCTCGCCGTCGTAGCGCGGCTCCGAGCCGTCGCCGGCGACGAAGCCGCCGCCGTAGAAGTACACGAGCACAGGAAGACGCTCGTTCGACGAGCTCGCGGGCGTCCAGACGTTCAGATACAGACAGTCTTCGCTCATGCCGTTCGAGCGAAACACCATGTCGCTGAAGACGGGCGACTGCACGCACCGCGGTCCGAACTGCTTGGCGTTGCGCACGCCGCTCCAGTTCTTCACCGGCTGCGGCGGCTGCCACCGCAGATCGTCGATGGGAGCCTCCGCGAACGGGATGCCGCGATAGGCGTGAACGCCGCTCGCTTCGGTAGTGCCCTCGAGCGTGCCATAGGAGGTCTTGGCGCGATCCGCCGCGAGTGCGGCGTTCGAGATCGCGATCGTCAACGCGATCGCTGTGCTGCAGATGATGCGTTTCATAGCTTCGGTGGCGCTGGCCTTCCGCCTTCGCCAAGGCTCCGGCGGACCGCCGTAGCTTTAGCGGAGGCTGGTCAGGCCAGCCTGGTCAATTTCGGTGGGGCCGACCTTCAGGTTGGCCGTCTCAATGCTACTCGAAGACCGCGCGCTGTGATTTCAGCTTTGCGGAGAGCGCCGCCGTGTCAACGTCCTGGACCGCCTGCTTCCGATCGATCGCCATCTTCGCGGCGACCCCCGCCGCATGCCCGACGATCATGTACTGCGGCTCCATGCGGAGCGTCGAGTACGCGACGTGCGTCGCCGAGAAGGCGACGGGCACGAGCAGGTTCGTGGCCTCGCTGCGCTTCGGCAGCATCAGACGGCACGGGATCTGATACGGGGTGACCCTGACCTGCATGTCCCCTTCGTTCTCCACCGCCTTTCCGTCTTCGGTCGGCCGCCGCTGCACGTTATGCGAGTCGCTGTTGTACGAGCCCATGCCAATCACGTCGGTCTTGGTGAGCTCCGTCTGGATGTCCTTCTGCGACATCACGTATTCGCCGACCATCCGGCGCGCCTCGCGCACGTAAAGCTGATACGGCCAGTTCGCGTTGTCCACGAACTCGTCGCGGCACAGCCCCCACTCCTTCATCTCTGCTGACAATTTCTCCGGCACGCGCGCGTCCGTCGCGAGGAAATACATGAACCCCTGGATGTAGTCGACATGGGCCCGGCGGATCTGCGCACGCTTCGCGTAGCCCGCCTCCGGGTAGTCGTAGCTGCCACCGATGTAGTCGGTCGAGAACGCGCCGTTGTTGTTGGTGTCCGTCTTCCCGTTCTGCAGGACGTCCGCCTTCATCACGTCGTTGATCCCGAGCGGGCGCTTCAGCTCCGTTTCGAAGGCGGGAAGATAGCGCGCGAGCAGCTCGTACCGCGCAGGTGTGTACCCCGTTGGCTTCGGCCAGGCGACGCGGTTCTCCGGCGACTTCGTCATGCACAGCCGGAAGTTGTACGCCTGCACACGCTTGTCGGCCGCCCCGACCCCGTCCTTGGAGCGCGGCATGATCTCGGGCAGCAGCTTGCCCTTGTCGTCGTAGGGCGAGACCGCCGTGCGGAACTGGTGGAGCGGCGTGTGCTCGCGGACGCCGGCAAGCGACTCGCCGTACTCCGACGTCCCCTCGCGGCCCCACGTGTACGAGACGCCCGCCTGCGCCATCAGGTCACCTTCGTATGTCGCGTCGGCAAAAATTGCGGCGCCGTACGTGGCGCCCTCCTCCGTCACGATGTCAGTGATCCGCGTCCCCGATTTGTGGACGCCTCCCTTTTCGCGCAATCGCTGATCGAGAAATACCGTCACGCCTGCGTCCTTCACCAGGTCGTTGAAGACGGCTTCCGCGACATGCGGCTCGAAGTGCCACTCGCTGGGACGGCCGTATTTCGCCCCCACGCGCTCGAAGAATTCGAGGGAGTAGCCGCCGATGACTTCCTTGCGGCCGTAGTCGGTCCATCCAAGCCCGCCGGAGACCATGCCACCGAGGTGATGGTCGGGGCTGACGAGCGCCACCTTCAGCCCTTCGCGCGCGGCTGCGACAGCCGTGATCACGCCGCCGGCCGTTCCGCCGTAAACCACAACATCGAAGGTCGGCCGGCCTGAAAGACCGGCCCCACGCTGCGCCGCAAGCAACAACAGGCCAACAATGAACAGCCGCATGACGCCGGATGTTACAGGAATATAATCCGCGCCAACAATGAAGAAACTCCTTCTCGTTCTGTTCGTCATCGCGTTGCCGGGCCTGAAAGGCCCGGCCTACATTCTCGCGGCGCAGCAACGCTCGACGATCACGCACGTGTTGTTCGTGACGATGGACGGCATGCGGTGGCAGGAACTCTTCGGCGGCATGGCCCCCGAGCTGCTGACGAAGAAAGAAGGAGGCGTCTCGGATCTCGCGCCGATGGAAAGGCGCTTCGGAGGTGCAACACCCGAAGCGCGTCGGGCGAAGCTGATGCCGTTCTTCTGGACGGAGGTGGCGGCAAAAGGGCAGGTCTTCGGCGATGCGTCGCGTGGAAGCACCGCGCGCGTGACCAACGGGTTGCGCTTCTCGTATCCGGGCTACAACGAGATGCTCGCGGGCTTCGCCGATCCACGCATCGACAGCAACAACCGCAACTGGAATCCCAACGTCACGGTGCTCGAGTGGTTGAATGGACGCCCGGGCTTCACAGGAAAGGTCGCGGCGTTCGCATCGTGGGAACTGCTGCCGTGGATCCTCAACACGCAGCGCAGCCACTTGCCTGCGAACGGCGATGGCCCGCCGATCGACAACCCGATCAGCGAGCGCGAGCGCACGATCAACGACTTCTCGCAGGACCTTCCGCCGTACTGGGGCGAGACACGCGCGGACGCGCCGACCGGGTTCGGCGCGCTCGAGTATCTCAAGCGGCATCAGCCGCGAGTGCTGTACGTCATGCTCGGCGAGACCGACGAATGGGCGCATGGCCGTCGTTACGATCTCTACCTGGATTCAGCGTGGCGCAACGATCGCTTCGTCAAGCGGCTGTGGGAGACGGCGCAGACGCTGCCCGGCTACGGGGGACACACCGCGCTCGTCCTCGCCACCGATCACGGGCGCGGCAGCACCGGCGAGAACTGGACGAGCCACGGCCGCGACGTGCCCGAGGCGGAGCGCATCTGGATGGCGGTGATGGGACCCGGCGTCGCGCCGCTCGGCGTGCGATCGGACATCAATGTCACGCAGTCGCAGATCGCGGCGACGATTGCGATGTTGCTGGGAGAGGATTACAACGCGGCGCAGCCGAAAGCGGCGCCACCCCTACCGCTGACTATCCGGCCGGAGTCACTTCGCGATAACAGATGATCGCGTCGTACGCGTCGGCCCAATACATCAGGTTTGCATCGCGCTCCGACAGGGGCGCCGGCAGAGCGTGCAGGAGTGGCCGCACCGGCCGCATGTCGAACACCGTCGCCGGATGCTGCGCAAGAGATGCAAGGAACGCGAATGCCGCTTCATCCTTCCGCTGATCGATATCGTGCAGGCCGCCAAGCGAGTACTTCCCGCCTGCGGCGAACAACAGGATGTGAAATGACCTCACGCCCTCGGCGACAGCGAGCTCGCCGATGAAGTTTCCGAGCGTCGAGACGCCGCGCTTGTCGATCCCTCTCCCCAGATGACTCTGACCGAAGGCGACCACGAATTTTGGCTTGGTCTGACCGTGTGTCGCCGCACGGTAGTGGGTGATGAACAGCTCCTTCATGAACGACTCGCGGCGCACCGAGGCGTTGAATCTCTGACCACTCGAACGGATTGACTCGACTTCCAACGTGCCGACGATGAGCTTCTGAACCGAGAATCCTCCGACGACGACGTCTTTCATGTCGCCTGTCTCATTTGCGAGCTTCAGGAGCTCGGGAGCAAGCGATCGTTTATAGCCGGACTTGACGAGATCCGCCATCGACTGCAGCGGACGGTTTTGCGGATTCGCCGCAGCGAGCTCGCGTATGGGCAGATGCGGTTGTACCTCCTCGATGTCCGAGCCTTTGAGCTGCGCCGCCACCCCCGATTTGCGCAGGGAGGCTTCCATCTGGGCCGCCGCCCACGGGCTCATCTCCACAGCGGTGTGCTGGTAGCCGAACTTCCCGACGCCGCTGGCAAGAGCCTGCAGGAGGGCGGGAGTTTCTCGATCGCCGTGAAGTCCGCCAACAAGGAGAAATGAGGCGCGCCCTGCTTCGTCGATCAGGAAAGCCTTGCCGTCGAATTCGAGGTTGAACTCGTGGGCCTGGAGCTGCTCACCGATAGGATCGGTCGGCTGGCCGGATGGTGCGGCGCACATGGCCACAGCCAGCGCCGCGCAAACATTCAGCCGGTTCACTACCACCGCAGTGGATCGGGCAGGAACTCGTCGACAAGATCCTTGTAAAACGGCATCAGCTCGTCGACGTTCGGACGCGGGGCGCCTTTCGAATACAGATCGTAGCGGTTGAAGGCGCGGACCCACTTCAACATCTCCCGATCCTTCTCGTTCGTCAGGTGCGTGTACTCCCCTTCCTTGTGCCACGGATAGAACGAGTGGTAGCGCAGCATGTACAGCGCTTCCTCGGGGAGGTACTCCTTCACGACGTGGTAGACGTATTCGTCGTGTCCCCACGACAGGTGGACGTTCTCGAGGCCGCAGCCAGGCTCGTAGATTCCGTTCTCGGCCTGATACTGCGGCACGTTGATGTCCGGGTTGTCGCGGAAGTATTCGCTGTAGACGATCTTCGGCGAGAACCGGCAGCCGACCGGGAACGTGTCGCCGACCACGGCCCACTGCGGCTCCCCGAACAGGCACAGAATCTTCCCCAGGTCGTGCACGAGGCCGGTGACGATCATCCAGCGCGGCTGGTTCGCGGCGCGGATCGCTTCGGCCGTCTGCAGCGCGTGCTCGATCTGGGTGAAGTCGATGTCCGGATCGCTGTCGTCGACGAGCGTGTTGAGATACTCGAGCGACTCCCAGACCGTCATGGACCGGCGGTTGCGCGGCAGGTAGTCGCGCTTTTTCGTCAGCACGAAGTCGAGCGTCTGGTGCGCGTGGTTCTTCGCGTAGAAGTCCTCGACGCACGAGCGTGCATTGGCGTAGTTGCGGAATTCGGTGGCGGGTTTCATGCCCGCATTCTAGCCCGATTCTAGCCCATGTCGGCGTCCAATCAGCGACAGCCGCCCCCGGGCCGCTGACGCGGCCAACCACGAGGAACGGAGACACGGGGGAACGGAGGCCTGAAAACCGCCAGAACAGAGGCGGTGCGAAGACGCGGGACTCGCCGACCGCGCGTCGCGCGGTAGGAGCGACGATCGAATCGAAACGCAAACGCCTCGCGGATGGAGTGGCGCTTGCGTTTCGATTTCGATTGTCGCTCCGCAACGGCGGCCGCAGGCCGCCGTCGGCGAGTCACACGTCTTCGCGCCGCCCTCCGTTTCTCCGTGACTCCGTTACTCCGCCGTTCGCGCCGCAGGCGGGTGCGGGCTGCCGGAAATTCGGCAGTGCGCCTGGGAACGCCTCGAAATTCCACCAAATACACGAAATTCGGCGTGGCACCGTGGTTGCCCTTGTGCGGGGCGTCCATGCTTGTCTCTTCTCCCCCGCCGGCTGCCGCGCTCGAGCTCTGCCGCCATTGCGGCGACCCGTGCGATCTCGACGCGGTCCGCACCCCGGATGGCGCGTTCTGCTGCCGCGGATGCGAGACGGTGTTCACGCTGCTGCGCACGAGCGGCCTCGACGCCTTTTACGCCTGCGAGATCGTCCCGGGGACGTCGCAGAAGCGCACCCGCAGCCTGGACAAGGACCGGTTCGCCGTCCTCGACGATCCCGCCGTCGCTGCGCGGCTGATCACGTTCAACGACGGCGTCACCGCCCGCGCGACGCTCTCCGTGCCCTCGATTCACTGCGCGTCATGCGTGTGGCTCCTCGAGCAGTTGTGGCGATTCGACGATGGCGTCACGCGCAGCGAGGTCGATCTGCTGCGCCGGTCGGTCCGCGTGGAGTATCGGCCCGAGGCGACGTCGCTTCGCCGCATCGCGGAACGCGTCGCCTCGCTCGGCTACGAGCCGCTGGTGTCGCCGGAAGACGCGGCTCCGCAGCCCCCCGCGCGCCGGCGCCGGCTTCACCTGCAGGTTGGCGTCGCCGGCTTTGCGTTCGGCAACATCATGCTGTTCAGCATCCCGCGCTACGTGAACGGCGCGCCGCTCGACGGCGGGTTCCAGCAGCTCTTCGACGTCCTCAACGTGGTGTTTGCGATTCCGGTGCTGCTCTTCAGCGCGCAGGATTACTTCCGCACCGCGTGGCACGCGATCCGCGGGCGCTCGATGGCGCTGGAGGTGCCGGTCGCCCTCGGCCTCGCCGTCCTCTTCCTCCGCAGCGTCGTCGACATCGCCACCGCGCACAGCGAGGGGTTCCTCGACTCGTTTGCCGGCCTCGTGTTCTTCCTGCTGCTCGGACGTCTGTTCCAGCAGAAGGTGTTCGATCGCATCGCATTCGACCGTACGTTCCGATCGTTCCTGCCCTTGTCGGTGCGGGTCGAGCGGAACGGCGAAGCCGAGCTCGTTCCGCTCGAGCAGCTGCAGACTGGCGACAGCATCCAGATCCGGCGCAACGAGGTCGTTCCCGCCGACGCGATCCTGCTCGATGAGAGCGGCGCGGTTGATTACGCGTTCATCACGGGTGAGCAGAGACCTGTGGCGGTGCAGCAGGGGGAGATCGTCCGCGCCGGCGGGCGCGCGGCGGAGCGCGCGATGCGGCTGCGGGTCGTGCGCGACGTGTCGCACAGCCATCTCGCGAGCCTCTGGAACAACCCGATCTTCGCGAAGCCGAAATCACCGTGGCTGACCGACATCGCCGCGCGGTTTGGCGCGTGGTTCACGTTCGGGGCGATCGCGCTGGCAGCCGCGGGCGCGATCGCCTGGTGGCCCGATGCCGGCGAGGCCGCAAGCGTCGCGACCGCCGTGTTGATCATCGCGTGTCCGTGCGCGCTGACGCTTGCCGCTCCCATCACGCTCGGCACCGCGATGGGGCAGCTCGGGGTGCGCGGCTTCTATCTCAAGCAGCCGGCGGTCGCGTTCGACTTGAGCCGCATCGATCTGATCGTCTTCGACAAGACGGGGACGCTCACGGGCGGGTCGGAGCGGAGCGTCGACGAGGCGTCGCCGCTCTCGCGCCGCGCGTGGGCGCTCATCCGGACGCTTGCGTCGCATTCGCTTCACCCGGTCAGCCGCGCGATCGCGGGGATTTCGACGGTCGATTCGACGCCGCAGCACATCGTCAGCATGACCAACCTGGTCGAGGTGCCCGGCGAAGGCATCTCCGGTGTGATCAACGGCGTGGAGGTCGCGATCGGCGGCGCCGACTTCGCCGGCCGGCCTGACGACAAACTCACGCAGGACGCAGGACGTACGTTCGTGCGGGCAGGGAACGAGCGTGGCTGGGTGCGGCTGTCACCCGCGATCCGGCCCGGCGCGGAAGCGGCTGCACGCGCGCTGTCGAAGACCTACGACATGTACCTGCTCTCGGGGGACCACGACGGCGAGCGCGCACGCTGGGCGGGTGTGTTCGGGGCCAACATGCGCTTCCGCCAGACGCCGCAGGACAAGCTCGCGTTCGTGACGGAGGCACGCGGCAACGAACGCCGCGTCCTGATGATCGGCGACGGCCTGAACGACTCGGGCGCGCTCGCCGCGGCCGACGTGGGGATCACGGTATCCGATGAAACGGCGTGCATCGTGCCCGCGTGCGACGCGGTGATCTCCGGCACGCGTCTCGACGATCTGCCGGCGTTCATCGCGTACGCGTCGCGCGCAAGGACAGTCGTCCTTGTCTGCTTCATCGTATCGGTCGTCTATCGTCGCGCTCAGTTCCGGCGCGATGCGCTGGTCGGCGCGAAGGATCCTTCCCTCATGAGTGTGATCGTCATGTTGATCATCGCGGGCGGCCTCGTCGCCGGAGGATTCCTGATCGCCTTCGTATGGGCCGTGCGCTCCGGCCAGTTCGACGACACGTTCACGCCGGCAGTACGCGTGCTCCTCGACGCACCGGCGCCGGGGTCCGGGATGCGGGGTCCGGGATGCGGGATGCGGGATGCGGGATCCGGGATCCGGGATCCGGGATCCGAACGAATAACGATTAACGAATAACGATGAACGGACAGCGAAGAAACGATTAACGGACAGCGAAGGCGACCAACGAACAGCGAAGAACGAACTGACGGACAGCGAAGAAAGAGTAACGGACACCGACACTATGTCTACTGTTCTCCTCGAAGAACCCGTCCTCCAACACACCGGCGTCACACAGATCGCCGCCGACACGTTCCAGTACGACAACGCCGTCGTCCGCAAGTTCGCGGTGG
>WNGF01001518.1_pt1 | contig 34019 bp, 30 predicted proteins | sample 5400641 | NCBI WGS metagenome assembly WNGF01 (sample SAMN13153371, study PRJNA577476) | soil metagenome | isolation source: 80 cm soil or saprolite under grassland replicate 2 | place: USA:California | collected 2016-06-15 | reverse complement strand
GCCGCGACCATCAGCGAGGCACAGACGTTGTTGCCGTCGCCGAGGTAGACGAGCCGCACGCCCTCGAGCCGGCCGAGCCGCTCGCGGATCGTCATCACGTCCGCCAGCGCCTGGCACGGGTGCGCGCTATCGGTGAGGCCGTTGATCACGGGGATCGATGCGTGCCGGGCGAGCTCCTCGACGTCGGCCTGCGCGAAGGTCCGGATCATCAGTGCGTCGAGGTAGCGGGAGAGGACGGTCGCCGTGTCCTTCAGCGTCTCGCCGCGGCCGAGCTGGAGGTCGGAGGCGGCGAGGTAGAGGCCGGTGCCGCCGAGCTGGGCGATCCCGACCTCGAACGAGACGCGCGTCCGCGTCGAGGGCTTCTGGAAGATCATCCCGAGCGTGCGGCCGGGCAGGAGCCGGTGCTCCTCGCGCCGGCGCTGCCGCTCCTTGAGATCGTCCGCGAGGTCGAGCACGCTCAGCAGCTCCTCGCCGCTCCAGTCGGCGACGCGGGTGAAATGCCGTCCCTTCAGGCTTTCGCCTACGACCGCCATGCGTTTAGCGATGCTACTTCCTGGCACTCCACGCGCACGAAAGGAGGGTCCACCACATGGCCACGTTGGTTCGCTGGGAGCCGTTTCGCGAGCTCGCAACGCTCCAGAACGAGATGAGCCGGCTGATGAGCAGCTTCGCCGGCGGAGGCGGCAACGGCGACTCGATCAGGGGCTGGGTGCCCGCCCTCGACGTCTGGGAGACCGACGGCGAGATCGTCTACGCCTTCGACCTCCCAGGGATCCCGGAGGACAAGATCTCGGTCGAGTTCGAGGACGGTGCGCTCATCGTCTCCGCGGAGCGTGAGCGCTCGCAGGAGCTCTCCGAGGAGAAGCTCTACTGCTTCGAGCGGCGCTTCGGCACCTTCAGCCGGACAATCGGCCTGCCGCAGGGCGTGACCGAAGATCAGATCAAGGCCGACTACCACGACGGCGTGCTCGAGGTGCACGTGACGAAGCCCGAGCAACCGAAGCCGCGCCGGATCCAGATCGGCGGCAGCGAGCAGAAGACGATCGAGGGCAAGGCCACGAAGGCCAAGTCCTAGCCCGGCTCCCTCCCCTCATCCGAGCGAAGGCGGCCGGCGCGGCCGCCTTCGTCGTTCCGGGCGAGCACGGCCGAGTCCCGGTCCGTCTCGACGAAGCCCCTGGCGACACCTGCCAGCACGAAGAAGATCGCCAGTGCGGCGAGGCTCGCTCCGGTGAACGCGAACCCCGCATTCGCAAGAAGGAAGAGGAGCGCCCCGGCGCCGAACACGCCCCCCGCCGGTCGACCGCGTGGCCGCCGGGCACGCTCGCCGTCGAGGCGCGTCTCGGGCCGGGCCCCGCAGCCCCCGGGCGACCCACGCTCCGCTCCGGAGGACGCCGACCTGCCAGGCCGCCCCGGCGGCGCCGATGAGCGCCGAGAGCACCGCCGTCGCGGTGTAGCCGCCGATCGCCGTCGCGCGGCGGCTGCCGGGGTCGTCGGCGAGCGCGCCTCCGGCGAGCCGCGCGGCCCCGCCGAGCCCGTCCGCGATGCCCTCGATCAGCCCGAGCGCCACGGCCGGCGCGCCGAGCGTCGAGGTGAGGAAGCTCGGCAGAAGCGCGGTCGGAATCTCGTAGCCGAGGTCGCCGAGCAGGCTCGCCCCGCCGATTCCGACGACGCCGCGGTTGAGCCAGCGCTCCTCGGAAGCGACCTCGCTCGTGCTCATCCCCGGCGAATTCTGGTGCCTGCACGGCCTTCCAGCGCCTCGCCGAGGGCCGCGGCGGATGTGATCAGCGCCTCGTGCCCGGTCGCCCTGACGTAGTCGACGCTCGCCTCGACCTTCGGCCTGATCGACCCGGCGGCGAGCTCCGGGAGCAGAGCCTCGGCTTCGTCCACGCCGAGCGCGCGCAGCTCCTCCGGCCTGTCGGTGCCGAAGTGGCGGACGACGGCGGGCACATCGGTGAGGATCACGAGCCGGTCGGCGGAGAGCTCGCGAGCCAGCAGCGCGGAGGCGCGGTCCTTGTCGATCACGGCGTCGATCCCCGCGAGGCGGGCGCCCCGGCGGGCGACCGGGATCCCGCCGCCGCCGCAGGCGATCGCGATCACGCCGGAGCCGAGGAGCGCGCGCAGCGCCGTGAGCTCGATCACTTCGAGCGGCGCGGGGGAGGGAACGACCCGGCGCCAGCCGCGCCCCGCGTCGTGGACGACGTTCCAGCCGCGGTCGCGCTCGAGCTCGCGGGCGCGCGCCTCCTCGTAGAACGGCCCGACCGGCTTGGTCGGCTCGTCGAACGCCGGATCGTCCTCGGCGACGCGCACGTGGGTGAGGAGGCACGCCACGGGACGTCCGGCGACCGGCTCGAGCTCGCTCTCGATCAGCGCGCCGATCTCGGCCTGCGTCTGGGCGACGGCGAGGTAGAGCGGCAGCGGCGGCGCCTCGTCGGCGGCGCGCTCGTGGCGTAGCAGCTCGTTCCCGACCTGCGGCCCGTTGCCGTGCGTGATCACGAGCGCCGTCTCGGCGAGGAGCGGCCGCAGGGCGGCGCAGGCCTCGTGCAAGTTCGCGCGCTGCTCGGCTGCGGTGCCGCGCTGACCCGGCCGCATGAGCGCGTTGCCGCCGAGCGCGACGACTGCGGTCACACGAGCGCCTCGCGTTTGTGGCGCCCCGCTGGCGGTGCGGGGCCGGAGGGGACAGTGTGAGCTAACACGGCCCCGGAGAGCACCGTGCCGTCAGCGGGGCGAGGCGGGCCCGGAGGCCGGCTCCGCCGGCCAGGAGGGGTCGCCGGCCAGGGACGCGAGGTCGCCTATGAGGCCGTGCTCGGTAAGAACGTCGGCCAGCGTCGGCTCGCCGACCTCCTGGAGCCGGTAGGTGATCCGCAGCGCAGGGACCTCGAGTTCGATCAGCCGGCGCAGGTCGATCGGCGTCCCGATCAGGACGAGGTCGGCCTTACAGCATTCGATCGTCTCGCGCAGCTCGTCCATCTGCTTGCGCCCGTAGCCCATCGCCGGCAGGAGCGCGCCGACGTGCGGATACCGGTCGAAGGTCTCGGCGATCGAGCCGACGGCGCAGGGGCGTGGATCGATCAGCTCGGCGGCGCCGTTTGCCTTCGCAGCGAGCACCGCGGCGCCGTAAGCCATCTCGCCGTGCGTGAGGGTGGGCCCGTCCTCGATCGCGAGCACGCGCTTGCCGGCGATCTCGGCGGCGTCGCCATCGACCACGAATGGCGAGGCGGCGAGGACGATCCGCGCCGAGGGGTTGTTCTCCCGGATCGACTCGAGCACGGCGTCGACGCCCTCCGGCGGCGCGCTGTCGACCTTGTTCACGACGCAGACGTCCGCCATCCGCAAGTTCGTCTCGCCCGGGTGATAGCGGAGCTCGTGTCCGGGCCGGTGTGGGTCGACTACGACGACGTGGACGTTCGGCTTGACGAACGGAGTGTCGTTGTTCCCGCCGTCCCAGAGGATCACGTCCGCCTCCTGCTCGGCCCGGTCGAGGATCGCGGCGTAGTCGATCCCGGCAAAGACGAGGTTGCCCTCGGCAAGGTGGGGCTCGTACTCCTCCCGCTCCTCGATCGTCGCGTCGGCGGCGTCGAGATCCGCGTAACGCTCGAACCGCTGCACGGCCTGGGCGGTCAGGTCGCCGTAGGGCATCGGATGGCGAAGGACCGCGACCCGTTTGCCCGAGTCGCGCAGGAGCGCGGCGATGTGCCGCGTCGTCTGGCTCTTGCCGGAGCCGGTGCGGACGGCGCAGACGGCGATCGCCGGCTTCGACGAGGTGAGCATCGTCTCGCGTGGGGAGATCAGTCGGTACGAGGCGCCGGCGGCGAGAACGCGCGAGGCGACGTGCATGACGTGCTCGTGGGTGACGTCGGAGTAGGCGAAGACGACCTCGTCCACCTCGTGGGTGCGGACGAGCTCTTCCAGCTCGTCCTCGTGCCGGATCGGGATGCCGTTGGGATAGAGCTCGCCCGCCAGCTCGGCCGGGTACACGCGGCCGTCGATGTTCGGAATCTGCGTCGCCGTGAAGGCAACCACGTCGTACTCCTCGCGGCCACGGTAGACGAGGTTGAAGTTGTGAAAGTCGCGGCCGGCCGCGCCCGCGATCAACACCCGCGTCCTGGTCATGTATAGAGCTTATGCACGTACCCAGGACGGCGCGCGCGGCGAACGGCCACCCAAGTAACAGACTGTTACTTGGTATCCCGGAACGCCTGAATCAAGCGGTAACGCTGGGCCGGGTCGCTAGCAACAGTCTGTTACCAACTGCTTCTGAGTTGCCGCGGCGGGCATGGTGTCGCTTCGGCGAGGTCAGTCGAGAGATTCGCGTACCCGGTCGGCGACCGCTTCCATCTCGATCTCGGAGCCGGAGACCTCGCGCAGGAGCTCGTCGGCGGTCGGGCGCTGGCCCTCCGCCCACAGCTCGCGCAGGAGCGATCCCGCCTCGCGCGATGCGAACCAGTTCGTCCCGAAGCGCTCGCGCAGGTGGTCTCGCAGCTGCGCCTCGAACGCCCACGAGCGCAGGTAGGAGTAGACGTAGAAGCCGGCGTCGATGTCGGCGAGGTAGTTCGCCGGGCTGGGTTCGATCTTGGTCGCGCTCCCGAGCAGCTCGACGTATCGACGCGGCATCGCGGCGGGGTCGCCTCCGCTGTGGAACTCGAGCTCGTAGAGCAGCTTCGCGGCGTAGCGGCGAACGAAGAAGAGCAGCCACATCATCCCCTCGGCCGCGTACTCGTGCGGGCGCGGGAAGTCGAGCCGGCGCGAGAGCCAGGCCGGCTCGTCGGTCAGGTGCTGAAAGAGCATCGCCCAGCCCTCGGTCACGGCCGTGTCGCCGAGCCGCTTCTCCTCCATCGCCAGCTCGCGTGAGGTGTTCGCGTAGTGCTCCGCGTGCCCGGCCTCGTGGAAGAAGGCGCGCCAGTCGTCGGCGCCGCCGATCGGCTGGATCACGAGCATCACCTTGTCGGGGATCTCGATCGCAGAGCAGAACGCGCGCGGCGACTTCTGCGGACGCTGCTCGATGTCGAGATGGACGTTCTCCTGGCTCTCGAGGTCGATCCCGAGGTCGGCGAGGGTCGCCTTCAGGGCGGGCACCATCTTGTCGCCCGGGAAGCCCTCGTCCCATTGCGGCGAGCGGATCAAGCGCTGGAGGTCCCAGCGCTCCGCCTCGTCCAGTCCGATTCCGAGCAGCTCGCGCATCGCGCGATCGACCGCCTGCTCGTAGAGCTGCTCGGTCGAGTCGAGGAACGCGCGGCACTGGTCGGCCAGCTCGCGCAGCCGGAAGCCGAAGCGCTCGTGGAGCTCGACGTAGTCCGCGACCCCGAGCAGCGGCAGGGCTTCGCGCACGACGTCGACGCCGTCGCGATAGACCGGGTTCAGATGCTCCTCGGTCGCCTCCCACATGACGCGGTCGAGCCGCTCCCGCCGTCCGCGATCGCGCTCGTTCGCCATCGTCGGCCGCAGCATCCGGAACGGGATCGTCTCGCCGTCGACCGTCACCTCCAGCTCCGCCTCGAGGGCGGCCAGCCGCTCGGAGTGCTCGCGCGTCAGCTTCCCCAGGTAGCCCTCGCAGGCGAAGTGCCACAGCTCGCGGATCCGGCGGTCGCCGTCCACGGAGGCGCCGAGCCACTGCGCCCGCTCGAGGCCGGTCAGCTCGGCGTGCCGCTCGTAGATCGGCTCGAGCTCGAACCGGTCCTTCAGCCCCGCGAAGTGGAGGTAGTACTCCTCGTCGAGCTCGGCGATGAAGCGGTCCGCCTCCGCCCGGTACGCGTCGAGCTCGGGCGATGTCGGCGGCTCGCTCGGCACAGGCCGTAGGATACCCCGGTGCGAGAGATCAGTCTTCGGACGGAGCGGCGCACGCAGCTGCTCGATATCACGCCGCAGGTCGAGGGAGCGCTAAACGGGGTCGATGGAGCAGCGGCCGCGCTCGTGTATGTGCCGCACACCACGGCGGGCGTGACGATCAACGAGGACCTCGATCCGGCGCTCGCCCAGGACATCGAGGCGGCGATGGAGAAGATCGTCGAAGACGGCTGGGGCTGGCGCCACGACGACGCCGACGGGCCGAACGCGCCCTCGCACATGCGCGCCTCGCTGATGAGCCCCGAGGTGCTCGTCCCGCTCGACGACGGCAAGCTCGCGCTCGGCCGCTACCAGGGCATCTTCTTCTGCGAGTTCGACGGCCCTCGCGAGCGCAAGGTTTACGTGACCGCGCTCCGCTGAACCGCTCCTGAACCGCTGCTTTAACTGAACTCAACAGTTACGTCGTAGGGTTGGCGCGTGCGACGGCGAAGGAGCTCCGCGTGCGACGACGGCTGCTGATCGTGCTCGCGCTCGTCGGCGTCGCCCTTTCGGGGACCCTCCCGCTCCTCGTAGACGAGAGCCGTCCGCGGGCTCAGGCCGCCTCTCTCGCGGGGATCCACAAGATCCGCCACGTCGTGGTGGTGATGCAGGAAAACCGCTCCTTCGACTCCTATTTCGGCACGTATCCCGGTGCCGACGGGCTGCCGCGCGTGAACGGACGCTTCACGGTTTGCGTGCCCGATCCGGTGAGGCATGTCTGCGTGCGGCCCTACCACAGCGCTCTTGCCCGGAACATGGGCGCGCCCCACGAGCACTTCGACGCCGTCCGGGACGTCGCCCATGGCCGGATGAACGGCTTCATCAGGGAGGCCCGGCGCGGTCTCTCGCTCGGGTGCAGGACGCAGCCGGACGCCCCCGGTTGCTCGTTCGGCGCCGCCCATCCCGACGTGATGGGCTACCACGACCGGCGGGAGATCCCGAACTACTGGGCCTACGCGGACAACTTCGTGCTTCAGGACCACATGTTCCAGCCGGACACCTCCTGGAGCCTGCCCGCGCATTTGTTCATCGTCTCCGGCTGGTCGGCCCGCTGTGCGGTCCGGGCCGACCCGATGAGCTGTGTCAACGCGATCGAGAATCCGATCGCGCCGCCGCACTCGGCACAGAACCCGACGAACCGGAGACCCGACTACGCCTGGACCGATCTCACCCACCTCCTCCACCGACACCACGTTTCCTGGCGCTACTACGTCTTCAAGGGAGCCGAGCCGGATTGCCGGGACGACCAGGCAGTGTGCAAGCCTCGCTACCAGAGTGCGAAGACGCCGGGCATCTGGAACCCGCTGCCCTGGTTCGACACGGTCCGCCAGGACCACCAGCTCGGGAACGTCCAGCCGATGAGGAGATTCTTCGAGGCCGCGCGCCGGGGAACGCTGCCGGCAGTGTCGTGGGTGACGCCGAGCAACAAGTACAGCGAGCATCCGCCGAACCTCGTCACCGCAGGTCAGACGTTCGTGACCAGCGTCGTCAACGCGGTCATGCGCAGCCGCGACTGGAGCTCGACCGCGATCTTCCTCGCCTGGGACGACTGGGGCGGCTTCTACGACCACGTCCTGCCGCCGAAGGTGGACGCCAACGGTTTCGGCCTCCGAGTGCCCGCGCTCGTGATCTCGCCCTACGCACGGCGGGCCTTCGTCGACCACCAGGTGCTGAGCTTCGACGCTTATGCGAAGTTCATGGAGGACGATTTCCTCGGCTCGGCCCGGCTGGATCCGCAGACGGACGGACGGGCGGATCCGCGCCCCGACGTCCGCGAGACCCTCCCGCGGCTCGGCAACCTCGTCCGGGACTTCGACTTCCGGCAGAAGCCGAGGCGGCCGCTGCTCCTGCCGCTGCACCCGCCCTTCTCCTAGCCGCCGCTAGGGTGGGCCCCGTGGCCGCGCCCGTCGCCAGGGACCAGGAGCTCGAGCTCTCGATCGACTCGCTCGCCTACGGCGGGAACGGAGTCGCGCGCCTGAACGGCTTCGTCGTCTTCGTCCGCCGCGGGCTTCCGGGCGATCTCGTGCGCGCGCGCGTGACCAAGGTGAAGCGCAACCACGCCGAGGCGCTCGCGGTGGAGGTGCTCCGTCCGGGGCCGGAGCGGGTCGAGGCGCCGTGCGCGCACTACCCCGCCTGCGGCGGCTGCCGCTTCCAGGACCTGGCGTACGAGGCGCAGGCGGCGGCCAAGGAGGAGCAGGTGGCGGACGCGCTGCGCCGGATCGGCGGGATCGCGGAGCCGCCGCTGGAGCCGATCGAGCCGGCGGTCGAGCGGTTTCACTACCGGAACAAGCTCGAGTACTCGTTCACGGCGACGCCTTCGGGGCCGGCGCTCGGGTTCCACAAGGCGGGGCGCTGGGACGAGGTGCTCGAGATCGAGCGCTGCTGGCTGACGACCGAGCTCGGGAACGCGCTTCGCGACGCGGTGAGGGACTGGGCGCGGGCGGAGGGGCTCGAGGCGTACGACCAGGCCGGGCACACCGGCTACCTGCGGCATCTGATCGTCCGCGAGGGCCGCAACACCGGCCAGGCCCTCGTTCAGCTCGTGACCGCGGCGGGCGAGCGGTTCGACCGGGACGAACTGGTCGAGGTCCTGCACCGGTTCCCGGAGGTGCGCTCGATCCACTGGGCCGTGAACGACTCGCCTGCCGAGGTGACGAACCTGCCGGCGACCCTGCTGTGGGGTGAAGAGGCGATCGAGGAGGAGCTCTGCGGTCTGCGCTTCCGGGTGCGGCCGAACGCGTTTCTCCAGACGAACACCGCGATGGCGGAGCGGATCTACGCGTTGGCCGGGGAGTACGCCGCGCTGTCGGGCACGGAGACGGTGTATGACCTCTACTGCGGGATCGGGACGATCGGGCTGACGCTGGCCTCGCGCGCGCTGACGGTCTGGGGCCTCGAGGCCTCGGAGGAGTCGGTCGCCTGCGCGCTGGAGAACGCCGACCTGAACGGGATCGCGAACGCGGCGTTCTTCGCCGGCGAGGTGGGGTCGTCGCTCGAGGAGCTGCGCCAGCGCGCGGGGCCGCCGGACGTCGCAGTCGTCGATCCGCCGCGCGCGGGACTCTCGGGGAAGGCGTTGCGCCGGCTTGCGCGCCTCGAGGCGCCTCGGCTCGTCTACGTCTCGTGCAATCCGACGACGCTCGCGGGCAACGCGAAGGAGCTGGCGAGAGACTGGGGGTATCGGCTCGAGCGCGCGCGGCCGATGGACATGTTTCCGCACACGCCGCACGTCGAGACGGTCGCGCTCTTTGTGCGGGACCAGGGGACCCGTCCCGGGGTCTGACCCCGAGACATGGCCCCGAGCCGATTTACTTGCAGCGATTCAAGGTGCTACAAGTCGGCGCGAGCGGGCCTTTCGCGTCGAAACAGTCCGTAACGGACACGACCCGGGGTCTGACCCCGGGACAGGGCCGAAAGCGTCACGCCCGCGCCGGGCGCTTGCGGCGGATGGCGCGCCAGAGGAGATCGGCGTTGGGGAACAGGAAGCCGAGCGCGAGCAGCGGCAGCGCCGGCAACCCGTTCACGTCGAAGGCGGTCGCGAGCGCCATCGTCCCGCCCAGGGAGGCCGTCAGGCAGAGCCACGTCCAGAACGGCCGCAGTCCGAAGCGGGCCGCGGCGCCCAGGAACAGCGCGAAGAAGAGGAGATCCGGCAGCCCCAGCTTCGCGCCGCCGCTCTGGCCGGGCACCGGAAACGCGAACGAGAGCGCCGAGAACACGTCGGGTTTCTTCGTCACGATCGTCTTTGTCGGCCCACGCCAGACCGAGTACGAGTCCACCCAGGGGACGATCACCGCCACGAGCGCGACCCAGCTCACCTCCTCGAAGTAGTTCAGGAACCACCAGGCGATCGTCGTCATCCCGGCGAGCTTCGCGAAGTTCGCGACCGGGCCCGCTCCCGCGGCTTGGAGCACGACCGCAAGCGCCCCGAACGCAACCGCGACGAGAAGGAGCTGGAGCGCCGGCGCCCGCCAGAGCGGCAGCACGAGGTAGACGAGCCCGAACACCGCCGGGATCAGGACGAGCCCGAGAAACGCGATGTCCGACCAGAGCGAGAGGTTGAGCAACCACTCGTGGACGCCGTAGTAGACCCCGACGACGGCGGCGAGCCCGACGAACGCGATGGCTCGTGGCGTCAGTAGGGTGGGAGCTCGGCCCACCAGGGACCGAGGGTTTTGAACGCGTTCCAAAAGCGTGTCTTGGCGGCTTGGTCGTCGAGCGACTCGTCGATGTCCGGGACGTGCAGCGCCTGGATCGTAGGCGTGAGGCGCTGAAGCTCGCCGAGCCGGGGCTCGAGCGCGTCCGCGAGCGGGAACTCCAGCCCGTTCAGGAACGCGACCGCCGGCTCGCCCATCACGACCACCAGCTTCGGCTGGACGATGTGCAGCTCGCGCGTCAGCCACGGTCGCGCCTCGTCCGGGCCGCCGCCCGCGAATTTGAGGCAGTTCGTGCCGTACACGGCCAGCGGATCGACGCGGAGCCGCTGGAGCGACTTCAGGATCGCCTGCCCCGAGCGCCCGTAGAACGCGACGCCCTCCTGCACCTCCGCCGGCCGGGGCTCGTGCTTCAGGAGGAAGACGTCGGCGAGCGGATGCCCCGAGCCGAGGACCGGCACGCGACCCTCGCCGGCCGCGCGCCCGATCTCGTCGCCGAGCTCGTTGATCTCGGCGATCGCCTTGTGGAGGTACTTCTCGAAGATTTCGTCGGTGGTCGAGGGCATCGCTCAGCTCGAACGTAGCTGGTGCGGCACCGCGAACGGGCCCGAGCGGCCGTTAGGACGGCGAAACTGGACGCGTAGCGTTGCAGACACGGAGGGCACGACCCTGTTTCTCGCCTAGCGGACTCTTTCCTTGGCCTGCGCCGCCCACTTGAGCGACTGGAGGTAGAGCAGCGAGCGCGGCCGCCGCAGCACCTGGGCGGTGCGCAGGCTGGCGAGGAACTCCTCAGGCCCGGCGAAGGCCCGCATCCGCACGGCGCCCGTTCCGACGCCCTGGAGCACGTGGGCGTCGGACCCGGCACCCATCGTCAGGTCGTACTTGCGAGCGAACCGGAGCGCCTCGTCGTTGTAGGCCTCGAACAGGAGCCGTGCGTTGTAGACCTCGACCACGTCCAGCTCGGCCCGGTTCCGGTGCAGCGTCACGGGGTCCGGGATCGCGTGCATCCGGTCGAAGGGATGTGGAAGGTAGACGACGCCGCCCTGCGCACGGATCCCGGCGATGGTCTCGGCGAAGGAGAGCCCGCGCGGGATCTCCTCGGAGAGGAACAGGCCGATCACCTCGCCCTGGTCGGCCGTCTTCACCTCCTCGCCGGGAATCACGACGAGGTCGCGGCCGCGCGCCAGCTCGACCGCCTCGAGCGCCCCGTCGAAGACGTTGTGATCGGTGACGGCGATCGCGCCGAGGCCCTGGGCCTCCGCGTGGTCCAGCAGGTCGGCGACGGGAATCCCGCAATCATGCGACCTGGACGTGTGCAGGTGGAGGTCGGCGAGGAGCCACTCGCGATCGTCCAGCACGCGTGTGATCCGCGGGCGGAGCGCGTGGCCCGCGAGCCCGCGGTAGAGCTCGTCCAGGTCGCGTGCGAGGGCCGCGAAGCTCTGCTCCTCGGCCCCGGCCCGGGCGCCGGCGCCCGAGCGCTCCCGGAAGGCCCGGTCCTCGGCCAGGCGGGCGATCGCGGCGGCGGCCAGCTCGGGCTGCTCGCGCACGCCCGGCGGCGACACGATCGCCGCTCCGGCCGCGGCCGCCTCGAGCGAGACGCGCGCGAGCCCGTCGAAGGCCGGCACGAAGATCGCGGCGTCGTTGAGGAGCGGCGCGCGCGCCGCTCCGTCCCGCAGCGTCCGCACGTGGGCGCGGCCGCGGAGCGAGCGCGAGACTGTAGGCCGCCCCGCGAGCGCCTTCGTCCGCAGGAGGACGAGCTCCCAGTCCGGCAGCCGGCGTAGCGCCCGCGCCACCGCCCGGGCGAGCGCGCGTTCGGTGGGTCGCCACTCGAAGACGACGAGGCGCCGCTTCCGGCCGGGCCGGAAGAGCTCGGTGTCCACGCCCGGCGTCAGCACGCGGTAGTCGCCGGGCAGGCGATCCGCCGCAGCCGCGGCGGTCTCCTCGGACGTGGCGAGCAACGCGTCCACCCGTGCGAGCAGGCGCTCGCGCTGGGCGCGACCGGGCGGGTAGCCGAGGCGCTCCGGCGAGAGGAAGGTCGCCACGGCGAAGGCGTGCGCATCCCGGAGCGCCAGGTACGACAGGCTCGGCAGGGCGGGCTCGAACCCGTGCACGACGTCGTAGCCGCCCCGGGCGAGCGCGAGCGAGAGGTTCGCGCGCACGCCCACGGGCACGCCGATGCGGCTCCGCCGCGAGACCGGCACAGCGGGACCGAGCGCAATCACGTCGTGGCCGCCCCCGTCGAGCCCCGTGAGGATCGCGCGGCCCGCGATCAGGTCGGCCGCCCGCGTCGACGGCGCGAGAACCGTCACCTCGTGTCCGAGCACGCGCAGCTCCCGGGCGATCCCCGCCACGTGCTCGTTGACGTCGTGGGGCCGCGACCAGGCGAACGGCGTAACCAGGCAAACGCGCAGGCCCATCCGCCCCGAGTCTAGCCCGGGACGAGGTTATGTCTTGCTCTTCGCCTGCTCCTTTGCCTGCTTGCGCGCGTGCTTGCGGATGAATTCTTCCGTCAGGTCCCGCGCCTCGTCGTCCGGGTACTGCACCGGCGGCGACTTCATCAGATAGGAGCTCGGCGCGCCGAGCGTGCCCGAGACGCCCTGGTTGAGCGCCAGCTTCGCGATCCGGACCGTGTCGATCACGACGCCCGCGGAGTTGGGCGAGTCCCAGACCTCGATCTTCAGCTCCGCGTTCAGCGGCACGTCCCCGAAGCCGGTTCCCTCGAGCCGAATGTACGCCCACTTGCGGTCTTCGAGCCAGGGAACGTAGTCGGACGGGCCGACGTGGATGTTCTTGTCCTCCAGCTCGTACGGGAGCATGGACTTGATCGAGTAGGTCTTCGAGATCTTCTTCGACTCCAGTCGCTCGCGCTCGAGCATGTTCATGAAGTCCGAATTGCCGCCGAAGTTGAGCTGGTACGTGCGGTCGACCCGGACGCCGCGGTCGCGGTAGATGCTCGTCAGGACGCGGTGCGTGATCGTCGCGCCGACCTGCGACTTGATGTCGTCGCCGATGATCGGCACGCCGGCATCCTGGAAGCGCCGATCCCAGTAGCTCTCGCGCGCGATGAAGATCGGCATGCAGTTCACCATCGCGCAGCCGGCGTTCAGGATCTGCTCCGCGTACCACTTGGTCGCCTCCTCCGAGCCGACCGGGAGGTAGTTGACGACGACGTCGGTTCCGGTCTCGCGCAGGATTCCGACCACGTCGTCGGTTTCGCCGGGAGCCTTCGTGACGATCTCGGAGAGGTACTTGCCGAGCCCGTCGTGGGTCATCCCGCGCGAGACTGTGATGCCCGTCTTGGGCACGTCCGCGAACTTGATCGTGTTGTTCGGGTGGGCCCAGATCGCGTCGGCGAGGTCCTTGCCGACCTTGTCGGTGGTGACGTCGAAGGCGGCCGTGAACTCGATGTCGCTGATGTGGTAGCCGCCGAGGTCGACGTGCATCAGGCCGGGCACGAACTCGTCCCGCGAGGCGTCCTTGTAGTACTCGACGCCCTGGACGAGCGAGCTCGCACAGTTGCCGACGCCGATCAGCGCCACGCGAACCTTGTCTTCGCGGCGCGGGGCCTTACCGTTTCTCGAAGCCATCGATTCCTCCTGAGTGAAGTTCACTGCGGACATGCAGGATGCGTTGCAGAACGGTGAGCCAGGCGGCCACGGCGAGGAAGTAGATCCCCCACTGCAGGCCGCCCCAGGGCGCAAAAACGAGCCCGCCGGCGATCACGACCACGCGCTCGGCGCGGCTGCCGATCCCGACGTCGCCGCGCAGCCCGAGCAACTCGGCCTTCGCGCGCGCGTAGGACACGAGGAACGAGCCCGCGACCGCAGCGACAGCGAAGGCGACCGCGACCTCGTTGCCGTGCCGGGAGAAGACGAGCGCGACCGCGGTCAGCACGAAGCCCTCGCTGACGCGGTCGGAGATCGAGTCGAGGAAGGCGCCGAACGGCGTCGCCTTGTCGCCGAACCGTGCGAGCGCGCCGTCGAGGATGTCGAGGATCGAGCCCACCACGAACAGGATCGCCGCGAGCCAGTAGACGAGCCACTGGTTGTGGTCGCCGAACCAGATCAGCACGGCCGCGGCGGCGCAGAGTGTGACCCCCGCCGCCGTTAGCGCATTCGGGGTCACGCGCGTGCGAGCGAGGCTGCCGATCCAGCGCGAGGCGAGACGGCGTGTCCCGTCGGTGTAACCCTGTTTCACCCAGGCGAGCGTGGCCGTGCGGCTCACGCGGCGCACGCTAGCAGCCTCCTCGCCGGCGGTCCCGCGCACGATCGGCGGGCGGCGGCTCTGAGCCGCTAAGCGGTGGTCTCGTGACGACGTTTAGGCGGTGGCCGGCGCCGACCGGCGCCGCAGCAGGTCGCGGCGGTAGACGGCGGCTCCGGCGATCGCGGCGACCACGACGCCGGCGACCACGTCGAGCCAGAAGTGGTTGCCGGTCGCAATCACGCTGAACCACACCCAGGCCGGCCAGAGCAGCCAGATCGCCTTGGCGAAGCGCGTGCGGCAGACCGAGAAGAGAACGAGCCCGACGATCAGCGCGTCGGCCGCGTGCAGGCTCGGCATCGCCGCGTACGGGTTGGCCGCGAACTCGACGAGGCCGCTGCCGTGGTTGAGCTGGCCGAAGCTCGCGAGCGTGTCGTCGAAGCCGAAGTCGGGGAACATCCGCGGCGGCGCCGTGGGGAGCAGCACGTAGCCGACGAGGCCGATCACGTTTGCAAAGAGGATCGTGTTGCGGAACCGTTTGAACGCCTCGTGACGGCGCAGGTACACCCAGAGCAGCGCGAGCCCGAGGACGGTGAACTCGGAGTTCCAGTAAGTCCACGAGGCCAGCGTGGCCAGCACTTCGGAGCCGTCGACGATCCGCTGGAGGGTGAGCTCGATCAGCCCGTGCATGTGCCGCTCTATCTGGATCACGTGCAGGCCGTTGTCGAAGGCCCGCGGCGGATTGCGGTCCGCGATCCCCCGGGCGATCTGGTACGCGCCGAGGAAGCCGAACCAGATCGCGAGCTGGCGCCCGAAGTCGGCCCACCCACTGGGCAGGACTCGGCGGCCGGCTGAGACGAGAATGCTCATTGGAAGGAAACTACGCGATTCTAACGCCCATCCCTGTCGTGTTCACTTGCGTCATGAAACGCGCGCCGGTCCTCTGGGCTTCCCTGCTAGTGCTGCTGACCGCGGGTTGCGGCGGCGGTGGAGGGGAGGGGCCGGCGGCTCCCCTCCACCGGGTCGCGCCCCTCCCTTCCGCTCGCGAGGTCGCCTGGTTCCGGCAGATGGCGGCCTTCGCAGACGCCGTCAGCAACCTCTCGGAGCAGGCGGCGGCGCCCGGGCCCGCCGGTCTGAAGGCGCTGGCGGCGCTGCGCTCCTGCGGGCCGATCTTCCGGAGCTCGGTCGGCGCGGCGCCCTCGCGGCGTCAGCGGGCGGCGGCGCAGGCCGTGCTCGGCGCGTGCGCCGACTTCGCGCGGGATCACCTGCGCGCGGGCGACCGCGCCCTGAACGAGTCGAGCTCGACGATTTTCCTGCGCAGCGACGGGCGCCACCTGCCCGAGCGGGGCGGGCTGACGGCCGAGAGCCGCGTCGAGCCGCGCCTCTCCCAGGTCGTGGCGGCGCTGAGCGGCGTCCCCGGGACCGTCGTACGCTGCTGGTCGCTCCCCGACTGGCTCGCCCTGATCGACGAGCGCGGCGCCTACACGGGCGGCGCGGTCGACCTCCGGGCCGACGGGTTCGTCTCGGAGGGGAGGCGCGTGAACCTCGCACCACGGATGTGCGAGCGGCTCGTCCGCTTCGTCTACCGCGGCGAGCGACCCGCGCGCGGGCGGACGAAGCTCCAGCTCGCGAACACGGTCCTGACGCTCGCGCACGAGACGGTCCACGTCTCGCAGGGAGCGAACGAGGCGGTCGCCACCTGCTACGGCCTCCAGCGGATGCGCCGGGCGTCCGTGCTCCTCGGCGCGGCGCGACGGTACGCGAACAGCCTCGCCGAGCTGGCCTGGACCGGCCTCTATCCCTACGGGCTCGCGAAGTACCACTCGCCGCAGTGCCACAACGGCGGCAAGCTCGACCTGCATCCGCGCTCGCGGGTGTGGCCCTAGGGACCGTTCTGCAATGAGTTCAGGTGCGGCCGATCCGTCATTTCAGACGGACGCACGGCTCTGGCATCGCTTGACGATGCCGACGTTGGAGGCCGCACCGGCTTTGCCGGTGTGGCCGTCTCTATCCCGCACGTCCTGACGGCGGCACCGCAAGCGGTGCCTCAGCCGCCGATCTGGCTCATAGAGCGGGACGCCCGGACGAAGCCCGGGTCGTTGATCTTGTGCTTCAGCTCCTTGTGGCGCACGGCGAAGCGGAGCAGCCGCGCCAGCTCCTCATCCGGCGCGCCTTCGCGCAGCGGCGTCTTCAGGTCCCACTCGCGCCGCGAGAACAGGCACGTGCGGAGCTGCCCGTCCGCGGTCAGGCGGATCCGGTCGCAGCTCGAGCAGAACGGCTCGGAGACCGGGCTGACGAAGCCGACCTCGCCGGCGCCGTCGGCGAAGCGGAAGCGGCGCGCGGTCGATGATGCCTTCGCTGGAATCTCGACTAGCGGCCAACGCTCCTCGATCAGCGCCCTGATCTCGGCGCCGGTGAGGACGTCGTCTCCCCGCCAGGACTGGTCGGCGTCGAGCGGCATGAACTCGATGAAGCGCACCACGTACGGCTTCCGCCGCGCGAGCTCGGCGAGCGCGGGCACCTCCTCCTCGGTGAACCCGCGCATCGCGACGCAGTTGACCTTGATCGGCCGCAGCTCCGGGTAGCGCTCGGCCTCCGCCAGCCCGGCGAGAACGCGGTCGAGCGCGTCCCGCCGCGTGATCTCCGCGAAGCGCACGTGCGAGAGCGAGTCGAGCGAGACGTTCAGGCGGCGCAGGCCGGCCTCCACCAGCGGGCCGGCGAGGCGGTCGAGCAGGACGCCGTTCGTCGTCAGGGAGAGGTCGGTCACGCCCGGCGTGTCGGCCAGGAGTCGGACGAGCACCGGTAGCTCCCGCCGGACGAGCGGCTCGCCGCCGGTCAAGCGCACCTCGTCGACGCCCATCGCCGCCAGCACCCGCACGAGCCGTGCGATCTCCTCGAAGCTGAGCAGCTCGTCCCGCTCGAGCCACTCGAGCCCTTCGGCAGGCATGCAGTAGCGGCAGCGGAAGTTGCACTTGTCGGTGACGGAGACGCGCAGCGAGCAGATCTCGCGGCCCCACGAATCGACGAGCGGCTCCATCACGTCAGCCTAGCGAGGTTTCCGCGCCGGACCGGCCGGAAACCTGGCCGCCCAAGGCGCTCGCTTGCGACGCCGACCAGAGAGGCCGTGCCGGCTTTGCCGGTGCGGCCGTCCAAGGCGCTCGCTTGCGACGCCGACCAGAGAGGCCGTGCCGGCTTTGCCGGTGCGGCCGTCCAAACCACGAGGAGGACCGATGACCGACCGGGAATGGGAGAGCGGCGAGGAACAGATCGACGAGGAGGGCCGCAACCCGACGCAGCAGAAGATCGACGAGGAGGGCGCCGAGGAGAAGCCGGTCGACACCGGCTGGGAGGAGACGACCGACCAGCCGCACCAGGGCGAGGAGGGCCCGGACATGGTCTGATCCCTCGACGGCGGGATCGAGAGCCTGCCCGGGTCGCGAGGTCGTCTGGAGCTACAGCCCCACCGGCGCCTCCCGTGAGGACCTGATCGTCTCTGGGGCTTCGACCCGTCGCGCCCGTGGGGCTGGCCCTCGAGCGTGAAGCGCTAGCCGCAACCGCCGGGACCGCTTCCTAGAATCGGCGCGTGGCCGTCCTCGCGCTGATCCTCGTGACGGCGGTCTGGGGGGTCACCTTCGTCCAGGTCAAGGACGCTGTCGAGCTCTACCCGCTCTACGCGTTTCTGGCGCTGCGGTTCGCGATCGCCGCTCTGGCGTTGACGCCTGCCACCATTGTCCGTTTCAGCCGTGTCCGAGGGACTGTCCCTCGGACACGGCTGAAAGAGACAGGGCTGGCGGCCTTCCTCGGGTTTCTCCTGGCTACCGGCTATGCGCTCCAGACCGAAGGTCTCGCGCGCACGACGGTGTCCAGCACCGGCTTCATCACCGGGCTCTACGTCGTCTTCACGCCGCTCCTCGCGCTCGGCCTCTTCCGGCACCGGCTCGGGACCGCGGTCTGGATCGGGGTCGCGCTCTCTGTCGCCGGGCTCGCCATGCTCTCCGGGATCCACGCCGGCTCGGTGACCGGCGACGCGCTCGTGCTCGCGGCCTCGGGCGTCTACTCGCTCCAGATCGTGCTGCTCGAGCGCGTGGCGCGACGGCTGGACCCGGTCGCGCTCACCTTCGTCGAGATGCTCGCCGCGTGTGCCGCGTTCAGCGCGATCGCCGCGGCGCGCTCGGAGTTCGAGATCCCGCACGGCTGGACCGTATGGGGCGCCCTGCTCGTGACCGGTCTCTTCGCGAGCGCGCTCGGCTTCCTCGTCCAGAGCTGGGCCCAGCGGCGGACGAGCGCGACCCGCACCGCGCTCGTCTTCGCGCTGGAGCCGGTCTGGACCGCGATCTTCGGCTTCACCCTCGCCGGCGACCGCCTCGGGGCGCTCGGCTGGGGAGGCTGTGCGACGATCCTGGCCGGGATCGCGTTAGCGGAACCGGCTGCCGGAGAGACGCTGCGCCGACTTCTGGGCTCGCACGGAAACCTGCTACCATCGGACTGAGATTTTCTCAGCAAAGGAGATTTGAGCAATGGCGAAGACCATCGGTATCGACCTCGGCACGACCAATTCCTGCGTGGCCGTGATCGAGGGCGGCGAGCCGGCCGTGATCCCGAACGCGGAGGGCGGGCGCACCACCCCGTCCGTCGTCGCGTTCACGAACGACGGCCAGCGGCTCGTCGGGGCGCCGGCGAAGCGCCAGCAGGTGACGAACCCGCAGAGCACGATCTTCTCGATCAAGCGCTTCATGGGGCGCAAGTTCGAGGAAGTCTCGGAGGAGATGAAGATCGTCCCGTACGAGGTCGTCAGGGGCCCGAACGGCGACGTCCGGGTCAAGGCCGCCGGCAAGGAGTACGCGCCGCCGGAGATCAGCGCGATGATTCTCCAGAAGCTGAAGGCGGACGCCGAGGCGTACCTCGGAGAGACGATCACCGACGCGGTGATCACCGTCCCCGCCTACTTCAACAACGCCCAGCGCGAGGCGACCAAGGACGCCGGCAAGATCGCCGGCCTCAACGTCCAGCGGATCATCAACGAGCCGACCGCGGCGGCGCTCGCCTACGGCCTCGACAAGGAGGCGTCGGATCACACGATCCTCGTCTTCGACCTCGGCGGCGGCACCTTCGACGTCTCGATCCTCGAGCTCGGCGAGGGCGTCTTCGAGGTGAAGGCCACGAACGGCGACAACCACCTCGGCGGCGACAACTTCGACAAGGCGGTCGTCGACTGGATGGTCGCCGAGTTCAAGCGCGACCAGGGGATCGACCTCTCGCAGGACCGGATGGCCCTCCAGCGCCTCTACGAGGCGGCGGAGAAGGCGAAGATCGAGCTCTCCTCGACGATGACGACGCAGATCAATCTGCCGTTCGTCACCGCCACGCAGGAGGGCCCCAAGCACCTCGACCTCCAGCTAACGCGCGCGAAGCTGAACGAGCTTACGGCCGACCTGCTCGAGCGCACGGTCGGCCCGACCAAGCAATGCCTGGCCGACGCGGGACTCGATCCGGCGAAGATCGACCACGTCGTGCTCGTCGGCGGGATGACCCGCATGCCGGCGGTGGTCGACAAGGTCAAGGAGCTGACCGGTAAGGACCCGCACAAGGGCGTCAACCCGGACGAGGTCGTCGCCGTCGGCGCGGCCATCCAGGGCGGCGTGCTGAAGGGCGAGGTCAAGGACATCCTGCTCCTCGACGTCACCCCCCTGAGCCTCGGGATCGAGACCAAGGGCGGCGTCTTCACGAAGCTGATCGAGCGCAACACGACGATCCCGACCAAGAAGTCGGAGACGTTCACGACCGCGGAGGACAACCAGCCGTCGGTCGAGGTGCACGTGCTCCAGGGCGAGTCGGAGATGGCGCTCTACAACAAGACGCTCGGCAAGTTCCAGCTCGTCGGCATTCCTCCCGCGCCGCGGGGCATGCCCCAGATCGAGGTCACGTTCGACATCGACGCGAACGGGATCATCCACGTCAACGCGAAGGATCTCGGCACCGGCAACGAGCAGAACATCCGGATCGAGGGCGGCTCGGGCCTGAAGGAGGAAGAGGTCGAGCAGATGATCCGCGACGCCGAGGCGCACGCGGACGAGGCCCGGCGGCTCCGCGAGGTGGCCGACGCCAAGAACCAGGCCGAGTCGCTCGCCTACGCGACCGAGCGGAGCCTGAAGGAGCACCGCGACAAGCTCGACGAGGCCGAGGCCTCGACGATCGAGGGTCGCGTGATGGAGCTCAAGCAGGCCCTCGAGGGGGACGACGTCGGCGAGATCAAGGCCAAGACGGAGGCGCTCCAGGAGGCCTCGCAGAAGCTGGCCGAGGCGGTCTACGCCCAGGCCTCGCAGCAGCAGGCCCAGGCGGCTTCCGGCAACGGTGAGGCCGCCGACTCCGACGACGAGGTGATCGAGGACGCCGAGGTCGTCGATGAAGAGGCGAAGACCTCGTAAGTGATGGCAACCCCCGACCGCCCATCTCGCACGCTCGGAACCGCTGCAAAGCGTCCCCTCGCGGCGTCCTCAGTCGCGCCCGTAGCCTCCGGCTACGAACGCTCCCTGCGTCCTTGCGAGGCTCGCTTTTCGCGGCCCGAGCGCACGATCTGGTCGGACGGTGATCGCTGATGGCCGAGCAGGAGCAGGCACCGACCGAGGCCGGGCTCGAGGAGCGGCTCGCGGCGCTCGAGGCCGAGCGGGACGAGTACCTGAACGACCTCAAGCGTGTCGCGGCCGACTTCGAGAACTACCGCAAGCGGGCCGCGCGCGATCAGGAGAGCCTGGTCGCGCGCGCCCACGAGCGGCTGGTGAAGGAGCTCCTACCGGTGCTCGACGATCTCGAGCGCGCGCTCGCCGCGGCCGAGGAGCACGAGGAGGCGAAGCTCGAGGAGGGCGTCCGCCTCGTGCATCGCGAGTTGCGCTCGGCGCTCGACCGCGAGGGTCTTGCCGAGATCGAGACGAACGGGTCGTTCGACCCGCACGTCCACGAGGCGCTGCTCACGCAGCCGTCCGAGGCCGAGGAGGGCTCCGTGCTCGAAGTCTTGCAGAAGGGGTACAAGCTCGGCGACCGGGTGCTCCGGCCGGCCAGGGTCGTCGTCGCGGCGCCGCAGGGCGAGGACGATGGCGACGGTTAAGGACCTCTACGAGACGCTCGGCGTGACGAAGGGCGCAGGCCAGGACGAGATCAAGAAGGCCTACCGCAAGCTCGCGCGCCAGTACCACCCGGACAACAACCCGGGCGACACCGCCGCCGAGGAGCGCTTCAAGGAGGTGCAGACCGCCTACGACGTCCTCTCCGACCCCGAGAAGCGCAAGCGATACGACGCGTTCGGCTCCAGGAACGGGCGCCAGGGACCGGGCGGGTTCACGTTCACGCCCGAGGGCTTCGACTTCGCCGACCTCGGCGATCTCGGCGACATCTTCGGCGGGCTCTTCGGCGGCCGCGGCCGCGCCGAGCAACAGCGGCAGCGCGGCCAGCGCGGGCGCGACCTCGAGGTCGAGGTAAGCCTCTCGTTCGAGGACTCCCTCCGCGGGGTCGAGACGAAGATCCCGGTCGAGCTCGAGACCGCCTGCCGCGAGTGCGGCGGCTCGGGCGCGAAGCCGGGGACGGCGCCGAGGCTCTGTCCCGAGTGCAACGGCCGCGGGGTCAAGGCAGAGAGCCAGGGCCTGTTTGCACTCTCGCAGCCGTGCCCACGTTGCCGCGGCAACGGCACCGTGATCGAGGACCCGTGCCCGCGCTGTCGCGGCACCGGACGCGAGCGGCGGACCAAGCGCTACACGGTCAAGATCCCGGCCGGGGTCAAGGACGGGTCGCGGATCCGCCTGCGCGGCAAGGGCGAGGCCGGCTACGGCGGCGCCGAGGCGGGCGACCTGTTCGTCGTCACGCGCGTGGCGCCGTCGAGGCTGTACACACGACGCGGCGACGACCTCGTCGTCGACGTGCCGGTCACCTACCCGGAGGCCGCGCTCGGCGCGACCGTCCAGGTGCCGACCCCGGACGGCCCGGTGACGGTGAAGGTGAAGCCGGGCACGACGGACGGGACGCTCCTCCGCGTGAAGGGCAAGGGCGCGCCGAAGCTGAAGGGCTCGGGCCGCGGCGACCTGCTCGCGCGCGTGAAGCTGAGCGTCCCGAAGAAGCTGACGAAGCGAGAGCGCGAGGCGATCGAGGCTCTCCAGAAGGTTTCTCGCCAGAACCCGCGCGAAGGGCTGGCGAGTTGATGGACGACCGCCCGCGCTACATGATCTCCGTCGCCGCCGACCTGGTCGGGATGCACCCGCAGACGCTGCGGATGTACGAGCAGAAGGGGCTCGTCCGGCCCAGGCGGACCGCAGGGAACACGCGCCTCTACTCCGAGGGCGATCTCGCACGGTTGCGGCTGATCCAGCGGCTGACGACCCAGCTCGGGCTCAACCTCGCCGGCGTCGAGGCGGTGCTCGACCTCGAGAAGCAGCTCCAGCGGATGCAGGCGCGGATGGAGCGGCTCGAGCGCGAGATGCGCGACGCGATCGAGCAGGTCCGCAAGCAGTACCGCCGCGAGCTCGTCCTCTACGACCCGGCGCAGACGCGACTTCCGACCAGATGGACTTCAACAAGCTCACGCTGAAATCGCAGGAGGCGGTCGCCGCCGCCCAGGAGCTCGCCCGCCGCATGGGCAATCCCGAGCTCTACCCCGAGCACCTCCTGCTGGCGCTGCTCGACCAGGAGCTGCCGCAGCAGCTAGTCCCGGATGCGGCGGGGTTGCGGGCGCAGGCCGAGGCGGCGCTGCGCACCAAGCCCTCGACCCAGGGAGCGCAGCAGCAGCCGCACGTCTCGGCGGCGGTCTCGCGCGTCCTCGACCAGGCATTCGACGAGGCGCGGCGCCTCGAGGACGAGTACGTCTCGACCGAGCACCTGCTGCTCGCGCTCGACGTCGTCCCGCGCGATGCGCTGCTCGAGAAGATCGCCCAGGTGCGCGGCGGCCAGCGCGTCACCTCGCAGGATCCGGAGGGCAGCTACCAGGCACTCGAGAAGTTCGGCCGCGACCTGACCGAGCTCGCCGAGCAGGGGAAGCTCGACCCCGTCATCGGGCGCGACGAGGAGATCCGCAGGGTGATTCAGGTGCTCTCGCGCCGCACGAAGAACAATCCGGTCCTGATCGGCGACCCCGGCGTCGGCAAGACCGCGATCGTCGAGGGGCTGGCGCAGCGGATCGTCGCGGGCGATGTCCCCGAGGGCCTGAAGGGCAAGCGCGTCTGGGCGCTCGACATCGGCGCGATGCTCGCCGGCTCGAAGTACCGCGGCGAGTTCGAGGAGCGGCTCAAGGCCGTCCTGACCGAGGTGCGCAACGCCGAGGGCGAGCTGATCCTCTTCATCGACGAGCTGCACACGATCGTCGGCGCGGGCGCGGCCGAGGGCGCCGTCGACGCGGGGAACATGATGAAGCCGATGCTGGCGCGCGGCGAGCTGCGCGCGATCGGCGCGACCACGCTCGACGAGTACCGCCGGCACATCGAGAAGGACGCGGCGCTCGAGCGGCGCTTCCAGCCGATCTTCGTCGGCGAGCCCTCGGTGGCGGACACGATCGCGATCCTGCGCGGCCTGAAGGAGCGCTACGAGGCGCATCACGGCGTCCGCATTCGCGACGCCGCCCTGGTCGCCGCCGCGGTCCTCTCCGACCGCTACATCTCCGACCGCTTCCTGCCCGACAAGGCAATCGACCTGGTGGACGAGGCCGCCTCCCGGCTGCGGATGGAGATCGACTCCTCGCCGCTGGAGCTGGACGAGGCCGAGCGCCGGGTGCGCCAGCTCGAGATCGAGCTCGCGGCGACAGCGGCAGAACCCGCTGCGCGGGTTCCGCTGGAGAAGGAGCTGGCCGAGGCGCAGGAGCGCCGGAACGAGCTGTCCGCGCGTTGGGCCAAGGAGAAGGAGCAGCTCGAGCGGGTGAAGGAGATCACGCGCCGGATCGACGAGCTGCGGAGCGAGGCCGAGCGCGAGGAGCGGGTCGGGAACCTCCAGCGGGTGGCGGAGATCCGCTACGGCGAGCTGCCGAACCTCGAGCGTGAGCTCGAGGCTAAGACGGAGCCGGAGGCGCCGCCCATGGTCAAGGAGGAGGTCGACGAGGACGACGTCGCCGCGGTCGTCGCGCGCTGGACCGGCATCCCGGTCGAGCGGCTGCTCGAGGGCGAGACCGAGAAGCTGATCCACATGGAGGAGCGCCTGCACGAGCGCGTCGTCGGCCAGGACGAGGCGGTGGAGGCGGTGGCGAACGCGCTGCGGCGCGCGCGGTCAGGCCTCCAGGACCCGAACCGGCCGATCGGCTCGTTCGTCTTCCTCGGCCCGACCGGCGTCGGCAAGACCGAGCTCGCCCGCGCGCTCGCCGAGTTCATGTTCGACGACGAGCGCGCCATGGTGCGGCTCGACATGTCGGAGTACATGGAGAAGCACACCGTCTCGCGCCTGGTCGGCGCGCCGCCCGGTTACGTCGGCTACGAGGAGGGTGGCCAGCTGACCGAGGCCGTCCGGCGGCGGCCCTACTCGGTGATCCTCCTCGACGAGATCGAGAAGGCCCACCCGGACGTCTTCAACATCCTGCTCCAGATCCTCGACGACGGGCGCCTGACCGACGGCCAGGGCCGCACGGTCGACTTCCGCAACACCGTCCTGATCATGACCTCGAACGTCCGCTCGGCCGAGGCGATGACCGAGATCTTCCGGCCCGAGTTCCTGAACCGGATCGACGAGATCGTCGAGTTCCGGCCGCTCTCGAAGGAGCAGATCGCGGAGATCGTCGAGCTCCAGCTCGGGCGCCTGCGCGAGCGCCTCGCCGAGCGCGGCCTGCGGCTCGATCTGACCGAGGCGGCCAAGGAGGCCCTCGCCGAGGCCGGCTGGGACCCGACCTACGGCGCCCGGCCGCTCAAGCGCGCGATCCAGCGCCTGCTCGAGAACCCGCTCGCCCTGCGCCTGCTCGAGGGCGACTTCGGCGAGGGCGACATCGTGCGGGTGGACGCGAAGGACGGCGAGCTCGTCTTCGAGAAGGCCGAGGTCCGCGAGCCGGCGGCGGCCTAGTCTGGGTCGGCCATCTTGCTCCGGCGCCGGGCATGAACATCCTTGCGATTTGCTGGAGCTTCTTCACGGGCTCGGCCGGATGCTGCAGGCCATTGACGCTAAGCTGGAGCAGATCGTCAGGCTCCTCGAGCACGAATTCGGAGATGAGTAAGCGGACCCCAGAGGATCGCGAAGAGTTCCGCCGTGTGATCGAGAGCGGCAGGGCTGCACGCGCGAACATGCAGGAGATCCTCGACCGGTTCGATGCCCGCCGCCGTGCTGAAGAAGAGCGGCGTGTACGCCGGCGGCACCTTCTTCGCCGCCTGCTCCCCTTTCGCCGCGCGTCCTAGGCACGCCCCAGTCCGAGCGGCCGCTGCCGCAAGCGGGTCCGGCGGGCTCGAAAATTCGGCTCCCACGTGCCAAGATTCGCCGGGGAGGGGAGATCTGTGGCAACCGAGGTCGTCGGCAGGGGGGACGAGCTCGCGACGATTCGCGCTTTTCTCGGCGGACCGGCTCCAGCCGCGCTCTTGCTCGAAGGCGACGCCGGAATCGGCAAGACGTCGCTCTGGCGGGAGGCAGTCGAGTTCGCAGGCGAAAGCGGGCAGGTCGTGCTCGTCGCGCGTCCGGCGTCCGTCGAGGCCGAGCTTTCGTTCGCGGCCCTCTCCGACCTTCTGACCGACATTCTCGAGGAGGTGCTTCCGGCCCTGTCGCCGCCTCAGCGGCGAGCGCTCGAGGTCGCGCTGCTCCGGACGAACCAAGACGGAGCACCTCCGGATCCGCGCGCGATCGGGACAGCCGTGCTGAGCGTCTTCGCGGCGCTCGCGGCACAGCAGGCGCTCCTGGTCGCGATCGACGATCTGCAGTGGCTGGATGTCGCTTCCGCTGCCGCGCTCACGTTCGCCGTCCGGCGGTTGCGCGACGAGCCGGTGCGGCTTCTGCTCTCGGCGCGGACAGATGCCGACGGGCGGCCGATGAGCGTTGCGAGCGCAATTCCGGATGAGCGGCTGCGCCGGCTCGAGGTCGAGCCGCTCTCGGCCGGCGCTGTCGCGCACCTGCTGCGGGCCAGGATGGGTCTCACCTTCGGCAGGCCCGTCGCGCGGCAGGTTTACGAGACCTCGGGCGGCAATCCGTTCTTCGCGATCGAGCTCGCCCGCGCCTTGGAGCGCCACGGGGGCCGAGTAGAGCTCGGTGAGCCGCTGCCTGTTCCGAGCACGCTCCAGGACCTGGTTGCAGAGCGGCTGGGCGCCCTTCCTCCCGCGACACGTGAGGCTCTGCTCCTTGCCGCGCTCGGATCGGAGCCCACCGTCGACCTCGTCGGTCGCCTGCTCGAGGGCGATCCGTGGGCGCGGCTCGAGCCGGCCGTACGAGCAGACGCGGTCGAGGTCGTCGGCGGGCACATCCGCTTTGCTCATCCTCTGATCGCGTCGGTTGCAGCGGCGAACGCGAACGCCATGGAGCGGCATGAAGCGCACCGGCGACTGGCGGACGTGGTCGAAGAGCCGGAAGAACGGGCGCGTCATCTCTCGTTCAGCGCCGACGGACGGGACGAGAAGGTCGCGGTGGCGCTCGAGCGAGCCGCCGAGCGGGCTGCTTCGCGCGGCGCGCCTGATCTCGCGGCCGTCTTCGCGGAGCGGGCGGGCCGGCTCACGCCCGTCGCGCGCCCGGGTGACGAGCACCGGCGCCTCCTTCGCGCTGCCGACCACTACTTCGACGGCGGCGCGCTCGAGCAGGCCGCGACGTTGCTCGACGAGCTCGTCGCCGGCAGCCCGCAGGGACCGGATCGCGCGAAGGTTCTGAGTCGCCTCGCACAGGTGCGCTTCCAGCAAGAAGGGGTCGGCCCCGCACTCGAGCTCCAGCTCGCCGCTCTGAAAGACGCCGGGAACGAGCTCGAATTGCGCGCAACGGTCGACCGCATACTCGCCTGGGCGCGGCACATGGACGGAGATCTGGGCAAGGCGCTCGTCCATGCTCGGGCAGCCGTCGGGCTGGCGACGTCCCTGAACGACCCCGACATGCTCGCGCCGACGCTCGCGACGCTCGCCTTCACCGAGTTCGTGGCGGGAGAAGGCATGAACGAAGAGCTGATCGCTCATGCCGTCACGCTCGAGCCCGAACGGGCCGGGATGCTCGATCGGGCACGGTGGATTCAGGGGCTCCTGCTCGAGTATCAGGGAGAGCTCGAGCGTTCGGAGGCGTTGCTCCAAGAGCTGCTCGGCGAGAGCCGCGAGCGAGGAGAGCGAATCGAGCTTGCCTACCTACTCAACCATCTCTCGCGCGTTTCGCTTCGCGCAGGCGATCGCACGAAGTCCGAGGGCTTCTTGCGGGAGGTGTTCGACCTGCTGCCGGAGATCGACCTCGGCGCGGAGGAGCCGTTCGTCCTTTCGACGTGTGCGCTCCTCGATGCCCACGGCGGCCGGGTCGAGCAGGCGCGCGAGCGGATCGCCCAAGGGCTCGCCCTTGCCGCCCGGAGAGGGATGAAGCCGGCGCGCTTCGAGTTCCTGGCGACGCTCGGGTTCCTCGAGCTCTCGCTCGGTGATGCGGAGGCGGCCGCGCGGACATTGGGTTCGCTCCGGGAAGAGGCCGCCGCAGGCGGCTTCCTCGAGCCTGCGGTCTTTCGGTTCCACGGCGACGAGATCGAGGCGCTCCTCGCGCTCGGGCGGCTCGACGAGGCTCAGGCGCGGCTCGACGAGCTCGAGGCGCGTCCCGGCAGGTGGGCGGAAGCTGCCGCGGGGCGTGCTCGAGGCTTGCTGGAGGCCACGAGCGGCGACGTGCCGCGTGCGGTCGGCGCGCTCGAAGAGGCGCGAGAGCAAGCGGCTGCCCTCGGCGATCCGTTCGAGCTCGCCCGCACGCTTCTCGCGCTCGGGGTCGTCCAGCGGCGGGCGAAGCAGCGCGGAGCCGCCCGCGAGTCGTTGACCGCGGCGCGACTGACGTTCGAGCAGGTGGGCGCCCGGCTCTGGGGCCGGCGCGCACGCGACGAGCTGGCGCGGGTCGGAGGCCGCGCGCCCTCCGACGGCGAGCTGACGCCGATGGAGCGCCGGGTCGCCGAGCTCGTCGCTGCGGGTAAGTCGAACCGGGAGACGGCGGCCGAGCTGGTGGTCACCGTCCGCACGGTCGAGACGCACCTCTCGCACATCTATCGCAAGCTGGGCGTGCGCTCCCGGACCGAGCTGGCCGCGCAGGCAAGGAGGGAGACCGCGGCCGCGACGTAGCACAGTCATTCGGCAAAGATCGTGGATTTCCACGATTTTCGTGGCGCGCGGACGGCGTAGCGTCGAACCGATGAGTTCGAAGGGAGACGCTCGACCGCAGGCGGGGAACTTCCTCGTCGAGCGGTATCTGAAGCAGAGCGATGCAGACGCGCTTGCAGCCGCCGCAGGTGCCCTCCGGCGTTCGGCGCGACAGCTCACCGACGAGGGCAGGCGGGTTCGATTCGTCAGGTCGATCTTCCTTCCGGAGGACGAGACCTGCTTCGACCTATACGAGGCCTCGTCCGCGGAGACCGTCGAAGAAACAGCGAGGCGGGCGGGCGTTTCCTTCGACCGGATCGTTCCCTACGAGAACGACGAAAGGAGTCAGCAATGAAGCTGAGCAAGGGCAGGATCGCGCTCGGGCTCGCCGCCGCCGTTGCGGTCGGAACGGTCGGCGTCGCGTACGCGATTACGCAGTCGGTGCTGGCCGACGCGAACACCGTCAACGACGGCCAGTTCAAGGCAGAGAACGGTGTGATCCATCTGAAGACGAAGGGCTCGATCCGGGTCCGGGACGTGCAGACGCTGGCCGCGCCCCCGGGCTTCAGCTCCGGCTGGCATACCCACCCGGGCCCGATCCTCGTGGCGATGGCTCCGACGAGCGCGGGCTCTCTGACGATCTACGACGAGCACTGCAACGCGACGACGATCTCGGCCAACCAGGCCTACATCGAGACGCCGAACGAGCCGGTGCTTGCCCGGAACGAGAGCGGAGCGAATGCCGACTGGGTGACGACGATGATCGTCCCGATCGGCGTCCCCTTCACGAACCCGCTGACCAGCGGCCCCTGCAATCCCTAGTACTGAGGAGCTTCGAGCCCCGGCGGCTGGATCCGGTCGCCGGGGCCCGCCGTTTTCCGCCGGCGCGGGGCGCTACGGTAGCGCCCGTGGCCAAGAGGGGCCGTCAGCAGATGCCGCCGCCGCTGCCGCCGCGGACGCGGACGGTGGGACAGCTCGTCGCCGAGGCGATCCGTCTCTACGGCCGCCGTTTCTGGGCATCGCTCGCGCTCGGCCTCGGCCCGGCCGCGCTCGCCGTCGGCGCGACGTTGATCGGGGGCTGGGCGGCGCTCGCCTTCGTGTTGACGGCCGGCGCGCTTCTGATGACGGGCTCGTACGTCGGCGGGGTCGCTCTCGCCTCCGGGCAGCGGCCTGCGCGGCGGAGGGTAGGGGTCGCACTGGTGGTGGGATACGTCATCTTCGTCCCGGGGCTGTTCCTGTACAGCGCGGTCCTGCCGGCGGTCGTATGGTTCGCGTTGCTCGGGCTGGCTGTCCCAGCGGCCGTCCTCGAGGGGCTCGGCTTCCGCCGCTCGCTGCGCCGCGGGTTCGAGCTCGCGCGCGCCGACTACGTCCACGCGATCGGCTCTCTGGCGACGCTCGTGATCGTCGCCTTCCTGACCGCGACCGTGCTCTTCTTCCTGCTCAGGGGAGGTAGCCAGATCGCGCTGTCGTCGGCGGCCTTCGTGTCGCTGCTCGTGATCTCGCCGATCCTCTTTCTCGGCGCGGGCCTCCTCTACTTCGACCAGGCGGCGCGGTTAGAGTCGGGCCGCCCGCGATCAAGGAGGAGCCGCGATGCCAACCTACATCATGCTGTCGAGCCTGACCGCCCAGGGCGTGCAGACGCTGAAGGCGAACCCCGACCGGCTGCGCGAGGTGAACCGTGACGTCGAGGAGCTCGGCGCGAAGGTCGTGCACCAGTGGGCGACGCTCGGGCCGTTCGACTTCGTGAACGTGGTCGAGGCGCCGGACGCGGCCACGATCGCGCGCGTCTCGGTCGCGCTCGGCGCCCGCGGCAGCGCGAAGCTCCAGACCTTGACCGCGCTCTCGATCGACGAGTTCCTGAGCTCGGTCGGGTAGCCGGGGAGGGGCTGACGCGCCGCACCGCGTCGATCGCAGTCTCGAAGAAGCTCGCCCTGAAGCGCTTTGCGGGGAGGAATCCAGACCTCGTCCACGGGATTCGGGTAAATCCCCTGCCGCCCTCTTACGAGGTGATCCCGAAGGACGGCGCGGTGTTGAAAACGTAAAGGCGAAAGAGGCCTGGCGGTAACGCCGCCGAGCGAGGTCTGCGAGACTTCCGAGGCAGAGGACACCTGCGCGCACCCATCCGAGCCGGGGGCCTCAGACCTGGACGGGTGAAGCGCGTGGCAACCAAAAGGGGGGAACATGAAGGCTTCCTTCGTCAGGCTCGGGTTCGTCAGGGCCGTCGTTGTCGCAGCCGCCTCGGCGGGGCTGTTGACGATCGGGGTGAGCCCGGCGCTCGCTACCAACGTCGCTTGTGGACAGGTCATCACGCACAGCACGCACGTGAGCAACGACCTGATCGACTGTCCGGGCGACGGGCTCGTCATCGGCGCCGCCAACATCAAGCTCGATCTCGCCGGCCACCTCGTCGACGGCGTCAACAACCCGGCGGCGGACGGGATCGACAACACCGGCGGCTTCGACAACGTCGTGGTCAGGCACGGCACGATTCAGCAGTTCCAGCAAGGCGTGCACCTGGTCGACGCGAGCGGGAACAAGCTCGAGCATCTCACCGTGCGCCAGACGTTCCGCGGGATCGAGCTGGGCTCTTCCGATCACGCCAAGATCGGGCACGACAGGGTTTCCGCCAACTTCGACGGGATCCATCTGGTCGGCTCGGACCTGAACAGGATCTCGCACAACGACGTGTTCGGAAACACCGCCTCCGCGATCGTGCTCATCACCGGAAGCGACAACAACAAGGTCGACCACAACAAGGCTCACGACAACCCGTCGTGGGGGATCACGTCGGACTTCTCGGCGTCCAACGTCTACGACCACAACAAGGTCTACAACAACTACATCGCCGGGATCGAGCCATTCCACGGGTCGAACATCCGGATCAGCCACAACAAGGTGTTCGGGAACCACAACGGGATCGAGCTGTTCACCACCTCGAACAGCTTCATCACCGGGAACAAGATCCGGTCGAACGTCGTGGACGGAATCCACACCTTCGTCGGCTCGACCGGGAACCTGCTGGCCAAGAACCAGTCGAACCGGAACGGTGACGACGGGATCGACGTGGCCGATTCCGGCAACACGATCACGAAGAACCACGCGGACAAGAACGGCGACCTCGGGATCTTCGCGGCCGCGGGGAACATCGACGGCGGCGGAAACACGGCGCACCACAACGGGAACCCCGCCCAGTGCGTCGGGGTCTCCTGCCACTGACGACCTTGCGAGAAGGCCCTCGGCGAGGGCTTCTCGCCAACCATCTAGGCAACGGCAACCCGGGCGGCGAGCTCCGCGTTGGCGAGCACGAGCGCCTCGTTCGCCTTCGCCGTCCTCCCGCCGCTTCGCTCGTGCACGCGCGCAAGTACGAACGGCGTAACCGCCTGGCCGTGGATTCTCTGCGCGCGCGCCTCTGCGAGCGCTTCTTCGAACAGCGGCTCGACGTCGTCCAGGCTGTCGTCGGGCGGCCGGGCGAGCAGAAGGCCGCGGCCACCGAGCTCCCAGTGCCGGCGGGCGACCCGAGCCGCCTCCGCGGCGGAGTCGACCCGTGCCGAGACCGGCGGGCCGCCGCGGGCCGCGTAGAAGCGCGGCAGCTCGTCGGTCCGGAAGCCCAGCACAGGTATGCCGAGAGTCTCGAGCGCCTCTGCGCTCGCGGGCACGTCGAGCAGCGACTTCAGCCCGGACGCGACCACGAGCACCTCGGTCCGCGCCAGCTCTGTGAGGTCGGCCGAGATGTCGGGGCGCTCGGCGAAGCCGCGGTGGACGCCGCCCAGACCGCCGGTGCCCATGAAGCGGATTCCGGCCGCACGGCAGACCGCGAGCGTGCCGCCGACCGTCGTTGCGCCGAGAGCACCCTGGACGGCGCAGGCGGCGAGGTCGCGCGGGCCGGCCTTCCGCGCCTCGGCCCCGGCCTCGCCGAAGCAGCCGAGCTCCTCCTCGGTCAGTCCGACGACGACCGCGCCGTCGAGAACGCCGACCGTCGCGGGCACGGCTCCCTCGGCCCTGACCCGCGCCTCCGCCGCGAGCCCCACCTCCACCCCCACCCCGGGTGGGAAACCGTGTGCGACCAGCGTAGTCTCGAGCGCGACTACCGGGCCGCGCTCGTGGATGGCTTGTTGCACTTCCGGCGCTATTCGGAGCACGTCAGGCATGTCGAGGATCCTGCCTTCGTGCGGGCTTCCTCCCTGAGGCAGCGCGTGGAGCTGGAGGGTTCAAGCCAGACGCGTAGCGTGTCACGGCACGGCCCCGAGCCGGCCGACGCAGCGCGCGGAGGCTTCGAGGCCCAGCTCGATCCCGCCCAGGAGGAAGCCCGCCGCGAGTGCGTCGCCCGCGCCCGTGGTGTCAACGACCTCTGCACCGAGCGGCGCATGGGTGCTCGTCCCTTCGGCCGAGCGCACCTCGACCCCGCGTGAGCCGCGCTTGACGACCGCGGTCTCCGCGAGGGCGTACGCGCCCCCGACCATCTCCCACTCCGGCTCGTTGGCGAACACCACGTCGGGCGCCACCTGCTCGAGCCGGGCGCGGAACCGCTCCGGTCCGTGCTCGCGGATCGTGCTCCACGACGAGAGGTCGACGCTCACCCGCGCGCCCTCCTCGCGAGCCAGGCGCGCCCCCGCGAGCGCCGCCTCCGCAACCGGCTCCGCCAGGAGGCTGTAGCCCGACAGGTGCAGCCACGCGCAGCCGGCGAAGAACCCGGGCTCGAGCTCGTCCGCGCGCAGGTCGGGCGAGACGCCGCGGTCGGTCGCCATCGTCCGCTCGCCGTCGGCGGCGACCAGGGCGACGACGATGCCGGTGCGCCCCTCGACCACCGGTCCGGCGAGCTCGACGCCGCGCCCCTCGAGCAGCGACCGCGCGAGCCGCCCGGCCTCGTCGTCCGCGCGCTTGCCGACGAGGCGGGCGCGTCCGCCGAGCGCCGCCACCCACGAGGCCACGTTCGCCGCCTGCCCGCCGGAGGCGAGCCGCGTCTCGACCGGAGTGTCGGCTCCCGGCGCCAGCGGCTCGGCAGCGAGGACGATCACGTCGAGGAGGAGGTCGCCCAGGGTGCAGATCACGGCTAAGGCACCGCTCGCGGTGCCGTCCTCAGGACGTGCGGAACTATAGACGGCCATACCGGCGAAGCCGGCATGGCCTCTAGGTCGGCATCGCGAGCGATGCCTCGGCCGTGCGTCCGTCTGAGCTGCCCCGTCGATCCAATTGAGCTTCTCACGAAACCGCACGTACAATCGTGGCATGGATCGAGAGCCGCGGTCAGAACGGCTGCGGTCGTTCCTCCTCGGCGGGCTGGTCGGCGCCTCGGCTGTGGTGGCGGCCGCGCGCCGGAAGCGCCGCCGCGCGCGGCAGAGCCCGCCGGGGCTCGCCGCCTTCGAGGACGCGCCGTGCTACCGCGAGACGCTCGAGCGCGAGCGCGGGTCGTAGCCACCCCCGCCGCTATTCTGCGTGCAATGCCCATCTACGAGTACCGCTGCCCGAACGGGCACCTGTTCGAGCTCTTCCAGCGGATGGACGAGCCGCCGCCGGAGAAGTGCGAGATCTGCGGCGAAGGGCCCGTCGAGCGCGTGCTCTACCCGGTGGCGGTGCACTTCAAGGGCTCGGGCTTCTACTCGACCGATTACGGCCGCGGCTCGCGCAAGCCGTC
>WNGF01004018.1_pt1 | contig 34034 bp, 34 predicted proteins | sample 5400641 | NCBI WGS metagenome assembly WNGF01 (sample SAMN13153371, study PRJNA577476) | soil metagenome | isolation source: 80 cm soil or saprolite under grassland replicate 2 | place: USA:California | collected 2016-06-15 | reverse complement strand
TGCCCCCAACAACATCTACCGACAACCTAGCCAGAGCTGCCAATACCGTAGCGTTGTCCGCAGCCGGTTCAACGCCCGGATGGCCGCAGAACTCGTGCTCATCACACTTCTGCATCACACGGACCGGACGGCCTTCTTCGCGGCTCGCTTCCATGATTGCCAGCAGGAGATTGCCGATGACCTTGTGACTTGTTGCTGTGACACCCACCTTTCGTCCGGCCGCGACCAGATCAAGGATCATCCGTGCCCCCGTGTATGTTTTCCCAGTTCCAGGCGGCCCCTGGATTGGCAGGCACGTGTCCTCTAAGCGGATGACCACGGCACGAGCCACGGCGCCAGGATCGTCAGCCGCATCCGCGATCGGCGCTCCGTCAGGCCTTCCAGTGATTCGAGGCGCCGATCGAAGTAGCAGGCCCGAAGCTGCCTCGATTCCAGGATCGCCGAAGCCGGATTCGAGTACGCGCTCGGCTAGTCGCTGTACAGCTTGGCGCTGCTCAGTTGTGAAGAAGGGTCGAGCCGGAATCAGGCTGGTGGGGTGAGGCCAAGGTCGCCGCACACCTCGCTTCAGGTCGATGGTTCCCTCGAATGGATCCAGCGCCACGACCTCCCCGGCCCGCTCCTTGAGGCGCGGATCTTCCGGCTTGTCGCCGACGGCGATCTTGTATTCCTGACTTGGGTCGAATCGATAACGACGAACGACGGATTGCTTGACGTGCGCAACATCTCTCACAAACTCAAGGCCACCGATCGCTTCGGTGTCTTCGATGAGCTCCTCATCGGTCGTCGCAAGCCTCTTGAAGTAAGCCCACCAATCTGCCTTTGCCTCCCTCCGGTGCCAGCTGAGCGATTGGGCGAGCAGCCATCGCGCCTGCTCGTCCTCGTTCCGATGAGTGCGATCGTCTGGCAAGCCGGCCAGCAAGGCGACGGTCAGATCGCGGACGGCAACTTCCGCGGCGGCGAGCTCGGGCGCCGGCGCAGGATCGTGCCGCTCGGGCCGTCGCAGATCGAGGCCGTACCCAACGGCCTCAGCTCGGCGCTCCTCCAACCACACGCGGAGCAGGGACGTGCTTTCGCAGTCGGCTTGGTTGTACTGCTCGATGTCGAGCAGGACCTTCTTGTCCCCTTCCCGACGCCAGCGCTCGTATTCGACGATGCTCGAACCGGCGTCCAGCACAGACTCGGTGCGCTCAGGTCGGTAGAAGAGTTCGACGTTCTTGAGCGAATAGGACTCCTCCGATACCCGAACCCCTTGCCGGAGCACGTGGTAGAGATCGACGAAGAGACCTCCTCGCAGCATTCGGTCGATCTCGTCTTCGCGTGTGCCATGACGGCCCATGAGTCGCTTCAGAGCATCGGTCTCATAGGCCGCGTAGTGATAGACATGGAGGTTCGGATCTCGTTGCCAGCGAGCCATCACGAAATCAACGAATCTCTCGAAGGCAACCTTCTCCTCGGCTCGGTCATGAGCCCACCACGAGTAGTAGCGGAGGGATCGGTCCGAGACCTCGACGACACCGAATAGGTACTCGAGGCCGCCGTCGGTGACATAGGGATCGCCCTCCATGTCGAAGAAGAGATCGCCCGACGAGGGTTCGGGAAGAGCCCCGAGGCCGAGCCCCGGAGCCTGCGCCTGGACCAGCGCGTACGACCTCTCGCCTGTCCTGGCTGCCTCCACCTGGAGATCCGCCTGGGTTCGGATTCGATCTAGCGCAGTCTGCCCGATTCCGTCAACTGGACCGCTACTCGATGCGAGCGCGGTGGTCGTTCGGATTCCCGACTGGACCAACCGCCGGATCTGGTCCCGCCGGATACCGGCGACAAGAGACAGGTGATCGTCGTCGCGTCGTTTCTGCTCGCAAACTTCGCTCCAACGACAGATGGCGCAGTGGTGGACTTTGTCCGGGTAAGTTGCGATCGGGGATATCGCAAGAACCGTCTCGAGTCGGCTAAGGGCGATCCGTGCGTATGAGACGAAGTGGTCGACTTGAAAGGCGAGCTCAGAATGGTCGCCGAGGATCAAGCGCATGGACCGGGGTAGGCGACCCTGCAATCTCGCGAGCTGATCCGAGTAGATCGCGACCTGCAGGAGGGCTCGCGTTTTGGCGTGACGAGCGAGTTTCGCGTCGACCACCTCGTAGGAGTGCGGGCCGAGGCTGCTTGGTTCTGCGACCTTGACCAGGAAGTCAGCTCTGCCAGTCCAGCGGCCGTCGAAGAACGTCCCCTGGTAGATCACGTCAAACGCGTCCCGCATCGCCTGCAACGTGTCTGTCTCGGCGAGGCGCAGGTCCGCAGCGGTCAAGTGCCGCTGCTCGATGACCGCCACCTCGAGGCCGAGCGTCCGATATCCATCCAGGTGTAGGCGCTCGTGCTCCTCGCCCAGCGTGGCCAACAGGTCGAGCGCGGGGTCGGCGCGAGTCGGTCGTTTGACCTCGCCCAAGGCGGCCAGTCGCTCGAGCTGCGTCAGGTGCTCACATTCGAGGTGGCCAACCAGGTCGGTTGCGCTCAAGACCAGGATCCCGCCGGCATTGTTCATCGTTAGCAGTCTGCAGAGTAGACGCGACAGCTGGCTGTCGCGCGTCTTCCACTATCAAGAAGGCACGCGAAATCCGGTGGGATAATTTCGTCACTGTGGCCTCTGAAGACGGCTTCGAGAAAGGCGACCGGATCGCCCGGTTGATCCACCTCCTTCGCATGTTTCAGGCGGCGCCAGGGGGCCTGTCCACGCGACTAATCGCAGATCGACTGGGCGTGAGCCAGCGATCCGTTCAGAGGGACATCGGCGCCTTGGAGTTCGAGCTCCAGGTTCCTTTCTACCGAGCCAACGGCCGGTGGGTGGTCAGGGAGGAATATTGGTTGCGGCCGATCGCCTTCAGCCTGCAAGAGGCGATCGGGTTGCTCCTGAGTGCGAGGCTCATGCTCCGCCACGCCGACAAGGCCGATGCCCACACTGCCGCGGCATACGAGAAGCTGGCAGCCGTACTACCGGAACCGCTCCGCCAGCCCCTCGCGAACGCGGCATTTGGGTTGAGCGCGAAACCGATGAACCCGACGTACTCGAGAGTCTTTGGCGTTCTTGCGACCGCTTGGGCCGAGCGACGTCAGGTCGATATCCGGTATCAGACGGCCCCGGACAAGACCCGGCGTATATGGCCGCTCTTCCTCGAGCCCGGTTGGTTCGGGCACTCGTGTTATCTGCTGGCCTGGGACCAGGCGGCGCGGGCGCCGCGAGTCTTCAAGGTCGAAAGGATCCTGGACGCCCGTCTGCGAGACGAGCGATTCGAAAACCCGAAGGGCTTCTCGGTTGATGAGCAGCTCAAGAGTGCTTGGGGCATCTGGGGCAGCAGCGACCCAGTCGAGGCCGACCTGATCTTTCAGCCTGATGTCGCCGCCCGGGTCCGCGAAACCATCTGGCACCCGAGCCAGGTGCTGGAGGAGCTGCCGGGAGGCCGTCTCCGCATGACCCTCCGAATTGGCCATTGGCTTGAGATACGCCACTGGGTGCTGGGGTGGGGCGGTTCGTGCGAGGTGGTCAGGCCAGTCGAACTACGCCGCGCTGTCACCGACGCCGTGACCGAGATGGCACGGACCTATGGCGTGCTGGCTGCCACCGAGTTCCGTCGCCTTGTTGCCGAACACGAGGAGCTGGTCAGCGGAGTCAGAACACGGCGAGCGGCTCGTGCACGACGCGCTGGCTGAATTTCGCACACACGCGACAAATAGCTGACGCGCCGAGGCCGGACGGTGGTGCCATGAGAAGCACAAACACCTCGGCGAAGTTCCCCAAGACGCCCAGCAGGCCCCAAACAGTTGTCGCGAGCCTCCCAGACGATTTCGGCGTGAAGAGGGAGATCCGGCTGGCACTGTTCGAAAAGGCGATCGACCGGGTACTGTCCGAACGTGAGAACCAGGACTTCGTGATCTTTGAGATACGCGGCTGCCCTGACTCGTACGTCCAGTACACGCTTCACGATGGAGCCATCCTTGGCGAGGCGGGATCGAGGGGATGGATCGCCGAGGGCGAGCTGCTGGATAAGGAGCGAGTGACAGCGCTTGGCTGCCTCGGCTTTGAGGGAGGAGGGCGTCGGGCCAACTTCGCCCGTGATCACCTCCCTCGAGATGCTCGCCGGCTTGCATGCCTCACTGAGCTGCTGCTTGGTGCCGCCTACCGTCCAGCACCAGACTTCGACGTCACAGTGGTGAGCAAGTCGATGATTGAGGCGCTCGCGGCTCAGTACCGCAGACACTCCGGCCCGGTGCGATGGCGAAATTGGGCCTGGACTACGCCGCGCTCAGAGAGATCAACCCCCGACTCGTCTACGTCCGGCGTCGGGCTGGGGCCAGGACGGCCCACTCGCCGAGCTGCCCGGCCTTGACATCATGGCCCAGGCTCGCAGCGGATTGATGAGCATCACAGGTGAGGCCGACGGCGATCCGGTCAAGGTTGGCGTCCCGATCAGCGATCTCGCGTGCGCTCTCTACTGCGCGCTGGCGGCGGTCGCGGCCCTGTCGGCTCGCGAACGGACCGGCGAGGGCCAGCTGATCGATGTGAGCCTGTTCGAGTCCGCCATGTCGCTTGCGGTGTGGGAGGCGGGCAAGTTCTTCACGAGCGGAGAGGTTCCCGGCCGTCTCGGATCGGCTCACCAGAGCAGCGCGCCGTATCAGGCCGTGCGCGCGCAGGACGGCTGGCTCACCATCGGCGCAGCAACACAGTCGACGTGGCGCGCGTTTTGCACAGCCCTTGGGCTCGAGCGACTCGAGACCGACCCGCTGTACGCGGAAGGCAACAACAGGTTCCGTAATCGCGAGGCACTCATTGTGGAAGTGGAGAAGGTCACCGCGACCAGGCCCGTAGGGCACTGGATCCGGCTGCTCGAGAGGCATGGGGTGCCGTGCTCGCCCATCCAGGACTACAGGCAATCGTTCAGCGATCCGCACTTGCTTGCGCGCACCTATTTCTGGGACGCACCGCACAGCACGGCCGGCACGGTGCGCCAGCTCGGCTCACCGATGCGCTTCTCGCAAACTCACGTGCGACGGACGAAGGCCGCCCCACTTCTCGGCGAGGACACGCGCGCTGTCCTACACGAGCTCGGCTGTCCGGACCACGAGATCGACGAGCTCGTCGCAGGGGGTGTCGTGGCCGAGCCGCAGCGAGCCGCGCGTAAGTGATCGAGCTCGCTGGCGGCGAGCTCCTGACCGAGCGCAGGGGCGCGGTGCAGTGGATCCTCTTCAACAGGGTCGAGGCACGCAACGCACTGACGTGGGCCATGTACGAAGCGCTGGTAGACCAGTGCGCAAAAGTCAACGAGAACCGCTCGATTCGGGCCATGGTGATCGCCGGCAGCGGCCAGACGTTCGCGGCGGGGACGGACATTGCGCAATTCCGCGATTTCCGCAACATGCAGGACGCAATCGCTTATGAGGCTCGCGCCAACCATGTCGCCGAGAGCGTGGAGGCGGTCAGGGTGCCGGTGATCGCGGCGATCGCGGGCGCCTGCACCGGCGGCGGCGCCACGATCGCCACCTGCTGCGACCTACGCCTCGCGAGCCCATCCGCCCGATTTGGTGTTCCCATTTCGCGCACGCTTGGGAACTGCCTGTCCCATCAGAACTACGCCAGGTTGTTCACGACCCTGGGGATGGCGCGCACGAAGGACCTCCTCATGACCGGACGGCTCATGGATGCGAATGAGCTCTCTGCCGCTGGGTTTGTGACCGAGGTCGTCGAGGGCGAAGATCAACTGTTCCCGAGAGCTCAGGCGCTCGCCGAGATGGTCGCGGGGAACGCGCCGCTCAGCCTCGAGGTGAGCAAGCGGGCGCTGCACCGCGTGCGCAACCGACTCTTTCCCATCGAAGACGACGCGGACATCATCGAGGCCTGTTATCTCTCCAAGGATTTCCAGGAAGGTATCGAAGCGTTCCTGTCGAAGCGGAAACCGAAATGGGAAGGGCTATAAGCCAGCCCCGCGGAGCTGCGCGACCACGACGTCCGGCCGGGTGTAGACGTCTGTCGCAGTGAACCGAAGCACCCGAAATCCCGCATTGACGACCAGGTTCTGCCGTTGGTCATCAGTTACGAGGCGGTCCCGGTGGTTTGCGCCGTCAATGGTCTGTCGTGAGCTGAGCCGGCGATAGACTCCTGACAAAGGAGAGACCCCTGGAGCCGAGCTTAGCCAGCACCTCTCCAAGGGCCTTAACGAAGCACTCCGAGCCTACCACCTGCGTGGCCGCATGCCTGCCCTCGATGCCGGCTTAGTGCGTGGCGACGTCACGGACGTCGCGTACGGCGACTCCGGGAATACGCGGTTGAGGTAACGGTCCGGCAGCAACGTTGGCGATGTCACGGCTGTCGAACCACAGTCACCGAGTATGCCCAGGGCGTGGTGCCCCATCATCGCTATTCGACGGAGGTGATCAGGCGGGGCCTGGAGTTGCGGGGCGAGGGCCAGAGTTGGGAAGGGGCCGCCGAGAGGTGCACTGCCGAGGGGCAGCTCGATCCTTCGGCGCTGAAGCGCTGGAGCCGCAGTTTTCAGGTCGTCGATGGTCGGTTGGTCGCGAATCCACCCGCCGCGCCCTTGGCTCGTCATCGAATGGAGGCGATGCTCTTCGAGCCGGTCGGAAACCGGAGTCCAGACCCTCGACATGAAGACCATTGGGAAAGAGGTCCACCCTCGAGCCTTGACTGAAAACAGTGGCGGCACGGAGCCGGCCGGCGTCCCTCTCTACATTGGAATCGACGCCGGCCGTCGCCACCACGTGGTCGTTGGCATCGGCCAGGAGCGAATGGAGAACGGCAGCTGGGAACGCGCCAGCGCGCGACGGGTGTCGAGCAACAGCGCCGGTTTCTCGGAAATGCTGGACTGGCTCCAGGCATTTGGGCTCCGCCCGGACCAAGTCCGAATTGGCTGCGAGCCCACCGGCGGCTGGTGCGCGGAAACCCTGGTCGCATTCCTGGAGCGACACGGCTACCGCGTGAGCTGGCTTCAGAACTGGGCACTGCATGAACGCCGGCGACTTGCCATCGGGAAGCAGACCAAGACCGACGCGCTTGACGCGCGTTTGATTGCCCGTCTGCTCTACGAACGCGATTGCCATGGTCAGACCAAGGGCTTCCTCGGACGGCCGCCGCGCACGACCGACGGTCTTCGGCTGCTGGTCCGCAATCGAGCTCGGCTGGTCGTGCAGAGGACGCGCTATCGGCTCCAGTTGACGCAGATCCAGGACATCCTGTTCCCCGAGCTCAAGGACTTCTTCAAAGACAGCAATACCGGTCCGGCGGCGCGACGGCTTCTCGAGCTCTACCCGACTCCAGCGAACATCGCCGCCGCCTCTGAAGAGGAACTCTTCGACTTGATTGCTCGCCAGGCGCACTCCCACATTCACGGAGCTCGAATCGGTGAGCTTCAACGATTGGCGCGAGGCTCGGCCGGCTTGACTGCTGGCCTCGAACCAGTCCTTCAGACGCAGAGGTGGTTGCTTGAGAACCTACGTCGGGTAGACGAGCAAGTCGACGATCTCGAGGAGACGATTCTCAGTGTGGTCGAAAGCTGGCCCGAGAGCCAGCGCCTGGTCCTAGATAGCTTCCCCTGCATGAGCAAGCTCCGTCAGGCCGTACTCATCGCAATGATGGGCGACATCTCCGGGTTCCGCCATGATGGCCAGCTTCGAAAGCTGTTCGGCTGGTACCCGGAGACACGGGAGTCAGGGACGAGCGTTTTCAGCCAGCACCTAGGCTCAAGCGGCAACCGTTTGGCTCGCCGTGAGGTCTGGCTGTGGGCAATGCAACTTATCTCGCCGAGGTGCTCGCCCACTCCGTTCCGCACCTATTACGAACGGCTCCGAAAGCGGAACATGAAGGGCAACGTGGCTGTCGGCCACCTCGCCAGCAAGCTCATCACCGTGCTGTTCTTCTGCCTTCGCAGCGAGCAGCCCTACGACCCCCGCCGACATGCGGTTGATCTCGGACTCCGCGACGCCTGATTCGAGTACCGAGGCTTGACCTCTCCCGTCAATGCGGCGCGCGGACTCCGACGCAAGGGCAGACCATGACGCTTGTTATCTTTCCGAGGCGCGACCTCACAGCTCAATGTGGCGCATGGACTTCGCTCCGACAGCGGTTCAAGCCTGGCCAAGCAGAAACAGACCATCGGGGAGCGACACCGCTACCTCTGACTGAAATGTTGGAACGGTCTCGCATGCGCCGCGTCCTCGGTCGACGGGTTCGTTGCTTGGACCCACCGTGGCTCACTACTGAGTACTCGATGACAAGCCGCGCCGAAGGGTAGTAGAGATCGGCCCGACCGACAAAATCGCCAGCACCATCATGCAGGTCGACCTGGACCTCCGGGCGCGGCAGGCCGGCGGTGATCAAGAGCCAGCGCAGGCGGGTCTCCAACTTAGGCTGTTAACCCGGGGGCAAGTGCAACCACCTTGGGTGGCCCACGGGGGGCTCAAGAGGCCCAAGTGCAACCACTTAGCCCAGATCAGGCGAACGCGAACGCCTCGTAAATCGGGCCCCGCGTGAACCAGTCTCCCGAGAAGGGAACGTGCATCGCGTTCTGCTCCCATGGGTCGTTGACCCAGTAGTCAGTGGCGCTTTTGGTCCCGGTCAGCGTCACGAAATGAGTGCTGCCGCTGGGCAGGCTCATGCCGACGATCACCGGGTGTCCGGCGGCGACCTGCGCCCTGATCCAGGCGGCCGACGGATTGTGGCTGACGACCGTCGAGTGCCCTGGGACGTTGATCGCAGCGTTGTACATCGCGCCCCGTCCGTCGAACCATCCCCCATGGGCGGCGATCGACGCCGGCGTCACCGAGCCCATGCCGAAGTGCGAGTACACCATCGCCAGGTCCGAGAGCAGGCAGCCGATCTTCCAGACCGGATGCGTCACGTAGCCGACGGGCTGCGATGCCCATCGCACGTCGCGCTGGTTGTAGTAGGCGCCCCAGGCATCGCCACTCGGCTGCGGTTCGAGGACCAGGTTCTCGGTGCTGCCGCCCGCGCTGCCCGCTCCGGCCAGGCCGCGGGCGATGTCCCAGCCAGGCCAGGTCTTCGAGGGCGACAGGCGCGGCGCACTGCCCCACTCGTGCACCTCGCCGTGCCGATCGAGCACCCAACCTCCAGGTGCATCGGGCCCCGCGCCGGTCCACGCCACGATCGAGTCTGCGACATCGCGGCCGGGCCACCGCGTCGAGCCGCCCACCTCCGGCGCTCCGCCGAAGGGGTGGATGCCGCCCGAATAGTCGAGCGTGTAGCCCTGGACGAACAGCGCGTTGCGGTCCTCGACGAGCGCGATGCCGCGCGCCACGTCCTTGCTCCAGCGCGAGTTGCCGAAGATCTCGGGCGCGCCCCCGAATGGGTGCATGCCTCCGTAGCCGTCGAGCGTGTAGCCCATGACCGCCTCCGGAGTGCTGGTCGACAGGAGCACGAGCGCCCGCGCAATTCCTTTCCCCGGCCACGTCGCGTTCCCGGCCACCGCCGGCGCCCCGCCGAACGGGTGGATCCCGCCGTCGGCGTCCAGCACATAGCCGGCGGGAGCGGCACTCGACGACCACGGCGCCAGGACCACCTCGCGGGCGCCGATCCAGTGCGGCCAGTAGACGCCGCTGTCGACCTTGGGCGCCTCCCCCACCGGGTGCAGCCGGCCCCAGCCGTCCAGCACGTAACCGCCCGCGCCGTCGGGGAAGAGGGCCAGGCTGAAGGCGATGTCCTTGGTCGCCCACGTCGCGCTAGTCGTCAAGGCCGGTGAGGATCCGACCGGGTGCACTCCGCCCCAGCCGTCGAGCACGTACAGGTGGTCCTGGTTGTCGATCGGCGGCGGCATCCGCGACGCGGTGCGCTCGACCCAGCCCAGGCCACCCGCTCCCGGACCGGCGGTACTCTTCGACACGAGATAAAGGACGGAGGAGCCGACGACCGCCGCGATCACCGAACAAGCCCCGACCCACCACAGCAGCCGCATGGCCCGCGGATCGTACCCCAGCTTTTGACCCGCAGCGAGCGAATCGCGGTCTCCGTCGCATTCCTTGCGTTTGGCGCCGCCGTGGGCAACCTCATCCCGCGGCTCCCTGCGATCAAAGACCAGCTGCAGCTGAGCGACGGCCAGGTCGGCCTGACGCTGGTGCTTTATTCGTTCGGTGCGGTCGCCGGCGCCGCTTCGTCGAGGCTGGTCCTGGGCCGAGGCTCGCGGGGCTACGTACGAGGGACGACGGTAGCGCTGAGCCTGGCCATGATCCTGCCCGGGCTCGCTCCCAACCTTTATGCACTGGTCGCGTCCTTCTTCCTGGTCGGCGTGTGCGCCGGCCTGATCGACGTCCTGATGAACGCCCAGGGCGCCGAGCTCGAACGGGTCGCGGGAAGGCCGCTGATCAACTCATTCCACGGGTTCTGGAGCCTGGGCGCGGTGGTTGGGTCTGTGGTCGCGAGCGGTGCTGCCTACCTGCGCGTGGCGCCTGCCATCCAGTTCGCGGTGGCTGGGGTCGCGATCGCCGTCCTTTCCGCGCCGTTCCTTCGCGACCTTCCGGATACGAGCTCGGGGGCCGAGCGACCGTCACCGCCTGGCGCCTCGAGGATGTGGCTCACGGGCGTCGTGTTCGCCGTCGCCACCATCACCTTCGCCGCCATCATCGCCGAAGGCGGAGCGTCTGACTGGAGCTCGCTCTACCTACGTGACATCAGCCACGCCGACCCTGGTGTGGCGGCCCTCGGCTTCGCCGGCTTCTCGCTCGCGGCGATGCTCGTGCGGTTCCGCGCCGACAGCCTCACCGGGCTCACCAGCCCGGCGACGGTGATGCGGATCGGGTCGACCGCCGCCGCGCTGGGCCTTGCGCTTGCGATCGCGGTCCCTGCGGTGCCGGGCGCGCTGATCGGATTCGTGCTGGCCGGCATGGGATGCGCGGTGCAGCTTCCACTCGCCTATGCCGCGGGCGCCAACCTCGGGCGCAGCGGGACCTCGCTCGCCATCGTGTTTGTCTCCGCTTACGCCGGCGCGCTCGTATCTCCGGCCCTCATCGGTTTCGCCGCCGACCACGTCGGGCTGCGCGCGGCGATCGGGATCCCCCTGCTTGCCTCCGTCGTCGTCATAGCCCTGGCGGGCAACCTCTCGCATCGAGGCGGGGTCGCGCCTATTCCGCTGCCAGCCGGCAGATGAATCGGATCAGCGCCTCGACCCCACGGTGGTAGTTGTCGACGGCAAGGTGCTCGTTGGGAGAGTGCAGCGCGCAGTCGGCCTGCGCGATCCCGCTGATCAGCAGAGGCGCGCCGACCGCTTCCTTGAAGTCGACGGCGACGGGGATCGAGCCGCCGACGCGAATCAGCGCCGTCTCCTTGCCGAACGCCTCCCGATAGGCCGAGCGCATCGCTTGCGCCGCGCTGCTGTCAACGCTGCATGTGACCGGCGGGGCGCTGCTGACCATCGCGATCTTGATCGACACGCCCGGCGTCGTCAGCTCGTTGATCCTCTTTTCGAGCGCCGCGAAGATCGCGTTCGGGTCCTGGTCGGGGACGAGCCGCATGCTCACCTTGGCGAAGGCTCTGGCGGGGATGACCGTCTTCTGTCCCTCGCCGACGAACCCACCCAGCATCCCGTTGACGTCGAGCGTCGGCCGAGCGCCGCTGCGTTCGATCGCCAGGAAATCCTCTTCGCCCTCCAACGCCGGCGCCCCGGTGATCTTCTTCACCGCCTCCGCATAAGCGCGGTCCTTCTTCCTCCACGTCGTGAGCTCTTCGTCGCTGGGCTTGCGGACGTCGTCGTAAAAGCCCTCGATCGTCACGTGGCCGGTGCGATCCTTCAACTCGCCGATGACCCGTGCGAGCGTGTTGAGCGGGTTCGGCGCGACCCCGCCATAAGTGCCGGAATGGAGGTCGACCGACGGTCCCAGCGCGCGCAGCTCCGTGTACAGAAGGCCGCGCAGCGCGGTAGCGAGGGTGGGGTTGCCCTCCTCGTCCATCCCGCTGTCCCAGATCAGGACCGCGTCGGTTTGCAGGTCCTTGCCGTGCTGGCGCAGGAAGGCGGGCAGCGAGGTGCCGCCGATCTCTTCCTCTCCCTCGATGAGGAATCGCACGTTGACGGGCAGGCCGCCCGCGGCGACCAGGTGCTCGACCGCCTTGACGGCCGTCATGTGGTTGCCCTTGTTGTCCGCCGCGCCGCGCGCCCACAGGTGGCCGTCGCGGATCGCGGGCTCAAACGGCGGCGAGCGCCATTCGTCGAGCGGATCGGGTGGCTGCACGTCGTAGTGGCCGTAGACGGTCACGTGGGGCTTGCCGGGCTGAGCCTTGGAGTCGGCGACGATGACTGGTAGTCCTTTGTCCTGCACATCGACGATCCGGGCCTGGAATCCCATGCCCTCGAAGCGCTCGCTGAGCCAGCGCGCTGCGCGCAGGCAGTCCTCGCGCCGCTCGGGAAGGGTGCTGACGGAAGGAATCCGCAGCAGCTCCATCAGGTCTTCGAGATCCTGTTCGCGACTCGCCTGCGCTTTCGCAAGCGCGGAGTCGAGCAGCGACTTCGTGGTCGCCATCAGGACTTGCCGCGCGAGCGCTTGATCTGCGCGGCGTGATCGTGCGCGTGAGCGGCGTAGATCTGAAGCCAGTCCTCAGTCCCGTATCGCCCCGACTCGGTGTGGGTGCCGACGATTTTCCAGTCGTCCTCGGTCATGCGCTCCATGATCTGCGCGGTCGACTCGCGCGCAAATCGCATCGCCTCGATGGACGGCCAGATCGGCCGGTCGGAGGCGAGGCTCGCAAAGGCTTTCTCGTCATAGCCGTAGATCTTCTTGTCCGACATCGCAAGGAGTCGGCGGATGCGGGTCGCGGACTCCATCTCGCTGTCTGCCAGGTGGTGGGCGATCTGGCGCGGGGTCCAGTCGTCGGTGGCAGAGTGGTCGAGCTCCGCGTCCGTGATCCCCTCCAGCGCTTCAGTCACCGCCCGGTAGCCATCGCGGTATTGATCGATCAGCCGTTTCCTCTCTCGTGCGTCCATCCGAAAATGGTATGCGCTGGTGATTACGGCTACTGATAAGGCGAGGATCAAGCGGCTGCTGTCAGTCGCGCGTGCGACCAGGCCGCTGCCGGCGCCCGATGGGAGCCTCTACTTCGCGTCGAACCACGAGGGCCACGCCCAGGTGTACCGGCAGGCGAGCGCCGGCGCGTCGCCGGAGCGAGTGCTGGCGAGCGAGACGCGAATGGTCCCGCACGCCCACACGCCGCTCGGCTTGCTCGTGCGTGAGGATCGCGGCGGCGACGAGGTGTGGCAGCTCGGGCTCATCAATGAAAGCGGCTATCGGGCCCTCACCACTGACGCGAAAGCGGTGCACCAGTCGGTGACCCTGCATCCCGACAGGCGTCGCGCCGGCCTGGGTTGGAACCCCGAGGGGCAGAGCGACATCGTGCTTGGTGAGATCGACCTTGCCAGCGGGGCGACGACTCGGTGGGCGCAGCCCGGCGGCTTCTGGGAGTGGGGCGCATGGAGCCCTGACGGAACGCGGGCAGCGGTGATGAAGGTGATGGGCACGCCGACCGAAGCGCACATTCTCGAGCGCGACGGGACGCTCACGCGCCTGCTCGGGAGTGCACTGCGCGTGGGCCAGGGCCGCGATCGTGGTCAACGAGGGCACCTTCGACGGGATCCGGATCATCGATCTGGCCGATGGCCGGGAGCTGGACCGAGTCGTGCTCCCGCCAGGCATCGCCATCGCGGACCACTCGGGTGATCCCGGTTACCACATCGAGTGGAGCCCGGACGGCTCCCGTCTGTTCGTGAGCTGGGAGCAGCCGACGGTCCCCGCCGAGATCTACGAGTGGCCGGGTGGCGCGCGATGGACCCACACCAACGAGCTTCCTGATGACCTCGTCGAGCCCCAAGAAACCTCCTACGCAAGCTTCGACGGGCTCACGGTGCCTGCCCTTTTCTACCGCGTCGGAGAGGGCTCACCGCCGGCGGTCGTCTACTTCCACGGCGGCCCGGAGGGCCAGTCTCGCGGCGGTTACCTGCCGGCGGCTCAGATCCTGACGTCGATTGGCGTCAACGTCTTCCTGCCCAACGTGCGAGGGTCGACCGGATACGGTCTGCGGTTCCAGGGCCTGGACGACAAGACGCTGCGCTGGGACGCGGTGAAAGACGGGTCCGAGGCCGCCCGGCACCTCAAGCGGTCGGGGCTGGCCTCGAAGACGGCAGCCATGGGTGGGTCCTATGGCGGGTTCATGACCCTTGCCGTGCTGGTCGACGACCCCGAGCTCTGGGACGCCGGTGTCGACACCGTCGGCATCGCGGACTGGCACACGTTCTTCCGCAACATGCCACCGTGGCGGGGAGTGCTGCGGATCAACGAGTACGGCGACCCGAACGGTGCTGAGGCCGAGTTCCTGCGCGAGATCAGCCCGATCCATCGGGCGTCGGCGATCCGGGCCCCGCTGCTGGTCATCCACGGCCGTAACGACCCACGGGTGCCGGTCGGGGAGAGCGTCCAGATCGCAGATGCGGTGAAGGGATCTGAGCTGCTGATATTCGAGGACGAAGGCCACGGCATCGCCAAGCTGCCTAACCAGGTGACGGCCAACAGCCGGATCCTCGAGTTCCTCTGGAGCCGCCGACAGGAATCGAACCCGTAACCTGCTGTTTACAAAACAGCTGCTCTGCCAATTGAGCTACGGCGGCGCTTGTAAAGGAGCGTAGCCGAACCCCTCGCGCGGGCGGGCTTCGACTCCTTAACGAACCAAGCTAGAATTGGTGAATATCCCGCCTGGACAGCGGGGTTTGCCGTAGGGGGTTGGAACAAAGGGGTGTGACCGGGCCTCCGTGCCCGTTTTCCGGGCTTGCCCGATGTTGCGTCAGGGGGTGTGTTTTGATCAGAAAACGTACGTATTTGAATGACTTGACGGAATTTTTTCGTTAATTTGCGGTGCCGGTTCCAGGCCGTTCTAGTATCCGAGCGATGTCCCCCAACGAGGGCCGGGCACAGCCGCAATAGAGTGTGTGAAGAGGTCTCATTGTTCGAATATGCGTAACAGGACGCTGCGCCTGTCATTCAGCGTTGCCCTGGCCGCCATCAGCGCCACTGTCCTGGCCTCGATCGGAGCCGCAGCGGACTCGTCGCCGGCCGCCTCCGACGACGAGACCGTGCAGGGAATCACGATCACGTTCGGTGGGGCCGACCCGCTGCCGACCACCCGGACGGTTCAGCACTGGTTCGGCCAGACGACGAACCCCGGCAACGGCATCGCCTACCGCTACAACATGGTGGGCGCCGATCCTGCCACCAATGGCTCGGCGACCCTGGGCGTGGACATCATCCCCATCGACGTCAAGGTCCAGGGGGTTTCCTTCAGGGGTTCCGACAGGGTGGCCGGAGTTCTCGCTTCGCCCCTCTTCCAGACGAACGACTACTCGAACACAGACCGCATCACGACGGCAGCCGGCACAGTCTCCCCACCGGGTCCGTTTGCGTTGTCGGATGGAAACACCGGCCAGCTGATCGACGCCACGATGCGAGCCCAATTCGACAAGGTGGGCAGTGCCTACCACGTGATCCTCGACACACCGACCGTCTACGAGCCGGTGACGATCGACGTCAACTCCGACAACGGTGTCGTCAATGCAACTCGGCTTGGATTGCTCCGCGCCAGGGTGGACTCCACCTGGTTCCAGACCCGGGTCCAGAACCTGATGGGCCGCCTGCACCTCGACCCGACCCACCTGGCCGTCTTCCTGACGAAGGATGTGCTCCTGTACGTGGACCACGACCCGATGCACTGCTGCGTCTTCGGCGGACACGGGGCGGGACATGCGACGGGCGGCGAAAACGGCCCGGTGAGCGCGAATGGCGACGAGCCTATCCAGACCTTCGTGTGGTCGTCCTGGCTGACCCCCGGCTTGCTCCCCCCGGCGCAGTGGGTGAACAAGGACGTCAGCGGCCTGACCCACGAGATCACCGAGTGGGCCGCCGACCCGTTCGTCACCAACACGGTGCAGCCGTGGACGGCGCCCAACGCGCCCCAGTACGGCTGCAGCGACATTCTCGAAACCGGCGATCCGACCTTCAACATCGGATTCTCGGCCGGGCACAACACCTTCGATCCACTGACCCTTCCCAACGGCCAGCCCAACATGTTTGTGGATGGCGCCTACCACGTTCAGGACGAGGCGTTCCTCCCCTGGTTCATGCGCACGGATCCAAACAACACATCGCAAACGAATCAATCCGGCACCGGCGGGCGGTACACGCTGATGGGGGATCTCACCCCAACCCCCTTCACTTGGTTGCGCCAACCGGCTCCTGCCTGCTGACAGCGAGCGCCGCTCGCGGCGTGTGGTGAGGGGGCCGGGCCGAGTGCCCGGCCCTCTCTTTATTCTTGGCGGAACTTGATCGACGCCAAAGACGTGGTGATTGCGATCCTGGGCGCGTCGGCCGCCCTGGCCGGCTTCGTGCTCGTGTTCCTGGGCATCATCATCGCCTCGTACCAGTCGTATCCCGGCGGCGTGCCGGAGAGGGTGGTGAGGCCATACCGGGTCGCGGGTGCGGCGCTGCTCGCGGCTTTCGGTTGGGGACTCGCAACGGTCGCCGTCAGCCTCCTGTGGCTGATCGGCGGCGGCCCCAGCGCGCTGTACGGATGGACGATCGCGCTCTTCGTGGTTCTCCTGGCCGGCGTGTTCGCGGCCGCGGTGTGGGCGACACGAATGGTGCTCTGGCAGTAACGTGGCGCTGACCCAGCGAAAGCTGCAGGACCTGAAGGACGCGAGCCTCACGTCGCTCCTCGACGGCGACTCCGCGATGTGGAAGGCGAAAGCCAGGCTTGCCTACACGGCCACACTCGCCTACATCAAGGAGATCCGTCCCGACGACGTGACCGCGCTCCTGATCGCGGAGCTGGAGGTGACACCCGAGTTCAGGAACTACCTGGCGAGGAAGAAGCTGAAACAGAAATACTGGTCGGAGTGGTTCGCGGAGCTGATCATCGACCGGTTCTGGTCAGAATTGAAGGGAGGCTGAAGTTGGCGCAGGTTTCATCCGACACCACGGAGAAGGCCAGGAAGTTCATCGACGCATCGCTGCGTGGGCGCTCGAAACCGCCGAGCAAGGCGGCGTACGCCCGGGCCGTCAAGCTGGCGCGGGTGGCGATCGAGGAGCTGACCCTGGTCGCGATGCGGGTCAGGAACTAAGGGCAGACCGCACTCGCTCGGCGGCGCGCGTCATCGCGACCAGCTTGCCGAACGCCTTGTCGCGCGGCAGGTACTTCATGCCGCAGTCGGGGGCGACCACGAGCCGCTCCGCGTCCACAAACCGAAGCGCGTTCTCGATCCGGCCCACCACCGTCTCCACGTCCTCCACCGGACTGCCGTCCGCCAGGTCGAGCACGCCGACGATCAGCGTCTTGTCTCGCAGCGACCGCAACACGCCCAGGTCCACGTTCTGCTGCGCCGACTCGATCGAGATCTGCTGCGCCTTGGTGTCAGCCAGCGGCTCGAGGAAGGGATAGCCCAGGGGACGGTTGTGCACGACGTGCGCGTAGCCGAAGCAAGTGTGCAGGGCTGTCGTGCCAGTGATTCCCTCCAGGGCGCGGTTGATGGCCTTGATCGCGAAGCGAGCCGCCTTCTCGGAGCGCGCCTGCAGGTATGGCTCGTCGAGCTGCACGACGTCGGCGCCGGCGGCAAAGAGGTCGCGGACCTCCTGGTTGACCGCTTCGGCGAGCGCCATCGCGAGCGCCTCCTCGTCGCCGTAGTGGTCGTCCTGGGCCTGCTGAGACATCGTGAACGGCCCGGGCAGCGTGGCCTTGATGGGGCGGTCTGTGCCGGCACGCAAGAACTCCACGTCGCGCTTCTCCACCGGTCGTGTCCGGCGGATCGGCCCGACCACGCGGGGCACGGGGTTGGGGTGGCCGGTTCGGTCGAGCGCGGTCCCCGGGTTGTCGAGGTCCATCCCCTCCAGCGCGGTGGCGAACCGGTTCGAGTAGCTCTCCCGCCTGATCTCGCCGTCGCTGATGATGTCGATGCCGGCCCGCTCCATGTCGCGAATGGCGATCAGCGTGGCGTCATCCTGCGCCTGCTCCAGAAAATCCGGAGGCACACGCCAGATCTCGCGGGCGCGGACGCGCGGCGGCAGCCGGCTGCCCAGCATCTGCCGATCGACGAGCCAGTCCGGTTGCGGATAGCTCCCGACCACCGTGGTCGGCAACAGTCGCGCCACACCCGAAGGTTAATCTGTGCCTCGAAATGGCCATGACGGCAGGCCGGCTGCCCGACGACACCTGCGAACGCGACTGGATCTGGGAGCGCGAGGTCGAAGCCGCGCGGTGGGAGGAGACGAGGCGCCTCGCGGTCGGGGCCTGGGAGCGCCAGTACAGGCGGATTCGTGAGTCGTCGCCCTTCTATGCGCGCAAGTTCCGCGAGGCGGGAGTCGGCGGCTCGTTCGTCAGCCTCGCCGACCTCAACGAGCTTCCGCTGACCACCAAGGACGAATTGCGCCAGGCGCTCGAGGCCGAGCCGCCCTTCGGCACCAACCTGTGCGTCTCCCCGGAACAGGTCAAGCGCGTCTACCAGACGAGCGGCACCAGCGGCGCGCCGAGCGTGCTGGCGCTCACTCGCGGCGACATGGAGACGTGGACCGTGATGGGCACGCGCAGCTACTACGCGACGGGGATCCACGAGCACAGCACCGTGCTCACGACCTTCGGCGCCGGTCCGTTCGTCGCCGGCCACACGCATTTCGTTTTGCTCCGGATCGGGACGCGCTCGGTGCCTGTCGCGCCCGGTGACACCGAGCGTGTGACCTATGGATTGCGCGCCGGACTCGCCGACACCCTCCTGGCGACGGCCTCCTTCGCGCAGTACCTGGCCAACCGTCTCGAGACAAGCGACTCCGAACCGAGCGCCATCCCGCTGACTCATGTCGTCACTGGAGGCGAACCCGGAGGCGGGATTCCCGCCATCCGCGACCACATCCAGCGCGTCCTCGGTGTGACCGTCACCGAGGTCATGGGGATCGGCGACGTGGCGCCTTCGCTGTTCGGCGAGTGTCCGCACCAGCAGGGCATGCATTTCTGCGGCGCCGGGCACGTGTGGGTCGAGCTGATCGACCCGGAGACCCACGAGCCGATGGAGATCGAGACGGGTGCGGTCGGGGAGCTCGTCTACACGACGCTGACACGCGAGGCGATGCCGATCGTCCGCTTTCGAGGCAGCGACATCGTGCGCATCGAAGGCACGTCGTGTGAGTGCGGGCGGACGAGCTTCCGCCAGCGCGTGATCGGGCGGCGCGACGACATGTTCATCGTGCGTGGAGTCAACGTCTACCCGACGGCGATCCTGGCCGTGGTCGGCGACTTCCGGCCGCGGGTCACCGGGCGGGCGCGGGTCATCCGTCGAGGAACCGAGACATCGATCGAGCCGCCGATTCCCGTCGAGGTCGAGGTCACCGAGCGACACGAGTCCGACCCGGCGCTGATCGCCGAGATCGAGAACGCAATCCATTCGAAGCTCATGTTCAGGAGCAGGGTCGACCTCGTCCTCGAGTCCGATTTTGGCGAGGCGGGCTACAAGACCCGCCTCACCGTCAACCGGTGAGCCGCCGCCTCCGCTCCGGTATCGGCAGGAGCACGGCCGACCGCATCTTCGTCCGCGGCTACGACCTGACCGAGGACCTGATCGGCAAGGTCTCGCTGGGCGATGTCGCGTTCCTCGAGCTCAAGCACCGCCTGCCGGCGTCCCAGGAGTCGGTGATGTTCAACGCCCTGGTGGTGACGCTGGTCGAGCACGGCCTGACCCCCAGCACCATCGCGGCACGCCTGACCTACTTCGGCGCCCCGGAGGCCCTTCAGGCAGCGGTGGCCGCCGGCCTGCTGGGCATGGGCGACCGCTTTGGCGGCTCGATCGAGCAGGCGGCGCGCCTCCTCCAGGAAGCGCCGGAGCGGGGCGACCGGCGTGCGATTGCGCGCGAGATCGTCGCCGGATTCCGCGCCCGCAAGGAGGCGATCCCGGGAATCGGTCACCCCATCCACCGAGGAGGCGATCCCAGGACTGCCAGGCTCTTCGCGCTGGCGGCCGAGAACGGCTTCGCGGGCCGTCACATCAGGCTGATGGAGCTCATCGCGCAGAAGGCGAGCGCCGTCTACGGGCGCGAGCTGCCGGTCAATGCCACCGGCGCCATCGCCGCGATCGCCAGTGAGATGGAGATCCCGTGGCGGATTTGCCGCGGCCTGGCCGTGATGGCGCGCGCGATTGGGCTCGTGGCCCACCTGCAGGAGGAGATGGAGGAGCCGATGGCCCGGGAAATCTGGTCCCGCGCGGAGGACGAAGCCTCTTCGGAAGCGCCGTCTTAGCGGGACTAATATGGGGGCAAGCGTGGGTCTCAGCATTCCCGGCATCCACCACGTGACCTGCATCACGGGCGACGTCCAGAAGTGCGTCGACTTCTACGTGGGCGTGCTTGGGCTGCGCTTCGTCAAAAAGAGCATCAACCAGGATCTGCCCGACACCTACCACATCTATTTCGGCGACTACGTGGGATCGCCGGGCACGGCGATGACCTTCTTCGGCTGGCCGACGTGGCCGAATCAGCGCACCGGCACCGGCCAGGTGACGACGGTCGCCTTCCAGGTGCCGGCCGGCTCGCTCGATTTCTGGAGCAGCCGGCTCAACAAGCTGGGTGTGGACCACGGGCCGGTGACCAGGTTCGACGCCGACGCTCTGGTGCTGCGCGACGCCGACGGGATCGAGATCGAGCTGGTCGCCCAGGCGGCCAACGATCGCTGGGTGCCGTGGCCCGACGCGCCGGTCGGCGAGGACCATGCCATCCGCGGCTTTCACTCGGTCACGTTGACGCTGGCCGACACGGCCGCCACCTTCGATCTTCTGACCACCGCCATGGGTTTTCGGGTGGCCGCACAGGAGGGTGGGCGGACTCGATTCGAGACCGGGGCAGGCGGACCGCATTCGATCGTGGACGTGGTCGAGTCGCCTGAAGGACCGGCCGGCGAGGAGTCCATCGGCACGGTGCACCACGTCGCCTGGCGGACGCCGGACGCCGGCGCGCAGGTTGCGTGGCGGGATCTCCTGACGGCCGCGAGACGCAACGTGACCCCGGTCATCGACCGGTGGTACTTCAAGTCGATCTACTTCCGCGAGCCGGGTGGGGTCCTTTTCGAGATCGCGACCGACGGTCCTGGATTCTCGGTCGACGAACCTCCGGAGCGCCTCGGTTCGACGTTGAGCCTGCCGCCCTGGTTCCAGGTGCGGCGCGAGCGCCTCGACGAGATCCTGCCGCCGATTGTCGTGCCGACCACGGCGACGACCGGCTCTCCGCGGCCTGTGGTCAATTGAGACCTGTGGGAGGAAACTGAATGAGCACGGCAGTCATCAGGCCGGTCAACCCCATGTCTGCGGAGGGCAAGGACACGGTCATGACCGTCATGCGGCGCGACCGAGACAACTTCACACGGCTGGTCTCCGACCCGAAGAACTGGAACGTCGACACGCGCTGCACCGGGTGGCAGACGCGCGACCTGGTCGGCCACATGATCGACGTGATGGAGGGCTACTTCAAGAACTGGGACGCCGCTCGCTCCGGCAAAGAGGGCACCTCGCTCGGGCTGCCGGTGATGGGCGAGACGCTTAACGACCATGCCCTCGAGTTCCGCAAGCTCTCGCGCGAAGAGGCGCTCGACCGCTTCAAGAAGGACGCGCAGAAGCTCGACAAGATGCTCTCCGACCTGACGCCGGAGGAGTGGACGAGCTTCATGGTCTATCACCCGTTTGCGGGACCGGTGCCCGCCGGCTTCTACGGGACGTTCCAGATCATGGATTACGGTGTCCACCCCTACGACATCGAGTACGGGCTGGGCAACAAGCTGGCCACGATCGACGAGGCGACAGCCGGCCTCATCCTGCCGTTCGCGTTCGTGTTCTGGCAGTACACGGTCGACGAGAAGGTGGCGAAGGGCCTGAACTTCACCTACGGGATACAGGTCGATGGGCCGTGGGGCGGCAAGTGGCGCGCCACGGTCAAGGACGGGGCATGGTCGGCCGAGCCCGAGACGGGCAACTTCGAGGGCTGCGACGCCAGGATCCATTTCAACAACGCGGCGGACGCGGTGCTCACGTTCTTCCAGCGCTTCCCCGGCGGCTCGGCCAGCGGCGACGAAGAGGTCATCAAAGCGATCCGGCAGCTGCACTTCCGCTTCTGATTCTCCGAAGCACGCTCTGGGCGGCGGACCTGGCGCCATCAGGTCCGCCGCTTTTTCCTGTCCAGGAGATCGACGCCGGCCGCGCCCACCTCATCCGGGCGGCCATGGGCGAAGAGAGCAGCCTGGTCGCGCCGCGCTTCGCGCGCGGCTGCCGGTGCTTTGCGGTGCTGATGGACGGATCGGTCGCCGGCTACGGATGGCTCTCCACACAGCCGGAGTGGGTCGGTGAGCTGCAGCTGGAGATCCGGCCGCGCCCGGGCGAGGGCTACATCTGGAACTGCACCACCGTGCATTCGCACCGCCGCCGGGGGATCTTTCGCTCGTTGCTGGCGGGCGTCTGCGCGATCGCACTGGGCGAAGGCCTACGGCGACTCTGGATCGGAAGCGTCGCGATCCCGGCGGAGAAGGCGGTTGGGCCCGCGGGCTTCAAGCCCGCGCTGCATTTCAGCTCCTTCAGGTTCGCCGGCCTGCACGTCCTGCGCATGACTGCGGCCGAGCCGGCCATCAGCGACGACGGCGCATCGGTGCTCGGCGCCAGGCCTGGCTGGTACCTCCGCCGGTCACGCGCACGTGTTCATTAGAGCGCGGCCAGGTAGATCTCCACGAGCTCCTGGGCCGGGTACTTGCCGGCGAGCTCGCCCGCCGCGCGCTTGAGCTCGCGCTCTCCGATCCCATAGGCCGCGATGTGCTGTGGGAGCCCAAGGCTTGAAATCAGGTCGTAGACCTGGTCCGAGCTGGGCAGCGCCGCCATGCGGTCCGGCATCTTAGGCGCCAGGTAGCGCATGACGTGCGGCAGGAGCAGGCACGACGTGACGCCGTGCGGAATCCCGTGGCGGGCGCCGATCTGCTTGCCCATGGTGTGACTCAGCCCGCTCGCCGACGCGCCCGGCAGCGTGAACGAGAACCACGCGGCGAGCTGGTTCTCCGTCCGCGCTTCGAGGTCCCGTGGCGCTGCCCTGGCCCGGGGCAGCGAGTCGAAGAGGCGGCGGATCGCCTCGAGCGCCATCACATCGCTGTACGGATGCTCGCCCGACGCGAGAAAGCCTTCCACCGCATGGTCCAGCGCCCGGATGCCGGTGGAGAGCCACAGCTCCATCGGAGTGGCCAGGGTCAGCTCGGCGTCGTAGATGACGGCCTTGACCATGAGGCGCGGGTCGCGCACACCTGCTTTGTCGCCGGCGTCGCTCGTGTAGCCGGCTCCCGCCGCGAGCTCGGCGACCGACAGGGTGGTCGGGATCGCGATGTGGGGCAGGGCGGGGCCATCGCCGTCCGCGAGGCGGACGGAGATGATCTTGGCCGCGTCGACGGCGCTCCCTCCGCCAAAGCTGACGATGCCGTCCGCGCCGCCCGCTTCCTCGACGCCCGCGTCGATCTGAGAAGACGGCGCGTGCTGACCGATGACGATCGTCGCGGTCGGTTTGATGCCGAGCGCCGCCGCGGAATCGAGCAGGGAGCGCGTCGTGACGAGGGCGACGCGATCCCTCCCAAGCCGCGAGAGCTCGGAGGAGAGCTGCTTGACGGATCCGCGGCCCCAGTGAATGACGTGCGGATTTGCGTAGGTAAAGGAGGCGCTCAAGCTCTGGTCATACTAGGTCGCGATGGCGATCGCACACGGTCAGCGCATGGTGGAGGCCGGCGAGCGACTTGCTTCGGCGCGCGCCGCAATGATCCTGCTCCACGGTCGCGGCGCCACCGCCGAGGACATCATCACCATCGCCGCCGAGGTGCGGAATCCAGGTTGGGCATACGTGGCGCCGCAAGCGTCCGGCAACGCCTGGTATCCGAATCCATTCACGGCGCCCCTGGAGACCAACGAGCCGTACCTCAGTGCCGCCCTCGATATGGTCTCCAGGCTCATCGAGCGCGTCGAGGCGCGTGTGCCGGCGCAGCGCATCGTCCTGCTCGGCTTCTCGCAGGGCGCGTGCCTGACCCTGGAGTGGGCGGCGCGCCATGCCCGCCGGTACGGCGGGGTTGTCGCATTGAGCGGCGGCCTGATCGGGCCTGACGGCACGGCGCGCGACTACCCGGGAGACTTTGACGGCACACCGGTTTTCCTCGGCTGCAGCGACATCGACCCTCACATCCCGATGCCGCGCGTGGTCGAGGCGGGTGAGGTCTTGAAACACATGGGAGCCGAGGTGACGGTCCGCTTCTATCCCGGGATGGGGCACATGGTCAGCGGAGAGGAGATCGCGACGATCCGCGACCTGGTCGCCTCGATCTAACTACGAGTCGGAGGCGTCCTTCTCGGCCTGTTCGCCCATCGCCCCGTGCTCGACGATGTCACCGGGCTTGAAGAGGACGGCCTGCAGGACGGCCCGCCACTTCGGCTTTCGCCGCGAGAGAAACTCGAGCGCCATGGCAAAGTGCTTGAACTCTTCTTCCTGGGCCTCCTCCATGATCGCCTTCGCTTCGGGGTTGCGCTCGAGGGACATGCGCTGCTCGTACCAGCCGATGGCCTCCGCCTCCTCCTGGAGGGAGGCGGCCAGGCGCGCAAATGTCCGGATTTCCGGGGTCAGATCGCCAGGCGGTTCGTGATACTGGTCAGTCGGCATGAAACCCTCCCAGGCGCTTGAAGGAGCGAAGTGACGCTCGAGAGCGCCGTCGTCTACATCGTAGTTGGGCTCTTCCGGCGGGGGAAATAGCGCAAGCACGCGACGCCTTCTAGTCATCGGTGGACTATGGGCAGCCCGTCAGGTTCGGCGTCTTCATCACTCCTGTGGCCACGGAGCGCCCGCTCGAGCTGGCCGTGCACGCGGACGAGCTCGGCTTCGACGTGGTGGGCGTCCAGGACCATCCGTACCAGCGCCGCTTCTTCGACACGTGGACTTTGTTGACCGCGATCGCGATGCGCACCGAACACATCACCGTTTTCCCGGACGTCGCCAACCTGCCGCTTCGCCCGCCGGCGATCCTTGCCAAGGCCGCGGCGAGCCTCGACATCTTGAGCGGCGGCCGGCTCGAGCTCGGCCTGGGCGCGGGTGGGTTCTGGAGCGGCATCCAGGCCTACGACGGCCCGGTGCGCACACCAGGCGAGTCGGTCTCGGCGGTCGAGGAGGCCATCCAGGTGATGCGCCGCTTGTGGAGCGGACAGCACGGCATCCGCTTCGAGGGCAAGTTCTACTCGCTGAGCGGCGCACACTCCGGACCGCTGCCTGCGCATCACATCGGCATCTGGCTCGGCGCCTACAGGCCGCGCATGCTGTCGATCGTCGGACGTCTCGCCGACGGATGGGTGCCTTCCTATGGCTACGTCAAGGAGAACGATCTGGTCGAGGGCAACCGGCGGATCGACGAGGCGGCGGCGGCCGCCGGTCGAGACCCGCGTTCGATACGGCGCGTCCTCAACGCCGGCTACCTCGACGCGAGCACGCTCGTCTCCCTCGCCGTCGACTGCGGGATGGACACTTTTCTCGTCGCCGAGGACGAGATGGGCGAGTTCATGTCAGAGATAGCCCCGCGGGTGAGAGAAGAAGTTGAATCACGCCGATCTCGTCGCGCTGATTAGGGACGGAGTCGGGGAGCGGGGCGGCCGGTGGGCCGACCTGGGCGCCGGCGAAGGTGCGTTCACGGTCGCCCTCGCCGAGCTGCTAGGTCCTGAGGCCCACATCACCGCCGTGGACAGGGACGCCCGCGCGCTGCGTGCGCTGGACGGCCGCTTCGAAACGAAGGTCGCGGACTTCACGCGCCCGCTCGAGCTGCGCGACCTCGACGGAGTGCTGATGGCCAACTCGCTGCACTTCGTCCGCGACAAGCAGCCGGTTCTGGAAATGGTTCGCGGCATGCTGCGAAAGGGAGGGCGCCTGATCATCGTCGAGTACGGCGCCGACCGCGGCAATCCGTGGGTGCCCTATCCCTTCACCTACGCGCACTGGGAAACGATGGCGGCTCGGGCCGGGTTCACGGGCACGCGCCTGCTGAGCACCGTCCCGAGCCGCTGGCTCGGGACGATGTACTCAGCCGTGAGTGAGACTTAGAAGACCTGTGACTGCCTCTCCGCGTACTGCTGGGCGTGGCGGCCGCGGTGTCGCCGCATCCAGCGCCGGATCATCACGCTCCGCCGGTCGTCGCCGCCGCGACCGCCGCCGCCGGGGTTGAAGCGCTTGGTGACCCCGTCGAGCCGGGCGCCCCAGGTGACGTACTTCTTGAAGCGTTCCTCGGCCTCCTGGGCGATGCCGATGCGCTGGCCTCGGGTCTCCTCGCGGAAGCGGGCGATGCGGCCGGCGGCCGCGCCCTCCTTCTCCTCCGGCGTGTCGCCGAGGTTGGTCGAGGGAAGCGTCCCGATGACAACGATCTGGTCGTCCTCGACCGCGACCTCCACCCCCGTGAACCAGCCGTCCGGGAGTCTTCCGGCAAACCAACCTTTGATTGAACCGAGCTCTTTCTCATCCATGCTTACATGATTACACTGTAAGAGATGGCGTGTCAAGTCGGGTTCCGTAAGCTCACCTACACATGGGAATGATGCCTCCGGGCGCTCACGGGCCCGTCATCTGGTGGGGAGGCTGGGGTCGGGGCCGGCGCAAGCCGGACAGCGGCCCTGCCAACAGCGGCCTGACCGGCGATCCCGCCCTCGAGCCGCCGCAGCCGCCGGAGGGGCCCAAGGACCTCCGCGGCCGCTGGGAGAGCCTCAAGCAATCCGTGCTCGGCACCACCGCCGCCTTGCCGCAGGTGCTGCGCCTCGTCTGGGACGCCAGCCCGCGAATCACGATCGGACTGTTCCTGACGACTGCGCTCGCCGGGCTCGTGCCCACGATCTCGGTCGGCATCACGTTCATGCTCACCAACGCGGTCGTCGTCGGCATCACCAACCACCAGCAGCATCTCCCCGACCAGGTCACCTTCGCCAGCCTCGGCGTGCACTGGCTGCCGGGGCCGACCCTCAGCGCCGTTGGCATGATCGTCTTGCTGTCGGTTTTCCAGCTGCTGGTATTCGCCATGAGCGCGCTGCTCAACACCCTGCGCAACATCTTTCAGCAGCTGCTGCAGAACTCGGTCTCGATGCGCATCCAGCTGATGGTGATGGAGAAGGCGGCGTCGCTGGACCTCCCCTTCTACGAAGACCCTGCGTCTTACGACCTGCTGCGGCGGGCCCAGAACGATTCCATCAACCGCCCGGTGCTCATGATCGCCACCGCCTTCGGCCTGCTGCAGACGGTGCTGACGTTCAGCACCATGATCGTGCTGCTGATCGGCGTCAGCCCGCTACTCGCGTTGATCGCGCTTCTCTCTCCGATTCCCGCCTTCATCGCCGACACTCGGTACGGCTGGCGCGGCTACAACATCGCGCGCTGGGGCTCCCGGCTGCTGCGGCGCATGACCTACCTGGTCAACCTCGTGACCACCGACTCGTTCGCCAAGGAGGTCAAGCTGTTCGGCCTCGGCGGCTACTTCATCGAGCGCTACCGGCTCATCGCGACCGCGTTCTACGACAGCCAGCGCTCGCAGGTCGTGCGGCGCTACCTGACCGGGTTTGCTCTCGGCAACCTGAGCACGATCGTCACGTCCCTTACCTATCTATATGTGGCTCTGCAGGCGATCGCGGGCCGGCTGACGCTGGGCCATCTCACGGCTTACACGCAGGCGGCGACCTCGGTCCAGAACTCGATCCAGAGCATCCTCAGCGGCTTCTCGGGAATGTACGAGCACAACCTCTATCTGAACAACCTGTACGAGCTGATGGAAAGGCAGCCTTCGATGCCGGTCGCGACGGAGCCCAGGCCCGTGCCGCAGCCGCTGCGCGGCGAGATCCGCTTCGAGCACGTCAGCTTCGCCTATCCGGGGGCGGAGTCCCAGGCCCTCAGCGACGTCTCGTTCACCGTCAAGGCGGGGGAGACGCTGGCCGTCGTCGGCCGCAACGGCGCCGGGAAGACGACGCTGTTCAAGCTCATCTGCCGCCTCTACGACCCGCTCGAGGGCCGCATCCTCATCGACGGCATCGACCTGCGCGACTTCCAGCCTGAGGAAGTCCGGCGCCAGATCGGCGCCATGTTCCAGGACTACGTGGATTACCAGGCGACTGCGGCCGAGAACATCGGCCTGGGCAGCCTGCCCGAGATCACCGATCGAGACGCCATCGTCAGCGCGAGCAAGCAGGCCGGATCGGACGAGCTGATCGCCGGTCTGCCCGAGGGCTACGACACCGCGCTTGGGAAGTGGTTCGACGCCGGCGTCAACCTGTCGGGTGGCGAGTGGCAGAAGGTCGCGCTCGCCCGCGCGTTCATGCGCGACGAGGCAAAGATCCTGCTCCTCGACGAGCCGACCTCGGCGCTCGACGCGCAGGCCGAGTACGACCTGTTCGAGCGGCTGCGCTCGCTCACCCACGGCCGCACAGCGGTCTACATCTCGCACCGGTTCTCCACGGTGCGGCGGGCCGACCGGATCATATTTCTCGAGCACGGCCGCCTGGTCGAGGAAGGCACGCACGAGGAGCTGATGCGCCTCGGCGGCCGCTATGCGAGGCTCTTCCGCATGCAGGCCGCCGCGTACACCGGCGAAGACGTCGAAGAGCTTGTCGGGGACGTCGGCTAGGCAGGCCGGACTGACCGGCGCCCTCCTGGGCGTCGCCACTTTCGCCGTTTACATGGTCGGCTCGAACCGGTCGTTCGGCTACGACGCGGCCGCCACCTTCGCCAACTTCATCGCCACCCCGTCGCTGTGGGACGCGTTTGCCGTGCGCTCGGTGATCCCGACCATCCCGGTGACCCAGGTCGCGACCAACGATCACGTCCTCCTCTCGTTGATCAGTCACCTCATCTACACGGCCTCCGGCTCGCGCAGCGAGGTCGTCTACCGGCTGGTGCCGGCGCTCGCGGCCGGGGCGACCGTCGGCCTGACCACGGGCATCCTGGTGCGGCGCTTCGGATTGCTGGCCGGGCTGTGCGCGGGCCTCTTCGTGGCGACCGACCCGCTGTTCGTCGACAACAGCCGCGACCTGCGGGGCTACAGCGTGGCGGCGCTCGGCTCGGTGGCCGGGACGCTGATGCTGCCCCGTTTGACCTCCCCGTTTGCCGGGGAGGTCGGCGCGCGCCAGCGCGACGGGTGGGGAGGATGGACGCTGGCATACGCGCTCGTCATGGGACTGGCGATCGCGGCGCAGCTGTTCGCGGGCGTCGTCCTGCTGTGCCACGCCGCGTGGATCGCGAGCCGGCGCTCGCGCTCGGAGCTGTTGCGGCTCACGCCCGCCTGGATCGCCGCCGCGCTGATCGGAATTGCGGCCAACGCCGGCATCTACGTCATCGAGCTCACCCGCCACGGCCTGCCGCCGCCGCTGTTCAACCCGACCTTTCCCCGCGACCTCGTCCTGTTCCTGGTTGGCGCCCCGGTGCTGCTGCCGGTGGGGCTGTGGCTGGCGACCGCGCTGCTCGGGGTCTGGGTGGAGAGGCGCCGCCCGTGGCTGTGGGCGATCGCCGCCGTCGTCGCGGCCGTCGTCCTGATCCTGTGGCTGGGACTCCAGCCGGCGTTCCTCTACCCGCGCTTCTTCATCTTCCTGGTCCCGGCGATCGCCTACCTCATGGCGGCCGCCGTCGCCCGGTGGTGGGTGCTGGCGCCGGTCGTCCTGCTCGGAGCGGCGGCGGCGGTGGTCGGCCAGTCGGCCGACTACTTGAAGGACCCGCTGGCCCTACCGCAGGCGGCGGCGGCGGTCGAGCGGATCCACGAGGCCGGCGGACGCGCCTGCGTCATCCACAGCGACGAGCAGGTCCTGGCCGCCTACACCACCAACTTCAGCGTGGTGACGCGAGCCGACCAGCTGGACGAGTGCGACGCCGTGGTGGTCGTCAGCTGGGGCGTCGACCTCGGCCTGCGCGACGAGGCGGCGCGCCGGTTTCCACGGCTGAGGACGCTTGACGCGTACTACCCGGCGGTGGTGCTGGAGCGTTAGCTGTCTAGTGGGCGCTGCTGCAGGCGTGGATGCCGTTCGGGGTGAGCTGGAGGACGCGGACGGCGCGGCCGCGCATGCGGTCGCAGCGCCAGCAGAAGACGACAGCGTCGATCCCCCAGGGAAGGACTCCCCTCAACAGCACCTCGCGCTCCTTCTGGTGGAGCGCCCAACACATGATGAAGTGCATCAAGCCGCGCAAGAATGTATCGGAGATTCCGCCTACAAAACAAAGCAATCGCGGTTAAGAAGCTGTGAAGCGGTCTTCCGGCGCCTGGATTCGGTCCATCTTGGCGGCCAGGATGAAGTCGTTCTCGGTCAGGCCGCCCGCGGCGTGGGTCCAGAGGTCGGCTTTCAGCGAGCCGTAGGACAGGTGTAGGTCAGGGTGGTGGCCCTCGTCCTCGGCGATTTTGGCGATCTCTTTGACCATGTCGGCGCCGGGCAGGAAACCCTTGAACTTATAGGTCCTGGTCAGCTGGAGGTGGCCGTCCGCCTGGACCACGGTCCACCCAGGCAACTCCTGGAGGAACCGGTCGATTTCGCTCTGCCGCAGGGTCGGCGTGCCCGGTTTGCAGACCACGCAGTGGCGGTCGGCGAGCGGCGAGGAAGCCACCTTGAGATCGTACGAGGGTGGGTAGAATGATTCCTCCCACGGGCGGCTAGCTCAGTGGGAGAGCGCTTGCTTCACACGCAAGAGGTCATTGGTTCAAACCCAATGCCGCCCACCAACACCGATCGCGGCCCCGTCGTCTAGTGGCCTAGGACGCAGCCCTCTCAAGGCTGAGATCGCGGGTTCGAATCCCGCCGGGGCTACCAGCCGCCCGCTCATCAAAGTCGAATCCGGCCATCGCCGGCGCTCGCGGCATCCGGCGGCGCTCGAATGACTGATTGGCAGCACTTATCACCGAGGGTGCGGCAAGGCGCTTGGCGTAGAGCTTGCCAAGCGCCTCCCGACTTCGATTGCCTATCAGGTCTGCGAGCTGATCACCGGGGCGACCATCTGCACCCCGTTTGGTGCGAGGACCGAGGTGACGTCGACCAGCACTCCGGCCGAGATCGCGTCCTGCACCTGGCTCGCGCTCGTGAACGGATTGGTGGCAAGGTCGACGCTGGTCGGGACCGCCTCGACGAGCAGGACAAGCTGCCAGGCTCCGCTGTATCCAGGATCGCCCGGCGCGGTTGAGAGCACGTGGTCATGGCGCAGTGCCGAGGAATCGCCGTCGCAGTGATCCTGGGTGGCGGTGGGGTCGAGGATGACGTACAGGGCCGATGTTGGGCGTGAAATGCCAGCCAGGTCCGGCCCGAGGCCGAAGCAGGCGAGGACGCCGCCGTTCGGATTGCTGCTGAACAACGAAGGCTGCAGGAAGCTGACTGGATGGCCGGCGTACCAAGCGGGTTCGATCCGCAGCTGACCCCCGCTCCCGGCGCTGGCGGGACCGGCCACCAGCACCAGTGCCCCCACGGCCGCCACGGCCGATCCACACATGCGATTGATCCGTCTCATTTCTCTCCTTGCGTGCTCCTCTGTACAGTTCTCTACCCGGCGGCGACGGCGGCCCGAAGCCCCTTGACGTCTTCCGTCGTCAGCGCCTTTCCGCCGATTCCCCAGTCGCCGCTCTGGACTTCCTCGAGAACCACCCAGGTAACGTCGCGCATGCTCTCGCCCTCGATCGAGAGCATCGTCTCGGTGAGTTTCTCGACGATCTGCCGCTTTTCAGCGGGCGAGAAGACGCCTTCGATGAGCTTGACGTTGATGAGAGGCATATGACACTCCTTCGCCGATTCAGTCCGCCTACGGGAACCGGTCGGCATTCAAACGACTGACGCTTAACGAGCCGATCGTTGCGCCTCAGCGTTGGAGTGAGCGTTTGACTGGCGGCGTGAAACATCGTGGAGCGCCGGGATGACCGCCGCACCGCTTCCGGCTCCGAGGCGCCTCCGGTAAACAAGGGTCCTCGCCAGCAACTCACGGAAGCCGGCTCGGCCGGCGAGCTGCTCGAGCTCCTCGATCCAGCGGGCGGCCGACGGCAATGCATGCTCCACCGCCACCGCGCACAGCGAGTCCAGGCCGTAGGCCTCGATCCAGAGGTAGGAGTCCGGCAGGCGCCGGCAGATCCGAGGCGCGTCCTCCAGAAGGGGAATCGCCTGGTCGAGCTCGCCTCGTTGCGTCGCCACCAGCCCCAGGCCGCGAACACCCATGCTTTCCCAGCACGGGTCTCCGAGCTCCCGGCCCATGGTCAACGCGTGCTCGAACAACTCCTCGGCGGCGTCGACATTGCCTCGCCGCAGCTCGACCTCGGCCAGCAGCGACTCGGGCCATGGAAGAAGCGACGTCCAGGCCGCCTCCCGCGCCTGCTCGAGCGAGCGGGCCAGGACGCTTCCGGCGCTGGCCAGGTCATCCTTCAGCAGATGGAGCCGGCCGAGGAAGGAACGCGCAAACGCGGCCGGTGCCGCGAGGCCGGCTCGATCGGCGATCTCCACGGCCTGGCTCAGGTCGCGAAGCGCACCTTCGTAGTCGCCGGTATCCGTCCGTGCGGCCCCTGAGATGAGTGCGATCCAAGCCTTGTGGCCGGCGTCGCTCCCGGCCGCGGTCGCGGCACGGTCGAGCCACAGGCGGGCCCGCTCGTAGTGAGCGCGGAGGAATTCCACCCATGCCAGCTCTCTCCAGGCCGTCGCGGCAAGCGCAAGCTCCCCGACCTGGGCGGCCAGCTCGCCGCCTTCGTGGAGAGACGCGGCCCCTTCTTCATCGTGCCCTCGGGCTGCGTGGACAAGCGCTGATCCCAGCCCGACGAGACAGCGAGCTCGCAAGGCGGGATCGGCGAGCCTCTCCGAATCGCTTACCGCCCGGCGAAACAGGCCGATGCCCTCGGCCCACGACCCGGCGGCCACCGCGGCCTCGGCAGCATCGAGGCGGCCGCGCACGGACGGCCGCGTCGCGAACCCGCTGTACTCGCTGCGCCGTGTCGCCAACGCGTCTCGAAGGGCGCCCGTCGGCGTCGTGGACAGCTCCGACTCGAACAGCGCCGTGCACGCCTTCACCCGCCGAGCTGCCTCCTCGCTCTCTCCCGCGGCCACGAGCGCGCGCACCAGCACGACATGGTGGTTCTCATCGAAGGGATCAAGCGCCACCAGCCGCTCGGCGTAGTCCACAGCTCGCGCTGGATTTCGCGGGAGGCTCGCTAAGGCGCCTTCGTGGAGCACGGCCGCGGCCGCGGCGCCGAGCCGACGTCGCTCACCGGTCAGCCAAAGGTCAAACGCCGCGAGGGCATCAAAGGTGATGCCCTCGAGCAGCTCTCGGTCCAGGTTCGGCAGGCTGACGGCCTCACTCCACCGGCCTCGAACGACGACGTCGACATCGATGAACATGCGGGCGGGCCGGCGAAGCTCGACGGGGTCACTTTCGAGCACCACGTCTCTGCCCAGGAGCCGCCGGACGCTCGCCAGAACCCATCGCACCGAGGCGAGCGGGTCCTGCACGTCCGGAAAGAGCAGCTCAGCGAGCCGCCGACGCGATGGCGGGCGGTCGGTGAGCAGAAGGTATGCCAGCACTCCCCACGTCTTGCGGTCGCGAGGTGGTTTCGCGGCCGCGTTACCGACGTGCACGACGGGCGGTCCCAAGAGCTGAACCGAGAGACCCACTGTGGCGGAGCTCCTTCTCGAGCGCTATCGGCTTGCGCTGTCGGCCACACGATGGACGTTTCCGACGGTGTGCGCAACGCGGTATTCCTTTTACTTGGCCGGCTGCCCGGGCGGGCCGCGACCTAGAGCAGCCTGACGCAGAGAAACGGTATAGCAGTTGTCGCCTCGACTCCCGCCGGGGCTACCAGCGTTGCTATCACAGAACATGATACTGCAGCTGAAAACAGTATGCAAGAGCGCTGATGCCTGTGGTGCGAAGCGGCATGTTGAACTAAGGCTGTGGTGGGTCGAAGCGGGTCATTGAGCGCTCGAGCGCGAGGACCATCCATGCAAACCAAGCCAAGC